>SXGT01743299.1_pt1 | contig 18755 bp, 17 predicted proteins | sample 3176221 | NCBI WGS metagenome assembly SXGT01 (sample SAMN11356862, study PRJNA531348) | freshwater metagenome | isolation source: freshwater sample F1-120 | place: China: Fuxian Lake, Yuxi | collected 2017-12-25
CTCCTCGATGATGGAGATGGGTTCGATGCCTTCGGGCATATCGCCCGGGCCGCGCGGCGTGGTCTGGTCAGTCAATTGCAGTCACGATCATGTTGGGAATCACTGTCCCCTTATATAGGAAGCGTGACGGTGATTCCAACGCGGAACGCCGTTTTTCAGCGCCGTTTTTCCTCGCTATTTCAATGAGATACAAGGTGAAGCGAATTGCCGCGCCATCCTGCGCTGCGTAATTTGCCGCATCACGCGACAAATCGCCCGTGACAGGGCTCCGCGACCCGCCCGATTCGGTCCGATACTTCGGCATCGAGCAACGCTCGCGCCCCGCTGCGCCCGCTTCTTCGCGCCCTGCCGAAACGCCGCCGCTGGCGAACAATCCTTTGACCGTATAGCCTCCAGTCGGCACTGCCCGTGTCCCGTCCAGCGGCGGGCAAGGCCGCCGATGACGCCGGGGGATTTCACCGATGCCGAGCCTCGACCATATCTTCAATGCCTTCGTCACGATCCTGGTGACGATCGACCCTCCGGGGCTCGCGCCTCTGTTCCTGGCGCTGACCGGAGGCATGAATCGCTCCGAGCGCCAGCAGGTGGCGATCCGCTCGTCGATTATCGGCTTCGGCGTTCTGGCGCTGTTCGCGCTCGCGGGCGCCGCCATCCTCGCGGTCTTCGGTATCACCCTGCCCGCCTTCCGTGTCGCCGGCGGGCTGCTGCTGTTCTACATCGCCTTCGAGATGATCTTCGAGCGCAGGCAGGAGCGGAAGGAAAAAAGCGCCGACACCGCCGTCACGAAGGACCACATCCGCAACATCGCGGCCTTCCCGCTTGCAATCCCGCTGATCGCGGGCCCGGGCGCGATTTCGGCGACCGTGCTGCTGTCAGGAACGTTCGCGGGTGCAACCGGACACCTCGTGCTGGTGGCCATCATCGCCGCCTGCATCGTGCTGACATGGCTGACATTCGTCGCCGCCGAGCGCATCGACGGTTTCCTTGGCGAGACCGGCCGCTCGATCCTGACACGGCTTCTGGGCGTCATCCTCGCAGCACTTGCCGTCCAGTTCGTTGCAGATGGCATCAAGGCGCTGATCGCGGCGTAGAACGTACCACGCGGCATCGAATTCAAAGCCCCTGAAATCGATCCGTTTGGCGCCGCCCCTCACCTGCTTGCAAGCATCCTCTCCCCGCAAACAGGGAGAGGAGCGCCTGCCGCTTGCGCTGCACCAGTTCGTCAACGCCGATGATTGGCGAAAGCTGCAATCAGGGCCCACTTCTCCCCGTCCTTCACGGGGAGAAGTGCCCGGCAGGGCGATGAGGGGCCGCGCAAACGATCAAAAAAGAAGACGCACTTCCAGCGAAGAACGCAAAACGCACCGGCATCGGTGCGGCGGTGCGCGATCCCCGCGCAGGATCGAGAACAGCGACGGGCGCGCGGACGCGGCCGATTGCGTAGCCGACGCCGTGACATCCACGGCGGGTAGGCACGGTAGGCGGCACACACCGCGATCACCGGAGCACCGTGATCACTCCGGATCACCCAGATCACCGCATCACCACGCGCCGTCGATAGTCCACTGTTTTCACAGCATTTTTCTGATATGCCGATTCCACCTCGAACACTGGGTTGGATTTTTTTTGACAACGTAGCGAAACACCTACCTGTGGAGCTTGGAGGGTGCGCAACTAGTCAGTATTACTTAAGTCATTGATTTTGTTGTAATTTTTGTCCATATTCATCGTACCGCACAAGGGCAACCTGGTCGTAGCTTCTGAAGGTCCACACTTCAGGGTCGATTCCACAGCGGGAGGGCTCGAGGTCCACACTTCAGCCCGAATCCCTGCGAGGTGGAGGTCCACACTTCATCTCTATCGTCTAAGTTCAAAGGGCTGGAGGTCCACACTCTAGCCCGCCCCCTTTTAAATCATGAAAGGCAATGAGATGCGTTTGCCCCGCCAAAAAATGATTGAGCAAAAAACCGTAGCTATCAGAACGAGTGTATTCCCTGGCCTCGATGTTCGAGACCTTTGGCATCATACAAAGTCCGATGGGTTCACCAGCATCCCACGTACATTGCCCCTGGTGATGAATATCGTTGACGATTTGACTAAGGGTTCGCCTGCTTCGAAGACATACTTCGCATTGTGGGCGAGGGTCTTTCCCGAAATGTACGTCAACCTCCAGGGCGCTGAAGAACTGGCCTATCATTCTGGTTTGACAGGTCAACGGTGGAAGCGTGATTGGGAGAAAAGGATGAGAGCCCTCGCAGACCTTGGGTTCATTTTGATCGCGAACGGCCCTCGTGAAAACTTGATGCATGCCGTGATCATAAACCCACATTTTGCGGTTCGCCGCCTCTACATAGCCGAAACGCCGGGTCTCACAAAAGCGGCTTTTGATAGTCTGGTTGAGCGGGCCAATCAGGTGGGTATGACAGATATGGTTTCGCCTCTACCGGAAGACGCACCCGCCATCCCTCCTATTCCCCCGGCACCGCCAACTCTTGCCACCCCAACCACTTGAGCATTGACGCCGCCGTGCTGATCCTTCGCGCTTTTCGCAGATATTCATACCAAGCGAGTTTTAGCTCCGAAACACCAAGGTCGCCGTCCCGGCCGCAAGGAGAACAGCCGGGACGGCGCTGCCCCGGCGTTTACTGTGCCGGCTGCTGGGCTCCGGCCGCCTCGGTGATGTGGCCGTTGATCTTCTGCGCGAGATCGGGATCGGTCTGCGCCGCCTGGATGATCATGTTGTATTCGTCGACCGAGATGCCTTCGGCGCTGTTGACTGCCTCCACCATCTTCTCGCCGGCTTCCTGCTGGAGGCGCTGCTGGTCCTCAGCGTTGCCGGAGGCGGCCTCGATCTGCGGCTTGTAGCTCTCGGTGACCTTCGTCACTTCGAGAAAGGCTACGGCGAACGACTTCAGCTTGCCGTCATCCATCGCAGGTGCCGCTTGGGTGGGGGCCTCCATCTGCGGGGTGGGGGCTGGGGCAGGCGCATCCTGCGCGCCGGCAGTGCCGAGCGCGGCGCCCGTGGCGATAGCAAATGCGGAAAAGCCCGACAGCAGGATTCTGTTGAAAGTCATGCTCAATTCCTCTTCTTGGTCCGGGTGGACGGAAAAGGCCCTCGCAGCTCCGACTCGCGGGTCGGGCTCGGGAACCTGAAGTCGACCGAAACGCCGGAAGCTGCCGAGACTGTGGCAAGCGGACAAATTCGCGCCCGAGACACGGTCACTTTGTCCGAACGGACGAGACATTTATTTACTCGGCGGCCACAAGGACCTCGCCGTCATCACGCCGGAGCAGCAGCTTTGCAGATGAGCGCGGTTATCCTCGCCTGAGCATTGCGTATCCGCTTCCGGCCCGGCGAGATCAGGCGCGGCCCGAAGAGACCGGCATGAGGAGCCGCAGCGCCGGCGGCTGCGTCAGGTCCACATCGTGCGGGTATTCTTCGCGATGGTGGAAGTGGTGCTTGTCCCAGTTGAGGTTCCCGGCCTTCAGCCAGTCGATCATTCGCACATAGTGCGCAACCACCTCGCCGTCGCCGGCTCCATGCCAAGAACTCGCCAGCGTCATTTCAGGCAGAACAAGCGATCCGAACCCCTCCGGCAGTTCGCCTGCGTCATCCATCGCAATGCCGACGAAGTAGCGGAAACCGTCCGGCCGGTCGTTCCACGACAGCCCGACGATCGGGCTGCGCCAGCCGCTTGCCCGCCGCGCCGCGAAGGCCTGCACATCCCTGATGACCGAATGGATCGCGCCTCGCGCCGCTTCCCCGTAGGTGCCCTGCCAATGAAGGCCGCAGAGCCTGTGCGCGGGCCGCTCGGTCAGGGCAATGCCCTGATCCGCTGCTGCGGCTTCGCTGCACAGAAGGCACACGGGAGAGCCTTAGAACGGAAGGGCGGAACGCTCGGCTGTCAATTTTCTCCCAAGTTCCCAAATTGCAGGCACCATACGCCGTCTCTCCAATCACTCGATCCCAGAATGTAAATAATTGCCGTCGAATGAGCCCCTTTTGCAAGCAAACTTTACATTTTGCTTCGGTGCCCGGCTACCCGCCTCTTTCAGCATCGTCACAGGGGGATTGGAAACGGTGTGCGACACAGTCGCGCGCCGATTCCAATACACATGTGGCGATCAAAATTCTGAGGGGCCGAAACTCCGACACCGGTCCCGAATGGGCTCCTGCTTCGCCGCTCTCAAAGCTGAAAATTCTCGGCTGAATATTTTCCACAGGACGCCAACCATTGCGCAGGCCGGCCGGTGACGCCGGGGGCATTGCCGGCTAGGGATGCGGGCCGGCAACGGCACTGGGTCGTTGTTTTCGAACGAGATGACAATGACCACCAATGCACGGCGGGCGGCATTTCCCCGCATGATCGATCAGTTCCTGCGCCAGCGTGGCGCGTCTGTTCTGCCTCCTCGCGACCTTGAACGGCTGGGCTGCTACCTTCGAGGGCTCATCAAGGAGGCTGTACTGCCGCCACGTGCAGGAGGCCGACCTGATTGGAATGAGATCGCGGTTGCATCTGGCGTGGACGCGGATGCGCTGGCAGCGGCTGGAAGCGTGCTCGAACCTGGCATCGACTCAATCACACGCTTCATCGGACCGAAGGCAAGGAAGCAGAAGCTCGCCCCCTCGCCCGTGAGGGAGAAAAGCGTCCCTCCCCGCGCGAGTGCCGCGAAGCAGCTGTCGTCGACTCGCATGAGCGGCAGGCCAAGGAAGGCCCGTCCCAAACCCGGGTCGGCGAACGACAGTTTGCCAACTGCCTCGCCACCACCGCAGCGTCGCAAGCGGGGTACCGCGCCCAGGCCTGTTGTCGAATTCCCGGACCCGCTTTGGACGGAATGGGAGGAACCAGAGACGTTTCCGGAGACTTTCAAGCTCCACATAGATCGCCACGGCGACAGCGCATGGCATCTCCACCGCGCGGTCGTGAAGTCCAACGAACCATTCGACCACAAGACATTCGTAACGTGGATACAAGGAACCAAGGCCCCCCGATCCGTATCGAGCATTGAGATACTTGGCCGGATAGAGCGGCGATACCGATTGCCGGAAGGCTACTTCAAGGCAAAACTTGCCCACCCTGCCCGCGCGACAACTGGGCATAGGCCAACTGACGTTTCACCGTCGCAGCTTCGTCGAATTGCCTGGCACCTTCCGGACGACTTCGACCGTCGGTCTCCGCAGGAGCGGGAGGAAATACTCCAGTGGGTGCAGCACAACATCATCTCCGGAGGAACCGACTACCGACGCTTCCAGGCTCTTGCCCTACGCAATCGCTACGGTGTGCGGTTCCCGGGGGTACTCGAGGGTGCGTCCGGCGCGTTGGTCCACGCTGTATTGCGGGAGCCACTCGAATTCGATCCGGGTGACGATGATCTCGAGGGAGCAACCAATGTCGCGTTCGACGCGCCTGCCCGGCTCTGGAACGAGATGGCGGAACTCCTGCAGTTCAAGACAGCGACGCTGACATCCGTTGGGTTCCAACGGATTGGGGTGTGGGGAGAGGAAACAGCCGCCCAGAAAGTCGAACATTTCGGGCTCCTGTTCGGCGCTCTCGCAGCGCCAAAGCGCAGTGCAGTACGAGGTTACGGCATTCCGCTGGAGGCACTTTCATTTGCCCTGCTGGTCTTTCCATCTGTGTGGGACTGGTACCTAACCTGGCGTGAGAAGCGCCGCGGATTCTACACTGCGTGGGAAGTCGACATGCTGCGCATCGCGCTTGCGTTAACGCGTGCCGAAACGGGCTGGCTTCGTCAGCGACCCGATCTGGCGGCACACTTGCACGCCATTCCCGGCCTAATCTCCAAGACGGAGATCGATGCTGCGCAAGCTGACTGGAATGCGACCTGCGACATCTGCCAGAAACACTGTGCTGGACGCGTCAAGGAAATCCAGCGGGTGGCGAAGGTTCACCGCGATCCATTCGAGCCGATCATGCCGATTCTCGAGGCTGACAGCCCCGTTGGCGAATACCGAAAGATCCCCGACGAGATCATCAGGACGATGCCGGACGAGCGCCGCTATCCGGTGTCTGCTGCGGAAGCTGTGAGGTCCTTCCTTATTATCCGCTTCGGCTTGCATACAGGCCTTCGCCAGAAAAATCTCAGACAGCTGCTGCTGTGCCCGAAAGGACGACTGCCGACCTCTGAGCGTCAACTCGAAGACATGAAGGTCGGCGAACTTCGGTGGAGCGAGCGAGACCACGGATGGGAGGTGTTCATTCCGTCAGTGGCGTTCAAGAATGCCAACTCATCCTATTTCGGCGACAAGCCCTTTCGTCTCGTCCTCCCCGATATCGGCGACCTCTACCGATATATCGATGCCTATGTCGGCCGACACCGCATTCGTCTCCTGAAAGGGGCGGATGATCCCGGCACCTTCTTCGTAAAGACGATGAAGGAGAACAGCGTGACGGCAGCCTATGACCAGAACACCTTTTTCGAAGCCTGGCGGCTCATCATCCAGCGCTATGGCATTTTCAATCCCTACACCGGGCGCGGCGTGATCAAGGGGTTGTTGCCCCACGGCCCTCACAATGTTCGGGACATCCTGGCGACGCACATCCTGAAGAAGACCGGCTCATACGAACAGGCTAGCTACGCTATCCAGGACACCCCCGACATGGTTGCCAAGCATTACGGACGTTTCCTGCCGCAGGACAAGGCGGCACTGGCTGCACGCATTCTCAACCAGGTGTGGGAGGCTGCCTGAACAGCAGCCTAAAGGATTTTGCGGCGCAGCGGCTTGGCACGGCCTGCCTAGAATTCCAGCTCTCAGAACCTCAGATTTCCACCTTGAATGAGGTCCCGGCGTATCCGCATTCCCGGGCCTGCGGCTCCGTCATCAGGCACGAAGGTGACGCCTGCCTTCTCGAAGGCATCCTGCAGGCGACGGCGTGATTCCAACGTGACCGTCTCGTCGTTGCGTTCGATGCGCAGGATGGTGCGCTGGCCCACGCCGGAGAGCTTGGCCAGTTCTCGCTGCCCGATGTTGAGGGCGACGCGAGCAGCTCGCAAGAGTTCGTTCGGTACATCCATGTCCATTTCCTAGCGGTCGTCTCGTCGGCATTCCAGATGGCTCTCGCGCCAATCCATAGGCATCTCATCATGCGGCGTCAGTGACGCCGGCTATGGCTGTATGGACGCCGCGCACTGGGCGCCGTATGTCTGTCCCGCTGATTCCAGCGAATCGCAGGATTCGAATGCAACGGATCCTTGGGCGGACAGAAGGAGGCTTGCGAATGCTGCTGTTCAACCAGCGCGACGAACCCAGTGCCGAGTTCGCCCGCGAGATGGAGCGCCTGTCGGGACTGGTCGCCGACATGGTAAGCATCCGTCGTGGCGTGCCTCCACACGTCATGGCCGGCGATGGTGCCCCGGTTCTCGACCGATGGGTCGTTGCAATGCGGACGGTGCCCTGCCTCGCCGGACTGTCGACGGGACATCCGGAACTTGCCGGAGAGAACAGGCTGATCGGCACGTCCGACCTCTGGCTGCTGTCGAAGGACCACACATGGGCGCGAACGCTCTCACGCTGGTATCGGCTCGGCCGCCCGGCCCAAAACCCCGGCCTGGATGCCTGAGGCTGGCCATGACCTCCAAGGATTCAGCAGAACGTCATTTCAGCCGCCGCCTGACCGCCGCCGTGCAGGGACTGCACCTTCCGAGCGAGGAAGAGCTTCTGCGTGGCATGAACTTCTTCCGGAACGATCTCGACGAGGACATCCGGGAATATGCCGAACGCCTGTCACGACGGATCAGGAAGCGCGGCGATCTGGCGCTGGCATCCCTTGCCGCCGCCCTGGAGGAACTGACCGTCGAGCAGAGCCAGGACGGCGTTCAGTCCCTGGTCCAGTGCCTCAATGGCATGGAGGACGTAAACGGTGTGCCGATCGAAGCGTGCCGGCTGCGGTGCCAGTACTATCTCGCTTCCTTTGGCGATCCTGATGCTGCGGCATCGATCGCAAGCGAAGCTGCAACGGTCGCGCTGCGAGACATCAATGAGAGCGACAATCTGAGAATGGTCGGGCACGCCCTCGGTTGGGGCGCGATGACACGTACGCTCGTCCATGCGGTCAGGGTCGACGGTCTTTACGCCTCGCGCCGATCACTCTCCCACATGTTGCACGGCTACGAACGCGACTTCGAGGCGGCGATCCAGCGCGCGGTGAAGAAGAGGCACCGAGAGGAAGAGGAAGCTTCTGCCGTCGATGTCCTGGCGGCTGTCGTGGAAGACGAGACAGTGGGCGCTGCCGATGCGGATGGATCGGTGCTCGTGTTTACCTCGATTGGCAACGACACCACCTCGGAAGGCAAGCGCGTCGTCAAGGAGTTCGAGAAGTCCGTTGGACGGCGCCTGCCTCTGCCCGACGTTCCCGACCTTGCCGCCGTGCGGACGCGGCTGACGACTGAGTTTCCCTGGGCCGTGTCGATTGCCGACGAGATGCTGAAGGGGCTCGTCGGCAGGGAGCATGTGCTGTTCCGGCCGACCATCCTGCTCGGACCGCCCGGATGCGACAAGACGAGGTTTTCGCGGCGCTTGGTCGAGGAACTCGGGGTTCCCTATGAACTGGTTTCCTGCGGGGGCTTGAGCGACAGCGCGATCGGGGGAACACCGCGGCGCTGGTCATCTGGGGAACCGAGCCTCGCCGTCATGGCCGTGCGCCGCCATGAATGTGCCGGCCCCGCGATCATCCTCGACGAGATCGAGAAGGTCGGCAACAGCCGGCACAATGGCAATGTCCATGACGTCCTGGTCGGACTTCTCGAGAAGGAGACATCCTCTCGCTGGTTCGACCCATATGTCGAGTCGAACTGCGACCTGTCGCACATCTCCTGGCTGATGACAGCCAACGAGGTCGACAGCGTTCCGGCCGTGCTGCGCGACAGATGCCGCGTCCTTCGCTTTCCGGAACCCGGCCCGGAACACCTGCCGCTGCTGGCTTCCCGCATTCTCGAAAAGCTCTACCTCGAACAGGGCCACGACCCACGCTGGGCGACACCGCTCGAAGGATACGAGATCGAGGCTTTGGTCGGCGCCTGGAAGGGCGGCTCGATCCGGAAGGTCGTGCGTCTTGTCGAAACGCTCGTCGAGACCCGCGAACGGCACCGGGAACCGCAATGATGAATGCTTCCACGACCGCACCGGAGAAGGAACCAGGGATGAGTGCGCCAACGCAGGACAGGCCCGGACTGAACGATCGCCTCGCGCGGCATTTCGTGCGGCGGCTTCGCCGGGAGGCCGAGCGCAACGCCGTCAGAGAGGCAGTCGCGGCAGGCTTCCTGCGGGAGGAATATGTCGACAGCGGCGGCCGTGTCCTCCAGGTCTTCCATCGCGGAGAAGAACTTCCGGCAGCCGCGTCGGCACAGCAGGCCGCCGCCATGCTGGCCCGCCGCAGGCGCAGGCTGTTGGAAGAAGTCACACATCCTGTCCTCGGCAGCGGCGACCCGTTCGTCGAGGAAGACGAGGCGGAACTGCCGCCTATAAGCTCCGCGGCAAGATTTGGTGACGATAGCTCGTCTCCGGACGGCCTCGCCCCAGCAACGGACATCGTGCGCGCCGTGCGCGAAGCCGCCGAGCCACCCTGGCCATCCGAAGTCGCGTGCCTGCTGCTCGTGGCGCAGGCCCTCAGTAATGCCGAACATGCCGAACGCGAAGTGCTCGACATTCTGCGCCAGCGGCAGCCGATCGTCGCCATCCATAGCGGCGCCAGGGATTTCGAGAAGTGCTTCCTCAATCTCCTGGGACGCGGCCTGGTCCTGCCGGGAGCAGTCAATCGCTGCAACGGATACGGTCTCGAACGGCGTAACGGCTTCTACTTCCCGACCATGCCCGACGCAAAATGGCAGGCCGTCTGTTTCAGCGGCAAGGACCGTCTCGACAAGGATGACGGATGGTCCGTCGGCGAAGCCGCGCAGAGCGCCTATCCAATCCTTGCCGTCTCCGAATGCGGTAGCCGAGTCCCGAAAAAACTCATTGCAGCCGCACAGCTCACGCTCGACTGCGGCGACATCGATGCGGAGATCGTCAAACGGACCATCGAGGCGGTGCTCGGCGAGCAACCTACCGACGATCTCGATGATATCGATTTCACAGAACTCGAACTGTCCGACCTGTCGATCGCCATCCGTAGGAGTTCGACGCCTTCCTCCGCCGTTGCAACACTGCGCAAGCTCGCCTCCACCTGCGATGTCGACCCTTCCGACGACGGAACTGGCAAGTTCCGGGATTCGACCGGCGGCAGTTCAGGATCAAGCTCATCCTCGCACCGCGGGACCGACCATGGTTCCGGAAGCGAGATCGTCCAGCCAAAAGAGCTCTCAGGCACGGACAGTGATCGCTTCATCGAGCGTATCGAGACCTTTTCCGGCTGTGACGAGGCCCGGGACTGGGCGCTTTCCCTGGCGGTGGATCTGCCTCTCTGGCAGGCCGGCGACCTGCACTGGGAGGAGATGAGCACAAAACTCCTGCTGTCCGGTCCTCCGGGGACGGGCAAGACGATGTTCGCCCGTTCGCTCTGCAATTCGCTGCAGATGCCGATGTTCACCACATCGGTCTCGACCTGGCTCGAGCCCGCCTATCTCGGCGATGTCGTCAGGCGCATCAAGCGCAGCTTCCATGAAGCAGTATCGCACCAGCCGGCCATCCTCTTCATCGACGAGGTCGATGGCATCGGACGCCGCACCGACTTTACGCGTGACTATGCCGACTACTGGAACGCGCTGGTCAACTGCCTGCTGGAGCTCCTCGATGGCGCGGCGCGCACCACTGGCGTCATCGTGATCGGCGCCACCAACCATCCGGCGATCATCGACCCCGCGCTGCTGCGATCGGGCAGGCTTTCGCCGCACCTGAAAATCTCGCCGCCCGATGTCGCGGCCCGAATGGGAATCCTTCAGCATCATCTGGGCAGGGACCTTGGCGCCATCGTCGCCACCGCGCCGAAGCCGGCGGTCCTGTCATCGGAGGACGATCTTCGCGCCTTTCTTCACACGCTGCCCGACGCGGTGTTGCGGGACCTCGCCGGCAAGGGGCTCGAGGACATTGCCTGGAAGGTGACGCCATGACCCAGGCGCAAGCGGCCGCACCCGACATTGCCGCATTCGACGTTACCGCACCCGACGGGGCCACGATCGAGCGCGTTCTTCGACCCCTCGCACGCAAGGCCGGCGGCCTGACCGGCGCCGACATCGAGGAACTGGTCAAGAGCGCCAGGATGAAGGCCCGGCGGGAGAAGCGCCCCGTCACCTATGGCGACATCGAATCCCTGCTCGCCGGGACGAAGCCGCTTCGATCCACGCGGCTTCTCCACCGCATGGCAGTGCATGAGGCCGGACATGCCGTTGCCCGTCTGCATTTCGGTTTCGGCCCGATCATCGAGATCACCATCGACGCGCCGGACGGCGGCTACACGCTTGGCGAACTCGGCCAGGACGAGCAGACCGAGGAACTGCTCACCACCATCCTCATCGAGCATCTGTCCGGCCGGGCGGCGGAGGAAGAAGTCCTCGGTTCGGCAACGCAAAACTCCGGCGGCTCTGAACGAAGCGACCTCGCTATTGCCACCAGGCTGGCGCTCGACATGGAGACGATCCTCGGCTTCAGCCCGAAATGGCCGCTGCTTTATCGCAAGGTGGAGAACGGAACGGCGATCCTCGGCACAGACCTGGAACTCGCTGGCAGCGTGAATGCCCGGCTCGATACCGCCTACACGGCCGCTCGTGACGTCGTCCGCCTGCAGAGGGCAGCCATCGAATTCCTGGCGAGCACTCTCCTGGCAGAGGAAACGCTGGAGGGACCGGAACTCGACTCCATTCTCGAACAGGTGAGGCAGAAGTTGGTCGACCCACCACAGTGAGGATGGCGGGCCAAGCATTCGACCCGCAAATCCGTTGTCAACAATTGTACGAATCCTTGGCACGCGCGTCGCGGCATCAGGAGTTCTTTGCCGCACTGCCACGTTGGCGTCTGGCGGCGGTTGAACGGAAGGAATTGATATGCGTGTCGCATTCGCGAGAAACGGAGGTTGGGATGGGAAAAACCAGGGAACAGACAGTGACTGAGCCCCGACGGGGTTCGATGACATGAAGATCTGGTTGCTCTCCGACCTGCATCTCGAATATGCCGACCTCCGGCAGCCCCTGGCCATTCCCGACGCCGATGTCTGCGTCATGGCCGGAGATCTGTGCCGTGCTCCGGCCAATGGCGTCCATTGGCTAGCGCGGCACATCGCCCACGCCATGCCCTGTGTCTACGTCTCCGGAAACCACGAGTTCTACAAAGGCTCGATCAAGGAAGCCCTGGAAGACGGGCGGTCGGCTGCTGCGGGATTCCCCGATGTCCACTTCCTCGAGAACGACACCGTCGTCATCGACGGCGTCCGGTTCATCGGCGCCACGCTGTGGACCGACTACCGGATCGAGGGACATCCGGAAGTGGCCATGTTCCATGCACGCGAGCGCATGAACGACTACCGCCAGATCGCCAGGCAGCGAAACCCGTGGCAGCGCTTCGTTCCCGAGACGGCGTACCGCATACACCAGGCCTCACGCCTGTTCATCGACTCCGCCCTCAAGGCCGATCTGATCAAGACCGTCGTGGTCACCCATCATCTGCCGCATGCAGGGTCCATCCCGCCGCGCTTCCAGGGCGACCTGCTGAACGCGGCCTATGCATCGGACCTGTCTGGCGTGATCGAGAGCGGCCGGCCCGCGCTCTGGGTGCACGGCCATACCCATGACAGCTGCGACTACATGGTCGGCGACACACGCATCATCTGCAATCCACGCGGCTACGACGATGAGAACGCCAGGTTCGATCCCATGCTTGTGGTGCGGGTCTAGGCGGGACGGCGAACGGCCATCACGCACATTGCGAGGGGAACAATTCCTTGGTCAGCACGACAAAATTCTACACCGCGGACACGCATTTTTCGCATGCGCTGATGCTGTTGCCGTCAGCCTGCAACCGGCCGTTTGACGACGTGCGCGACATGGACGAATCCCTGATCCGCTACTGGAATTCCGTCGTGAAGCCCGATGACCTCGTCTATCACCTCGGGGATTTTGCCATGGGGCTGCACGACGGCGACCGTGTCCGGAGCATTTTCTCACGGCTTATGGGCCGCAAGGTCTTGATCCTTGGCAATCATGACTACCAGCGACAGAACAGGATCCATCCGGTCATCGCTTCGCTCGAGTGGGAGCAGCCGCCTACGCAGCAACTGGAAATCACCGACGAGGGTGAAAGGATTTTCCTTTGTCACTACCCATGCCGGGCATGGCCCGGGTTCCTGAAAGGTGCCTGGCACTTTTACGGCCATGCCCATGGCGAGATGCCCCACTATCACCGGTCCAGGGATGTCGGGGTCGATTGTCCGGATACGGGCTTTGCGCCTCGTCGGTTCAAGGAACTGACGCGGCAAATGAAGACGGCAACGATTTCCGGCTGACAGCCCGTTCGAGAATCGCAGGAATCAGTCCTTCGGCAGATGCAAGATATTCCAGGCCTTCATCATCGGGGCTCCGAAGGGCGCCAACGCCCCCTTTTGAGCCATCACAATGCGCCAGTCGATCTCCAGGAACGGTCGTTCATGCTACGCTTCTTCATGAGGCCTAGCCCCAAAACGGATACGACAGAGGATCATCTCTTTCGATCACCGAACCGCTTGCCCGCGTTGAAAGAAAAGCCCAAAGCCCGATCCGTAATATTTTTTCCCTGAAATCCAGCTATAAGATGACCGCAGGGGTAGATTCGAGGGCGGCATGTACCTGTGCGGTGAAGGCATTGATGAGATACTGATCGAGCTGTACCCGATCCTTCTCGCGGAAGGAGCCGCGAATGTCGGCACCCGAGGCGAAATGCGAGAAAAGCTTGGGGTGACACTCCGAATGACCAACCCCAGAGCTCGGATCAGTCGATCACAGGACCGTGGCAAGCCTTTCAGCGCATTGGGGGAATTGCTCTGGTATCTCGGAGGCTTCAATTCTCTGGAATTCATCAAGGAATACATCCCGGATTATGCCAAGGATGCCGAAGATGGCATCCTTGCTGGCGCCTACGGCCCGCGGATTCATGCTATGCGCGGAAGCATCAACCAGCTTGATAATGTCACCAGGCTTCTGAAAGAGAAATCCACCTCGAAGCGCGCTGTGATCCAACTTTACGACGCTGCGGACATCGCTGTCCATCACGAGGAGATTCCGTGCACGACTGCCTTGCAATTTGTAGCGCGGGACGGGCGTCTTCACATGTCCACTACGATGCGCTCGAACGACGCGTACAAGGGCCTGCCGCATGACGTGTTCTGCTTCACCATGCTCCAGGAGATGATGGCAACTCGCCTTGACCTCGATCCGGGTGATTACATTCACTACGCCACCAGCATGCACGTTTACGACGGTTCGATCGAAGCGATGAAGCACTACGTAAATGAAGGACATCAGAAAACCGTGCAAATGCCTCCGATGCCTTCCGGAGACGCATTCTCGATCACCGACGCTTTGTTGCAGGCTGAGGGAGAGATCCGGGCGGAAAGGAAAATTCGGGCCGCAGACTTCGCGAGCGAACCCTACTGGGCCGACATCATTCGCCTTCTCCAGGTGTTCTGGGCGACTAAACGTCGGGATGCACCGGGGTTCGAAGATCTCGACGAGTTGAAGGCCGAGTTTCATGACGAGGTTTATCGAACATATCTCGCAAGAAGGCTAAAGACGCGAGTCCTACGAGATGCCAAATCAAATGGAGCTGCCTGAAATGTGGCCGACGAGGCAGCAACAACATGCGCAAATATCTAGCGCTCTTCAAACCCACTCGGCCAGCGTCCGTAAACTTCCAGGTGCCGCGGGGAATATAGCGCGCGACACACTCGCAATGCAGTTCGTCGCGAGCCTGAGACGCGAAGATTACTACAGGCGAGTGCAGGAAAAGCCCGTCACGGCAAGGAAAGCAGATCCCAATTCAGGCACGTTCGATGCAGAGCGCGCAGTTGCATATCATATGCAGAACGGCAACGTAGAAGAAGCCGCATGGCTTGTGTTCCTGATGACGCATTTCGCTCGACCTGCGTCTTCCGGATGGCTTCGCCTGCAGCAGGTATACGGCCGCCTCGGAACTGGTATTTGGGACTGGCAGACTGTTTCGAACAACCCCCAGGCAATGATTTCATGGCTCGCGGCGAATTGGATGAAGATCGGAGGAAAATTCGGCAATCACCGGAAGTACGAAAGTCTGCGACCGAATTCCAACAGGAGCTTCGGCGACGTCCTGCTCAGCTATGTCGGTTGGGTAGGACCCGCGGGACATCAAGCGTTCTTCGCTGTAAAGATTCAGCAAACAGGCAACAATCCCGCAACGATTTTCGATGCACTTTATCGGAGCATGAGCGTGAAGACCTTTGGGCGCCTTGCGAAGTTTGATTACCTCGCGTTGATCGGGCGGTACGGCATCGCTCCGATCGAGCCAGGATCTGCCTACTTCAAGGGCGCCACGGGTCCCGCTTCTGGCGCACGCCTCCTGTTCACGGGTTCACACAGTGGCGTAGCAACGGAAGCACAGCTTCAGAGCTGGGTGGATGAGTTGGACGCAAGCCTTCACGTGGGGATGGCCGTGATGGAGGATGCCTTATGCAACTGGCAAAAGAGCCCGACCGCATTCGTCCACTTCAAAGGATAGCGATCCTAGACGGTAGCGGGATTGATCTGATTCCAGTCCCACGTGCGCTTAAGATAGTTCAACTTGTCGGGCTCCAGCATCCCACGGTGCTGCATCTGTCCGACGGTTAGGCCTGGGGCCACTCCAATCGACACACTGAAGCGAACGATGTCCTCTCGTTTCGGCCCGACGCGTTCGAATTCGGACTCCCGAAGGGGAGGAATGATGCATTCCTCCGCAAACTCGTTGGCCTCGTTTTCCCGATCTATGTCCCCCGGCAGAGCATCATCGTCAACGAAGGTGTTCGCTTTATGGAGCACCAGATGTCCGATCTCATGGAAAACCGTGAACCAGAACTGATCATCCCGCTTGTAGCGGAAGCTCAGCAGGAGCATTGCTTTGTCGGGATCGACCATTCGTATCGCGCCGCTGGCGCGGCAGCCGGGCGGAGTCTTGACGACCACAAGCGCAACGCCCGCTTCCGCGCAGAGCGTCCTCAGCCTCGGTAGAAAGAGTTGAGGATGGCGGATCATAGAAAGCTTTCGGATTTCCTTCAGCCGATCCATCAAGTTCTCGGAATTCCAGGCGCGTGTCTGGATCATGTCGGCCTCAAGCTCGCCGCGTCGGAGCCATAGTAGAGTGGCATCTTCCTTTGATGCGAATGCCTTGGAAGTACGATAATCCGTTTCACCCACTAGGCGCCCATATCGACCCGTCCACGATTCTGCGTCCGGAACATTGTAGAATACTAATCTCTTGCGGATCTCGGCCGCACGGCGCTCTAGGGATAGCTTGCCACGTGCTTTCTGGCCCGGAGCAGGGAGGCGCAACAGTAGATCCTCATGTCCGCTGTCCCGGACTTGAACCACAGCACGATCGACCGCCGTGTCGAAGTTCTCCTGCCGCTTCAGCCAGAATTTCGCCGTCGCTCCCAGGACCGCCGACAGTGTTGAAGCTGTCGACTCGTCGATCTGCCGCGACCCGTCTATAAGGCTGCGGACCGCATCAATCCCATCGCCCAAGCGCTCAGCAAGGTCATGCGCGGAAATGTTGCGTCGCTGCATGATTGCGCGGATCGAGTCGCCGGGTTTCGAAAACCAATTGGCTGTGTCGTGCTCATCGATCATCGTACTTCCGATATGGCTGTCAGCTTCACAAATTCAACAGTCGCCCAGTCAATCCGTCCAGCTTCCGTCAGTGCGACGTTCTGGTCCACGCTCACGAAGGTTGCGGTGTAACTCGAACCGATAGCGACTTCAAAGCTCTCATCGTCATTGATGGTCACGTTTCCCCCTAGGATCTCATGCCACCCTTGGACATTCTCGAAAGCTTCCGCATCCGCAAGCTCGGTGACCAGGCGATCTGCATATGTTCTTCCAAACCGTTGTTCCGCCACGTCACGGTTGAGGCAACAATGCTTTAGGTCGGCCGTCCCATACGAAATCTGCATCCGCGAGTCAGAGTCCGCTTGCGCCATACTGGGTGGCGAGGCTTGCGCAACGCTGATCGGCTGCGATTAGGTTCATTGAGGACGAGCCGACCCCTGAGGTTTGTCCGCTTGCTTGGCGCGGATTCGATCGATGCGGGACCAGTTCCTATCCAGTTCATGTTCGGCGGCCTCATCCATGTCGACGCTGGTGGCGTTGCAAAGAGCTGCGAGCGTCACGAGGACGCCTCCAACTTCTTGGCGCACGTCACCTTTCGCCCTACCGAACACGTATTCCACTAGTTCGAGTGCCTCCTCCCTTGTGCAGGAGTTCGCCTGAGCTAGTTCGAGTGCCTCTTCAAGGAAGCGATGATTACGCTCCTGTACATTGAGGTGCGCCGATGTCGGAAAGCACGCGACAACCCATTGCCACACACGATGTTGAAACGAGCCTGAAGGCATGTCCACTCCCCAGAATTTGCCCTCAGAAGACACTGAGTCTGAGATCGGTTCAAGTTCCATGGTAACAACTGAGGCTGGTGGAATAAAGGTTCTGCATGAGTGGTGGCTTTGTATTGTAGCCGGCCTAGTTCTCGACCGGCAGAAATCTCAATCTCGTCGCGAGGCCTCCAGTCCGCCCCGACTCCAAAAAAGTAATCCGGACCACCCGAGGCAACGATAGCCACATGTTGCAAGTCGCCTTTGGGATAGGCGTGCCGAAAGATTTGGGACAATCGTGCCGAAAGAACAGCCGCCAAGGTTGATAATTGAATCCCATCCCGTACAAGATGCACAGAATTCGCTCTGGGGGGAGCATGAAAAGACCGTTTGCGAAAAGCAATCCTCGAAGCTTCATCCCAGCAGTCAGTGCAGGATCACACATTTGCAACGGACGGTCTGCCCTGGGTACATCCGCCTTTCGAAGGGATACGCTCGGAGGGTGCCACGCCTGTGCCACTGGTGCGAACCTCGGTGACCTAGGCGGGGCGGCGCCGGGCTTTCGCTGGTTTTTTGGTGCTGACGGGTACCAACCTCTGCCCTACTACATCGCTTATATGATTACGTCGGTTTGCAGTTTGGCCGAGCCGACGGGAGGTTCGTGTGAAAGCCTTTGATTTTGACCACTACCTCATTGAGAACTACGAACATTTTTCGAGATCGTTCAGCACGATCAGGGCTACGGACCTACGCGATGCGATTGCTCGCGAATATGACGAGGGCCGCTTCTGGCCAGACGCGCTGCTATCCCTGAACCCCCGATATGAAGCTGGCCCCTCAGTGGACGATCTGGTCACCTCGGGCGATCTCGATCCCGCCACTGCTCAGGTATTTCGCTTCGGATCGACGCCGCTCAGGCTTCATGCCCATCAGGGCCAGGCAATTGCAAAGGCGAAGGCTGGCCAAAGTTTCGTGGTGACCACCGGGACGGGATCGGGAAAGTCACTCTGCTTTTTCGTGCCTATCGTCGACGCAATTATCAAGGCGCGCAAAGCGGGCGACGCACCTCGCACACGAGCCATAATCGTCTATCCGATGAACGCCCTGGCCAACAGTCAGCTGAAGGAGATCAACAAGTTCATCAGCCAGTCGGGGCTACCTACGGACCTCAGGCCGACCATCAGGCGGTATACCGGCCAGGAATCCCAGGAAGAGCGACAGGCAATCGCAGCAAATCCCCCC
>SXGT01485235.1_pt1 | contig 18747 bp, 7 predicted proteins | sample 3176221 | NCBI WGS metagenome assembly SXGT01 (sample SAMN11356862, study PRJNA531348) | freshwater metagenome | isolation source: freshwater sample F1-120 | place: China: Fuxian Lake, Yuxi | collected 2017-12-25
CGGCCGCACCGACGGCGCCGGCGGCCGCACCGACGGGGCCGGGGGCCGAACGGACGCGGGGGGCCGGACGGACGCGGGGGGCGGCGAGACTGCAAGGAACTCGGCCTCGGCCGCGCGCCCTCTGAGCGCGCGTATCCTCTCGCGATCGCGCTCCACGGAGAAGAGATCGATGACGCGCTCGACGAGGCGCTCCACGTCCGCCGGAGGAGCGGATCCCGCGTACTCCTCGAGCCCCGTGACGAGCGCGAGCGCCCGCACCCGCTTGAAGAGCTGCGCGGCGAGCTCGGGAGACCCCGCCGCGGCCTCGAGCGCCGCGACGACCCTCGCCGCATCATCCGGATCCTTCTCGCAGGCGAGCACACGCAGCGATCCCGCGCGGGGGTGGTTCATGGCCGCGGCGACATGGACGAGGAGGCCCACCGCGGCGGTGCCCACGTTGGAGTAGGGCCTGTCGAGGGTCGCGAGCACGCGCTCGAACACGGCGGGGTCCGCGGTGCGCGCGAGGAGCGGGGCGAGCGGGACGAGCTCTGCGTACTCGTCGATGTCGCCATCGGTCGCCATCGCCGTCTCGAACGCCTTCCATGTCTCGTCGACGTCCGCGAAGACGTCACCGAAGATCTTCGCGAAGGACACGGCGACGCGCGCGCCCTCCGGTCCCTCGAGCCGGGGGAGCAACGCCTGCCGCGCACGCGCGAGCCGCATGGTCCACACGTCACGCTCGTCGGGCGCATCGCGCAACACCTCCGCCACCGCGTCCCGCACCATGGCCAGGGTGCTCGGGACGGGCGAGATCACGGTGGCGCGCAGGAGGATGTCCGCTCGCCGCTCCGGGTCGTCCTTCGCCATCTCGGACGCGCGGAGCAGCCACGCCGCGCGCGTGCCCGCGCCCTTCGACGCGTCCGCGACCTGCTCGATCGCGCGGACCGCCGTCGACCACTCGTTCGCATGCTCCGCCGTCTTGACGAGCATCCGGAGCGTGCTCCCCTCGGACGGCACGGCCGCGAACGCGAGGGAAGCGTGTTTGAGCGCGAGCGCGCTCATCCTGCGAGCGTCGAAGAACTGTGCGCCGCGATAGTGCGCCGCCCGCCGGCCAAAGCGCCCCTTCGCTCGCGCCGCGACCTTCTCGTACAGATCCGAGAGCTCGTCGATCGAGGCCAGCGCCTCCAGGGCCTTCTCCGCCACCGCCAGGCCAGCGGCGCGATCCGAGTCTCGCTCGAGCGCCATGCGGGCGAGCGACACGGCGCGCGGGAACGCCCCCAGCGACAGCGCCAGCTTCGCTGCCTCGCCTGCGAGGACGCCCGATCGATGCACATCGGGCTCCCGCTCGGCGAGCTCGGAGAGGCAGTCCAGCGCGTACGCTCGGTCGGAGAACGCGACCAGGTCCCGCGTGAGGACGGTGTACCCTCGGCTCGGGGCGACCGCCGCCGCGCCCAGCCACGCACGGATCGCACGCCCACGGTCCTGGGCCAGATCCCACAGCGCGGCGCCGTAGTCTCGCATCGTGGACACCCGCGACGCCACGTCCCCCTGACCGGTTCGCGCGCGAATCTCCAGCCAGAAGAGCTCTCCATCGGGAGAGAGCGCGGCGGGGTCGATCGCGTCCACCCACGCGCGCGCCTGGTCCAGGTCGAGACCGTCGCGCACGGCCCGTACGAGCGCACGGACCTCCTCGTCCCGATCGCCGACGGCGCGGTGGTGCTCGGCGATCGCGAGGTAGATGCGCGCCCGCTCCTCTGCGTGGGCGCCCGCGGACGCCCACCGCTCGAGCGCGAGCGTCGAGAGGGCACCGTCGGCCGCGCGCCGTGCGATGTCCCGGACCGCATCCCTGAGCGACGCGTGCCGCGGCCCGAGGACATCGAGTGCGCGACGGGCCAGCGAGACGGCGCGATCCTGGTCGAGCTCCTCGACCGCCTGCAGCGCCACCGCGACGACGCCCGCCAGCGCGGACCCCGGGTGGGGCTGGGAGAGGATCCATCCCAGGGTGTCTGCCGCGCGCCCCGCGTCCTTCGCCGCGAGGACGCGCTTCGTCAAGAGCGCCATCGCGGAGACGTCGCCCGGCCGGAGCGCGAGGACCCGCTGCGTCCATCCGACCGCATGACCGAGCTCGCCCAGCTCCTCGAACGTCTCGGCGAGGAGACCACACGGCTTCGATCGAGGGAACACGAGCGCAATGGCGCGTTCCAGGGCAGCCGCCGCGGTGCCATCACGTGCGCCCGACCACGCCTCGGCGAGGGTCGAGACCGCGCGCGGATTCGCGGGCTCGGCGTGGCACGCGTGCTCCGCCAGCTTGCGCGCCGCCGGGATCTCGCCCGCGCCGAGGAGTACCGCGGCGGCGATGGAACCCAGGGTGGCCCTGAGGCTCCCGCTCGCACGCGCCGCGAACGCCGCGAGGCTCCTGGCGCGCTTGACGTCCTTCTTCGCCCGCGCGGAGATGAACCACGCCAGCGCGTGCAATCCCTCCGGCGCACCGAGATCGCTCAGGATCGGATCGAGGTGGCCGAGCGCCCCTTCCTCGTTTCCTCGCTCGAGGCTCGAGAGGAAGAGGTGCTCCACCCACTCGTGCCGCGTCCCCTGCCCCCGCCCGGCCCTGGCCAGGTCGTCCAGCTTGTCGTAAGCGTCCGTTCGCCACGCGAGCCGGAGGGCCTCACGCCTTACCGCGTCGTCGTCGGGCTGATCGACGAGCATCCCCTCGAGAAGGGAGAGGCGCTCGTGATCCCCCTCGGGCTGCGCCGCCAGCACCGCAGCGAGCGACGTGTCGAGCGCTCGGGACGGCGCCTTCGAGATCTGGGCCCGGAGCGTCGTGGCGGTCCGCTGCGCGCGCTCGCGATGCTCGCCCAGGGCGGAGCAGGCCGCGCTCGCGTCCGCGTCCTCCCGGGCCGCAGCCAGGGTGGTCCGCCAGGCCCACTCGGCGAGCGGGAGATCGCCCTGCGACTCCGCGAAGCGCGCGAGCGACCGGGCGAGGAACGCACGTACGTCGTCGGTCTCGGCGCGGCGGATCGCGTGGATGAGCCCGTCGACCGCCGTGTGCGGGGAGCCCGCGCTGCTGGCCTCGTCCACCAGCGTGGTCACGAGGTCCGGCGAAGGGGCCACGGCGAGCCCGCGGGCGGCCGTTCGCGCCGCGCGGAGGGGAGACGCGAGCGGGCCCGCGAACATCCTCGCCGCATCCAGGTACGCGCGGGCGCGATCGGTCTGGGATCGCTCCGCGCGAAGGAGGAGGCGGGCGCCCAGCGGCTCGAGGAGCTGCGCCTTCAGCAACAGGTCGTCGAAGAGGTCGGCGCGCGGGCCCGTCGTCTCGGCGTCCGCGTGCGCGTCGAGCATGGCGCCGATCGCGCGCGGCAGATCGCCGCGGGCCTGCGCGTCCGACGCCCGACCCTCGTGCACGTGCAAGGCCTCCTCGACGGGTCCGCCCTCGTCCACGATCGCCTGCGCGTGGATCCGCCACAGCTCGTCCTTCGCCGCGAGCTTCCCCTGCCGGGCCAGGGCCGCCGCGAGGCCACGCGCCGCGACGCGAGTGCGCGGCGACGCCTCGAATGCGCGGAGCAGGTCCTCGAACTCGGGCTCCGTGGCGCCCTGCGCGGCCCTCCGCTGCGCAGCCTCCACGTACAGCGCCGCCACGAACCGGGGGGGTACCTGCCCGTCGCCCCACGATCCGAGGGTCGCCGCGAGCTCGCACGAGAGCGCGTCCTGGGGATCTCGCTTCGCCGCTTCGGAGAACGCCTCCTTCGCCCCGATCGCGTCGCCGGCGCGCGCGAAGAGAACTCCGGCCTTGATGAAGATCTGCGCGACCCGGATGCTGTCGCGCTCCGCCTCCGCGAGCCGGCGCAAGGTCGACGCGGCGAGGCCGAATTCGCCGAGGGCCTGTAGCCACTTGACGACGGCAAACTGGAGCTCGGGGTCCTCGCCGAGGGCGAGCGCCCGGAACGCATGCTGTACGGCGACGTCGAGATCGCGGTCGCGGTGGCCGAGGTGGCGCGCCAGGGCGGCGCTCGCGTGGCGCTCCTCCTCGCGGTCCTCCGCCACCTTGGCGGCCTCCACGCGGGCCCAGAGGGACTGCTCCTCCGCCACACGGCCGCGGCGCGAGAGCGCGTGCGACGAGGAGGGCATCGGCGGCTCCTTCAGTGAGCGGAAGTTGGACGGGGCCGTGGTGGACTGTCCGGTCGGGCCGTTGGGCTTGGGTTCCATCTTCCAGATCGGGGAGGTTCGGGGTTCAGCGAACGGCGAGCGCAAACGGGAGGACGACGAGCGCGCGCTCGCCGTCGAGGAGGGGGGTGAGGCTGTCGACGTAGGATACGACGTCCGGGACGGCCTTCGCGACGCGACGCGAGAACGCCTCGGTGGCCCCGGCCGCGAGGCGGGTGGCCGCGACCTCCTCGGCGGTCCGCGCGGCGTGAGCGCGGTCCTCGGAGGAGGCGTCGTCGCCGGGATCCAGTCCGGAGAGGAAACTCGGACGACGCTGCACGGCGACGACCTCCGCCTCGGCGGGAAGCTTGGCCAGCACGCGCGCCCTGGCGATCGCGTCCCCGAGCCCACCGAGCTCGTCGACGAGGCCTCGGGTCTTGCCCTCGCGCCCGCTGAAGATGCGGCCCTCCGCGTGCGGTGCGATCTTGTCCGGGGTCGTCTTCCTCCCCTCGGCGACCCGCGCGAGGAACAGGTCGTACACACCGGTCATCGACTCGAGCACGCGGGCCCGGGTCGCATCGTCCCACGACGTGAACGCCGAGAGGTAGGCCGCGCGGTTCGCCGCCCCGGGCTCCGGACTCGCCGGGAAGGTCTCGCAGTGGACGCCGAACCGCTCGAGCGAGGGGCCGAAGCCGATCTTCCCGCCGACGACGCCGATGGATCCGACGATGCTCGTCGGCTCCGCGAAGATGACGTTGGCGGTGGACGCCAGGTAGTACCCGCCGCTCGCGGCCATGTCGCCGACGCTCACGACGATCGGCTTCCTGGCCCTGATCTTCATGAGCTGGTGCCACATGAGGTCGCTGGCGAGGGCGCTCCCGCCCGGCGAGTCGATGCGCAGGACCACCGCCTTCACGTCGTCGTCCTTCTCGAGCTTCGCGAAGAGTCGACCGTACTCCTTCTCGGTGATGCCGCCCCCCCCGCCGAAAATCCCGCCGCCGCCCGACATGGAGATGCTCCCGCTCGCGCGGACGAGCGCGACGGGGCCGCTCGTGGAACCCTCCCCCGAGAGCACGCGGACGAGATCGCCGAGATCGTCGGGCCGCTCGGACGAGGACCCGGGACCGAACACGACCTCCTCCCGCTGGGCGCTCACGGCCTTCTTCAGCGCCAGAGCCGCCTCGTCCGCGTAGCCCACCTCCTCGACGAGACCGCGCTCCTTCGCACGCATGGGGGCGTGGGGTCCGTCCTCGACGCTCGTGTGGGCGCGCTTGCCGGCGCGAATCCCGTCGAGCCACGATCCACGCAGATCGCGCAGCACCGCCTCGAGCGACTCTCGCGCTTCCGGGCTGGGGCCGTCGCGCGTCAGCGGCTCCTCCGCGCCCTTGAACTTCCCGACCTGCAGGAAATCCACGCTGAGCTTGAGCTCTTCGGCGAGGAGCTTGTGGAGGTACACGACCTGGGCTGCGAGCCCGATGGTCTCGACCTCTCCGGCGGGCGAGATCCAGATCTTGGTGCATCCCCGCGTGGCCGCGAAGTACGTAGCGTTGGTGAGGCCGTCGGCGTGGCAGTACACGGGCCACTTCGCCTTGGCCTTCTCGAGTTCGCCCCCCAGCTCGTGTGCGCGAGCCATGCCCATCTGAACTCCTCCCCACCGCACGAGGATGCCCTTCACGTCCCGGTTCTTGCCCATCCGGTCGAGCGCGCGGAGGAGCTCGTCGAACGTGCGGTGACGCGAGGGAAGCGAGAAGAGGCTCTGCTTCTCCTCCTCGGGCACGCCGAGGGAGACGTCCACGACAGCGACGGCAGGCCCCGACTTCCGGGACGTGACGGGCGCGCCATCCTTGCGGTCGGCGTGGGGACGTCCGGTGCACGCGACGGTGGCGAGGAGCGCGAGCCCCACGACGCCGCGACGGACGTGGCGCGCCGTGCTCGAACCACACACGCTCATGGTTTCTCCGTCGGCGGCGCCGCCGTGCCGGTCGCGACGGGAGCGGCACTGCCCTGGTCGCCACGCTGCTTGACGCGCGCCGGGTACGATCCGTCCGGGAAGCGGTCGCTGATGTCCTTGTACAGCCGCTGCGCCGTCGCGTGGTCGCCCGCCTCCCACTCCACGTCCGCGGCGCCGAGGAGCGCGGGTAGGTAGCTGGGGTTGATCGACAGGACGCGGCGGTAGGAGTTCCGGGCGCCCTGCAGATCGTGGGCGGCGTGTGCGATCTCGGCGAGGCCGTTGAGCGCCTCGGAGTCCTGCGGGTTGCGATCGAGCGCCGCGGAGTACAGCATGCGCGCCCTGTCCGTCTCCCCGCGCAGGCGCGCCGCGTCCGCCTGGAGGAGGATCTGGCGGTGGTCTCCGGGGACGCCGCCAGCGGCGGCTCCGACGCGGCTCCTGGGCAAGGTGGACACGTCGACGCTCCCCGCGTCGTCGGTCGCCGCGGCGACCAACCCTGCGTCCGGCGGGGCGATCCGTGGCGCGCGCGGCTGCTCGACGAAGGCCCGCAGCGCACCGACCAGCGGGTGAGGTGTGGGCATGGCCTTCAGCCGATCCAGCTCGGCCCGGGCCTGCGCGACGTCCCCCGACCGGGCGAGCGCGTAGACGAGCAACGCCCGCGCACGCGACGCGCCGCGGTCGCCGCTGGCCGCGACGCGAAGGCGGTCGTTGACCGTCTGCCACAGGGGCTCTGGCTCGGCGAGATCGAGAGCGGCAAGGACGTACGCGGTCTCGGGCTGGCCGACCTGAGCGATGACCTTGCCCACGTAGGCCCGTGCTGCCTCGCGCTCGCCGGACACACGAAGGGCGTCGATCTTGGCCCGGATGGCCACGGGATCATCGGGCGCGACGGCGACCGCGTCGTCGGCGGCCTTCCGCGCGCGGGCCGAAAGATCCGTCATGGCGTCGCGGGTCGCGCGCTGCTCCTCGACCGCGTCGGGTGGCAACACACGCAGCTTGAGCCACGCCACATCGGCGCGGGCCGCGGCGAGCCGCGCGAGGGTCACGAGGACCCTGGGCTCGCGCTCGTCGAGCGCGCTCGCCTTGTCGATGTTCTCCTTGGCCAGCTCGAGGCTGCCCTCTCCGAGCGCCTTCTCGGCGGCGGTCACGAACTCAAGCGTTCGCGACGAGCTCGACGTCGAGGGGGGCGCCTTCACGCCGAGGTTGTCCTTCGCCCAGTAAGCGCCGACGCCGATCAGCGAGGCGAGGACGACCGCGACGACGACGTACGCCCCCACACCTCGGACCGGCGGGGGAGGAGGCTCCTCGTCCGGCTCGGGCGCGCTCGACTGCAAACGTGCTCGGTGGGAGGACACGGGCGGAAGTGGAGACGACATCTCCACGGGCATCCGCGCGCTCCGGTGGACCTCGACAGGTGGGGGCGCGGAACGGGCCTTCGAGCGGCGCTCGTCGACGGCGGTGGGCGGCTCCGACGGCGGCGGTCGATCGCGCGCCACCTCGGCCCGCGCCCCTCGGGGTCCCGCGGGCGTGACCGGGCGCACCCGCGGGCGCGAGTCGCGCACGTGGGGGGGCGGCACCGGCGCATCGCGGGGTGGTGGCGTCGCCGCGACCGGCTGAGGGGGCCTGAGGGCACCCGCCGAGATTCTCGTGGGCACCGACGGCGGCAACCTCTGGGTCGGGTGCGGGGGCGGCGTGCTCGGAGAGCTCCGCGGGGGCGGCGTGGAGGCGGTTCGCCGCGCGCCCGGCGCCGGCGTGGAGGCGGTTCCCGGCGGGAGCGGCGGCGGCGTCGACTCCATGCGAGGGACGACGAGGGGCTCGGTGTCTCCCGCACGCTGCGCCGGCAGGGCCTGTCCGCCTCGCTGGGGCCGCTCAGCCCCCTCGGGACCCGAGCTCGGGGTACCGAGGATCGGTACGGGAGGCGGCGGAGGAAAGTCCGGATGCGTCGTCCTCGGCGGGGGCGAAGGCGGACTCGCAGGCATGGCCCCGGGTACGGGAGGCGGTGGACGTGACACCTTTCTCGTACGTTCGAGGTCTTGCTCCGCCGGAATCGGGCTCCGCTGGGCATCGAAGAACGGTAGGAGCTCCGCGATCGCGCCGAGCTCTCGGCGCAGCGCGCCCCTCACCAGCGTGTCCGTCACCGCGACGCTGCGCGCCATGATGGCGCGCTGCAGCTCGCGCAGGGACGCATAGACGAGCTCCTCCCCGGCCCCGGTCCGGACCACCCAGCGCTCGTCCTCGGGCGGAGCGCTGCCACGACGGATGCGGAACTGGTGCCCGCAGTTGGTGCACTTGACCGTCGTGCCGCGTCCGCTGACGAGGGCGTCGTCGAACTCGTACTCGGTCTTGCACCGCTCGCATTGAACGTCCATGGCCTCTACCGAACGGGTTCCTGGAACGCTATCATGCCGACCCAGACCCCGAAAAACTTCCGTCCTTCCACGACGACGCTGTCCACCCGATGCGTGAACGAGCGTCCACGCCCCTCGCGCCGAGCCCCCAGAAGAGCAAGCATTCCTTGTGGATGGATGGATCTTGTGAAGGGCACGTCCATTGCTAGCATCCGGGCGGACCTTCCTTCACACTTTCTCTCGACTCCCCGCAGGAGACCGGCCGCAATGAAGCGAGTTTTTGCAATCCTGGTGTTCGGGCTGGGCGGCGTGGCGCTGCTCGGGGGCTGTCCGATCTACCCGGATCGACAGCACCGTGTGTGCCTCGTCGACGACGGTTGCTACTCGTGCCCCGACCCCTGGTACTCCTCCCACTGCTTCGTGTACCGGTGCGCGTCCAACCTCTCTTGTCCGGCCGGCTACGCGTGCGCGAGCGATGGGACCTGCCGCCCGGGCGCGTCGAGCACGGCCCCGACCGGGGGCGCGAGCTGCGCGAAGCCGACCGACTGCCCGGCGGGGCAGGTGTGTGGCGGCGACAACCGCTGCCACAGCGGCGACTGCAACACGTTCGGCTGCCCGAGCGCGTACGTCTGCAAGCTCGCGGGCGGGGCCCTCTCGTGCGTCGCGCGCGAGCCGGCGACCAGCCAGTGCAAGAGCGACGCGGAGTGCGCCACCTCCACCGGCCCCGGTGGGGGCGCAGGCTCCAAGTGTCTGAGCGGCGTGTGCACCCTCCCCGCGGATCAGTGCATCGACGGCACCCAGTGCGCGGGTGCCCAGCAGTGCGTCCAGGGCGTCTGCACCCCTCAGTGCAGCGCGACGAAGGCGTGCCCGACGGGGTTCTCGTGCGATCTCGCGAAGGGCGTCTGCACGGGTAACCCGACCCCCTGCAAGGCGTCCTCGCAGTGCGCGTCAGGGCTCACGTGCGTCGGGGAGCGCTGCGTCGACCCGTGCGGAGCGGGCGGGACGTGCGCCGCGGGTCTCGTGTGCGTGGACGGAGGCTGCATCCCCGACCAGCGGCCGCAGTTCGTCTGCGCCACCGAGGGCGTCCAGGACAAGTGCTCGTCCGGCAGCATGTGCATCCGCCACAGCTGCTACGTCACCTGCGATCCGACCAAGTCGGACTCCTGCAACAAGGCCGACAAGTTCAACCAGTGCAAGTCGGTCGTGTCGAACAACAAGACGTTCAACGTCTGCGGTTCGGACACGAACCTGGGTGGCGACTGCGATCCCTCCCGCGCCTGCTCCAACTCCCTCGTCTGCATCGACGGCTACTGCCGGTAGCCGCGCGCCAGGACGCCGCGGGGGCCGAGAGGCCCCTTCGCGCATCCGGGGCTGCGGCCGCGGGACCGGCCGTCACTTCTTGCGGCCGGTGACGCAGCCGGCCTGCACGCCGAGCTCGAACCCGCCCGGGCGGAAGTAGGCGTCGATCGCTTCGCGCAGGTAGTCCATCGGCGCGGAGGTGTCGTCGAGGCCGAGGTTGAGACGGAACTCGGGGAGGAGGAGCAGGCGCGTGATCGGATCGTCGAAGAAGTCGTGGCCGTCCTTGAACTTGAGCGTGCGCTGCTTGACCTCGACGTCGACCCATCCGAAGCCGGCGCGCTCCATCTCGGTGACGAGCGACTCGCGGGTGGGCCGCACCTGCACCGCGGCTTCGACCGCGTTCGCCACCTCGGACGACTCGTGCTTGAGCGCGTACTCGCGCAGGAGGTCGGCCACCTCCTGGAACGACCCGCGAACCGGCATCGCCAGGATGGCCTGGCCCCCGGGTGCCGTCACGCGCGCGAGCTCCGCGAGGACGCGCTGCCGCTCCTTCGGCGCAGGGAGCGGGTGCATCGTGAAGGCGTGCGAGAACGCACCGTCGGGGAACGGCAACGGGAAGCTGTCCGCGACGGTGTACTCGGCCACCATGCCCGCCTTCTGGGCCGCCTTGGTACGCGCGAGCTCGAGGGCGGCCGGCGAGGGGTCGACGCCGTACATGTAGGCGTTCGCAAGCATCGCCACGATCGCGCGATCCGGGTAGCCGGAGCGACAGTTGACGTGGAGGATCTGCGCGTCGTTGCCCAGCACGAACGCGTCGAGCACGAGCTCACCGAACAGCGCGAGGTACCGCGGAACCACGAAGGCATCGAAGGCGGCGGCCTCGCTCGCGGTCAGGCCCAGCGTGCGCGGCGGTACGCTCGCCATGGGCCGCTACTTCCTCGACCTCACCCGCGCGACCTCGCCGAGCAGCTCGCTCGCCTCCTCGGCGAGCGCGCCGATGGAGACCAGGCCGCTCTCTCCGTCGTCGTCGATCTCCACCTGCCGCCCGTCGCCGAGCAGCGGGCGGAGGAGCGCCGCCCCGGCGGGATCGCCCAGCTCGGCGATGGCCTCGATGGCCGCGGACACCGCCTCCGGATCCGCGTGGGCGAGGAACCGCCCGAGGAGTTTGAGGCACCCAGGCTCGCCGACCTCCGCGAGGAGGTAGGGTAGCTCCGACAGCGCAGGGTTGCCCGCGGGGAGGCGCTCGAGCGCGCGCTCCACGCCGAGGGCGACTTCCTTGAACCTGTCGAAGGCGATGCCCTCGAGCACCTCGCCCGCGAGGACGCGCGCCTCCGGGTGCTCCGAGCCGAGGATGTCGAACAGCGTGTCGATCGCCGCGGGGCTGTTGTCGATCTCGCCGAGGAGGGCCGTGACGCGCGCGAGGCGGACCTCAGCTTCGGCCGCGTCGGCCATCTGCGTGGCGGCCTTCGCGTGCCGGGCGAGCGCGTCGGCGAGCGCGCGACGATCGGGCGTGGCCGCGATCTCGGCGTGGCGCGTCCGCACGGCACGGGCGGCGTCGTAGAGGGCGTCGAGGCTCGCGTCGATGTCGGGCACGAGCAGCGTCTTACCGCCTCGCTCCCGCGGATGCAACGCCGGGGAAGGAGGAGGACCCGCGGCCCGGTCGACGACCCGCGGAGGCCGCGGCCTCGATCGCGGCCTCGAGCACGGCCTTCGAGCAGGCCGGCGGCCGAACGAGCGCCAGGTGCCGGCAGGGCGGACGATTTGTGACGCGCGGCGGGAGGCTGTACCGTGAGGGGGTGGGCACCAGGTCCGGCATCGTCGCGGCGATCTCCGTCGTGCTCCTCCTCCTGGCGCTGCCGCCGGGGACGCGGGCGCCACGGCGTCTCGCGTGGGCCGCTCCCTTCCCCGGGGGCGCGACCGTGGCCGGGGACGCGGCGGCCTGCCCGCCCGACACGCTGCCCGACGGCCCACCGGGCGCCACGCCCATTTGTGTGCATATTACATATAACGACGGAGAGGGCGCGCCCCTGTCGGCCACGCCCAACCAGCACCACGATCGATCCGGCCGCCTCGTCCGCTACGAACAGATCGCTCGCCTCCCCGAGCGCCCCGCCGACTACGACAGCTACCGGTACCCGGTGTCGCCCGGCATGGAGGGCGGCCACCACGTCGTGAGCGGGTATGATCTCGATCGCCCGGACGCGCTCCAGCGGCGTGGCCGAAAGCTCTCCCACGTCGGGCACGGGGGCCTCGATCTGCCGCAGACCCGCGGCGCCAGCGTGGCGGTCGTGGCGCTCGAGCACCAGGAGGGAGAGGCCGACGTCCTCTTCGCCGGCCCGCTCTTCGGGAACACGGTCGTCACCCGACACCAGCTCCGGGAGGGCGGACAGATCCGCGAGTACGTGGTGCTGCACGGGCACCTCGAGGCGATCGCGCCCGGCGCGCGCGCCGGCGCCAGGCTCGCGGACGGGGACGCCATCGGCACGGTCGGCGATAGCGGATCGCCCGGCTTCACGCACCTCCACCTCGAGGTCCGGCGCGTCCGCGACGGCGTCGATCTCCGCCGGGTCCCGGCGGGCGCCCTCCTCGTCGCCGAGTGGAACACCGTGGCCTGCGATCCGAGAAACGTGCTCCCGCTCGCGCGGCCGTGAGTGCGGCGCCGACCGTTCGCCTGCACGGCGCCCCGGACTGCGCTATCAATAGGGAGCCGTGAGCCTCCCCTCCCTAGACGCCGACGAGACCGCCCGCGAAGTGCGCGGGCGTGTCTGCCCGAAGTGCCGGGTGCGGTGGGACGACGCCGCGCTCGTTCAGTGCCCCAACGACGGCGCGTTCCTCCCGCGGCAGGTCGCCCCCGCGGCCGGTGTTCCGGCGGGCCCCCCCTCGGAGAGCTCGGATCCGATGCTCGGTCGCACCCTCGAGGGGCGCTACACGATCCTCTCCCGGCTGGGGGCGGGCTCGATGGGCACCGTGTACCGGGCGCGGCAGCACGCCATGGGCCGCGAGGTGGCCATCAAGATCCTGCGATCCGACAAGGCGATCGACGGCGCGTCGAAGGCGCGCTTCCTCCGCGAGGCGCGGGCCAACTCCGCGCTCGCGTCGCCCCACACGGTGACGGTCTTCGACTTCGGCGAGGCGCAGACTGGCGAGCTCTACCTGGCCATGGAGCTCCTCGACGGCGAGTCCGTCGGCCAGCGCCTCCACCGCGAGAAGCGCCTGTCGCTGAGCCGCGCCGTCGACACGGCGCGGCAGGCCCTCCGGTCGCTCGCCGAGGCGCACGCGAAGGGGATCATCCACCGCGATCTCAAGCCGGACAACCTCTTCTACGCCCGCGTGCAGGCCGGCGCTCGCCAGGAGGAGGAGATCGTCAAGGTCGTGGACTTCGGCATCGCGAAGATGCTCCGTGACGAGGACGCACCCCTCAATGCCGTCGAGACGCAGGCGGGCACCGTGTTCGGGACGCCGCGCTACATGTCACCCGAGCAGGCGCAGGGCAAGCCGCTCGACGAGCGGAGCGATCTGTACTCGCTCGGCGTCATCCTCTACCAGATGGTGACCGGCCGCCCGCCATTCACCGACGAGGACGCCATCGTGGTCATGGCGCGCCACATCAAGACGGTGCCGAAGCGTCCGTCGGAGGTGTGCCCCGAGGCGGGCTGCCCACCCGAGCTCGAGCGCATCATCATGGGCGCCCTCGCGAAGGAGCCCAAGGACCGGCCGCTGAACGCCGACGCCTTCCTGCAGGAGCTCCATCGCGTGGTGGACTCGGTGAGCGCCATCACCAGCGGCGTGCGCAACTCCGTCGGCGCCCAGCGAACGAGCTGGGCGGGGGTGACCCCGGTTCCGGGGCTCCCGGCGCGTCCGCGATCGGCCGCCACCATCGTGGCGCTCCTCGCTGGCCTCGCCGTCGCCGTGGGCGCCATCGTCTTCCTGGCCGTTCACGTCGGGCTCTCCTCCGCGCCGCTCGGCGATCTCCCGGGAGCGCGCCCGCCTCCGCCCAGGCCGGCGGCGGTCGTCACGGCGGCCCCGCGCGTGCTCGAGCCCGCCCGGGCGGAGACCAGCGACGTTCCGACCATCGCCGCCGAGAACCTCCCGAAGGCGTCCGGGTCTTCCTCCGCCTCGTCCCCGTCCGGCCCGCGGGCCACGCGCGCGACGCCACCGGCGGCTGCCGGCGCGAGCGCGACCGGGAAGACGGCGCGGCCCGCGCCGAGCGCCTCCGGTGGTTACGGCATCTTCGACTGATCGCTCGCACATCCGACCACATGGGCACTAGAGTACGGAATCTCCTCGTCAATTGATCGCGGAGGCGCCGAGGTGGTAGCCTGGCGCACCCCATGGATCGGTCGGAAATCGATCAGCTCGCGCAGCGGCTCCTCGCAGATCCGCACGACGAGGAGGCGCTCCAGTACGCTTACCAGGCTGGCGAGTCCGACCCGAAGTCCTACGCCTTCATGCTCGAGAAGGTGGGCACCGAGACGCCCGACCCCGTGTACGCGAGCCACTGGCTGAGCGAGGCCGCCAACATCTGGTCGACGGTGTTCTCCGACGTACACCGGGCGGCGCGGCTCCTGATGATGGCGATCGACAAGGATCCCACGAGCCAGACCGCAGCGGAGCGCCTGGCGCAGCTCTACCGCGACAAGGGAGACACCAAGGCGCTCGTCGCGCTGCTCGACCGGCGCGCGAAGGCCCTCTCGCCGCTGGCCGCCCAGAACCCGGACGTCCGCAGCGAGCTCGCCGGCATGTACGAGGAGATGGGCCACCTGTGGAGCGAAGCTCCGCTGTCACAGCCCAAGAAGGCGATCGAGTGCTTCCGCCGCGCGATGGATCTGGATCCGACGAGCGCATACGCCATTTACAACGCACGCGAGCTGCTGAAGGCGACCGGTCAGTGGCGCGAGGCCGTGCCGCTGTACGACGCGGAGCTGGCCGTCGAGCAGGATCCGCAGCGGAAGATCGCCCTCCTGCGCGATCAGGCGGCGACCTGCAAGGCCGCCGGCGATCCCCTGGGGGCCAGCCGCGCGCTGTCCCACGCGCTCGAGATCGACCAGCAGGATCCCAGCCTGCGGCAGGAGTACGCGTCGGTCGTCCTCGATCGGATCCAGAGCGGCCAGCCGGTGTCGACCGAGGAGCGCGACCACGCGGCCGATCTCCTCGTGACCCTCGCCGAGACGTACGAGGGAGAGCACGGCCTCGCCTACGCGAGCGCGGCGCTGGACGTGAGCCCCGGCCACGATCGCGCCATGCAGCTCTGCATGTACTATGCACGTGCCCTCGGCCAGGAGGCGGAGCTCCCTCAGCGCCTCGCGGGGTACCTGGCGGCCAGCCCGGGCGGCGCGCTCGCGCGCGAGGTGCGAGAGGCGATGGCGGCGCAGCGGCTGGACGAGCCGGCGACCGCCAACTCGCTCGAGGGCATGGTGGGGGGCCCTGGCTCTCCTCGCCAGGAGGTCGTCGACCTCGTGCGACCGTCGGCCTCCGGCTACGACGCGGCCGACAGGCCGTCGCCCGCTCGTGCTCCCCAGGAGGCAGAGAGACCCCGCGCCTCGCGGGAGTCGGCGCGCGGGGTCGCGGCGCGCGCCCAGCCGCCGCCCGACTCGAGCCCCGAACCCGACTCCGGGATCGACGAAGTCCCGCGGCGCGCGATGCTCTCGCCCGACAGGCTGCAAGGCATCCTCGACGCCGCGCAGATGCTCGCCGGCAAGGGCAAGCGGCCCGAGGCGCTCGTCAAGTACAAGGAGGTGCTCGAGAGCGATCCCGCGCACCCGGAGGCGCTCTCGTGGGTGGAGGACTACCTCCGCTCGAAGCGCGACTACGGGCAACTCCGTGACGTGCTCGTCGCGGCCGTTCGCGCACCTTCGTCGCAGGAGTCCTCCGACTCGAAGAAGGAGCGACTCCGGGAGATCGCGGGGCTCTGCGAGGGCAACCTCCGCGACACGGACGCCGCGATCAGCGCGTGGAAGCAGCTGCTCTCCATCGACCGCACGGACGAGAGCGCCCGCACCGCGCTCACACGCCTGCTCGAGCGATCGCAGCGCTGGGACGACCTCGCGAACATGCTCGAGCAGGAGGCGACGGTCGAGAGCGACATCGACACGAAGATCAGCCTCGAGAAGAAGCTCGCCAAGCTGCAGGAGGACAAGCGCAAGGATCTCCTGGCCGCAGGCGACGCGTGGGCGCGCATCGCGCGCCTCGTGCCGGAGGACGAGTTCGCCATCCAGAACGCCGCGAAGCTCTACGAGCGCGGCGAGCGGGCCGACCTGGCGGTGGCGATCATCGACGAGATGGCGCCGCTCCTCGAGGACCACGCGGCGCGCGGGCCGCTCCTCCAGCGGCTGGCCGAGCTGAAGGAGGTCCAGGGAGACCTCCTCGGCGCCGGCGACTCGTACGCCGAGGCGGCGGACTGCATGCGCAACGGGCGCCTCTGGGAGGAGGCCGAGCGCCTCTACGTGTCGGCCGAGAAATGGGCCAAGGCCGCCAACGCGGCGACCCAGCGCGGCACGCTCACGAGCGACGCCAAGCAGCAGGCGCAGTACCTCTTCCGCGCCGCCGACTACCTCACGAAGACGGGGAACCACGAGGCCTCGCTCGCCGCCCTCGAGGACGCGACCGACCTCGATCCGTTGAACGACGACTACGCGAACGCCGTCGTGGGCCGGTACCAGCAGCTCGATCAGGTCGACAAGCTCGTCGCGTTCCTCACCAAGCGGGGCGATCGCCTCGTGGACAAGGCCAAGCGTGTCCACACGCGGCGCGAGGCGGCCTCGCTCTCGAGCTCGCGCCTGTCGGATCGCGAGCTCGCGCGTGAGCTCTGGCTCAAGGTGCTCGAGGACGGCGACGACAAGGAAGCCCTCGAGCGACTCATCGACGACGCCGTCGAGGCCGAGGACCACACCGAGGCCGCGACGCTCCTCCGACGGCTCGGCGCGAACACGGTGGACAAGGCCGAGAAGGCGCGCGTGCTGTTGCGCGAGGCGGAGCTCCTGGCGGAGGGTGTCGGCGACGTGGAGACCGCGATCCACCGGTACGAGAGCATCCTCGGCGAGCTCGATCCCACGTATCGGCCGGCCCTGCAGGCCATCGCCGATCTGCAGGAGGCGCGGGACCACCTCGCCGAGGCTGCCGACGCTCTCGAGCGCGAGCTCAAGCTCGTCGCGGACGTGCAGGAGCGCGGCGCCATCGCGGGTCGCCTCGCCCGCCTCTACGAGTCCGAGAAGCTGAGCGATCCGCGATCCGCGATCCGCGCGCTCGACCTCGTGCGCAAGGCGTCGCTCGACGACTTCGACGCGCTCGCGCGGCTGTGCGAGCTGTGCGAGCAGACGGAGCAGTGGACCCGCGTCGCCGAGCTCCTCGTCGAGCGGATCGAGGTCGAGGCGGACGACGACGAGATCTGCCTCCTCACCATGAAGCTCGCCGGGATCCTCTCCGACAAGCTCGACCGGGGCGACGAGGCGCTCGCCGCGCTCACGGAGCTGGCCGACGCCGGGGACTCGCGCGTGCGCGACGCCTACATCGAGCTCGGGGACCGGCTCGGGTGGAAGGGCATCGTCGCGTCGAAGCTCGTCGACTGGTGGTTCGAGGCGCGCCACGGCGCCGACCGCACGAACGCGCTCCGGAACGCCTTCAACCGCTTCGTGGAGGTCGGGCGCGACCAGGACGCGGTGAAGGTGGGCATCGAGCTCGTCCGCACGAAGACGGCCGATCGCAAGCTCGCCGATCACCTCGAGGAGCTCGCCGTCAAGACGGGCGATCAGGACGCCCTCATCATCGCGCACGACCTGCTCGCCCGCGAGGTGTCGGGCCCCGATCGCGCGCACGAGCTCGTCCGGCAGGCCGAGATCCGCGTGAAGGCAGGCATGCCTCGCGGCGACGCGCTGCAGCACGGCGAGCAGGGGCTCGCGAGCATCGCGCCTGCCGACGCCGAGCCCCTCCTCGAGCGGGTGGCGGCGCTCGCGACGAAGCCGGTCGAGGTGGTGGACCTGTACGAGCGGCAGGTCTCACGATCGAAGGCCCCCCCCGATCGTCTGCGCGCGCTCGCGCGGGCCGCGCAGGTGGCGTCGCAGCGCGGACAGCTCGATCGCGGGCGCGGTTTCTTCGAGCTCGCGCTGTCGGGCGCGCCCACCGAGGACACGCTCAATGTCCTCGAGACCGCGGCGCGCGACGGCGACAAGACGGCCGGAGGAGACAGACTCCGGCGCGCGCTCACCGGCGCCATGGGCGCGGGCGGGCACGGCGCTCGCGACGGGGGGCGCACGCGCGGGATGCTTCTCCGGAAGGCCGCGCAGATGGCCCACCAGGAGCTCAACGACGTCGATCAGGCGTTCTCCTGGCTGGGCGACGCGCTCGTGGCCAACGTCGATCAGGCCACGCTCGACGCGCTCGAGCGGCTCGGCGACGCGGTCTCCGATCCTGGCCGGGCCGAGGCCGCGCTGACGCACGCGCTCAACGAGGTGTTCGACGGGCCCCTCGTGCGACAGCTCCTGGCGCGCAGGGCGCGGATCCGACGCGATCGGATCCGCGACCTCTCCGGCGCGGCCGTCGATCTGAAGAAGCTGCACGACCTGTCGCCGACCGACCACGCGGTCATGGAGGAGCTCTCCGGCCTCCTCACCGAGCTCCGCGACTTCCGCACCCTCGTGCAGCTCTACGAGGACCAGATCCTGCGCGGAAAGGACATGGCGGCCCGCGCCGAGCTCGCGCGCAAGGTCGCCCGCATGTGGGAGGAGCAGCTCCAGGACGCCCGCGAGGCCGCCGACGCTTGGCGGCGCGTGCTGCGGATGAAGGCGGGGGACGTCGAGGCCACCGAGGGCCTCGATCGCGCCAAGACGAACCAGCTCAAGACGGCCGATCCAGAGAGCCTCCACGAGGCGTACGCGCCGCCCAGGCCGAGCGCTCCACCCCCCCCCCAACCCTCCGCCTCGCCCGGCCGGATGAAGACGACGCCGAGCGCGATCGCGCCACCGCTCGGCTCGAGGTCGACCGCGGGACCCCCATCGGCGCCTCGTGTCGCCGTCGTCGCCTCGCGCCCGCCGCCGCCCG
>SXGT01106514.1_pt1 | contig 18745 bp, 15 predicted proteins | sample 3176221 | NCBI WGS metagenome assembly SXGT01 (sample SAMN11356862, study PRJNA531348) | freshwater metagenome | isolation source: freshwater sample F1-120 | place: China: Fuxian Lake, Yuxi | collected 2017-12-25
CCCTCGATCTTGTTGTAGAACTGCCCGGTGCCGCCGAAAAAGTTGTCCACGGCGGTGAACACCAGGGTCGGCTCGATCACCAGCAACGCCCGGCCACGCAAGGGATTCATGCGGATCACGTTGAGATTGCTGGGCACGAACAGGCTGTGCACATATTCCGAAAACTTCAGCACCTGTACGCCCGATACCGAAATCTCCGAGGAGCGGCGCAGCAGATTGAACAAGCTGACGCGGAAGTGGCGGACGAAGCGGTCGTTGACCATTTCCAGGGTGGGCATCCGCCCCCGCACGATGCGATCCTGGCTGGTAAAGTCGAAAGGCCGCGCCTCGCCGTTCCGGAAATCCATTTCCGGCTCGGTCTTGATCTCCCCGTCGTCGACACCGTGCAGGAGGGCGTCGATCTCTTCTTGAGTGAGTAAGTCGTGCACGGCCATACCGCCTATTGCATGATGAAAGCGGTGAAATACACTTCCTCGAGCCCGTCTTTCTTGCGGGTCTGTTTTTTCACGATGGCATTGATCTCTTCCAGGATTTTCACCCGCAACTCATCCTTCCCCTCGGCCGTTTTCAGCCTGGCCGGATCCTCGGCGCTCATCAGCATCAACAGGTTGTTGCGGATCATCGGCGTATGTTTTTTCACCGCGTCGATCACCCCCTGGTTCTCCGCGGCCACGCTGAGGCTGAGTTGGAGCAAGCGCGCCTCGGGATTGTTCTGGAAGTTCACCACGAAAGCCGGCTCCATGTCCTCGTAGATCATATGCACTTCGCCATGCTTGCCGTGCTTGCCGCCCTCGCTGGAATCCTCCGCCTCATCCTCCTCTCCGGAAGCTCCCGATTCCGCCGCGGCCTCGTGGCCTTTGGACGCGTCAGGCGCCTTGGGCGGAAAAATCCCCAGGAAATAAAGCGTCGCGAACACGGCGCCCAAGGTTCCCAATACCGCGCCGAGCACGATGAAGATAAGCTTCTTGGAAGACGACGGTTTTTTCTCCTCGCCCAGATCCAACTTGTCTTTCTGCGCCATGGTGGTTTCCCTAGATGTTTATTAAGGCTTTAGCAAGCCCGGTGCCATTATAAAAAATCGCCTCACGGGCAATAAGTTAGCGAAAACCGCCGGACTTCCGCCGGCGGAATGGCGCAAGCTACCCGGACTCGCGCCAAAATTCGGACGCCCGCCGGCGGAAATATCCACCCTAGGCGTTTCACGGATTGTCAACGGGAGGCGCCGGGATGCAGAATGGCGCCGAGCGCGTGGAGTGAGGCGCGCTCCACCGTCGAGCCCGGAAAAACGCCAGCCCGGCGGATGTACGATAACCATAAATTCATAATCACCCGGAGTACGCATTCATGGACAACCAGCTTCATCATCGAGTCGTCGTGATCGGAGGCGGCGCCGCCGGCCTGGGCATCGCGGCGCGCCTGCTGCGCGCGGGCATCAAGGACGTAGCCATCGTCGAGCCGTCCGAAAACCACTACTACCAACCATTCTGGACTTTCGTGGGCGGCGGGGTCGTCAACCGCGAGCAATCGGTTCGGCCCATGGCCACCCTGATTCCCAAGGGCGCGACCTGGATCAAGGACGCCGCCGCCGAGTTCGACCCCGCCAACAACACGCTGGCCACCCAGGGCGGCAAGACGATTGCCTACGATTGGCTGGTAGTGTGTCCGGGGCTGCAAATCGACTGGGCCAAGATCAAGGGACTCCCCGAAGCCCTGGGCCAGAACGGCGTGTGCAGCAATTATGGCTACGACCAAGCGCCCATCACTTGGGAGAACATCAGGAACTTCAAGGGCGGCAACGCCGTGTTCACTTTCCCGCCGCCGCCCATCAAGTGCGCCGGGGCACCGCAGAAGATCATGTACCTAGCCGATGATTATTTCCGCAAGCACGGCATCCGCGACCGGACTCGGGTGTTGTATTACTGCGCCACGCCCACCATCTTCAGCGCGCCCAAATACGCCGCCGCTTTGATGGACCAGGTCGTGAAGCCGCGCGGCATCGAAGTGTTCTTCAAGCACAACTTGGTGGAAATCCGCGCCGAAGCCAGGGAAGCGGTGTTTCGCGACGCCGACGCCGGCGGAGAAGTCACCCAGCCCTATGACATGATCCACGTGGTGCCGCCCATGAGTTCCCCGGATTTCATTAAGCATAGCCCCTTGGCCAACGAGGGGGGCTGGGTGGACGTGGACAAGGGGACAACGCGGCATGTCCGTTATCCCAACGTGTTCAGCCTAGGCGACGCCAGCAGCCTGCCAACCTCCAAGACCGCCGCGGCCATCCGCGCCCAGGCGCCGGTGCTCGCGGCCAATCTTCTCTCGGCCATGAACGGTGGAGCAGCGGTCATGGCCTATGACGGCTATACCTCCTGCCCCCTGATCACGGGCTACGGCAAGCTCATTCTGGCGGAATTCGACTATGACCTAAAACCCAAGGAAACCTTTCCCTTCGACCAAGGCAAGGAACGCTACAGCATGTACCTCCTGAAACGCTACGCAATCCCGGTGATTTATTGGGAGGGATTGTTGAAAGGGTATCAATGGCCGCGGCCCGGCATGGCCTGATGGCGGAGCGGGTTGCGCATCGGCTTGAATCACGCCCACCGCAACCCGAATATATACAAAAAATCGGGTTATATGCTATAAACGCCCGCGCCCTAAATCACGCTTCTAATCGAAGAAAGCCTTCCGCCGCCCTCCCCGCGGGGAAGCGCCGCATTCTCGAATCCGCTGACATCGGTTCGGGATTTCTCTCACTAGATTGCTATTAACATCAATAATCGGTTGAGAAAAATGACCCAACAACAATCGGACAAAACGCCTTTCCCCTTGCTGAAAAGCAGCCTTTGCGCACTTTCCATCGCGGTAGCGTCGATCCTCGCTTCCGGCTGCGACAGCGGCCCCTCCGGCGGAGGCGGTGGCGGCGCCTCGGCCCCGGCCAGCGAGGAAGCCAAAATCGCCGGCAATGTGCAGGACCAACACGGCCCGATCATGGACGCCAAAATCGAAGTGCGCGACAAGAATAGCCAGTTGGTAGCGAGCACCCAACTCTCCGGCAATTCCAACCACTATTCCATCACCGTGCCGGCGGGAGCCACCTATCCCATCGTGCTGACCGCCACGCCAGCGGCGGGTTCCAACTCCGCCCCCGTGAAGGCCGTGGTGACCAGCCCCCTCGCCGACCGCATGGACATCACCGACGTGACCACCATCGTGGTGGATTCGGCCCTGTCCCTAGGCGGCCTGAGCGCCGAGAACATCGCCAAGGCTTCCGGCGCCGCCATCGGCCTGCGCCAGCGCGAAGGCGTCAGTGCCGGAGCGGGCGGCGGCGGAGCGGGTCCCGGCCAGAGCGGCGGCGGCGTGAGCCGCGGCGGCCACGGCGGCCACGATATGTCGGGCATGGGCGGCGGAACCGGCGGCGCCGAACCCGGCCAGCAGCAAGATCAAATGCCGGGAATGCAGCACTAAGCCCGAAAACCCCCACCGCGCCCATGCGCGGAGCGGCAAGGCGGGCCCAATCGAACCGGCGGAAGGCACGCGGCCTTCCGCCGGTTTTTTATTGCCGGCACGATGGCCGGGTTCATTGGTTCAGCCGCTGCTCGATTTTCCGCTTGAACTGCATGAAGTGCACGGTTTGCAGTTGCTCGGGGGTTTCCACGCCGAGTATGGTCAGCGGCACGTCGATATCGGTGATGTAGATGGGATAGCGCTGTCCACTCCGGCGCAGCCCCAAAATCCGCTCCGCGGCTTGGGCGAATACGTCCTGGCCGGTTTCCATGGACGAATACTCGGTGTCATTGCAGAAAATTGTGTATGCCGCCCGCCCCGGAGCGATTTCCTGGGCGAACACCCGCACTTCAAGCATTTTGGCGGCCGGCTCCACTTGAAACCCAACCGGTCGTACCGTGTACTCCCCGGAAGCCTCGCGTTCGACCAAGTAATACTCGATTCCGGCCGCCGCCAGCACATAGCGTTGCAGGACCGCGCCCAGAAACGCGGCATAAGGCCCCAAGACCGTTTGGGAACTCAAGGATTCGTGGACACGGCAAAACAGCGAACCGCGTTCATCCAGAATGAAGACCCGCACCTGCCCGGCTTCCGGCAAGCAGAACACCTGAATCGCCCCCGGCCGATTGCGCCGGTAGATCGAGGGCAGGGGATCCTGCTCGGCAACGATATGCGGATCGAAAGCCAGTGGCGAGAACAGCGCCCTGGGCACGGCCAGTTCCGCGTACAGCCGCTCCTCGTCGGAAATCTCCCGGTAGCCCAGCCCCAGAGGCCCTCGCTCGAACAAAAAATACGCTTGGCCTCCCCGCACCAGATAGCGCGAGGGCTCGGCGGCGCGGCCGAAGATCTCCGCCAAATCCCGATACAGCCGCTCCACGCGATTGGCGATGGTGCGGGCACGGACGGAGGAAAAGCAAAAACAGGTGAAACTAAGTTCTTCCGCCGAGGATTCGTTGATGAGATCGACGAGACAGTCGAACAGCCCGGCCAAGCCCCGATACTGGTGGACCAGGGTTTCCCGCCAGGAGGTCAGGATCAGCGCATCGACCCGGCCGATCAGATTGGTCCGCTCGTAGCCATAGCTGAAGGCATCGTAGCGGCTGCTGGCCATGCGCAGTCCGTCCCGGCGCTGGGAATCCGCGTCCGTCCCCAGATTGACGAACAAGGCCGCGGCCACGGCGCGGGGCGGTAGGGCGTATTCGGCCAAGGTTTCCGATTCGTCGCGCGGCGCCTTCAGGAACCCGGCCAAGGCATCGAGCGCCTGCCTGAGTTCCGAGGGTCCGAAAGCGCTGCCCGAGGATTCCAGGTACGGATTCATGGCCGGGCGATACAGCCCATTGAGCACCAGCCAGGTGAGAATCTCCAGGAGGCTCCGGGTTTTCTTGAGCATCGGCCGGTCGGTACCCGCCAGCCTAGCCCGCCCCATGGACAGCACCCAGCCCGGCTCGCCATCCGCCAGCCGGATTTCGTGCAGGGAATAATCCTCCGGCTCGATGCGGTCGCCGCCGTCTAGGTTGAGTTTCTCGACCTTGCCCGGCTTGCGTTCCAGGGCGGCGGACATGCGCCGGCCCAGCAGCCTGATTTCCTCGCCGGCGGGCGATTCGCCCTCGGAATGCTCCAGGGCGAACCGGCGCATGCCCTGGTAGCTCAGGCTCAGTTCGCGGCCGACGATTTTCTGCTCTTCCAAGGCCGCGACGATTTTCCAGTGGCGGCGCTGCTCCAGCTCCCTGACCCGCCGCGGTGGCCATCGCCAATCCTCGACCATGCCGCCCAGAATCTCCCGGCGCAGAGATTTCTCGGCGGACGAGGCCGTGGCCACCGCTAGCAAACCGTTGATCTTTAGGTAAAAACACTGGCGCGCCAGGTCCAGCCGCTCCGCTTCGCCCCGCCCCAACAAATAACGTTCGACCTTGCGGTACATCAGGAGATAGGAATCGAGTTCGTCCACGTCCGGCTTGCCGCCGTAAACCGCCGCCTTCAGCCGGGTACAGAGCCATTCTATGCGCGGGTATTCGGCGGCGTAGCTCTCCATCAGCAACAGCTTCAGCAGGGATTTGTGCGGCGCCACGATGGCCTTGTGCAAATGCCAAAGAGCGCCGCCTAGGAACTCGTCCACCCGCACCTGCTCCAATCCGCCGAAATCGATCAAGTCCCCGGAATTGACGAAGCGATTGTCCCGCAAGTGCCGGAGATATTCGGCGTAGCTGTCTTCCTGTTCCGGCGGCACCAGCCACCAGCCCGGAATCCGTCCCGCCAGCCACAGGCTGGTGCGGTAAAACTCCTCCAGGAGAAGATGATGTTGCACGCTGCCGCAGCTTTCCGTGGAGATCGGTGTCCCGAGACCCTGGCGAAAGCGCTCGGTATCGATGAAGAAAATGTGCGCCTCCAAGCCCAGGGAGACGGCCCATTTTTCGATAGCCGCGGCCTTGCGGCGCAAGTCGTCCAGCCGGCTCGGCTCCAAATCAGGTCCATGGCAAAGCCAAATATCCAGGTCGCTTTTGCGTGAGTAGGCGATGCTGCCCACGCTGCCCATGAGATATAGGGCGTGTATGGGATATTCGTGCAGGGCGCGGCTTCTGTGCTCGAAACTCTTGGACAATTTGGCCGCGCACCTGAGGGCGTTGCGCCCCGGCTGATAGTCCGGGAGACCGGCCGGAGTGTCCAGGGTGGTGAATCCCGGCAGATTGGGATGATTGCTATGGAACAGCAGCGGCAGCAGGTCGAGGAACTCCCGCTGCCGGGGCGTCTGGCAATCCTGGATGCGCTGCAACTGCAAGCGGTGCAGGTTCCGGAAGCGGCGAGCCACGGTCGCGAGATCCCGCCGGTCGATATCCTCGCCGGGAACGCCCAGGTGAATGGCGCGGGTCTTGGCGGTCACCAGGAAGCCTCAGGCGCTGGCCGATTTCGAGACCAGCCGCAGCAGCAACTTGCGGACATCGTCCCCACTCCGCCAGGCCGTGGCGGAAACCTCGACGATCCAGCCCTCCGCCCTGGCCCGGACCACCCGGTCATGGCCGAGCTTGGCCGCCAAAGCTTCCGCGTTGTCCAACAAGGTTTCGGGCAAGATCGCCAGAAACGAAACCGCGTCTAGGCGGCCAATCTGGTCCGCCCAGCGCAGTTCGGCTTTCAGCTCCTGGGCTATGCCTTTCATTACGGCGGGATCGGGTTTGCCTTGCGGCGGCTTGACGCTCAGCCGGATCACCGAGAGCGCATTGCCATAGCGGCGGCTACGGCTCAAGTGATTCTCCAAGGCTTGCAAAATGGCGCTACAGTTCAGCACGCCGGTATCCGCGTCCTTGGTTTCTAGGCTCCGGGCCAGTTCCCGGAAATGATCCCGTTCGCGTTCCAGCCGCATCCGCTCGCCCACCTCCTCGAAGAAATGCGCCACGCCGCCATCGGACAGCGGCTCGCAGCGGCACCGCAGGCGGATTTCCCGGCCGGAGCGGTAAACGGCCAATTCCTCGCCGGTATCGAACAGCCCGGCCAGCCCGAGGGGCTCGGCTCCCTCGCGGCTCAGGCCGAGCAGGGAACTCCGCTCCTGGCCCAGCCAGTCCGCCAGACAGTGGTTCATCCACAAAATGTGCCCGCCGCGCGCGATCATGATCCCCAGGGGAGCCAAGTCCAAGAGTTCGCGGGCCGGAATGTCTCCAACCGAATTGTCCATGGGCGGTCTCGTCTATTGTTTCGGGTGCCCTGAACCGGCCCCGCGCCTCGCGCGGCCCCGGGGCAGCCATGGCCAGTCTTTACTCTGAGAGTGTAATAGGAACCGCCGAAGTTGCCCGGAAACCTTCGGGCAACTTCGGCGGGGCCGCGCTGGGGTATGATGGTCCGCCCCCGTTTCCCCGGATTCGCGCCTCCAGCCGCCATGTTGCTCATCGAACAAAGCTCGGAAGTCCATTACACCGTCAACCACTCCCGTTTCATCGGCTACGCCCTGCCCTGCGCCGATGAGCGCGAATTGAGGACGCGCCTGTCCGGAATCGCGAACCGGCATTCCGACGCCCACCACCTCGCCTTCGCCTACCGCATCAAGACCGGCCAGGGCATCGCCGCTTATTGCAACGATGCCGGAGAACCCAGCGGCACGGCGGGCCGCCCCATCCTCGCCCAGGTCGAGGGCTTCGACGCGGTAAACGCGGTGGTCGCCGTAATCCGCTATTTCGGCGGCATCAAGCTGGGAGCCGGCGGCTTGGTCCGCGCCTACGGCGGTACCGCCAAGCTGGCCTTGGAAGCCGCGCGGCTCACTCCCTATGTCGAATACGCCGAACTCCGCTTGAGTATCGATTATTCGCAACTACAGCCGCTCACTTATTTCCTGGGGAAAGCCGGCGGGGAAATCCTGTCCAAGCGCTTCGGAGAAAAAATCGACCTTACCGTTCGCCTGCCGGCCCCGGAAGCCCCCGCGTTTCTCGGCCGATTTGGCGGGAAATAGGCTAAAAATTACAGCCACCCGACCCAGCGAGGATATCCCCATGGCCACGGAACTATCCGTACTCGAACTTCTGGACCATCCCGGCACGGCGATCGCCGTGGTGGGCGCCACCGACGACACCGGGAAATTCGGCGCCGCCATTTACCGCGATCTCAAGCGCAAGGGTTACAAGGTCTATCCCGTCAACCCGAAACGAGCGACGGTGGACGGCGATCCGGCTTATGCTAGCCTCGCCGAGTTGCCCGAACCCCCGGGCTTGGTAAATCTGGTGGTGCCTCCGCAAGCCACCCTGGAAGTGCTGCGGGAATGCCTCGGGCTGGGGCTGGCCAAGGTTTGGCTGCAACCCGGCGCCGAGGATGCCGAGGTCATGGCATTCCTCGCGGCACAAGGCTTCGACTACCTGGCCCAGACTTGCATCATGGTCAAGAGCCACGCGCAAGAGTGAACCTAGCCTCCCGAAAAAAGTCTTAATAACGCCACGTAGACAAACCTATGGACTCGAAACTATGTCCATGGTAGTTATAACGGGCTCCCGCCGAAAAGGCCGGGACAATACCAAAACTCAAAACTAATAAATCCGAGGAGAATGCTATGCGTGCAATACTTCCGACCATCCTGACGACTTGCGCCTTTGCCGCGCTGTTGGCCCTGAATCCGGCCATGGCCGCGGAATCCCACAAGGCGGAAGCCCTGACCCACGCCGAGGCCGCCGTGGCCAGCGGCAAGGCGGGTGATGCCAAGGGCGTGGGCGAACATGCCGCCGCCGCCAAGGTGCATGTGGACGCCGCCGAGAAAGAGAAAGCCAATCCGCATCTGGAAGCCGCCGACAAGAGCCTGGAAAGCGCCATCGAGCATAGCAAGATGGGCCACGCCGATATCGCCGGCAAATCCGCCGAGGAAGCCGTCACCCATCTGAAAGCCGCCCCGTAACGGCCGGTTCGTTCAGCGAAAACGCCGGACGGGGTATGCCCCGCCCGGCGTTTTCATCGCTCAGGGCTTGCCTTTGCGGCCGGTGTAACGCCCCGCCAATCCCGCCCATTCCTCCACTTGCCAGAATTCCGCGTCGATCCCGCCTTCCGCGGCCGGTTCGAGCCGCGAATCCAACCGCGGGAAAAAATCGAAGCCGGTACGCCGCTCCACCTCGTCGACGCTGACCAAGAACCGATCCAGCGGCTCGTTGCCTTTCACCGTTTGCGGCACCACGAAAGCCAGCAATTTGGGCGCGCCGCCCTCCGGCTGGGGCGCCGCGTAAATCTTGTAGCAAGCATCCGGCACTTCCACCCGGAACGATGAACGCAGGCGCTCCACGCCGCCCTCGAAAATCGGCCCGGTCACCACCCATAATTTCCCGAACCGCGCCGCTAGCCGATCCAGTTCCACTTCCTCCAAGCGTTCCCAGACTCGCTCGTTGAGCGCGGCCTTTTGCGGAACGATATTGGTCATCAGGAAGGTGTCGAGCTGCCCCTCCCTGCCATACAACACGCTAATGGCGTGGTTGGGCGCCAAGTGCCCGCGATCGTAGCCGCCGCGGTCGTAATCGTCGTGGCCGATGCGGGTCAGGCTGCGCCAGTCGGCGTTGAATCGGGCTGGCCGCTTCAGCTTAGGAGCATCATCCGGGACGCGCGACAGCGCATAGATGGCCCACAGCGGATCGCCGCGCAGTTCCGAGTAGCCCACCATGTAGCCATGATTGCGAAACACCCGGGTCCAGGTCATGGGGTCTTCCCAACGCACCGCCTCCGGCAAACCCAGATAGGCCATGCCCGGACGGGCGTACAGAGCCTCGAAGGAATACCAGCCGCCTAGCGCGAGCAAGCTCAACAGCGCAAGCACCGGGCTCTTGCGGCCCAGCCGCCAGACCAGAGCGAAAATAATCCAGAAAGAAACGCTTTGTCGTCGATTCACAGCTACGCATACCGGAACTAAGGGAAACGCCAAGGGCGAGGATTTTATCCGGCCGTTCGCCATCGCGGCGATGAAAAACATGGCTATGGCGGTCGAAAAAACGAGGCTCGGAATGGCGCCGATGCCATAAAGCAGGAATCCCAGCGCCACTGAAAGTTGAATCGCATGGGACATCTCGTCGGCCCGCAACACGCTCCGCGCGATCTGTCGCGCGGAAGAAAATTTTCGGCCTCATTATAGGGTGGCCAGCCACCCACTAAGCCAATTCAGGATAGAGTGCGCGAATGGCCGGTTTGACAAGAAGAGAGCCGATTATTATTTTTCACCAATACCTGTTAGGGAGGTGGGTCGAAATGGTTGACCCAGTTGTAGGGGCGAACTCATTCGACCATAACTCTCTGATTAGGCGAATGAATTCGCCCCGACACGAAAAAGGCGCTAGCTTCCTCAACCAATTAAACCCACCACCCCTTTTAGGAGATGTCTTCATGGATACAACCCGTACCAACGATGAAATTAAGGATACCCGCCAAGACGCGGACCTCCCCGAACACAGCGCCGGCATTCGCATTGGGCCGGAACTGCTGAAAGCCACGCTACCCTTCGCGGTGGAATCGGTATCGAAAAGCTGGTGGTGCGTCGTAACGACCTTCATCCTGTTGATCGCCGTGCTTGCCGGCGCCGGATTGGCGCCCTGGTGGCCGATTCGAACGGCGCTGTCCATCCTCGGCGCGCTGTTGACGGTGCGGGCATTCATCACTTACCACGACTTCATGCACGGCGCGATTCTGCGCGATTCCCGCCTGGCATGGTGGATATTCCAGGTCTACGGAGCTTTCGCGCTCACCCCGCCCAAGTCCTGGAAAAAAAGCCACAACTATCACCACGGCCACGTGGGGCAGATCGTGGGTTCGGGGATAGGCTCCTTCCCCATCATGAGCACCCGGATGTGGCGCGAGGCTACCACGGCGGAACGCGCCCAGTATCGCCTGCTCCGGCACCCGCTCACGGTATTGTTGGCCTACGCGACGATCTTCGGCTTCAGCATTTGCCTGCAACCCCTGCTCACCGATCCGACCAAGCACTGGGATTCGGCACTGTCGTTGCTTGCCCACTTCGGGCTGATTGCCGCATTGTGGGTGTTCGGCGGGTTCGACATGGCTTTCTTCGTAGTGATCTTGCCGATGGCCATAGCCTCGGCGCTCGGCGGCTATCTCTTTTTCGCGCAACACAGCTACAAGCGCATGGTCATCGTCTCGCCCGAATCCTGGAGCATCTACCGAGCCGCCTTGGAATCCTCTAGCTATATGCGGCTCAACAAGGCCATGCAATGGTTCACCGGCAACATCGGCTATCACCATATCCATCACCTCAACGTGAAGATACCGTTCTATCGCCTACCCGAAACCATGGCCGCGATTCCCGAGTTGCAATCGCCGCCGACCACCTCGCTCGCGCCCAGGGAAATCCTGGAATGCTTCCAGGCCAGCCTGTGGGACGAGGATAGACAGCGCATGGTTTCCTATCGCGAAGCGAGCGGATTGGCGTAGATTCTCCCAATTCGCGCCACCCAAACCCCGGCTGTTTGGCGGCCCAGGCCCGCCCGCCAGGGTCGTCCCGCGGCGGTTCATGGGCGGTATCGTTCATCCTAACCATCTAATTAGCGTGCATACTATTTCCCAAGTGGAAGTTGCCCGCCGATTTCCGAACCTCGCTTCTCTCCGCGCCCCATGATCGACTAGGGGCCAACGGGAAGCCGCATTCCGGAAATTGCGCAATATAGAAGTTTTCGATCGCTCGCATTTCCAGCCCCAACGCTTGGAATTCATGCGACAACAACGCCGTTTATCCCTCATCAACGCTTCGGGGCCACCCAATGAAACAAACTCGCCTGCCTGAACTCACTCCCGCCGACCTCAATCGAATTTATAACTTCAAGACTCACCAATATTGGGGAGTTAAAGACCCGGAAAGATTCAAGCAACTGATGGACGAAGCGGCGAGCTTGGTGGTCTCCGGCTCTTACCTTGGCGACAACCAATTCGTGTGGATGCGGAATCTCTCCGCCCTGGACGATACCGCCTTCAGAACCGCGTGGGAATCAAACATAATCAACCCCTCCGACAGGGCCATTATGTGGCGCCGGTATATTCTGTGCTGCGCCGCTTATCATTGCGTCCATCTGGAGGGCGATTTCGTGGAATGCGGGACGCTTTATGGAACCGGGGTCAAAACCGTCGTCGATTATTTCGGCAAGGATAATTTCGCCAAGAACTTTTGGGCCTACGATACTTTTGATATCAATCCCGTCGGTGGCCACACCTTCGCGGGCCAGAAGGAAGGCTTGTTCCTCAAGGTCCAAGAGCGTTTTTCCGGCTACGGCAATGTCAAGCTGGTGGCCGGATTGCTGCCGGAATCGTTAATCGATAATTCTCCCGACCGCATCGCCTATCTGCACATAGACCTGAACAAGGCCGAATTCGAGATAGCCGTGCTCGAACGGCTTTTCGATAGGGTGACACCGGGAGGAATCGTAATCATGGACGATTACGAATGGTCGGGAATATACCGCGACCAGAAAATCAAGGAGGACGCCTGGTTCGGCGCGAGATCGTACCGGGTATTCCCCTTGCCCACGGGGCAAGGGATCATCCTCAAGCGCTGAACGCCCAGCGCGCCCGCTCCGCTACAATGCGGCTCCTTTCGTTCCACCCGATTCCCCCCCATGAAATTTCGCTACACCGCCCTCGCAGCCCTCGCCCTGTCCGGCTGCCAACAGCCCGCGGAAACCCAACTGGCCGGCTCCATCCAAGGCACGACCTACCATATCAAGGTGGTGCTGGACGGCGTCCCGGCCACTCCGGAACAAATCAAGGCCGATGTCGAAGAAACTTTCCGCTGGGTGGACGAAAAAATGTCCAACTGGCGGGACGACTCGGAAATCTCCAGGATCAACCGGCAAAAAACCACCGAATGGCTCAGCGTTTCCCCGGCGATCGGCCAGGTTCTCGCCGTGGCGATGGATATCCACCATCGCACCCAGGGCTGTTACGACCTCACGGTAAAACCCATCTTCGATCTCTGGGGTTTCTCCAAGCACTCGGAAAAGATTCCCGAACCGGCTGAAATCGCCCGTGTGCTCAAGCACGTGGGCATGGACAAGCTGGAACTGGATACCGAGCACAACCGGCTGCGCAAACTAGACCCCGAATTGCAAATCAGCCTGGATTCCATAGCCCAGGGCTACACCGTGGCCGTGGTGGCCCAAGTGCTGGAGGGCCGCGGCATCCAGAACTATCTGGCCGAAATCGGCGGGGAAATGAAGGTAAAAGGCAAGAAGGCCAATGGCAATCCCTGGCGGGTCGCCGTGGAGAAACCGACGCCCTTGGCCCAGGAGGTTCAGCGGGTGCTCGACATCCACGAGGAACAGGGCACGGCGGTCATGACCGCCGGAACCTACCGCAATTTCTTCGAGGAAAAAGGCAAGACCTATTCGCACATTCTCGACCCCCGTACCGGCAGCCCGGTCACCCACGGGCTGCTTTCGGTCACGATCCTGCACGAAGATCCGACCGTCGCCGACGCCTGGGACACCGCCCTGCTCTGCGTGGGCGAGGCCGAGGGCAAGAACATCGCCGAGTCGGCCCATCTCAAGGCTTTGTTCATCTACCGCGACGGCGACCAACTCAAGGAATGGCTGAGCAGCGCCCTGACCAGCGCGCCGTAGCGCCGAACGCGGAAACTTCCGCGCGGATTTGCGTGTAATGCGCGCCGCTCCCGCCTAGGAGAACGGAACGGAGCCCGGCGGCCTATAGCGAGATGCCCGCGTGCCGTAGCGCCTTTTCCCAAACCGTGTCGGGATCGGCGGAAAAAATCAGTTCCGGATCGGCGGGAGCGACCAGCCAGTCGCCCCGCGCGATCTCATGTTCCAGTTGGCCGGCACCCCAGCCGGTGTAGCCGGACAGGAATTGCGCCCGCTTGGGTCCGTGCCCGCCGGCCACGGCTTGCACGACATCCAGTTCGGTGGAAAGGGCGATGCCGTTCAGGAACAACTGCGTGCTGGCGCCGGTGTAATCGTCCGAATGCAGCACGAAACCGCGATTGAATTCCACCGGGCCGCCGTAGTGCAAATCGACCTTCCTTTCGCCGCCTTTCCCGATTGCCTGCCCGCCGAACAAATCCTTCAGGGTAATCGCCCCGAAAACCCGGTTCACGACCAGGCCCATGGCGCCTTCATTGTTGTGGGCAATCATGAAGATGACGCAACGGGTGAAATTCGGGTCGGTGAGTTTGCGGGTGGCAACCAGGAATTTTCCATCCAGGCTGGAGAACTGGGGCGTGGCGCGCGGATGCGCGAATCGGGCGCCGGCGGCCAGTAGGATGAGGAGCAGCGTAAGGGCGAATTGGGCGGGCTTCATGGGTGAAGTGTAACCGGGATGGCGGGCGTGGACATCCGGTTTGTCGCCGCCGACGCGGACATTTGAAATTCCCGCCGAAATCGAGCGTGGCGATCAATAGCCCATCCAAGAAAAAGGCCGCGTCAGCGGCCTTTTTCATAATTACCCGGAACGGGGTTCAGAGTTATTGCCGCGTTCCGGTCATGATCGCTCAGCGCACCGTAACGGCCTTGGCGACCTTGCCGACCGAGGCGTTAGAGTAGCCATTCCAGTTGACGCGCTGGCCTACCGCGAACTCGGCGACGCCGCGCTTCCAGGCGAGCTTGGCGCAACTCGGCACGTAGACCTTGGCGGAACCAACCATGATATAGCCATCGCCCACCGCGGTGATTTTCCCCTTGCCCTGGGCCGGCTTCCCGCCTTTCGGCTTTTTGCAGGCAAAATCTGGAACGATGGTCAGCGACAGTTCGCGGGGTACCCCGGCTAGCGTCGGATCGTCGTCCGTCGCGGACACGCTCACCCGGAAGGTGCCGAACTCCAGCGGCGTGCCGCTGATAGCCCCGGAGGAATCCATATCCAGCCCCGCCGGGAGTCCCGCCGCCGAGAAATTCAAGGCCCCGGTGCCGCCCGTGCCCGCCACCGTCGCGGCATAGGGCTGGTTCAGCCTGCCGTTCGGCAAGGCAGAGGTGGTTATGGCAACCGGAACCGGAACCGCCTTCTGGACGGGAGCGGGCGCGATCGTCAGGGACAAATTGCTAGTAGCCGCCGCCACAAGCGGGTCCGGGTCGGTCGCTTTCACCGCCACCTGGAAGGTTCCGGAAGCATTCGGGGTGCCCTTGATCTCGCCGCTGGCGGCCATCAACAATCCATCCGGAAGCCCGGTCGCCGAGAAACTCAGGGGGCCGGTACCGCCGGTGCCCACTACCGTCGTGGCGTAGGCTTGGTTGACCTGGCCGTCGGGCAGCGTGGCGGTGGTGATGGCAACCGGATTCACGGCCGGCCCAACGGTGTAGGAAAGGGTTTTGGTGGCGGTTCCGCCCAGGCTATCGGTCACGGTGACCTGCACGCTGTACGCGCCTTCGGCGCCCGCGTTCAGCTTCAGGGTTCCGCCCGCGAGCGTGGCCACGAGGCCCTGGGTCGCCGGCGCGGCCGACCAGACGAACGGGCTCGAACCCCCCGTCGCCGTCAGCGACACCTGGGTCTCGGCGTTCGGGACGCCTTCGGAAACGGCGACATCGTCCACCGTCACCGCGTCGAGAACATTGAGCGTGAAAGTCTTGTCCAGGGTTTTCCCGTCCGCCTGATCCTTCGCATGAACCGTGAACGTGGCGCTGCCGGGGATGCTCGGCTTGCCGCCGATCAGGATGCCCGTGGCCGGGTCCAACGAGAACACGGGATTCGCGTTCGGTACGGTGCCCTGGGTGAATTGGATGTCATATACGCCGCTGCCGCCGAAAATCAGCGGGCGATCCGGGTAGGCAACCCCGACCTCGGCGTCCGGCAGGTTTGGGTCGTTGGCGGACAGAGGCAGGGCGACATCGACCCCCGCCATTTGCGCGCCGATGTAATCGCCGACGACCACCACATCACCACAATCGATGGATTTGGACACCCGATTGGCCTCATAGGTATTGACCACATGGCCGGCCTCGCCATGCGAACCATCCGGCCCGACTTTCGAGCACAGGGCTTCATTGGTGCCCGGCTGTCCATCGGCTTCGTAGAGATCGTAGGGACCGATATATTTATAGAACTCGTAGCGGCGCGTGACGTTTTCGTTGCCGGCACCCATCGGCTTGTCGATGGCCAATTCGTTGACGGCCGGATTCTTGGTATCGGTTTGCAGAACCTGCCACTCGAATTCGGTCACCGTATTGGGAGGATTCCCGTTCGGGCCTTTGTTGCCGGGCACCCTATCGCTGTCGGATACGAGATCTTTCAATACCCCCGGCTCCGCCGATTCGGTTTCCAATACCTTGGCCCAGGAAGCGACGCCAAATTCCGCGTTCGGCTGGATCGGAACCGGCAACACGGCGGGCGGTGGCGGCACGGGAATGACCGCCTGTACATTGACCACGTTGTTCACCTGGTTCACTGTCCAGGCCGGCGCCGGAATGCTGACCGGACTGCCCAGCGCGACCAGCGACCCCGGGGCGGCGGGGTCTTCCTTCATCCAGCGATACACCGTGTTGCTGGCGTTCTTTAGCGTCCCCACGCCGAAGTGTTCGCAGCCGCTGGTGTCATAGGGAACGCCATTGGGATTCATCCCGGTAAAACAAGCATGGCCGCCGGTATCCCTGAATCCTGGCTGCGCGACGGGCGTGGTGGCCGTGAATACGTGGTTCGCCTGGTCGTAAGCGCTCATCCAGCGCACGAAAACCTTGGGATGGGCCGGATCGGAACTGTCGTCGATGATTTTCGGCGTGCCGTAACGTTGGTAGCTGAACGTGTAGGTCACGTCCTTGGAAGTGATGTCGTCCAGTTCGATTTCAAAGCCATTGCAAGGCGAACCCGTGTCGTTCACCGCGTCGAAATTCGACAGCGCTCCGAACGACGTAGCTTGCCCGGCCATGGGAAACAGCAGCGGCAATAAGCACGCCAGCGATTGGGTGGATTTCATCGGATACTCCGGTTTTCAGTCGTGGATTCCGGTCATCGGCATGCCCACGCGCTAGCCTCGAATAACCGCGTGAGTCCGTGATTTCCGGCGAGAGGCCGATTCCGCCGGAATGGCAAAAAGTGAAACCCGATACCTCCAGCCTTGGAGGAATTACGATTATCTCGGGTCAGGGCTCGTCTTCCGGCGCTTTGGCGTGGAGCGCTTGTACCATTCGAAGATAAATCCTGGCTTAAAACCAAACCCGAGATTCCGGAGAATCGTGGGCGCGTTGGCCGAACCCGGCGAACGGCCCCCTCCGCGCGTTTTACGGGCTCTCCGCCAGAAACACCGCCCGCCGGGGCGCCGGCCAGCCTTCCACGGTCAGTTCGGGATTATCGGGAGCGAGAAAATCCGGCAGGGACTGGAATCGCATCCAGTCGGTGGAACGCTGTTCTTCCGGGGTAGTTTTCGCCACGTCGATCAAACGGATGTTCCGGTAACCGCAACGCTTGAGCCAAGCCGCCAATGTCGGGCAACTGGGAATGAACCAGACGTTGCGCATTTGGGCATAGCGGTCTTCCGGCACCAAGACCCTCCCCTCCCCACCCGCGATAATCAGGGTTTCCAGCACCAATTCACCGCCGGAGCATAGACAGCCCTTGAGTTCTAGGAGATGGTCGAGCGGCGAACGGCGGTGGTAAAGCACCCCCATGGAAAACACGGTGTCGAAGGCGCGCAGATTAGGCGGAACCTCGTCGATACCCACCGGCAGCACGTACACCGGAAAATCCCCGGCGAAGTGCTTGACCGCCAGGAATTGGGCCACGCTGAGCAGGGTCGGATCGATGCCGATAACCCTACTAGCGCCCGCCCCTATCATGCGCCAAGCGTGGTAGCCATTGCCGCAGCCCACGTCCAGCACCGTGCGTCCCGCCAGCGGCCGGATATGGGATTCCAGCCGCCGCCACTTGAGATCGGATCGCCATTCGGTCTCGATGTGGACGCCATGCAAGGCATAAGGCCCCTTGCGCCAGGGGTGCAATTCCCGCAAGAGCGTTTCGATCGTGGCCCGCTCCAATTCTCCGCCCTCGACCCGCGGGGCATCGGCATTCAGATCCACCCGCGTCGGCGTAATCGCGGGCAGGCGCCGGAGAACCTCCCGCCATCGCGGCCAATCGCCGTGCCGGTCGGCGCGGAAGGCCGCTTCGAGTTGGGACGGCAACTTTTCCAGCCACCGCCGAAACACCGGCTCCCGCAACGCCTCGGCCAGCCCTTCGTAGGCCGGTACGCCCATGGCGGCCGGTATCGACATAGCCGGATCGTATTCTTCCAAGGTTACTTATCCTCTTGGCGCGGCCAGGGGATGCGATTCGCCGCGCGTGATAGACTGCCGCCGTTGAGCAATCCCCGAGGAGCCTACCGCATGAATGCCCCCGCTATCGACGCCGTCAAAACCTATCTGCTCGACCTTCAGGATCGCGTGTGCCGCGCCCTGGAGGAGGAAGAACCCACGGCGCGTTTCCAAGAAGACGCCTGGGAATACGCCAGCGGTAGCGGCGGTGGCAAAACCCGGGTGCTCGCCGGGGGCAAAACCTTCGAGCAGGCCGGCGTCAATTTTTCCCATGTCCTGGGCAAGACCCTGCCCCCCTCCGCCACCGCCCATCGCCCGGAACTGGCTGGCCGCGGATTCCAAGCCGTGGGGGTGTCGCTGGTCGTCCATCCCCTAAATCCTTATGTGCCGACCTCGCACGCCAACGTCCGCTTCTTCCTGGCGGAAAAGGAGGGCGAGCCGCCGGTCTGGTGGTTCGGGGGCGGGTTCGACCTGACGCCTTATTATCCTTTCGAGGAAGACGCGGTCCACTGGCATACGGTGGCGCGGGATGCCTGCGCGCCGTTCGGCGCGGAGGTTTA
>SXGT01474228.1_pt1 | contig 18743 bp, 13 predicted proteins | sample 3176221 | NCBI WGS metagenome assembly SXGT01 (sample SAMN11356862, study PRJNA531348) | freshwater metagenome | isolation source: freshwater sample F1-120 | place: China: Fuxian Lake, Yuxi | collected 2017-12-25
GAACGCGATGTTTACCTCCGGCAGCTCCGCCGCCTTGGGCTGTGGCGCTGGGCTTAGCACGCGATTTGTACCCGTTGTCGTCGCCGTAAGCGCAAAAACAACATGGAAGATGAAATAAAGTTTGCTGGCAGGGCAAGCGGGCTGGCGTTTGTTACCCTGCTTGTGTTGGGCGGTTGTATATGAGGCGACCAGGGCGCGCAAGAGGTGTCAGGACGGGTGAGTTTCCGGAAGCAGCCGCTTCCCAGCGGAATCATCGAATTCGTTCCCATGACTTCCGACGAAGCCAGTGCCGAAGCCGTTGTCAGTGACGGCCAGTACACCGTCGTGCGCGAACGGGGCCTGCTGCCGGGGAACTATCGGGTCAAGATCGCTGCCGTCCGGCTTAGGATCCACGTAGACGAACCCCCCTCGCTTCTGGGGGGTGGAGGTAGCCGTCCGCAAGAGCAGCCGGACATCGTGCCGATTCCGCCGAAGTACAACGTCAACACGGTGCTGACGGCGGAGGTAAAAGCGGAAGGTCAGCAGACGATCGACTTCGATCTCGACTAATTTCCGTAGGAACCACTTTTTCTATCGGAGTGAACCATGAAACGCAGCCCTCGTGTAACCGTTCAAGCGCAACGAGAGTGGGACAGCCACAATTTCCCGGGAATCATGTTGGACAAGCACCCAACAGGACGATGCACCTTGCGCGAATTCGCCGGGGAGATGAGCCAATCCTCGGCCCGTGAACGGTTACGCCCTCGTGGTTTTACGCTTACTGTAAACACCACCTCGGGGAAGTCTGACACCTCCCCAAGGCCCCTACACGGTTTCACACTTGTGGAGCTGTTGGTGGTGATTGCCATCATTGGCATTCTGATCGCGCTTTTGCTGCCGGCGGTGCAGTCTGCCCGCGAGGCAGCTCGCCGGACCAAGTGCTTGAGCCACCTGAAACAGATTGGTCTAGGTTTGCACTTGTACCACTCTGCCCATAAGCAATTCCCTGACGACTATTACGGTTCGTTTTTCGTGTCGATATTGCCGTTTGTGGAAGAAGCGATTCAGGTGGACAAGATCGTGGCGCAAGGTCCATCCGCAGCCAAGGGGGTCGCGGTGTTTGTTTGCCCCTCGCGTCGCACCATCGAGACGGGCGCCAAGACCGACTACGCGGGGGCTTTTGATCCGACGTTTTGGTCGGGTCCCTGGCAGCCCCGACATGAGTCCATCCTTTATCGGGGCCTCTATGATGGAAAGGACCCTGGGCATGTGGCATTCACGGGCCGTCATGTGACGTTGACCAAGGTTGCGAGTCGGGACGGCAGTTCGAAGACATTCATGCTTGCGCACAAATCGCTGAATCCGAGCGACTATAACAACCCAAATATCCCAGCATCCCAGGGATCCCAGGATGGCGGTTGGGCATGGCCCTCGGGCGCCGACCCTTGGATCTATCCTTACGTGTACATTTACGGCTGGAACTATGACCATTTCCGCTGTGCCAACGGTTTCGCCCAGGATGTCGAGGGGGGCGATCCTCTTTTAAAGGCCACCTTCCCGTTTCCCTGGCATGTGAAGGTCTTGATGACTTCGCCTCATCCGGACGCGATGCCGCTGGTGCTGAGCGATGCATCGGCACGTTACGTCAGCTATGCCATCGACAGCAGGGTGTGTTGGTATCAGTGGTACTGGAACGATGGTAAAATGTTCCGTAACGATGAGATACCCTAACGTAGCTGTCGGCTGCCAACGGTTGGGGTCCACCGAGCAGGTTACAGCATTCGGTGATTCGCTTACGGACCGTGCCGCGGCCGAAGCGTGATCCTCGCGTCCTAATCTCGATCTCCCAGAGTCTCGGTCCAGCATGGTCTCCATCCACGGCGTTGTTCCGATTGTTCCCATTCCCTTTCGCGCGGATGAAGGCATCGACGAGGCCTCGTTTCGGCGCACGGTTGATTTTGTGGCGTCGTTGGGCGTGGCCGGCATGTGTTTGCCGGCTTACGGCAGCGAGTACTACAAGTTGTGCGAAGCCGAGCGCGAGTGGGTCGTTGCCACGGCCATTGAGGTCACGGCGGGGCGCATTCCGGTGATCGCGCAGTCGAATCACGGTTCGGCCAAGGTGGCGGCGGAGTTGGCCCGGGTTTATGAGAAGCTGGGGGCGGACGTGATTAGTTTCGCCCTGCCGCGGCAGTTTGCGGTGGGACAGGATGATCTGCTGCGGTTTGCCGGGCGGATCGCGGACGCGGTGTCGCTGCCGATTTTGATTCAGGACTTCAACCCAGGCGGCGTCACCATCGGCCCCGAGTTCATCCGGACGCTGCACGCCCAGCATTCGAATTTCCGCTATGCCAAACTGGAGGAGCCTCTGATCGTCGATAAGCTGGTGGCGATCCGCGATCTCATGGGGGACACGGTGGGCATCTTCGAAGGCTGGGGGGGGTACTACATGCTGGAAGCCCTGCCCACCGGCGTTTGCTGCGGCGTTATGCCGGGCGTGCCCATCGCCGACCTGCTGAATCGCGTGTACCGGCTCCACTGGCAAGGTGAGGTGGCGGCCGCCTTGGACCTGTTCGCGGAGCTGTTGCCCTACATCAACTTCACGCTGCAGAACTTTGAGTTGTTTCTGCAGGTGGAAAAACGATTGTTGGTGCGCCGCGGTCTGTTCGACCTGTCGGTCTGCCGTGCGCCAAGTCTGACACTCAGTCCCGCGGTCATCACGCATGTGAGCCTGTTACTGGATCGCATCACGGTCATCAGCCAACGGGAGGATTTAGCACACGATGGCAAATGAAGGGTAGGTTGAATGCGACGCAGTTCGAACTCGAATGAGTCAGCAGGGCAAATTTCCGGGGCGGTAACCGTTCACGGTCCAAGCGAGGGGGACAGGCACATTTTCCCGGGAACCACGTTGGGCAACCACCCAACAGCACGAGACACCTTTCTTGAATTCGCCGGGAAAATGAGCCAGTCCCCGGCCCGTGAACGGTTACCCGGGGCGCTTGCCGTGTTTGCGGCGACGGCCGCTGGTCTGTTGGGTTGCATCGCTGTGAGCGCGGGAATGGAAGTGCCGGCGGACGCTTCCATCCCGGCGGTTGCCGCGCAGGCGGAATTCTTCGTTTCGGCGGACGGGGATGATCAACATCCCGGCAGTCTGGACAAGCCCTTTCGGACGTTGAATCGGGCGCGCGAGGCGGTGCGCGCCTTGAAGCATGGGCGTGGGTTGGATCGCCCCATCAGGGTGTTGATTCGCGGCGGCAACTACGACTTGAGCGAATCGGTGGTCTTCTCGGGCCAGGATTCGGGCACGGCGGATTCTCCCATCCATTATCAGGCCTATCCCGGTGAGAAACCGATCTTTCGCGGCGGCCGCGTTGTCACCGACTGGAAGCTCCACCAAGGAAGCATCTTCGCTGCCAAATTGCCGCAGGTCGAGAATCAATATTGGCGTTTTCGTGAGTTGTTCTTGAACGGCCAGCGGCAGATTCGAGCGCGCTATCCGAATGTCGATCCTGAGCAGCCCGACTTCGGCGGTTGGGCCTTCATCGATTCGACGGTTCCCGCCGATGCGCCGGCGGCGACCACGTTCCGTTACGAAGCGGGCCTTTTTCCCCGGCGCTGGGCCAGGCCCGATCAAGGCGAAGTCTTCATCATTCCGGGGCTTGCCTGGAACAGCCATGTGATTCCGATCCGCGAAGTCGATCCTGAAGATCGAACGATCACGGTCACGCGGCGGATGACTCAAATCTGGGACAAGCTGATGAAGGGGAATCGGTTCTACGTGGAAAACCTGCTGGAGGAACTCGATCGGCCCGGCGAGTGGTGCTTCGACACCGAAACGCAAACAGTCTACTTCTGGCCGCCGTCCGGCAATCTCGACGGGGCCGAAGTTACCGTTCCTGTGGTCGACCGGCTGATTGAGCTGCGTGCCACGACCCACGAGCCGGTTCAGCACTTGCGGTTCTCCGGCCTGACTTTCACGCAAACGCTGCCGGTCTTTCCCTTCACCCATCCGCTGCAGCCCGACTATTTGGACTGCAATCGTCCCAACTCGGGGGGCTATGCGTTCTATCTGGAGAACAGCCAGCACTGCACGATCGAGAACTGCCGTTTCGACCAGGTGGGTGGCGACGCGATTCGCCTGCATGGTTCCAACGGCTACGATCGAATTATCGGCAACGAGATCGTCGGCGCTGGAGCGCAGGGGATTTGTTTCGCGCACCTCGATTTCTGGCCCTACGATTTTCCGCCCACGTCACGCGGGCAGGAAGCTCGGATGCGCTCGGTCTCCAGCCGGTTGCCGTGGGCCGTGGGAAACGTGGTCTCGCGGAATCAGATTCACCACTGCGGAGTGATCGACAATTTTGGAGCGGCCATTCATCTGCATGCGCTCAACACCGACGGCAACGTGATCTCACACAACCATATTCACGATCAGCCCCACCATGCTGTTTATCTCTCAATGGGCTTCGGGCAGAACATCATTGAGTACAACGACATTCATGCGTTGTGTCGTGTGATGGCCGATGCCGGCGGCGTGTACTGCAACCGCTGGAGCATTCTGGAAGACGATGAAGTGCTCAACAAGGGCGTCATCATTCGCTACAACCGCATTCGGGATGTGATGGGAGTTCACCCGCATGGCCTGCCCGCCGAAAATCCGGCGGACACCCCCAGCCAAAACCGGATCCAGCGGCCGTACTTCACCTGGGGCATCTACTTCGATAATTCACCGCGGCGAGCGCAGGTCTATGGCAACCTGTGCATCGACAATGTCTGGGGGGGGGCGTTTCTCGGCGGGGGTTACTCCGAGCCGGAGGATTGCGTCGTGGAGAACAATATCTTTGTCGAGAGCAGCGTCTACCAGTTTGACGCCGGCATGACCGCGAACGCGCGCGGCAATCGCTTCGTTCGCAACATCGTCTACTACAGCAAGCCCGCTGCGTCGTTGATGCGATCGTCATCGACGGGCGGGCTGAAAGAGATCGATTACAACGTCTATTTCCTGGTCGGCGGCGGGTCGCTGAAAGTGGCCGGTTTCGCCGATGAATCGTTCGACAAATGGCGTGAAGTTGGCTTCGATCGGAATTCGGTTGTGGCCGATCCGCTGTTCGTCGATCCCGCCAATGGAGATTTCAACCTCCGTCCGGAATCCCCCGCGCTCAAGCTGGGCTTCCAACCCATTCCGTTCGACAAGATCGGCGTGCGCGGAGCTGAAGCGGCGCAGAAACCTTGAATCATCACCACCACCAAGAGATCGTGCGATGCGAGATCCGCAACAACACAACCGACGAGAGTTCCTCAAGCACTCCGTGGCCCCTCTCGGAGCATCGCTGGCGTTGGCGGCGACCAGCCCCTGGTCTGCGAGTGCGAATCCGGCGGAGGCGGGCGAATCAGCCGCGATGGTTGCCGCTCGCAAGAAGGCCCAACAACGCCGGCGCCGGTTGATTTACAACGACGACGGCTTCGGCCCGCTCGCCAGCCCCACGGGCAATACGGCCGATGGATTTCTGTATGGACCGCAGAGCCGGATGGGGGCACTGCGTGGATCGCAGGTCGACAGCGTCTTCATTTGCACGAGCGGCACGCATGTGCTCAATCATCCCACGACCGTGGCCGAGTCGTATGCCGATGTCGTGCAGCGTTATGGCATCGGCGGAGAGTGGGAGGTGGTCCGCGCCAACATTCGGGCGTTGGAAGCATTGAAGACCGACGCCATCCAACTCACGATCGACCACTGTCGGAAGGAGGCGCTGGAGGTCTTTTGCTCGCATCGCATCAACGACATCCACAACACGTTTTTGGAAGTGGAGCGATCGACCTGGTTTCGCGAGCACCCCAAGTTTTGGATGAGCACTCCCGAGGAGGCAGCCAATGCCGGCGGTGCCAACTCACCCAGGCACTGGTGGTCGGCGCTTGATTTCGAACAGCCCGAAGTGCTCGATCATCTGGTTCGCATCCAGGAAGAGGCGTGTGGTAAGTACGACATTGACGGCGTCGAGATCGACTACTTCCGCTCTCCAATGTTCTTCCGTCCCAATCTCGACTTCCGGCCGGCCACCGCCGCGCAAGTCGAGATCCTCACCGGCTTCCAGCGGCGGCTGCGGCAGATTCATCTGCAGGCAGGCAACAAGCGGGGTCGGCCGATTCTGACGGCCACTCGTGTGCCGTCCGTTCCCGCCACTTGTCGGCACGTGGGGATCGATATTCAGCGCTGGCTCAAGGAAGGCCTGCTCGATGTACTGACCGTCGGCGGCGGCTACGTCCCCTTTACCGAGCCGCTGGAAGAGATCGTCAAACTCGCCCACAGCGTCGGCGTGCCGATCTATTCCACGATCAGCTCCTCGGGCATGCGCGGCCCCGACAACCGCTACAGCACCGTGGAGGCCTGGCGGGGAGCGGCATCGAACATGTGGCACGCCGGCGTCGATGGCATCGTGACGTTCAACATCTTTCCTTCCGTCGGCCCCGAGCCCCGATTCGTGGACATTGGCTCGAAGCAGACGCTCGCTGGTCGCAACAAGCTGTTCGTGATCGACCCGGTCCGTGTGCTCGAAGGAGATCTGGTGCAGGGGTGCACTCAAACACAGGCATTACCCCTCTCGATCCCCGGCGACGGCAAGCCGGTGGTGGCCGGGCTGCCGATTGGCGATGATCTTCCCGCCGCAGGCAAGGCAGGGGGGCTTGCCAGTGCCGATCTGCGGATTTGCCTTAGCGATCCGCAGGCGATCGATGTCTTGGAAATCACTCTCAACGGCGCCATCCTGGCCATGGCAGCTGAGGTTGACTCGAAGGGTTGGTTCATCGGCCGTCCCATGCCGGAACAATACTGTCAGGGACGAAACGAACTCACGTTTCGGGCAACCCGCGTTTCTCCAGACGCGAAAACGGTTGCCGATGTGACTCACGTCGAAGTCTCGGTGCAATACAAATAGGCCTCCTCAGCAGAATTTGCGGGTGAATTCTGGTTCGGGAAGGCGGCGCCCGCCGAAATCTCTCCTTTCGCGTGGAACCAGTTGAGAATCAACGGCCGATGGCCACGCAAGGTCCGGGCCAGCTTCTTGAGTGGCCCCAGTCGCCAGCGCATGGCCCGCGTGGTCCACTCGTCGAGGAACAACTTCAGGTTGCGGGACGATTCATCGACCTGCCAGCCATACTTGTGGAAAGCGCCATCCGTATTGGCGACGGGAATGTTCGGGGCGAAGCCATTCGAGTAAGCGCGATATTCACTATTACTGAAGTAGCTCAGGAAGCCATGCTCATTTCCGGCGCCTACCAGTTCCGTATGCCGGAACAAGCCGAAGACGGTCTTGTCGTCGTTCGTGCCGCTGTCAAAATTGACGACCTGAATTTCCGACCAGCCGTGAATTATCGGTCCTTTAACCGTCCCAGCAGCAGCCGCTCCGCCCGACCAGTAGCTCGTCTGCTCGGCCATAGGATTGTTCGACCACACGCCGCCCGCCACATTCCCGCTGGGGAGAACGCTGCCGCCGGGGTTCCAGCCGAAGTCGGACGGCAATGCGCCAGGATCGAACGTCGCATCCATACTGATTGACGACGGTTCCGGCACCGCGTTTTGCACGGCCGCGATGTAGGCCGGCGACAGGCTTTGCGTGCCGCCCGCCGGCGTCCACCAGCGCGGTTTTTCGGTGTACAGCCAGGCGTACTCGTCGACCCGCGCCAGCGACGCCTTGAGTGTTTCTTCGATGTCGCTGGGCGTGTTGTAGTTGCTGCTGGGGTTGTCCGGGTTCCAGGCCGGCGCCGGGAAGTCCATCCAAGTGGCGAAGCTGGCCGACAGGTGGTCCGCGTACTTCGTGTGATCGGCGGCGACGATCGGCAGCACGCCGGTCTTTTGGGTGTTCATGGCCGCGTCGATCGTGCTCACGCCGTGACGGCGCACGCTGATGGGATAGCTCAACTCGTAGCCGTCGACAATCGTCGTGCCGCCCGTGGCCGCGTCGAACAGCCCATCCATGAACGGCGCCAACAGCCCATAGCTGGCCGCGGCGAGGTTGGCCGGATTGTTGCCCGACTGCGCGCCGGGCAGGCTATAGCCGAACGACGTGAAGAGTGTGAGATCAGGAAAGCCCTGCTGGAAGGCCGTCATGATCTGGTTGCCGCGCAAGCGCACTTCGGCGGCGTACTGGCTCCACGACTTGGTGCCGGCGTTGCGCTGGGCGCTGTATTGCCAGATCTGCTGCGTGTATTGCTCGATGTCGAGCATGATGCCTTTGGCGCCGCCATCTTTGGCCGCCTGCGCCGCGGCCTGGCTGTTGTTGATGATCGAGGTAAACGTGCCGTTGTCGAACCAGTCGATGCCCCCCGACGGCCCGTAGGGCGTGACGTTCAACCGCAAGAAATTATCGGTGAGGTTGGTGAAGTGCGTGGCCTGCAGGTCGGCCACGGATTTGCTCAAGCCGGCCACAGTCAGGTTCACCGCGCCCCAGTAGGCGTCGGCGAACGAATTACCGTCGTTCATGTTGATCGAGAAGATCGTACCGTCGAACGGCGACGCGTCCATTTCGGCGGCGTGCTGCCGCATGAACGCCGTATTGGTCTGGTCCCAGCCCCACTCGATCAGCTTCTTGCCGTTTTGCGCCGCGGAGGCCGGCAGGCACAACAGCAGTACAGGAAGAATGACCGAACGCCGAATCAGCCTGCCCATGATCGGCTTCCTTGGATTAAGGAATCGGCGAGATCCTGCTGCCTTGGCTCGCGGCGCGGCGTCCACAGACGCTGGCGTCGTCCTGCTACGCCGTTTATACGACTTTCGCGCGGTCTGCTGCAAGTCACTGATACTGATAAGCATCTTGGCCCTACCTGGTCGGATGCCAAGGCCATGTATGAGCGAGCACCAACCTTGAAAATCCCTTTCATGGCCGGATGACCGTCGATCAGGTTAGGACCCTTTATGCCGCCGCCGGTTCGGGTCAGAACGATATTCATAAAACGTTCTGACCCGTTTGCTTCACCCTGAAGCGAATGTGCTCGGAGAAAGCACCGCGTTTCAGCGTCAGCCCCATGAACGATCCGGGCTCGCCGGTCGGGATGACAGGACGTCTATTGAACTTGTTGTGTAAACTTGTTGTGCATTGCGTTGTAGGCTGGTCGAGGGCTTTAATCTCGGCCGCTTAGCCACTTCCTGGCGAATTTGGCAGCCTAGATACAGCCGCGTTGCACTAGGGCGGTCGACACGTATAGCTGATAGCCGCTGATAGCCGTTTTAAACTGCAAGCGACTCTGATCCTTAATTCCGTTCCAACCGCGCCGGCACAAGGTTGAAGGTTGCGGCGGCACTGGCCGGCACCGGGCCGACGCTGATTGTTGGACAGGCGGCGCTGGCGGCGGATCCTTCGCTGAAGGAAGCGCTCGCCAAAGTGGCCAAGCCGAACCCGGTGCTGCGGGCCGATGCGATCGTCGTGAAGCGAGCCGGCAATCGGGTTTATCTGATTGGCAACAACGATGATTCGCACTACTACGCAGTGACCGAACTCTTGAACCGCTGGGGGTGCCGCTGGTACATGCCGACCGAATTCGGCGAGTGCATTCCGCGGCACAGGTCGCTGTCGGTGGGCGAACTCAATTACGCCTATGGCCCGGGCTTCGAGGCGCGGCGGTACTGGCTGAGCTGGATTGGCGACACGACCGGCAAGCCCGAGTTCATGCACCGCAACTTCTTCAACGAAGTGGCAGTGCCGAGCGGGCATCATTTGGCCGCGTACACGTCGGAGCTGATTCCGCCGGGGAAGTCGATGTTCAACGTGCCGATTTCCGAGGACAAGACGGCCCAGCACGTCGCCAAGCAACTCATCGAGAATTTCAAGAAGGGCGAGCAGATCACGCTCGGCCTGGAAGACGGCATCTACGAATCGGAATCGGCCCTGGACAAGGAACTGAACGCGCTGCAGTATGACAAGTATTTCCTCACGCAGTCGTACACCGACGCGTTCATGACGTTCTACAACAAGGTGTCGGACATCCTGCTGAAGGAGGCGCCGAACAGCCAGTCGAAGATCGGGTTCCTGATTTACTCGAACATCACGCTGCCGCCGGTGAAGCCGACCGTGGCCGCGAAGCCGCTGATTGGATATTTGGCGCCGATCGACTTCGATCCGATCCACGGCATGGACGACCCGCGTTCGAAGCCGCGCCGCGAGTACAAGGAGCTCGTTCCGCTGACCGACGGCACGAAGGGGACGCTGGTCGCAAAGACCCCGCTGGTGTGGAACTTCCGCCGCGACCCGAAGAATGTCGGCGCGACCGAAGCCTGGCAGAAGCAGCCGGTTGATCTCGCGTGGTGGAACTCACTCAAGCAGCCGGTTTCCGCCGAGGAGCGGAACAAGAACCCCGGCACGTGGGAGCAACTGCGGACCGATGTTTACGCCCAGGCACAGGGCGTGGTGTCGGCGGACTTCGACAGCTACACCGGCCACGGCTGGTATCAGACGGAATTGGAACTCGACGCCCCGCAGACGCAAGAAGCCGTCCACCTGAAGTTCCCCGGCCTGTTCAACGAGTGCTGGCTGTATGTGAACGGCGAGGAGGTTGCCCACCGCGAGTTCAAGGGAGTGTGGTGGATGAACGATTATCGCTTCGAGTGGGACGTCGATCTGGCCGGCAAGCTCAAGCCGGGGAAGAACAGCGTCGTGCTGCGAATCAACAACCCGCACCACTTCGGCGGGATCTTCCGCCGCCCGTTCCTGTACAAGGCGACGGGTCAGTAGCGATTCGCGTAGCGTAGTAAAAATGAACCGCGGAGTGCGCAAGTGGCGCACTCCGCGGTTTTTTGTTGAGTGATCGCTCCGCGAACTTACATCGCGAATTGTTCGTGCGGGGCGACGAGCTCTTCGGCCTTGACGTCGAGCCAGCGAACGCCGCCGGGGGCGTCGGCATCGACGACGAAGCTGATCGGGTAGGTGAACTGCTTTTTCGGCTTCTTCGTGACCTTTTGCACCAGCCGCACGGCTCGGGCGAGCGCCTGCCTGGCGTGGGCGGTGGGACCGTCGACTCCGATCGCCTGGCAATTGATTCCCAGCTTGCGGCGGAGGAAGTGGTTCGCCAGGTGAACGTTGATGCGGCGAATGGCGGTCGGGTTCTTGTGCTCGGTCGAGAGCGAGACGCACATCCCTTCAACGTTCGTCACACGGTGCGGCGAATGCTGCGGCCAGGTGAGCATTTGCCCGGGCTGCACGTCGTAGACCAGGGCGTACTTGTCGAAATCGACGTCGTACGGGACGTCTTCCGAGAATTCGCCGGCACACACTTTTTCCATCACTTGCTGGGAAAGGAAGCGGCAATCCCAGTGCGGGTAGACCCAGACCCGCTTCACGCCGCGAATGTGCCAGAGCATGTTCACGGGAATATCGACGTGGTAGTGGACGAGCGAATCGGGCGAGGAGATCAGCAGGTTCGCCGAGCGGTCGTTGGCCTTGAATTTCGGATTGTTCCGCTGCAGGTCGTCGAACAGCGAATGGATCACCTTGGCGTATTTGGGCTGGTGAGCGAACAGGTTGCGGACATTGATCCAGAGATGACCGCGCTTGACGATCTCGAGTAGTTCCGCGCCGGGGACGCCGTTGCGGTCCCCTTCGCGCCACTCGAAGCGCGTGGTGTCGTAACCCATCGTGTTGACGTGCAGGAAGCCGGCCGGATGCGAATCGAGCAGGTCGGCCAGCTCCTCGTCGGTGAACAAGCCGGTGTCGGCCAGCCGATGTTTGGTGAGCAGAACGCCGCGCTCGAGAATCTGGTAGTCGTCGTTCGTCCAATCGGCGAGCAGGGAATGCGACATCGCGTGGGGCTCCAAGGCCAAGGGCTTAGAGAATTTCGGCTGCGAAAAATCGGGGCCGTGAAACACAGTTGTGAACGGCAAGAGTTGCAAGCGCCATGCCGAGCACTTGCGACAAGCATAGCCCGCGAATTCCCTGGGAGCGGACCGAGCAACCGGCGCAACACGGAGTTGGCCCGGGGCCGCTGTTGCGAAACGGCAACAACGGCGTTTACGCAACGCCACATTCTCAGTAGCTTTTTCAAGATCCCAGGATCGCTAGCGCGTTCGGCTTGATGGCGGCCGGCGCGGCATCGGTCTGCCGGCGATTGATGACGCCGCCCACAACGCGGGACTTCGCAGAAATCCTTCGTCGCCGATTGCTGTCGGCAGGAGGAAGCAAACGGGTCAGAACTGCTCTGTAGAAAACACACCATCTGGGAAAGGAAAACGGGTCAGGTCAGAACAATTTTCCAGGAACGTTCTGACCCGTTTTCCGTTCCGTTTCTTCCCCGTTTTCTTCCCCGTTTGCTTCTCCAGCTTTGTCCGCAGCCCGGTTTACCGGGCTTCTCCGCCGCAGGCGGTCGTAGGCCCGGCGTTCACGCCGGGTTCACTGGTTGCGTTGACCGTCCCGCAGCCCGGTTCACCGGGCTTCTCGCTGTTGGGCTTGAGCCGCTTCGTCGTGTTCCGCTTAGAGCCAATCGCCTGGTTCACCTCATGCGATGAAGCGCCTTTGAGCTGTCCAATGAACTCGCTGATCGCGATCGTCGGTGCATTGGTTACCGCCAGATGCACGTGCGTCTCGTTGCCGCCGGAACCGCACTGGCCCGCGGCGCTGACGCCATCGCCGAGATCACGGGCATGGGGCGACTGATCATGGGGAGCGTGCTGCTCGCCGGCGCAACGTCGTGCCGGAACTGGCGGTGGACCAGACGGCCGTTCGCCTGGGGCTTCCCGATCTGGCGGTGGGCGATCTGCTGGGAAGCAGCCTGATGAATCTGCTGAGCTGATAGCCGTTTTAATGACGCTGTCTTTTCACGCCGGACATCCTGATTCGTTACGAACCGCGTGGCACACTCCAGGGGCTTTACCGCCAATTGGTTCGGTATGGTCGTGGGCGAATCCGGCTGCTTCGAAAACACTCCGATACATTTTCGCTCAAGACACTTGTGCCTGCCGTTTTCGTTGCCGGATTGCTGTTGGGAACAATGGGTGTTTTCCTCCATTTTTGGCTGGCAACGATCTTTGGAATTGCCATGGGAGTTTATTTTCTGGCCGTTGTCCTGGGCACCGCGTTCGGAGCAAAAAAGGCCGGAACCTGGCAGGCAATCGCCTGGGGACATACCAGGTGTCAGGACATACCAGGTGTCAGGAACCGTTAATTGACAGCGGCGGTGTATTGAGCCGAACCCGGCGTTTCTATCACAGCGAGATGGACCAGGTGCTCGAGGAACGGGTCGATGCAGCAACGGCGGCCGACCGCCAGTACGTGTGGGACCAGCGTTACATCGATGAATTGATCGTCAGGGATCGTGAAGCGGATGCCAGCGGCGCCACCGGCAACTACGGCGTGAGCGGGTCCGGTTTGGAGGAACGGCTGTACGCGACCAACGACGCCCTGTACAGTGTCACGGCGCTGATCAACGCCAGCGGCACGGTGCAAGAGCGCTTCCAGTACGATCCTTACGGCCAGACCAAAGTCTTGGACGCCAACTTCGCGGACGACGGCGATGAAGTGTCCGACGTCGATTGGGAATACCGCTTCACAGGTCGAAGTCTTGACGGTGACACGGGCCTGGATTATTACCGGGCTCGGTATTATCATCCGACGCTGGGAAGGTTTGTCGGGAGGGATCCGATTGAGCTATAGAGCCGGCTTGAGCCTCTACAAGTACGTTGCCAACAGTCCTACGAACCGAACAGACCCAAGCGGACTCTGGCGTTTCGTTGCAGGAATGGGCACGCTGTCAGGCTCCTTGGGGCCAGGTGACGAGAGCACCTATGGGAAGGCGTCGTCGGACTTCCAACTGCAATTTGACTGCGATAAGAAAGCTTTCCCCGCAAACGCCAACGATACTTGTTGTTCACAAATCAAGTTCGTCCAAATCTTCTACATAAATTCGACGGCACTCACGAACTCACATCCCAATAGGAAGTGGACCGTAGATGGCGGCTCACCTCCGTATTATCCCGATGGAACCTTCTACAATCCCAGCAACCCCGATTCCATCGGATCGACCATGCACGACGTCCCGTACTTTCGCTGGCTATGGCGGTACTCTCGGCCCGACAGTATCTCGATGGATTTCGAGACATGCGCGTTATGCTCACGGAGCAAGGCATCGGATGGCAAGAAGGGCGCTGGCGACGTGTTTGCGTGCGTCGAATGGGGGCACAGTTTCCAGATCGGCGGCACCATCTTCAACGCGCATGTGACGGGCTGGAAACGATACGTTGAATCCGACATCTGGACTGACGCCGTAATCATCGTGTTCGGGCCTCCGGGAGCAAACAATCCCACTCATCCATTCATCGGCATCGCCAACCCTCCGTCCGACAACATGAAGGCGTTCCTCAACCAATACTTCTCATGATGCAGGGCGGTTCCAACCGGGAAAGTAGCGATTCTACTGTGCGCGATTACCGTGTCATTCCTGCCAGCGATGGCCGTTCCTTGACACTCGCTGTCACCTGATTCCTGACGTACAACCAGAGTTCGCTTCGACTGTGTTTCATCAGCCCTGCCACGGACACGAATATTCATCCTGCATAAGTACCCTCTCTACTCGAATGGTCCTTCCCTATGCCGTCAACGAACCCACCAGAATTTCACCATGCCTCGTTCCACGGTCGCATCGGGATCGCGCGAACAGACATCACGCCACCGATCGGCATCTACTCACGCAACTGGGGCGCGGCAAAACACGATATCGCTGATTCAATTCATCGATTGCTGACACTCACCGCTTTGACGATTACGCCGCTGGCGGGCGGATCGATGCTGGTTTTTGTGGACTCGGATCTGGGGTGGTGGAAAACTCCGCAGACGTTTCACCATTTCCAGCGGAGACTACTGGAAACACTTTCAATTGAATCAGCGAATCTGATTTTTGCTCTCAGCCACACACACGCTGGTCCGCCATTAATGGACGCGGACGATTGTCTGCCCGGCAGCGACCTGCATCGGACGTGGATGGAACATCTGTTCGAATCGACAGTTGATGCAATCCGTCAGTCGATGGAATCGCAATTCGATGCAACTCTGAACTGGCATCAGGGACGATGCGGCCTGGCGACGGTCCGCGATCTGCCGGACCCTGATCCACAGAAGAATCGCGTCGTCTGCGGCTTCAACCCGGATGGCCTACCGGACGATATGCTGGTGGTTGGCCGTGTCACGGATTCGACTGGTCGGATTCGCGCGACACTTGTCAACTATGCCTGTCATCCCACGACGCTGGCCTGGGACAACACGGCGATCTCGCCGGACTACGTCGGATCAATGCGCGACACCATTCAGCAGTCCACCTGTTCACCGGCGATGTTCATGCTTGGAGCGTGTGGTGACCTGGCTCCGCGATATCAGTATGTGGGAGACCCGGAAGTCGCCGACCGTCACGGACGGCAGCTTGGCTTCGCGGCTCTGGCCACCTTGCATGGCATGGAGCCACCCGGAACCCGGCTGGTGTATGCCGAAACCGTGGAATCTGGCGCGCCACTTGCGGTATGGAAACATAAACCTTGTGAGCTGTCACAGAAACTGCGTTCGATACAGACCTCGGTGGAATTGCCATTGAAAAATTGGCCCTCCGTTGAGGAACTGGAACAGCAGCGACTGGTCTGTACGGATCGAGCTATGGAAGAACGACTTCGCCGCAAGCGTGACATTCGTTGCGGCGTCGGAAATGGTTCGACGTACAGTCTGCCGATCTATGTCTGGCGCATCGGAGAGGCAGTGCTCGTCGGCAGTTGTTGTGAACCGTATTCCATCCTTCAGGAGGAACTCCGCCGCCGGTTTCCAGAACACACCATCCTGTGTATGAATCTCATCAATGGCTCCATCGGCTACCTGCCGCGAGAGGATCTGTACGACACCGAGATCTATCCCGTCTGGCAGACTCCGTTCGACAGGAGCAGCCTTGAGTTCACAATTGAAGCGATGACCTCGGCGATCATCGAAGTTCTGGCCTCTCCAGCCTGACGATGTCTGGCATCACCCAGAATGGCTTTCATATTGCCGTGGAATGCGTCATGAATTCGCTCCCGAGTGCGACCGGTTTCAGATCGCGAATCGGTGGGTGGATGGCACGGCTCAAATGAAACCGAAAAGCAAGAGTAAGAGACGGCAACGAGTGAGAAGAGACGGGGCATGATGTTGGTGGGGTGGGAAGAACCCACTGATTGCTATCCGTGGGTTTCGCCCGGAGTGGAGCATTCCTATGACGCGACTTTCCGTTGCGACACGTTTCGCCGCGCGGTGTCGATGATCGCGGCGGCGTTGTCGTGGAAGATCGCCTGAACCTCGGGCGGGCTAAGGCGGTGGCGGCGAATGGCGCGGCACAGGGCGCGCAGCACTTCGTAGCGGATAAAGGTCAGCGACAGATCACAGGCGGTGGAGCGGATGCCGCCGATCACGTCGGCGTTGATGTGAGACCAGCCCTCGCCCCAGGTCATGTACTTGCCGCGATCGGCGCAGGCCGGCAGGTCGTCGCTGCCCCACAGAATGCGGCCGGGGCCGACCAGTTCGAGCAGGTAGTCGTACGAGCCGTATTCGCAGACGGCCGCTGTGTCGAAGTAAACGCCCGGCAGCTTGGCCAGGCGCTCGCCCACGCGTTCCAGGGGCTGCGGATAAAACCCGCGCGCGCAATGCGCCAGGACCCATTTCACGCGCGGATACTTCGCCGTCAGGCGCTCCAGGTCGCCGATGTTGTCGGGGTCGGCCACGCCCCGGCTCTTGCTCAACTGAAGGATCACCGGCAGCTCGTAGCGGTCGGCGACGGCCATCTGGTGCTCGGGGAAGTAGTCTGTGATGCGGCACTCTTTGACATCGCCGGTGGTGGAGTAAAGGCGATAAGGCTTGAGGCCCAGGAACCCTTCGTGCAGGATTTGCTCTTCGACCTGGGCTTGCGTCATGCGCGGATGCACCAGCAGAAAGGCCCCGGACGCGGAGTCCTTGCGACTCTCACGGATGGTGAAGCGATTGATGGCGTCGAAATCGACCTTCAAGAAGGGGAACCCGAAGGCGGTCCGATGAATCGTGCGGCCGGGCATGAGCAGTGCGTCGGCGGCGTCGAGGTCATCCCAAGTCGCGCTGGGATACAATTGCGCGAACGGAATCGTTTGCAGCTCCGGGCTGCCCGCCCCGATGTGCTCGCGCAGGTAAACGTGGGTGTGGACGTCGAACAGCCGCGCGGGCACGACCGGGTCAAGCTCTTCTTCCCAGATGCGCTGGTCCAGCGGGGTCCACGCGATGGGCAGGGCGCGGCCGGTGTCGGTGGTGGTGGCCATACGATCTCCTCGCGTTTGCGGCGGCGAGCGATTCAGGGTCGCGGCCGACGTGAATCATACTTTCCGGTGAGCTGATAGCCGTTTTAATGCGTCGGCTTGCCTGGAGTGACGCGCCGGCGCGTAAAAAACCACGAATAGACCGCGTCGTCAGCTCGCACGCGATCGATTCGTGGTGTTTTCTTCAGTGAGTACGAATCAGTCGAGCAGGACATGGGTGGTAACAGTAGCGGTTGGCTCCGGGGAAGCAAACGGGTCAGAACGATATTCATAAAACGTTCTGACCCGTTTGCTTCTCCAGGCAGCGTTTCTTTTCCTCGATAACTGCGAGCCTGTACGACTCCGACTCGCAGTGGCATGTCAAGCTGTCGAATCAAATCGGCCAGCAAAACCACGCTCCCAGTGAGTACCCAACAATCGTTAACGGCCGTCCAACATAGAACTCCCGAACCTTATCAGCCAGTCGCTGCACGCCTTGGCGCAGTTCATCGGCGGTAAGCAGTAACCTCAAGGCAACCTCGGCGGCAGTCGCGGCAAAGACCCCCATTTTAGGCACAATGCCCCGCCGGGCAATTGGTCCGTTGCCGCGCGGCGCCCGTTTGACCAAGACCCTAGGCGTCGGTACGCTGGGCGAACCTTCTCGCTCCAAGCTCTCTACTCGACCTCGCGATACCGACACATGCGCCCGCTTCGGATTGCCTTGTACCCCGGCGATGGCATCGGCCCGGAGGTCATCGAGCAGGCTGTGCGCGCCGTGGACGCACTCGCGGCCAGGCTTCCCACCGCGCGCTGTGAGTGGACGCCGTTCGATTGGGGCATTGCTCACTGGCAGCGCCATGGCAAGCTCGTCCCCGACAATTTTCTTGACGTGTTGCGACCGTTCGATGCCATATTGCTCGGCGCCGTGGGCTGGCCCGCGCTGCTGCCAGACCATGAAACGCTCGCTCCGCTCGTGCGCATTCGCCAGGCATTTGATCAATACGCTTGCGTCCGGCCGGCGCGACTCCCGCCCGGCGTGCCCAGCGTGCTGGCCGGCAAGGGATCAGCCGAAATTGACTTTGTCGTGATTCGCGAGAACTCCGAAGGCGAGTACGTCGACATTGGCGGGAGGTTTCATCGCGGCCATCCTGACGACCTGGCTGTGCAGACCGCCGTGCACACCCGGCGCGGAATCGAACGCATCTTGAGATTTGGGTTCGACATGGCCCGCGCTCGCCGACGGCAGCTGACCATGGTCACAAAATCCAACGCACAACGCTTTTCGTACGTGCTTTGGGACGAAGTGTTCGATGCGCTAGCGCCGCAGTTTGCTGACGTTCAAGTCGACAAGCAGCATGCCGACGCCGCCGTGATGAACTTCGTGCGTTGGCCCGAGCGGTTTGATGTCGTCGTGGCCTCGAACCTGTTTGGCGACATACTGACCGACCTCGGCGGCCTGCTTGGCGGCGGCTTGGGCATGGCGCCGAGCACCAACACCAATCCCGAGCGCCGATTTCCC
>SXGT01725136.1_pt1 | contig 18742 bp, 12 predicted proteins | sample 3176221 | NCBI WGS metagenome assembly SXGT01 (sample SAMN11356862, study PRJNA531348) | freshwater metagenome | isolation source: freshwater sample F1-120 | place: China: Fuxian Lake, Yuxi | collected 2017-12-25
CTGAAAAAGCACACCAATGTGCATTTCCACTTCATCCCGACATACTCCTCGTGGCTCAATCAGGTGGAATGCTGGTTCAGTATCCTCAGCCGGCAGGCGCTCCGGGGAGCCAGTTTCACGTCGCCGCGGCAAGTGCGGCACGCGATCGACGACTTTGTTGAAGTCTACAACGAAAAGGCAGCGCCGTTTGAATGGAAGAAGGCAGTCGTGTTCCCTTCCGGCCCCAAAGCCAAGTACTCTGACTTATGCAACTAGGTACTAGTGCCTACGGCTGAGAGTTTGAACGCTTCCGCAGCCTTTCCGTGTGGGCCGTGAAGTAACGAATGCAGGCGAGACGACCATCGTAGGAATCCCTCACAGCGAAAGTCGAAATTCGCACAGCAGAGAAATCAACGGCGCACGGTCAGAGGAAGAATCCAGCCGGCATGTCTCACAGGCAGTACGAAGGCTAGAGTTTTTGGGTTCAGATGGGCGTTAGTTGGGATGCCGACAGGGCGTTTTTCCAGAGAGACCCCAAACTGTGGTTCATTTGGGCCTTTACGGGAGATTATTCATTCTGGCCGCGTTAAGTTTCTAGCGTCGTCGATTTTGAGAATTCATCTCTCAGATTTCGCTCAAACGATTACGCGGCTTAACGTTGACGTAACGTTGTTAAGCCTCTGTTAAGCCAGTCCCCCTCCTTGCGATTTCAAGGGCGAAGCCCTTGGTTATTTATAGTTAGCGCCGATGTGCGCTCCTTTGATGGCTTCGATGCTCACCGGACGCTACGCGATCCGCGCCGGCGTGCCCAGCAAAGGGGCCGGATCTGCCGCGTGCGGAGAAGACGATTGCCTCGATCCTGAAACGAAACGGCTACACCACGGGATCTTCGCAAATGGCATCTTGGCTCGAACGACAAGACCTCGCCGGATTCCTGCGAAGCAGGTAATTCCGAGCCGGACGTCACAAGACCGCAGGATCGATGGACGCGATGTGATGCCGATGGTACTTGCAGAGTCAAATCGCCGCACGACGCGCTGTATTGGGCTTCGGGCGGCAACTTCCGGTGCGCCGCGGGAAGTGGAAACCGGTGATCGACGGGATCAGCGGCGAGCGGAAGCGCCGCCGCGAGGAGGCACCGGACTTGAGCGAACTATCCTGAGAGCTGCAAAACCGTTCGTTTCGTCAGAACAAACTGGCGGCAGCCGACCTGCTACACCTTCTCGGGCACAACGTACGGGCCGCGGTATTTTCTGCCGATCATCTGATCCGCTTCCTTGTCGTTGACGAAGCGATCCGCCTTCTTGTCCCAGTTCAGCCTTCTGCCCAGCCGGTAGCTGATATTCGCCAGGTGGCACAACGCGGCCGAGTTGGCGCCGATCGCAATCTCCGCGGTCAGCTTCGTGTGGTCGCGGCTCTTCACGGCGTCGAGGAAATTCTGCATGTGGACTGAGGTTTCGCCTTTTTCGGCCTTCACGTCCATGGCGAGTTCGCCCTTCTGTCCCTTGAACAGTTTGAAGCCGCTTGCGTCAACCGCAAGGTGGCCGTCACTGCCGAGGAAGATATTGCCGACGCAATTGCCGCCGCGCAATTCGAGTCCTCCTTCAGGGCCCGTCACCAGCCCACGCACTTCGAACACGATCTGCTTCTTGCCGTAGTCGAGCGTTGCGAGTTGGGTGTTCGGCGTTTCCTGATCGTCGTCGTACACCATCTTGCCGCCGGTCGAAACCGTCCAGTTTGGCATGCCCTCGACTCCGAGACCCCAGTGCGCCACGTCCATCTCGTGCACACCCTGGTTGCCGATATCGCCGTTGCCAGTATCCCAGAACCAGTGCCAGTTGTAGCGGAAACGCAGTTCGTTGTAGGGCCGCATCGGCGCGGGCCCAAGGAACAGATCCCAATTCAAGCCCGGCGGAGTGGGTTCATCGGCCTTGTGACCGATCGAATTCCGTCTCTTAAAGCAAAGCGCCTTCGCAAGATAAACTTCGCCGATCGCGCCGTCCTTCAGCAACTGGATAGCCTTCTGCTTGTGCGAGATGCTGCGGCTCTGCGAACCGATCTGCACCATGCGCTTGTACTTGCGCGCGGCCGCCACCATCTGACGTGCTTCGAAGATATTGTGGCTGGCGGGCTTTTCGCAATAGACGTCCTTACCCGCCTGACAGGCCCAGATGGTGGCGAGCGCGTGCCAGTGATTAGGCGTGGCGATTGAGACGGCGTCGATGGTCTTGTCGGCGAAGACCTCGCGCATGTCGCTATAGACCTTCGGTTTGTGGCCGCGGGCTTTCTCGACGCGCGCGACGGCCCGCTCCTGGGCGGCCTGATTCGGGTCGCAAACCGCCGCGATGTGCGCCTGATCGAGCGTCGCGTAGTAGCCGAGGTGCGCGGTACCGCGTCCGCCAACGCCGATGACGGCGACGTTTACTTTATCGTTCGCGCCGAGGATGCGAGAGCTGGGAGCAAGCGCGGCCAACGTGGCTGCCTGCAGGAATTTTCGTCTGTCTTGCGCTTCCATGGATACCTTCCTTAGACAAGCTGAAACCGCATTATAGAATAACGCGCGGCGGCGCGCAGTGCGCTGTCCGTGGTTATGAGTGCGGGATGAGCAGGCATCGCAGGATCAAAGCCGTTGAAGGCGGCACGACCGGATTTGGTTCCGAGTTCGACGCGATGCCGCGCCGCCCCAACACGCAAGCGCCGTGGGACAATCTCGGAATGTGCAATTTTCCGCGGCCATTTCTTTTTCTTCTCTGCCTGGCGGGCGCCGCGCTGGGCCAGGAGCCGACGGTCTGGCCCCGGTTTCGGGGACCGAACGGTTCGGGCGTGTCGCAAGACCGCGGCTTTCCGGTCGTGTTCGGCAGGGGCAAGAACATCGCCTGGCGCACGCCGGTCAGGCCGGGGAAGTCTTCGCCGATTCTCACGCGCACGCAGATTTTTCTCACCGCGTCCGATCAGGGGAAACTTTATACCCAGTGTTTCAACCGCAAGAGCGGAAAGTTGCTATGGGAACGGTCCATCGACAGGCCGCATACCGAAATCGCGAACCGGCTGAATCATGAGGCGGCGCCCACGCCCGTAACCGATGGCGAAAACGTGTACATATTCTTCAAGGACTACGGCTTCGTTTCATACGATGCCTCTGGAAGATTACGATGGAAGACGCCGCTCGGTCCGTTCATGAACTCGCAGGGGCTCGCAGCGTCTCCGATCATTGCCGGCGATTCCGTGATTCTGGTCGCTGATCAATGGGAGAACTCCTACATTGCGGCGTTCAGCCTCGATAGCGGCGAAATGCGCTGGAAAACCGCGCGCGAGGAATCCGAAGGCTGGGGAACTCCGCTACTCCATCAGGCAGCGGGTTCCGGTCCGCGGATCGTTACGGTAAGCCGAGGGATGTTCGGCATTCATGGGATCAAGGACGGGCGGCGCATGGTGACTTTGCCTGGGTTGGCGGTCGCGGTCGTCGCGAGTCCAGTACTCGATGGCGACACCGTGTACACGTTTGGCTACGGAGTGGAAACGCCCATGCCATTCAAGCCCCGTCTCGAACGGCATGATAAAAACAAGGATGGCAAGATCTCCCCCGACGAATACGCCGACGATCCAGTACTGAACAACATCGGCAAGAATGCCGGGAACCGCGACGGCATCGTTTCCGAGGACGAATGGTACATCTTCGCGAATCGGGTTCTGGGCCCGAATTGCCTGATGGCCGTGCGCATCGAAAAGGACGGCGCGCGCATCTTGTGGCGATACGACAAGAACTTCACGAGCGTCGTTCCTTCGACTCTTGCCTACCAAAACGTGTTATATGTCGCGCGGAACGGAGGCATTCTCACGACGCACGACGCCGCCACGGGCAACGTGATCAAGGCGGAGCGGCTCAAAGATGCGCTTGGCGGATATTCGTCGTCGCCGGTGGCCGCCGACGGCAAGGTGTGGCTTGCAAACGAAGAGGGAAAGGTGTCCGTACTGCGCGCGGCGGGCGAATGGGAAGTACTGGCCGTAAACGATCTGGGCGAGGGCTGTTATGCGACCCCCGCGCTGTCAGGCGGCGTCATCTACCTGCGCACGGAAGAGGCGCTGTACGCTTTTTCCGAACAAGCGGCGAAGTGAATCAGGCGCGGCCGTCAGGGCATGAACTTCAGCGCGAGCTGCACCCCCGTCTGCCGGATGGCGCGCGATCCGGCGTAACCCGCCCTCGTCACAACCCGCCTGGAACGGGAACCCTTCACGGCATTCCCTCTGAGACCGCGCGGATGAGGTCGATTCCGATCGAATCCAATTTGCTCTAAAGCGTACCGGCCGCATTCGCGCCTACCGCCCGCCTGACGCGTACATGGCCGAATACCACAGTTGCTGCTTCAGGAAATCGCGCGGATACGAAATGTCAACGCGGACCACTTTCCCGTCCGGGCCGAACGTGGCCGTAAGGTCCGGATTGACGCCCGCCCAGTATGTCGGCACGTTGAGCCGCCTGAACCTGGCCACCACCTGATCGCGCAGCTTCGGATCGAAACGTACGCCGTACTTGTCGATAAGCGCTTTGATCGCCTCGTAGTCGCCCTCGGCTTTGATCCGCATCAACTCGGCGAGTAGCGCGCCGATGCCTTCACGCATCCTGCCGTAGTCGCGCACCCTCATGTACGCTTTGCCGTCCCGTTCCACGCGCTCGATGGCGCCGGTCCTGTCCATCACGTAATGCGCGATCAACTGGCGGCCACGCTGGTGATCCTCTTCAATTGTGTCCCCCTTCGGAATGCGGCGCAGTTGCGTGAGCGGGGCGCGCGCGGCGGAATCGTACATCGCTTTCCCCACGTTCGGACTCGTGATGAGGTCGAGTTCGCTCAGCTTCGGGTCCGTGACGTTCCATAACGCCATCAGGTCCGCGCGCGCTTCTTCGAGTGTCGAGAAGTACTCTTTCAGATAGAAACGCGCGTCCTTCGCGAGCTTCGGATTGGGTTGGCCCGAGCCGTGCCCGATGATCTCGTGCATCGCCGTCATCAAATCCTCGGCCTCCTCACCGTACTTTCGGCCGATAGCGGTTTCATCTTCCGAGGAAGCGAACTCCTGGAGCGAGGAATATCCCGCCGCCCGGTTGAGCGCGCGCATACTGCCGGTGAACAGGAAACTCTTCGTCCCGTACTTCTGGTGAATCTCGTTCTCGTTGGGCAGATTGACTCCGATGGTGGTGACGTGGAAATCTCCGGTCTCGGCCACCGTCTCGACGGCTCTCGCCAGTGGCGGCTTCACGCCCTGTTTCCTGTACCGATCCGCCCAGGGCGCTTTATTTTCGAAGTACTGTGCGTTTCCGGCGATCTTGGCCATCAGGCGATTCAGGCGTTCGTCGGTAATCGACACAAAGCTTTGCGAAGTGCCCTTGGCCCCGCGCGCGTCGCGATAGACCTCGATGAACCCGTTGGTGAAATCAACCGAGGCGTCGTTCTGAACCCAGGACGCGCCGAAAGTAAGCCAGTCCTGAAACTCGCCGGTCCGATAGAAGCGAATCAGGTTCCCGATGACCGCGGCCTGAGCAGGTTCCGCGCACGCGGCCGCCCTTTCGAGAAATCCGATTGCCTTTGTCAGGTACATCGCGTAGAGGCCCGGCGCGATCTTGCCGTCGGGCGTTCCAGCTCTGTAAACCTGCTCTTCGGGGCGGCCGCCGGCCCCCATCACGAGGCGCGAATTCAACGGATAGCGTTCGGTGAAGCCTTTTAAATCCGCAAGCGAAACGCCGGAGTAGAAGTTATTGGCGCTCGCTTGCAGGATATCAAGACCGCTTCGCGGACTCTTGGCTGTCATGAGCGGTTCGAATCCCGGGTCGAATAGCGACGGCCTCAGTTCATCCGCTTCCTTGCGGAGGTTTTCAGGTAGAGCCTGCCTGAATTCGTCGAACCCAAAGTCAGGGAGGAACTTCTGGGCGGTGGTGTCGTTGCGATTGCCGCGATTGGCGAGGAAGAGCTTCGTGAAGGATGCGAACCGCCGCCCCGCCGGCCCGGTGGTGGCGGTTTCGAGGAGGCGTTTTTGCCGCAGTCCGAAGCGCGAGAGCTGATCGTAAATGATAGGGTCAATGGCAATCGAGGCCTCGCTCAGCCAGTAGACGAGTTCCTGCTGTTTGGGCGTCAGCTTTCGAAAGCTTTCGGCCTCCACCTGGATGAATCCCGTGTCGCCTACGCGCTCCGTCATCGAGCTTGCCTCGGGAGCCTGACCCTTCAGGAGCGAGGCGAAGACTGCGCCGAAGAGCACGATGATATGTCGCATAGTTTTGGTCCACCGTCTAGAAAAAAATACCAGAGTCCCGAAGCTTCTTCGTCAGGGCGGCTCTCTCGCCGGTGTTCTCCAGTTCGAGTACAGTTTCGGAAAGCGCTCGAACTCTTCCGCGGGCCGCCGCGAGCACGCGAAGCGCTGTCTCCTTGTCCGGACATTCGAGCAACAGGGCGTTCCGCGTCTTCACGCGGCGGCACGCGCCGAACCACCCGCGAATCTCCCTCTCGACATTTGCGGGAACTTCACGCGAGCAAACCCTGGTCAGGACTTCCATCACGTTGTCGGCCGTCAGCCCAGTGTTGGCCGCCGACAAGATCGACTTCTTGTTGATGTGAAACAGCACGCCGAGTTTCCGGCCTTTCCTCTCCCCGAATCGCGAGATCTCCGCTTCCGCCGATGTCGCCTGGGATAGGAACACGACGTCGAAATTCGGCTGCACCACCACTTCCGCGGCTTCCGAGGCGCCGTATTCGAAATCGCCCTCGCCGGTTAGCAGATAGCGCCCCACGGGCGTGACCGAGAAGCAGATCTCATTCCCGGAACCGATCCCGACCGCTACACCCCCCAGTGGCAGCAGACGTTGCGTGAGGAATTCGGACAGCAACCGATGCCACACACTTTCGATCTCCTCTTCGTCCGGCCGGCTCAGCAAGTGTCTCCCGATTCGTATCGAATAGAAGCCGCGCCTCGTCATGAGTGGCGCCAACGGATTGCGCTCAATCGAGTTCCGGTCCAGGAGGTTCTTCACTGTGACGAAAACGCCGGCGGGGACGTCGAGGAAAGCCGCGGCCACGGCTTTCGGAATGTCGGGCGATTGGCCCATATACGATGGCCAATCCACACGATACGGAAGAAAGTGGTACGAAAAAGAGTCTGTCGCGTGCTGGCCGGGCTCCGGCGCGCGGAAAAAGCGGACGAAGTCCTTGAGCCGCTCCTTCGGCTGGCGCGGCAACCAGGCCATTCCGCGCTCGGAGGCCATAAGATATCGTTCTCCGGCGCCGGCTTTTCTGGTATCGGCAAGTTTGGCGGCTTGAAGGAAATTCACCGCTGTCGTGATTCTGTCTTCACGCCCTATTGCAAACGTCGCAGTCACCCACTCCGGGTGGACGGACATCGCGGGGCCGATCTGCTTCCCCGCTTTCGCATAAAGCGTGAAATCGGAGCGCAGGCGGAAGGGTTCCGTGATGCAGGCCGCCAGGGCCGCGGTCATGTCTTCAAGCAGGAAGGGTTCGTGATACACGTCACGCGCCTCGACCGGCGAGAACTCCCGTGCCCTTTCGGCCTGGGGCGCCCGTATCGGCCAAGGACCAATTACGGGCTCCAGGTCTTCGCCTCGGATTGAGGCGAAGAGAAGCATGTAGCGAAGCGACGCGTGAATAGCTCCCGCCAGCACGGCGGGAGCCACACCTTGAAATTGTTCCGGCAGCTTGGCTATCGCCAAGGGACCGTCCCGGGCTGTCAGGGCCACGATCTGTTGCGTGGCCTTCAAGACCGACGGCGTTGTAAGATAGCCGCGCTGGCCAAAGGCGATGTAAGGGCCCTCCCACCCCATGGTCGCGTCCAGAACGAAGGGCCGTAGCCAATCGCTGTGCGAGGTCAACTTTCTGAACAGCGCCCCGTGAATATCGCTACGAGCCGCTTGGGGCGTTCCGAACGCGGATCTTTCGTTTACCGTGAAGTGTGCATCAATGTATTCGTCGAACGCCTTACGCGAAGACACTTCATGAACGGGGTTCGCGTAGAGTGCGCGCATTACGCGGGCGAACGGCTGATGTTGTTCGAGCGGTGAACCCGCGGACGCCTGACTGGAGCAGAGGAAAGCTCGCCGTTCGTCGAATGGGAGAGTGCGCCATAGCGCCAGACTGCCGAGGAACCCGTTCCAGTTGATGTCAAGGACCTTCACTCAATGTCGCCCGAATCGATGATCGAATAACCGTAGCCCTGCTCACACAGAAACAACTGTCGCTTCAGCGCGAAGTCCTGCTCCACCGTATCGGCCGAGACGACGGAATAAAAATGCGCCTGATTCGCGCCGCTCTTGGGTCGAAGTATCCGTCCCAGCCGCTGCGCTTCTTCCTGACGCGATCCGAACGTGCCCGATATTTGAATCGCCACCGATGCGTCGGGCAGGTCAACCGCGAAGTTTGCCACTTTCGATACGGCAAGAACGGGAATCCGCCCCGCCTTGAACGCCTCGTATAACTCGTCGCGCTTGCGCTGCGGAGTGGTACCCATCAGCACCGGTAGTCCGAGAGGACCCGCCAGACGTTGGAGTTGATCGATGTACATCCCGATGACGAGCGCCGGTTCTCCCTTGTGGCGTTCGAGTAACTTGCGCACAACCTCGATTTTGTCCGGATTCTCCGACGCGATGCGGAACTTCTGACGGTCGTCGGCAACCGCATATGGCATCCGGAGATCGAGCGGCATAGGCAGCCGGACCTCAGTGCAGGCGGCTTCCGCGATCCACCCCTGACCCTCGAGCACCTTCCAGGGAACGTCCGCCTTTTTGGGCCCAATCAGGGCGAAGACGTCTTCCTCGCGGCCATCCTCCCGGACAAGCGTCGCGGTCAAGCCCAGGCGGCGGCGTGCCTGCAAGCCCGCCGTGATACGGAAAACGGGCGCGGGCAAAAGATGCACTTCGTCGTATATGATCAGGCCCCAGTTCCGCTCGTTGAACAGGGAGAGGTGCGGAAAATCGTCGCCCTGCCTGGAGCGCCAGGTCATGATCTGATAAGTGGCGATCGTAACCGGCCGGACATCCTTCGAGATCCCGGTGTACTCGCCGATCAGATCCGCTGTCAGCGTAGTTTTGTCGAGCAGCTCGGCGGCCCACTGCCGCACGGCGGTTACGCTGGTGGTCAGTATCAGGGTAGAAGCCTGCACCTGTTCCATGCACGCCATTCCCACGATGGTCTTGCCTGCGCCGCAAGGCAGAGTCACGACCCCGGATCCGCCGCGCGTGCTGCCGCCGGCGTGAAACGCGCCTACTGCGTCCGACTGATAGTGGCGCAAGGTGAAGCTGCGGCCCGACAACGAAGTCTCGCGGAGCGCAAGAGTGAGAGCCTCGCCGGTGGTGTATCCCGCCAGATCCTCGGCGGGGAAGCCGATCTTCACGAGTGCCTGTTTGATCTCTCCGCGCGCGGAGGCATTTATGAGGAACTCAAGCGGCGAGAGCCGTTGGCTGAGAAACGGCGCGACGTGTTTGTTGCGGGCGATCTCTTCGGCGAGCGGCCGGTCATTAGCGCTAAGGACAAGCGCGCCGCTCGGGTGCCGCAGCAGCTTGACTCGGCCGTACCGCGAGGCGAAGTCGCGGATCTCGATGAGAACGTGCGGCGGAACGGTGTATTTCGAAAACCGTTCCAGTGTTTCGCAGATTTCGGACTGCGGCACGCCCGCGGCGCACGCATTCCAAACCGAGAGCGGCGTCACCCGGTAGGTGTGGATGTGCTCCGGGGCCTTCACCAGTTCGGCGAACCTCACGAGTCCATCGCGAGCCTCCTCATAGAGAGGGCTCGCCACCTCAACCAGGATAGTGTGATCCCCCTGAACGATGAGCGGATTCTCGGGTTGGTAGGCGGACATTTGGGGTATTTTCAGTATAAGCCATCGTTGCCCGAGGAGGACCTCACTTCCGAGGAAGAGTGCGGTCGGCTTTTCCACAAGAATCGTGGATTTCCTGTGGAAAACATGCCCGCAGCGCCACTCAAGCAGTGAAATATAGCGAATACGTAACAAATCGCACAAGGTTTCAGCAAAGAATCATTGACCGGAACAAGATATTTGTTATGAATGCCTTGCGTGTATATATCGTGCTTTTTTTGGGGTTATTTGGACGGCGGCGCTGGTGCTTGGGCCGGCTCCGCCCGGAGTTTGAATCGAACGGTCATCTGATCCTTGGTTCCGATGGCAAAACTGAGTGCGCCGGAAGGGGGTTTCAGACCGAAATCGGAGAGACTGACCGTTGCGTTTCCCTCGTAGCTCTTTACGGCGATGGCGATGGGCCTTGTCACGTCCCGTATGGTGAGCGAGCCTTCCACTCCGCCAGGCACGACGCGCGTGGAGACGAACTTGATTTCCGGGAATTTCGCTGGCTGCAGGAGGTCAAGCGCGGCTTTTTCGATATCCTTGATCTGGCCTGGCTTGACCCAGTCGTCCTTGCAGGAGAGGCTGGCTGATTGCACGGTAAAGACCACCGACGAATCTCTAATCTCGCCCTGATATTGCGAAAAGTGGAAGACATGCTTCCGTCCGGCCCAGAGCTTCGTCTTCTCGACGTCAAGTGCGAAGTAAGCATCCGGGGCAGGCGCGATCCGGAACGATTGCGCCGCGAGGGGCACGATCAGGAGCAGCAGAGCGGCAAGGCGCGTCATTTTCGTTTCGTGACCTCGTACCGACGTTGAATGCACGGACACGCGTCAAAGCGAGACCGTGAGGCTCGATAATAACACTGAAGGAACGTTGCCGGCGGCGGACTTGACGCGCCTGCCAGTACCGCGGAGATCAAAATCCTCAGGGCGCGCCGGACAACGTGGTTCGCACCGTCACGGGGAACTGCCGGAGGCTGAAGTTCGAACCTCCGGGTTTCGAGGAGATCTGAATCGGAGTCGCGCCTGTTCGCGGCATGGTTGCAGGGGGGGCGCAGCCACTCACTTCATCTTCAATCGCGCGCGATCCAACCACTGGCCGTCGAGCATGGTGGCTTGAATCTTTCTCAGATTGCGGATGTCCTCGAGCGGATTCGCCGTCACAAGCAGCAGATCTGCCTTCTTGCCGGGCTCGATCGTCCCCATCTCCTCCAGTTTCTTCAGCGCCAGCGCACCCGTGCGCGTGGCCGCAACGATCACCTCCATCGGCGACATGCCGCTTTCAATCAAAAGCTCCATCTCGCGATGTGTCATCAGTCCCGGAAGATCGATCGAGGATCCTCCGTCCGAGCCGACGCCTATCGGCACGCCGCCGGCGGCGAACTTCCTGGTGTTGCGCTTAGCCCGATCGAAGAGCTCCCGCGCGCCCGCGGATCCGGTCTGGGACTTCGCCTGTTCCCGAATCGCCGCAATCACTCCCGGCTCGAAAGCATTGGCCGCGTCGGGATCGTCCAGGCGCTCCGGGTGCTCCGCATAGAGCCACCCCAGTTCCTGCCGGACAAGCGTGGGAGCGAATGGAATCTGCAAATCGCGAAGCCGCGAAATGAAGGCGGGATCCACGTTTTCCATGTCGCGCACCATGTGCAGGAACCCGGCCGCGCCATTCTCAACCAGGTGCATCGTGTCCGCGAGCGAGTGGATATGCGCCGTGACGGGAATCTTGTGCTTCCGTGCTTCATCGAGAATCGCCTCGATGACCGGTTGTTTCACCTTCGGCGCTTTGCCGCCCAGATCGTCAACCCAGATCTTTATTCCGTCGACCTGCTGCGCGGCGAGTTCCGTCACCTGAGTCCGCGCTTCTTCGGGCGTTGCGGGCTGCCGTGCGATATCGCCCACTTCCTGCGACGGATGCCCGCCTGGCGCGGTGAAGCCGCGGCCACAGGTGAACAAGCGGGCCGTCAACAGGTTCCCGTCGCGCTGGTCCTTACGGATTTCAAGACCGGCGTCGCGCTCCGTCCCGATACTGCGAACGGACGTAATACCGAAATAGAGGTACTGATTCAGATTCCTTTCGACGCGTTCCCGCGAATAATCAGCCGCGCGGAACCCAGGCCCGCCGGTCGAGCCGAGATGAACGTGGAGGTCGATCAGACCGGGCAGCAGGAACCTCCCACGGCCGTCGATCTTTTCCGAACCAGCGGGAATAGGCACGTTCGCACGAGTGCCCACGCTGCGGATCTTCGACCCTGCAACCACTACTACGGAATCGCTGATGGGCGCGCCTCCAGTTCCATCGATCAGCACGGCCCCGACGATGGCCTTCACGTTCGACTCCTCGGACGGCTTGCAGGCGGCGAACCACAGGGCGGACACGCAGAAAAGCGACAGACGTTTCATAGATTAAACGAGCCTTACCATGGACAGATTTACAGTGAACGAGCGGTCGTCGGGCGGGGCCGTCCACACGGGCGCGGCATTGACGTCGATGCGGTATTCCGCGGCGTCCGGCAGGTCCGCCTCGTAAATGAAAAGACCGGGGCGCTCGATTACCGTTCGACCCAGATTCGCGCCGTTGGCCAGAACTTCAACGCTCACCGGCTGGCCGAATTCAAAGCTCCGCTCGTGGGCGTGCCCTCTGATCCGCAAGCGGTGGCGGCCGGACTTTACGGGGGTCAGCTTCGCCGACGCTCTCGCGCCGATCCAACGGTAGCGATTCCCGAAAACTCCTTCGAGGTCGTAGAAACCTCCGAGAAGACGCGCTTCGTGCCCCGGCAGGCAGAAGTCGATGGCATCGGAGCGATCGCCGGGGTAGAGTTCGGCGCGCTCGGCGGAGGGCAGAAGTGTATAGACACCGCCTTCGTTGGGCGCCTTGTAGCCGCAATCGCATTGAAGGAGGTCCGCGGCGCCCCTGGTGAGCCGGCCGGCGCAATCGGGGCACCGGAGAAAACTTTCGAACTTGCCGACACTCGCGAATTCAGAGCACTCACCGTGCTTCCTGCATGCCGCGGCGAGCGTACCGCCGAGCAACCGGGCGGCCCGCCACGTAGAACGATGTGGATCGAGCGCGATGGCCGCGCGTTTCACGACGCGCTCTCCCCATCCCCGCTCGGGCACGAAAATCTCGTATTCGTTCGCGGCGAAGTGCTTCGAGATCAACCTGCGCCAATCGCTCAGGTACATGCTGTGATTTTGGCGGATGCCGAAATTCTCCTCCTGTTCGGCTCCAATCACGTCGAGCGCGACGTACCCGAGGAGGCCCCAATCGTACAACTTGCGTTCCCAGGGTTTCATGCGGTCGTAATAGGGCGTACGGTAGAGCCGCAGGGAGAGCAGCCGGCGGAGCGGCTCTTCGGCGAAAAGAAAGACGCCGCCGGGCGCGAGCACGCGTTTCACTTCGACGAAGACCTTCTCGATATCCATGAACTGCGACAGCATCTGAAACGCCATCACAAAGCGAAGGGAGTTGTCGTGGAACGGCAAATTCGCGGCATCGCCGGCGACGCGGACAGGCGAACGGGATAGCCCCCAGCGATCCAGCAGGACACCGCCGTAGCGAAGCGCGTCGGAGGAGATATCAAGCGCGAAGCCGTCGGCGCCGAACTCGTTCGCCAGCATGTAGCTGGTGTGGCCGGCGTTCGCTCCGATTTCGAGGAACGGAGAAAGCGGACTCATGAAGCCGAGGTGGTTGCGGATCAGAGCGCCGCGTCGCTGGTTCTCCTCGGCGTAGACCGCGATCGCGCGTTCCGGCTCCCCGAGAGAGGCGAAGTTATGGAACTCGACTTCGGCGCGCTTGACTGAAAAGGATTGGGCTTCCAAGACCTACATGATAGCTTGAAGGGCGGGCCAGGTAGGGGCCCTGGCGAACGAGTCCCAACCTGCATCGGGCCGAGGCGCCGCCAAAATCCACACGCCGGCGCGAGCCCCGGATCCACTCTGCGCGCGCTCACGTCGAAAAAGCCCGGCAACACCGTGACCTGCTCGGGGCCTTTGTGTCCGTGGGCGCCCGCCGGGGAAAGACAGCTTTTCCCGGCGGGAATCACATCGTAGTTGCGCGGGGCGCTGCCACGGGCCAAGGGCGTTCTATTTTACTGCCGCGGCCGCAATACACCTTACCAATGCCTCCTGCACCAAGCGCGGAGATGGTTCATACCCGATTCTCCGGATTCGTGTCGACTGGACGAACATCGACAACACGGTGCCCGGATCATGAGCGGGATCGCGGCATCAGTTGATGAATGCGCTTCCCTTCAACGATGAGATAGTGCCAAGGACTCACAGGAGCCGAATGGCGCGTTCCGCTGCAGCTCCGAACACTTCTACCGAACGATGCCGCACGTTGGCGATTCGTCAACATCCTGGTTTGAATCCGTTATCCGGTAAACATTCTGGCTTAGAGGCGAGCGGACAGGCCGGCTGCTGCTCCGCGCACGCATTCTTCGAGAGACCTTCCCGTGTCCACCAGCAATTAGGGACGCGCTATGGGTTCGAAGGCGCCCCGCACCGCGCAGTACAGCGCCCAATTGCGGTTGCGGGCAGGGTGCCGGTTTTCGTTCACGTCGCGTTCGAGACGCACCCGGGCTATTTCTTCGGCGCACACGCATTCGATAATCCGCCACGGTGTGTGAATTCGCTCTGCATATTCAATCGCGACATTGATCTGATAGGTTCTGGAAAACGTGCGCCCGTCGAGAAAGACGATGCGCGCCGCGTCCTTTTCCAGAAAATACTTCGCGGTCGAGAGCATCACGGAAAGGCAGAAGTCGTCCTGTTCCTCGGAATACTCGACCTCGTCCGGCGGAAACAGCGCCGCGCGGACAATGTCCTTGTCGATAACCACGCCCCCGAATTCGCTCGCCAGCGCTCGGGAGAGAGCGCTCTTCCCCGTACCCGGCAGCCCGGCCAAGATTACGAGCATGACGCCTTGCAGTGTATCAGACGCCGCGTTGTATGAACCCGGGAATACCGGGAAACTTCGCCAATCGTGAACGTTCCCTGCCTTGCGAATCAGCGATGAGACTGCGGGGGGGAGCAGCTCTTACAGGCCGCCGGCCGAAGCGCAATGCAGACCGCTGGCTTGACTGCTTGCTGCGTCAGCCGCGCTGCGAAGAATCGGATATGATCAAGAACGCCATGAAGACCGTCCTGCTCTCCTCTCTTCTGCTGCTTCACTGCGCGGCATTGAACGCACAGCTCCCCCGAGCCCTTCCGGACGGCTACGCGTTGCCCAACGGGTGGCGCATCACTCCGGTTGGAAAGGCCGTGCCCACGGAAGACCTGCTCTTGAACCTGAGCCTCGCGCCCGATGGGAAGGCCTTGATCGCCACGCACGGCGGATTCAATCCCCACGGGCTGGTGGTCATCGATCCGGCCCGCGAAGAGGCCGTCCAACGCATCCCCCTCCGCTCGGCATGGCTCGGGCTGGCGTGGGCGCCGGATGGAAAGCGGCTCTTCGTCAGTGGCGGCAACGCCGCCCACGCCCGCGACACGCAAGTCGCTCCCGTGTACGCTTTCGAGTACGCGAACGGCCGCCTGAGCGACGCGCCCGTCGCGCAATGGAAAGATTCCGCGCCCGCGGAAAAAACCTATTGGTCCGGCATGGCTCACCATCCCTCGAGGCCGCTTCTCTATGCCGCGAACCGGGGTAACGATCCGCTCGCGGGCTACGTCGCCGTCTTCGATACCGGTACCGGCAAGATCCTCCACCGGATTACGGTCGAGGCGTCACCCTACGATCTCGTGCTCACGCCCGACGGCGCGACTCTTTACGTCTCCAACTGGTCGGCCCGCTCCATATCGGTGATCGACACCGCGTCGAACAAGGTGGTGGCGCGCATCGGCGCGAGCGAAAACCCGAACGACATGGAGCTTGCCGCGGACGGACGGCTCTTCGTCTCGAACGGGAACCTCAACACCGTATCCGTCATCGACACGAAGAAGCGCCTCATCGTCGAGACGGTCAATGTGGCTCTCTATCCGAGCGCTCCCCCGGGCTCGACACCCAACGCGGTCGCGCTTGACCGGAATGCAAATCTTCTGTTCGTGGCGAACGCCGATAATAACGCCATCGCCGTGCTGACGGTCGCGAAGCCGAACGCCACTCAAATCCTGGGTTATATTCCGTCGGGATGGTATCCGTCATCGCTCGCCGTCCTGCCCGGTCCGCGTCTCGCATCCGGCAACGCGAAGGGCCTGGGGTCGTACTCGAACGTCGCGGGACCCACGAGTCCGCTGGGAGTGAAAGGCAAGGAGGATTCCGTCCGCTCTCTTCAGAAGGGTTCCGTGAACGTCATCCCGCTCAAGAACCTGAAGGACGATATCAAGAACTGGACGAAGCAGGTATACAGCAACGTTCCGTACAACGATGCCCTGCTCCAGCGCTCTCTCGAACCGAAGGCGCCCACCATCGTGCCGAATCAGGTGGGCATCGGTTCCGCGATCAAACATGTGATCTATGTGATCAAAGAGAATCGCACCTACGATCAGGTGCTCGGCGACATGAAACAGGGCAATGGCGACGCCCGGCTCGCGATCTTCGGACGCAAGGTGACGCCGAACCATCACATGCTCGCCGAACAGTGGGTGCTGCTCGACAATCTGTACTGCGATGGCGAGGTGAGCGTCGATGGGCACTCCTGGTCCACTTCCGCGATCGCCACCGACTTCAATGAGAAGCTCTGGCCCGCCAACTACGGCGGCCACAGCGCCGGGCGGGTGGCGGCTGCTCACGTACCCTCCGGCGGGCATCTTTGGGACCTGGCGCAGAAGGCCGGATTGACATACCGGAGTTACGGCGAGTACGCTTCGCGGTCGAGCGACGGCACAACCATGGATGCCTCGCCCGGCGTCGGGGGTCTGGTCGGCCATGTGGCTCCGAAGTTCAAGCTCCCGGGGATGCGCGACACGGACAATGTGCGCGAGTTCATCCGGGAGTTCGAGGAGTACGAGCGTAACTACGACTCGGCCGATGCCAACAAGCGGCTGCCGAGTCTCATTGTGATGAGTCTGCCAGAGAATCACACGGTGGGTACGCGGCCGGGTGGGTTTACGCCGCGCGCGATGGTGGCCAACGCCGATCACGCGATTGGCCTGCTCGTCGAACGGGTCACGCGAAGCAAGTACTGGAAGTACACGGCGATCTTCATGATTGAGGATGACGCGCAGAACGGCCCGGACCACGTGGACGCCCGCCGCACGGTCGGGCTCATCGCAAGCCCTTATGCGAAACGAGGCGTGGTGGATTCAACTCTATACACGACTTCATCCATGCTGCGCACGATTGAACTGCTGCTGGGTTTGCCGCCGATGACGCAATACGATGCGTCGGCGCCGCCGATGTACGCCTCGTTCACGACACGCGCGGACCTCCGCGCTTACACGGCGGCCGCTCCCACCTGGGACATCAACGAAAAGAACACGGCGCTCGCCTGGGGAGCGAAGGCGTCGATGGAGATGGAACTGGACGAGGTCGATCAGGCGCCCATGCACGCGCTGAATGAAATTATCTGGAAGAGCGCCATGGGTGCGGAATCCGTGATGCCCGCCCCGGTGCACCGTTTTTGGTTTGGCGGGCGGTAGCGGCCCGAATGCCCGCGCTACGCGAAGCACACGGCTGTGATAGCATCCGGTACGGATGAGCACGAAGAAATGGAGTATACGCCTGGCACTGCCAGTGCTGGCGCTGATCTACACGGCGGCCCGCTCCCAGGAGCCTGCGGGAATGACGGAACGCTTCCGCAAGATGTCCGCGGATGCGGAGGCACGCGGGCTTACAGAACCTTTTAAGGGCATTACGGCTCGTGGAACCGTTGATCCAGGCCTGTTTCCAGTCCGCTCCACCGGCGTCTCGACCGAACCCGTCCGCAAAGCAGCGGCAGCGTTCCTTGCGGCGCTCACGCCCGAACAGAGGAAGAAGACCCAGTTCGCGGTAGACGACGACGAGTGGCGGAAGTGGATGAATCAGGATTTCTATCTGAGGCAGGGTTCGGGGTTCATCGACATGACCGACGCGCAGAAGGAAGCCGCGTTCGGGCTGATGCGCGCGTCGCTGAGCGCCAAGGGCATGCGGCTTTCGCGCGACATCATGAAGCTCGACCACACTCTGGGCGAGTTGAACAACAACGACTTCGTCCGCTACGGCGAATGGCGCTACTGGATCACGGTCATGGGCGAGCCTTCAGCGGGCAAGCCGTGGGGCTGGCAACTCGACGGACACCACCTGATCCTGAACTATTTCGTGATGGGCGATCAGGTGGTGATGACGCCGGTGTTTCTCGGTTCCGAACCTGTGATCGCGACGTCCGGCAAGCACAAGGGCACTTCGATTCTACAGGAAGAGCAGAGCCAGGGCTTGAAATTGATTCAATCGCTTGACGATGCGCAGCGCCGCAAGGCCATATTAGACTCGGAGAAGACGGGAAACAACAACCTGGCGGAGGCGTTCAAGGACAACATCGTCCTCGACTACGCCGGAGTTCCCGTTTCAACCTTTACGGCGCCGCAGAAGGAATCGCTGATGCAACTTGCCGGGCTGTACATCGCGAACATGGACGACGGCCACGCGAAGGTGAAGCTGGACGAGGTGCGGCAGCGTCTCGACAAGACCTATTTCGCGTGGATCGGCGGCACCAGCGAGAAAAGCGTTTACTACTACCGGATTCACAGCCCGGTGATTCTGATCGAGTTCGATCACCAGCGTCCAGTGGGCTTGCGGCATTTGTTCACGGGACCGCCCGTACCGAACCGTGAGCATATTCACACCGTCACGCGGACTCCGAACGGAAACGACTACGGCAAGGATTTGCTGCGCCAGCACTACGCACGGCAGCCCCATTAGACAGGCATCCGGAGCGCCGGATGCTATAATTCGATTACGAAACCTCGCGCGCGAACGTGGCGGAATTGGCAGACGC
>SXGT01947290.1_pt1 | contig 18741 bp, 14 predicted proteins | sample 3176221 | NCBI WGS metagenome assembly SXGT01 (sample SAMN11356862, study PRJNA531348) | freshwater metagenome | isolation source: freshwater sample F1-120 | place: China: Fuxian Lake, Yuxi | collected 2017-12-25
GCCGCGCGCGCCAAGGCCGGCATCGGCAGGGCCGCCGATCGCGCCGTCGCCATCGCCGAGGACCTGCGCACGCGGGGCACCGGCGGCACACCCAAGGCGGTGATCGCGTGCGCGCCGGCGCCCCACAGCCCGGTTCCGACGATCGCGCCCGTGGCCTCGAGCGCACGCCCCGGTGGCGCCGACCTGGCCTCGGTGGTCCGCGACGAGATCGTCCGCGCCCTCCGCGGCAAGTAGCGCTCACGGGCGCGGGGCGCTCAGGTCGCCGACGGCGCCTCGGCGTCGTAGCGAAACATCCAGCGCAGCTCGCGGCCGTCGATGCGCGCCGCCTGCGCCTTCTGCAGCGCCGGGAAGTCGTCGCGCAGGGTGAGGGCGCCGCCCAGCCCCGACAGGGACGGCTCGTGGCCGACGATCACGACCGAGCCGCTGGGATCGAGGGCGGCGAGCGCCGCCTGGACCTCGCGGGTCGAGCCACCTGGCGCCAGCCCGCGCACCGCCTCGATCGGGCCAGTCCACTCGAGCGCGGCCGCGACGAGCTCGGTGGTCATCACCGCGCGCACCAGCGGGCTGGTCCACACCGCGGTCGGCGTGCAGTCGTGCCAGCGCAGGCGACGGCCGATCTCGCGCGCCGCCTGACGGCCACGCCCGCTGAGGTGGCGGGCCTCGTCGGGCAGCCCGGGCGTCTCGTCGACGGCGTGGGCGTGCCGCACCAGGAAGACGATCACCTGTGCAGCTTATCACTCCACCGACGGACCGCTTTTCTGGCATGGTGCGACCGATGGGGGAAATCTGTCGTCGTCCGGCCGCGCTCGCGGCGCTCGTCCTCGGGCTCGGGCTCGGCATCGGCGCGTGCGGAGACGACGAGGCGCGCTCCCTCGACGTCGACGCCGCCACCGACGCCGCGGGCATCGACGTCCCCTCGCCCGACGCGTCCTTCGACGGCGGCGGCAGCCCGGTGCTGGTCCTCGATCAGGCCACCTACACCATCGGCCCCGATCCGGTGCTGGTGTCCGGGGACACCGACGCCGCGCTCATGACCCTGCGCAACAACGGCCTCGGCCCCGCCCGCGACCTGGTCTTCACGGTGTCGCCGGCCAGCGGCGAGCTCGACATCCTCAGCAACTGCGGCACGGTGCTCGCCGGCGGCGCGGCGTGCACGGTGTCGGCCCAGCTCAATCCATCGAGCTCGGGCATGAAGATGTTCACCGTGACCGTGGCCTCGGCCGAGGGCCCCGGCGACTCGGCCATGGTCTCGGGGCTGGCCGGCGCACGCGTCCGCATCACCGTCACCAACCTCGCCGTCGGCGCTACCATGATCGACGGCCGCGTCCAGGCCGCGCCCGCCGGCATCGATTGCGGCATGGGCGCCACCGAGTGCGAGTTCATCTACACCATCGCCGGCCCGGTGGTGCTCACCGCCATCGACGGCGGCGATGGCACGCTGGTCGACTGGGGCATCTCGGGTTGTCCCGTCACGGGGCCGTGCGTGCTGGATCTCAGGCGCAACGTCACCGCCACCACGGTCTTCCACGCCCCGATCGCGATCACCAGTGACAGCGGCGTCGGGATCGCCGACGAGGCCAACGGCGTCGACCTCGACGTCGACGGCTCGATCGTCTTCGCCGGCGCCCAGGGCACGTCGGCGCTCCTCGCCCGCGTCGACGGCGCTGTGGGCGGACCGCTGGCCTCGTTCACCTACGGACCCGCCACCCGCCGCTCGCTCGACGTGTCGATCGCGCCCAACCGCACCGTGGCCACCGCCGGTGAGGAGAACGGCGACGCCACCCTCAGCATCTCGGGCACCGATCTCGCCAGCGAGCCGGCGCGCCACGTCATCGCCGGCGCCGGCACCGATCGCAGCAACGGCATCTGCCACGACGATATGAACCGGACCTACCTGGTCGGCGATCACGGCGACCGCATGTCGTGGGGACGCTGGCCGGCGGGCTCGGCGACCCCGGAGTACTTGTTCGACGCCGCCACCCCGCAGGGCGTGGCGCTGGGCGCGACCTGGGACGCCGACGTGTTGTGGATCGCCGGCGGCCTCGCGGGCAACACCGCCTGGCTGGGCAAGGTCGACGCGACCAACGGCACGCTGACCACGCCCACCACCGTCGCCGGCGCCCGCTACATCTCGAGCGTGGCGACCTACGGCGCCGCTGCCGGCGGCCAGCTCGTCGTCGCCGGCTGGACGCCCGGCAGCCTGGTGGTGCGTCGCTACGACGCCACGCTGACCGAGGTGTGGACCCGAACCTACGCCTCGGCCGCCGACATCCGTCCTGATCTCGCCATCGACGCCGAGACCGGCGCCATCTACGTCGCCTACGACGAGGCCGGCGGCTGCGCGCTGCGCAAGCTGAGCGGCGACGGAGCCCCGATCTGGATCCGCAGCGCGCTCGGCACCCACTGCGAGGACGTCGCCGTCGACGTCGACGGCGCCGTGGTCGTCGGCTGGACCCTGCTCGGTGGCACCCGCAAGTACTTCGTGCGCAAGTACTTCCACTGAGCCGCGGCGCGTTCAGAGCACGACGTCGGCCCAGAGGATCGCGAGATCGAGCTCGATCGCGTCGAAGGGCTCGGCTCGCACGCGCTCGTCGCCGCGATGAACCGCGATGATGACCCATCGCGCGCCTTCCCGGCGCAGCACCTCGAGGGTGCGCTGCAGCGGATCGACCAGCCAGACGTGATTCACCAGCTCGCGCGCGTAGATCGGCAGCTTCTGGGCCCGGTCGCTCGCCGCGGTCGACGGCGAGAGCACCTCGCACGCCCAGTCGGGCGCGAGCGTGAAGTACGGCAGCTCGTTCGACATCGACGGCATCCGCTCGCGGCGCCAGCCCGCGAGGTCGGGCACGAGCACCTCGGGGCCCAGATGGAGCTCCGGCTCCCAGAGCAAGATCCATCCCCCCGGCCCGCCCTTGCCGCGCTTGAAGGGTGGACCGAGCTCCTCTCCCAGCGCGGTGGCCGCGGCGGCGTGCGGCTTGGCCGGGCGCGGCGAGAGGCGAAGGTCGCCGTCGATGATCTCGGCGACCATGTGCTCGGGCGCCGCGAGGATGTCCTCGTACGTGGCTCGCCGACGCGCCGAGTCGACCATGAGATCACCGTAGCATGGCGATCACGGCTCGCGCGTGATGAGCGTCGAGGCTCGTCGTGGCGCCGACGCCCGGGTGCGAGGCGCAGGCGAGGCCGCGCAGCCTCACGCACCTCGACGATACCTCAGCCTCCGGACCAACCCCGGGGAGAATTCTGGCATCTTCGAGCGATGGGGAAATCAAGCAGGTGGCTGCTCGTGCCGACGCTGGTCTGCGCCCTGGGGGGCACCGCCGTCGCGCAGAAGTCGCGGCGGCCCGAGGCCGAGGCCGCGTTCAAGCAGGGCAAGGACCTGATGACCCGCGGCGAGCACGACGCGGCGTGCAAGAAGTTCGAGGCCAGCCAGGCGCTCGAGCCGCGCGCGTCGACGCTGATGAACCTGGCCGCCTGCCAGGAGGCGCAGAAGAAGCTGGTCACGGCGTGGTCGACGTTTCTCGACGCCGCGCGGTTGGCCGCCAGCTCCGACGACAAGATCGAGCAGGCGCTGGTCGGCCCCTCGAACGACAAGGCCACGAAGCTCGAGCCGCGGCTCTCCAGCATCGAGATCGTGGTGTCCGACGCCGCCCGCGTCCCCGGCCTGGTGATCAGCCGCGACGGCCAGATCGTCATCGACGGCCAGTGGAACAGCAAGGTCCCCATCGACGGCGGTGACTACACGATCGTGGCCCGCGCCCGCGGCACCGACGCGTGGACCGCCACCATCGCCGTCGCCAGCGAGCGCGACGAGAAGCGCGTCGAGATCCCGGTGCTCAAGGTCATCACGCCGGAGCCGCCACCGCCCGACGACCGGGTCCAGCCGCCGCCCGACGACGTCATCGTGGTGCCGCCGCCGGTGGATCCGACGCCGCCCGACGCGCCTGTGCCACCGCGCGAGACGCCGGGCGGCCTCACCGGCAAGCGCAAGGCCGCGATCGGCGCCGCCGCCGTCGGCGTCGTCGCCATCGCCGGGGGCGTGGTGTTCGGGATGAAGGCCACGAGCACGCAGGCCGACGCCGACGCCATCTGCCCGGGCACGGTCTGCAACGACGACGAGGGTCTGCGCCTCAACGACGACGCCCAGTCCGCCGCCGGCACCGCCAACCTGCTGTGGATCGGCGGCGGCGTCGCCGTCGGCGCCGGCGTGGCGCTGTGGATCCTGGGCGCGCCCAGGGCGACCGTCGGCGGCGAGGACGGCGACGATGGCGCCGTGTCGTTCACGCCCCACGTGGGCCCGGATCTGGTCGGCCTCACCGTGCGTGGAGGCTTCTGAACATGCGCGCGGCGCGGCTGGTCTGGTCTCTGGTCGGGTTCGCGGCGCTGGTCGCCGCCTGCAGCATCCCCGACAAGCATCCCGGCGAGATCGACGGCGCGGCCATCGACGCCCCGGTCATCGACGGCACGGTGATCGACGCGCCGATCATCGACGCGACCATCATCGACACGGCCATCATCGACACGGCTGACATCGACGCGCCGACGGACGCGCCCACCGACGCCACCGGCACGTGCAGCCCCGGGCTCACCTACTGCGGCGCGGTCACCGGCTGTGTCGATCTGCAGACCAGCTCGGCCAACTGCGGTGCCTGCGCCTACGAGGTGCGCGGGGCGCGCACCTGCGTCGCCGGCAAGCCGTCGCCGGGCTGGGTGACGATGGCGGCGGTACCGTGGACCGTGGAACGGGCCCGCATCCAGGCGTGGACCGGACACCGCTTCCTGGTCATCACCGACACCCAGGAGCGGGCCTACAACCCGGTCACCGACACCTGGACCGCCGACGGCGCTGTGACGGTGCCGTTCACCATCCCGGCCGGCGGCGAGTTCTCGTGGGCCAAGGTACCTGGCGCAAATCGCGTGGCGATCTGGGAAGGCACCCACACCGTCGACGGCAACGAGCTGTTCCTGCTCGACGACAGCGGCGCCGCGACGTCGTGGGGCACGTGGATGGCCGGGGGACCCAACACCGAGCTCGGCACCCGGCGAGGAGCCACCGTCATCGCCACGTCCACCGACGTGTACGTTGGCTTCGGCTGGAGCCACGAGAGTGTGGTCCGCTACAACCTCGCCGGCGCAACCTACACCAAGAGCGGCGAGCACCCGCTCGACTGCGGTCCGAGTCAAGCGCGCTGGATGAACCCCATCGCCGTGGTCAACGGTTCGATCGTCACCCACGGCGGCGTCCACTGGAACGGTGGCCACTGCATGGGCCCCGACATCACGAAGGCGGCGCTGCCGTCGATGGCGACCTGGTCGACGGCCCTGGCGACCTTCGCGGGCGTCCGCACCGGCCACATCTTCGTCGAGTTCAACAACCAGCTCCTCTACGGCGGAGGTCGCGCCTCGGGCGGCGGCGGCGGTTCGTGCGCCGCGCAGGGGCTGGACCTGATCGACGTCAACACCGGCGTCCGCACCAACATCACCGACTTCACGCAGCCTCCCCTGGTCCCGAGTGACACCTTCGTGGTGCGCACCGGCCGCAGCGTGATGGTCTGGGGCGGACGCAATCCGGCCTGCAACAACAGCAACATCGCGACGTACAACACCGGCTCCATCGGAGTCATCTCGGGTTCGGACGTGACCTGGAGCGTGCTGCCCACCACCAACGCGCCGTCGGCGCGCGCCTTCGTCCCCAACGACCACCAAGGCTGGGGCAGCTCCCAGCCGATGTGGAGCGGCTACGAGGCCATCGTCTTCGGCGGAGCCAGCGCCACCGCCGCGCTGATCGACGGCGCGACCTACCAGCCGCCGGCCGGCTGCGTCTGCCCCGACGCGGCGACCGAATCGTGCGCGGGCGTCACCAGCGTGCCCGCGACCTGCACGCCGTAGCGCGAGGCGGCTACGCGCGGCCGCGGATGCCGGCGAAGGCGGCGCCGACCAGGCCGGCGCTCTCGAGCGTGCGCGCGGCCTGGGCCTCGGTCGAGGTCAGCGGGCCCTCGTTGCCAAGCACGCGGACGACGGCGAGGACCATGGTGGCGTCGAGACGCGCGTCGAGGTGGATGTCGAGCAGCGCCGCCAGCGCCTGGCAGTCGGCGGCCGGCATGGGCCGGAACGCGTTGCACAACGCCTCGGCCAGGTTGGCGTCGTGGTGCGCGGCCTTGACGAACGCGGTCAACGACGCCTCGGAGAACCCGAAGACCTGGCGTTGGAGCGCGGTCACGCTGTCGACCCCGGCGGCGACGCGCAGCGCGTTGGTCACCGTGCCCCACACCATCGCCGTCGGCGACAGGATGGCGTAGCGGACGTTGTCGTAGTAGGCGCGGATGGCGTCGTGCATCTTGCGCACCTCGGGCGTGCTCGGCGGCGGCGCCATCCCGGCGGCGTCACTCAGCTGCAGCCGCAGCACGCCGTTCAGCGGGTCAGCGGCGCCGTCGAACCGATCGCGCCAGATGTCGAGGATGCGCGAGAGGCCATCGCGCAGGAGGTCGGAGGTAACGGCAGATCTCACAGCGTAAATGCTACGCGTCCGCCGGCCCGCGCAGCAAAGAATGTTGGGGGCCGGCCACGAACGTCGCGTGAACGATGCTCATGTCCGGTCGGCCGGACAGCTACCGGCCCTGCGCGGCGCAGCGGGGGGCCAAGCGGGCGCAGAGCTCCACCGCCGGCCCAGCCGATCGCGGTTTTGGTTCATGCCGCGCCACCCGCGCGTCACCGGATCCCCAGCGAGATCATGATGATCGGGCGCACCTCCAGCGATGCGCGCCCGATCCGGTTGGGGCGCGTCGCCAGGATCGCGCCGGCGGGCGCAGCTCCTGCGGCTCGAGCCAGAGCGCGGCGACCACCGCCGTCTCCACCGGTTCGTCGATCCACAGGCGCCGGTGATCCGGCAGCGCGAGAGGCTCCGCGCGAGCTCGTGGACCAGCGCCACCGGCTACTGCTTGCGGACGACCTGCCAGTTCCCGGTCTGGATCGAGCCTGTGGCCCCGATCTTCGTCGAGAACTCGCCGCTGATGGAGTCGCCGGAGACGATGCCCAGGAAGCTGGTCTCGACCTCGCAGGAACAGTTGGGGTCGGTGTAGGGGGCGATGGTGCCCTGGATGCGGCCGCCCTCGACCTCGATGAACTGGATCTTGAGGGGCGTCTCGCCGCCCATGAAGACCTCGCCCTCGGCGGTGTGGCGGCCGAGCTGCAGCGAGAACTTCACGGTGCCGGTACGACCCGACTCCTTGCCCTCGTAGCTGCCTTCCCACTCGCCGGCCAGCTTGGCCGTCTCGGTCTCCTGGCCCTTCACCTCGACGGCCTTGGGGCTGCCGCCGCAGGCGGCCAGCGTCGCGCCGGCGAGCAACGTCACGATGAGGAAACGCTTCAGCATGTCCACGATCGTGCCACAGCCGGCCGCTGCGGATCGGCACTCCCGCCGCGAAATCAGATGGGCTGGAGCCGGAAGGTCACCGCGAGCCGCGCGCCGTCGCCGGTGAGGAGGACGGTCACGTCGCGGCGCCAGCCGGCCTCGAAGGCGGCGTTGGCGACCTCGCGACCCATGGCGTCGTTGGCCCCGACCGGATCGAAGTCCCAGAGGTCGGCGCCCAGCTCGATCCACGCGCCCGGGGCCGGCCGCACGTCGAGGATGGCCTCGGCCGCGAACGAGCCCTGCGGCCACGCCGTGCCCTCGCTGATCACCACGTGCGTGCTCGGGCTCTTGTCGAGCAGCGTCGCCGCCGATGTGCCGTGGGCCCACACCCGGCCGAACAGCTCGAGGTCGCGGCCGCTGTCGCCGCCGGCGCTCTCGACCCGCAGGTTCACCAGCGTCACCTTCACCCGCTGGCTGACCCGCACGCAGTCGCTGACGTCGTACTCGGTGGTCAGCGACATGCGGCCGGGCGCGTTGTCCTTCAGGTAAGCCAGCTTGTACGCGATGGGCGCGCCCGGCGACTGCCGCGAGTAGTCGCCGCCCTGCTTGATGAAGTCGATCAGCGCCTCGTAGCTGTCGATGGTGCGGGCGGCCTCGCCGCCCGAGCCGCCGAGGATGAAGGCGGTGATCTTGGAGCTCGAGATGATCTCCTTGTAGGTCACCGACACGTTGCCGGAGACGTCGACGCCGCCGGCGTAGGCGAACTCGAGCGCCGCATCGAGCTCCTCGGCCGAGTACGCCGACTCGAAGGTGAAGACGACCATTCGGCCGTAGGTGATCGACGCGACGTAGAGCGGCGGGTTGGTCGCGCCGACCCGGGTCTTGACGTCGTCGAGCGTGACGTGCTCGTCGAAGAAGTCGCTGGGCCGCGCCGGCGCGTCGAGATCGACCGTGTAGTAGGCCTGGGTGAACTTCACCAGGTAGCGGCTGCGCGTGTCCTGCTCCTGGAAGTCGAATGAGGCCGCGATGCTCGCCGCCGAACCAAGCCACGACACCTCGGCGCCCAGCGCCAGCGCGAGCTGCTCGTGCGAGTGGACCTGCTCGATCTCCGACGAGATGTTGGCCGGCGTGGCGCCGTCGAGCTCGCTGTCGAGGATGTGGGTGACCGCCTCGCGGTAGCTGGCCAGGGTCGGGTGCTCGAGCACGGCCGACTTCTGTCCGGCCAGGTTCTCGAGCGAGACCGAGACCGTGAGCGGCCGGCGCTCGAAGCCGACCTGCGCGAACAGGCCGGCGTAGACCGAGTCGCCGGCGACGATCGCGCCCGGCCACAACGAGTCGGAGTTGGCGGCGTAGGCGACGATGCGATCGAACTGCCGCGTCTCGGCCAGGCTCTGGGTCGTGCACTGGTAGTCGCCCTGCCGCGCCGGCGACGAACGCTCACCCTCGTCGAGACCGGGCGCCTGCGTCGGCAGGTACGGCAGGCCGCGCAGGTAGGCGTCGATCGCGTCGGCGTCACCGACCGTCGAGAAGTCGCCGACCGACGACGAGCACGAGAGCAACACGCACGAGAGCGCGGAAGCGCCGAGGCACGACGCGGACAGGGCACGAGCCATGGTCCGACCTCTGGAGCAAGACCCTGGCCAACAGGTCGGACCAGGAATCCTTGGCAGTTACAGGCCCGTGCGCATGGCGAGTGCAGTTGCCGTGGCAAGCATGCCCGTCGCCCTGCGCGGAACCCGGTCGCCCCGAGCCGGCCGTGCAACGCCGAGTCGATGGGCGCACTGCTACTGTGCGTCGTGCTCGTCCTGCTCCACGGCTTCGCCCACACCCCCGCGTCGTGGCGCGAGGTGCAGGCGGCGCTACCCGCGTCGCTCGGGGCGCGCGCGGCGGTGACGCCCGGTCACGATCCCGCGCTGGCGGTCGGAGCGAGCTGGGACGAGACCATCGATCGGCTGGCCGCTCACCTGGGACCGGCGAGTGACGCGATCGTGGTCGGATACTCGCTCGGGGCACGGCTTGCGCTCGGGCTGCTGGCGCGAGATGCCATCGCTGCCGCGATCCTGATCGGGCTCAACCCCGGGTTGCCCGACGGCGACGATGACGCGCGCGCCGCACGCCGCGCCGCCGATGCGGCGTGGTCGGCGCAGCTGCGCCGAGATGGCACGGCGGGGTTCCTGAGCGCGTGGGAGCAGCAACCGACGTTCGCCACGCAAGCGCGCGCGCCCGCCGAGGTCCGTGCGCGCCGCCACGCCGAGCGCGCGCGGCTCGATCCCGGCGCGCTGGCCACGGCGCTCGACGTGCTCGGTCTCGGCGTCATGCCCGACCTCGCACCCGCGCTCACCGCACGCGCAGACCGGGCCCACGTCGTCGTCGGTGCCGACGACACCAAGTTCGTCGCCATCGCGCGTACGCTGGCGCACCAAGCGCCGGCCGTGGTGATCGACGTCGTCGACGGCAGCGGCCACGATCCGACGCTGGAGGCGCCGGCCGTGCTCGCCGCCACCGTCGCACGCGCCGCCGCCCGTCTCTCTCGGTGATCTGCTGATCACCGACATGAGGTGAAGCAGGTGCGCTACGTGTCCGCGTTCCGGACAGCGCCCCCGCACCATCGACACGCGTCCGCGTCGGTGAGCTGCCCGACCAACGCGCGACCCCGTTGATCGCTGCTCACCGAACGCGCACAAGAGATGGTGAGCGCGCACGTCGCGCACGAGGGGAGGCGTCTTGGCCACCAGCTCACCCAGGGTCCGCACCCGCAAGCCCACGCTCGAGATGCTCCCCGCCGGTACCCGGCTCGGGCGCTACGAGCTCATCCGTCGCTTCGCCACCGGCGGCATGGCCGAGCTCTACCTCGCTCGCGCCGCCGGCATCTCGGGCTTCGAGAAGATCGTCGCGCTCAAGCGCATCCTGCCTCAGTACGCGCAGCACGAGGACTTCGTGTTGATGTTCCTCGACGAGGCGCGGCTGACGGCGACGATCCAGCACGCCAACGTCGCCCAGGTCTACGACATCGGCCAGTGCGACGACGCGCTGTTCTTCACGATGGAGTATGTGCACGGCGTCGATCTGCGCCAGGTCCTGCACACGCTCGCGCGCCGCGGCGAGACCATGCCGATGGCGAACGCGCTCACCATCGCGATCGGCGCCGCCGCCGGCCTGCACGCCGCCCACGAGCGCACCGCCGCCGACGGCACGCCGCTCGGCATCATCCACCGCGACGTCACGCCGTCGAACGTGCTGGTGTCGTTCGACGGGTGCGTGAAGCTGATCGACTTCGGCATCGCCAAGGCCGAGCGGCGGACCACCGAGACCCGGGCCGGCACCCTCAAGGGCAAGATCGCGTACATGTCGCCCGAGCAGTGCCTGGGCGAGCCGCTCGATCGCCGCAGCGACGTGTTCTCGCTCGGCATCGTGCTGTTCGAGGCCTCGACCGGCACCCGCCTGTTCCCGGCCGACAACGAGTACGCGGCGCTGCGCCAGATCGTCGACGAGGACGCGCCACCGCCGTCGAGCCGCCGACCCGACTACCCGCCCGAGCTGGAGGCCATCGTCACGCGCGCGCTGCGCCGCGACCCGGCCGAGCGTTACGCCACCGCCCAGGCCCTGCAGATGGATCTGGAGGAGGTCGCGCGTGCCCGCGGCCTGAGCATCTCGACCGCGCACCTGGGCGCCTTCATGCGCGCGCTCCTGCCCGAGCGCGCCGCCGCGCCGCTGCTCGACGATCCGCTGCGGCTGGCGCTGCCGTTGCCGCCGCCGCCGCGACTGGCCGTGGTCGCGACCGGCACCGGCGAGAACCAGGCGGTCAACGACGAGGCCGTGCCCAACCTCAACCTCGCCGACGAGCTCGAGCCGTCGATCGCGATCGAATCGGGACAGAACGACCCGGCCGCCGCGCTCTCGGCGGTGTCGGCGGTCAGCGCCGAGCTCGCGCTCCTGCGCCAGCAGCGCAGCTCGCACCTGCTCATCGCCGTCGGTGCCGCCGCGATCATCTCGGCGCTGGTCGCGGTGATGGTGGTGATGATGGTGATGAAACGGGAACCCGCAGCCGCAGCCGCAGCTGCACCCGCAGCCGCACCCGCACCCGCAGCCGCACCGGCACCCGCAGCCGCACCGGCAGCGGCAGCCGTCTCCTCCGCCGAGCCGCCCGCCGTCACCCGCGACCCGCCACCCGTCACCCGCGACCCGCCACCCGTCACCCGCGACCCGCCACCCGTCACCCGCGACCCGCCACCCGTCACCCGCGACCCGCCATCGGTCACCCGCGACCCGCCGCCAGCGCCGGTGAAGTCGAAGAAGTCCAGGCCGAAATCGTCGTCGAAGCCGCCATCGAAGTCGTCTCGCCGCTGGAACCCGGACTCGGCCCTGCCGCCGATGTGACCAGAAGGGACTCATGCTTCGCACTCCAACACGCGCGATCGTGATCGTGATGGCGCTGGCCTCGGCGGCGTCGGCCGACGACGGCCCGGTGCCCGAGGTCGCCGCTGGCAGCGTCGGCCCCGGCGCCAGCGACTGGCTGCGGGTCGGACTCGAGCGCTACGAGCGCGGCAACCTGGTCGGGGCCATCGACGCCTTCGAGCGCGGCTATCAGAGGGAAGCGCGCCCGATGTTCCTCTTCGCGCTGGGCCAGGCCCACAAGAAGCGCGGCGACTGCGACCGCGCCCGCGCCATGTTCGACGCCTTCCTCGCCACCTCGCCGCCGGCCGCGCAGGCCGACGCCGCCCTCCAGCAACGCGAGGGATGCGAACCGCAGGCCCCCGCATCCGTCGCCGCGCCGGCGCCGGCACCCGCGCCGGCCCTCACCATCGTCACCGCGGCACCGGCGCGATCCCGCACGCCCTCGCGCTGGCGCGACCCGATCGCGGTGACCGCCACCGGCGCGTCGGTCCTGCTCGTCGGCGGCGGCGTCGCCCTCTGGCTCGCGGCCGAGCGCGCCGCCGACGGTGCGACCGCGGCCGACACCTACGATCGTCATCGCGTGTTGCGCGAGCGTGCCAGCTCGCGCCAGGTGATGGCCGGTGTCGCCCTCGGCGCCGGCGCCGCGGCCGGCGCGGTCGCCCTCTGGCGCCTCACCCGCGATCGCGACGAGCGCCCCCGCGGTGTGGCCTGGCAACCGATGCTGGAGCTCGGCGCAGGTGGCGTCGGCGTGGTCCTGATCGGGAGCTTCCGATGAGCGCGCCCGCCACCGCCCTCCCTCGTGCGCTCCTCGCGCTCGGTCTCGGCGCCGTCCTCGTCGCCTGCGCCGACGTTCCGGCCTTCGAGTGCGACACCGACGAGCAGTGCGGCGACGGCGGCCGCTGCGAGGACGACCGCGCGTGCAGCTTCTCCGACGACACCTGCCACTCGTCGCGCCGCTACGGCGGGGAGGGACCGCCCGACGTCGCCGATCGCTGTGTCGGTGAGACCTCGGGATCGATCGAGTGGATCACCGCCGGCAGCGATCACACCTGCGCCCGCGCCGGGGACGGCCGCCTGTGGTGCTGGGGCGACAACACCAGCGGCAACATCGGCCGCGAGGACGTCGGCAAGAGCGGCACCCCCGCGCCCGTCGGCGGCGCCGCCGACATCATCGACGCCGACGGCGGCGAGTACACGACCTGCGCCGTCGCCGGAGGCGACGTCCTGTGCTGGGGCCGCGGCAGCGGCGGCCAGCTCGGCGACGACGCCATGACCGATCGCTCGCGCCCAGCGCCGGTCCTCGATGTCGCCGGCGCGATCGCCGTCGAGCTCGGCGAGCATCACGGCTGCGCACTGACCGACGCCGGCGACGTCTGGTGCTGGGGCTCAAACGCCGATCGCGAGGCGGGTCAGCCTGGGCCGCCCATGCTGAAGCGGCCGATGCGCGTGCCCGACGTGCCGCCGGCGACGGCGATCGCAGCCGGCGGCCAGGTCGGCTGCGCGCTGACAGGCGACGAGGCCTGGTGCTGGGGCAAGAACGGCAACGGCCAGCTCGGCCTGGGCGACGCCATGCAACACCCGCGGCCCCAGCGCGTCGCCGGGTGGGCCGGCGCCACCTCGATCGCCGTCGGCGGCGACCACACTTGCGCCATCATGGCCGACCAGAGTGTCCGGTGCGCCGGACAGAACGACGACGGCCAGCTCGGCGACGGGACCCGCATGGATCGCCTGGCGCCGGTGACCGTGGTCGGCCTGAGCGCTGTCGTCGAGCTGGTCGCGCTCGACTGGTCGACCTGCGCGCGTGACGCCGCCGGCGAGGTCCGGTGCTGGGGCCGCAACGACCTCGGTCAGCTCGGCGCCGGCAGCGACGACCGGCTCTTGCCCGCCGACCCGATCGCGCTCGGCCGCCCGGCGGTGGCGCTGGCCGGCGGCGAGAACCACGCCTGCGCCCTCACCAACGACGGCTGTGCCTGGTGCTGGGGCAGCGACGACAAGGAGCAGCTCGGCGACGGTCGCGGCGACGGGGACGACGACGGGGACGACGACGGGGACGACGACGGGGACGGCGTGAGACCGGTGTTGCTGAGCTGCTGGTAGCTGATCGCACGGGCGATGAGCGATACTCGCGGGCATGGGGACCGCCGACGTTCGCTCGACCCGCGCCGCGCTCGAGGCGGCAACCGTCACGCCCGACGACGCGCTGCCGATCCTCGTCGATCTGGCCCGGGGCGCGCCGACCCGCAAGCAGCGGGCGCTCGCGTACCGGCTGCTCGGTGATCTGGCCGGCCGCGCCTACGGGGCCCGCTGGGAGGTGGCGGAGCGCGCGGCGTGGGCGCTGCTCGAGCTGGCCCGCATCGTCGACTCCACCGACGAACGCCGCGAGCTGTGCATCGCCATGGGCCGCGGCTTCCGCAACGTCTGGCTCTTGCCCTACGTTCACCGCCGACTCTCGGATCCCGATCCGACGATCGTCGCGGCCGCCGCGGCTGCCGCCGGTGGCCTCGGCTTCCCCGCCCTCGAGGAAACGGTCGTCGAGCTGATCACGCCCGACGCACCCATCGAGCTCCGCCTGGCGGCCATCGCCGCTCTGGGCCGCATGGGTTCGGTCGGCGCCGCCGACCGCCTGTGTCCGCTCCTGCTCGGCGATCCGCGCGAGGCCGCCGCCGCGCTCACCGCGCTGACCGAGATCCGCTCGCCGGTTGCGCTGGCCGACGCCGCGTCGCTGCTCGCCGCCGATCCCGAGCCCGAGATCGTCGTCGCCGCGGTTCGCTACCTGGCCGAGATGGGCTCACTGGAGGTCCTGCCGTCGCTGCGTCGCCTGGCCCGCGACGACGACGCCGCGCTGCGCACCGCCGCCAGCTTCGCCTCGCGCGCCTTCAAGGCCGAGCGCGGCCGCGACGCAGGCGAGCGCTTCCTGATCGCCCTGACCGAGCGTGATCGCGCCGTGCGCGCCGCCCTCGCCCGCCGCCTGCGCACCATCGCCACCGCGGAGATCATCGAGCACGCCGACGTCCTGCTCTCCGACGATCCGGAGGGTGTGGTCCAGGTCCTGGCCGAGATCCGCGAGTCCGAGGTCACCACCTTCCTGCTCGGTCTGGTCGCCCGCGCCGACCTCACCGAGATCGTGCGGGCCCGCGCCGCGCTGGCCATCGAAGCCAACCTGCCGTGGGAGCGCGAAGCGCTGGGCAACATCGCCGCCGACGCGGCGCAGTCCGAACAGATCCGGGCCGCCGCCGCCCAGTGCATGGGCGCGTTCGCCGACCTGGACGAGGTCTACACCCGCATCGGCGCGCTCGCCGACGCCGAGGCGCCCGGCCTGCGCGGCTCGTTCCTGTGGGCACTCCAGCTCGCGGCCCGTCCATCGAAACTCGACGGCGCGCTGCGCAAGAAGACCGTGGAGGTGATCCGCAAGCTCCTCGGCGACGCCGACGGCATGGTCCGTCGGCGCGCCGCCTACGTCTCCGGCAACCTGGCGCTCCACGAGCTCGCGCCCGATCTCATCGCCAGCGCCAAGAAGTCGCCCGATCCCGAGCAGCGCATCGCGGTCTTCGTCGCGCTCGGTGAACTGCGCAGCCTCGACACCTTCGCCGACACCCTCGAGCTCGCCCGCAAGCCGGAGAAGACCGACACCGACCGGGTCACGGTCGCCGCCCTGCGCACCCTGTCGTCGATCGTCGTCGCCAACCCCGGCCAGCCGCTCGATCTCGGCCCCATCGCCGGCCGCGTCACCGGGCTCCTGTCGTCGGCGGATGCGCTGGTCCGCGAGGCGGCGGTGCGCATCGCCGGCCTGGCCCGCGGCGGCGTGGCGGCGCCGACCGTCGCCAAGCTCGTCGACGACGACTCGCCGCGCGTCCGCGCCGAGGCCTTCACCGCGCTCGGCCGCCTGGGCGCGCGCGACAGCGAGCCCGCGCTCATCGCCGCCTTCCAGGACGCCGACCCCGCCATTCACGAGCGCGCCGCCCGCGCCCTGGTCGAGATCGGCGGCCGGCGGGCGCTCGAGCACGTGCTCGGCTACGTCGGCGGCGAGGGTGACGACAGGGCCCGTGCCCACGTCGCCGCCCACCTCGCCATCCCGCCCGGCGAGGCCTCGCACTTCCTGCCCCTGGTCGAGGCCGCGCTCGAGCGGCTGGGCGACTCCGACGCGGCCTACGAGCCGCTGCTCGGCGCCAAGCTCGAGCTGCTCGAGACCAAGGTCGGCGGCGCGGCGCAGCCGGGCGACGTCGACGCCCAGATCGTCGGCGCCTTCCCGTCGTTCGGCCACATGGTCCAGCTCAAGGGCTTCGAGGCGCTGGTGAAGAGCCTGCGCACCGCCGAGGCGCTGTACCGCACGACCTCCACCATCGCCGACGCCGATCAGTCGCCGCCCATCGTGCTGTGGATGAAGTGCCTCGAGAACTACGTCCACGCCTGGCTGGGAGCGAAGATGTCGACGGTGCAGCGCGAGCCGGCGACGCTGTTCGAGTATGTCGATCGCGTGGCCGGCGCCTGGCCCACCTACCAGCGCTACGTCGGTGAGCGCTGGAAGGACAACGTCGAGATGGGTACCGCTCGCGTCGACGTGCCGCTGCGCTCGCTGCCCAACTCGCTGCGCGACTTCCAGGAGCACAAGCGCAAGCGCCTCGACTCGCCGCTGTCGGTCACCGAGTGGGCCCGCCTGATCGTCTTCTTCGGGGTCGACCACGCGTCCGGCCCCAAGAACCTGTTCAAGCTGCCGGTGAAGGGCAGCGATCAGGTCATCCGCCTCGCTCACCGCCTGCACACCCTGGCCGCGGTCCGCAACCTGGTCACCCACCGGGCCGCCGCCTCGGGTTCCACCCTCGACGCCTTCCGCAAGAGCTACTACCTGTCGTTCGAGGATCTGGCGCAAATGGCGTAGAGTCGGCGCCGTGAAGCGATTCCTGTTCGCCGTCGCCCTCCTCGCCTCCGCGTGCGACCTGGCTCCGCGCGTCTCGTCCGACACCGCACGTGATCAGTGGGCCACCATCGGCCCGCCGGCCAAGGCCAAGATCGCCGAGCTGCGCAACCGCCAGACCGTGGTCGGCGGCCGCGCCGCCGCGCTACGCGTGCCGGCCGGCGTGACCGATCCACCGCTCACCGCACTGGTGGCCGAACTGCAGCAGAAGGCCGGCGAGCTGGAGGCCGCGATCAGCGGGTACGAGCAGGTCACCTCGCAGGTCGGCGGCGAGATCGAGGCCGCCCTGGCCAGGAAGGACAAGATCGCGGCCCGCCGCGCCGTCGACAGCGCCGGTCCCCGCATCGACCAGGCCTACGCCGCGGCGAGCGCGCCGTTCAGCGCCCTCGAGCAGCGCCTGCCCGACGCCGAGGCCGCGGCCAGCAAGTACCTGGCGATCGCCGCCGCCGAGGAGCAGCGCCTGGTGCGCGCCGCAAGCGAGGGCGGCGCGATCGATCTGCCGGCGGTCAGGTTCGCCGGCAGCGCGCTCCTCCTCGAGGACGCCGCCGGCAAGGCCGCGCTCGATCGCGTGGTTCTGCTCGGCAACGCCTGCGAGCAGCTGCGGATGACGGTGAGCGCGCACGTCGCCGACTACACCTCGGCGGCTGGCAAGACGCTGGCCGCGGCCCGCGCCGGCGCCGTGAAGGCCTACCTGGTCGCCGCAGGTGTGCCCGACGCCCGCATCACCGTCGGGGCCGATCCGGGAAAGGCGCAGGGCGCCGAACACGTGCAGGTGCTCGTCACCACCGGCTGCATGCCGCCGCCGGCCGCCGACCCTCACGCTGGACACGGCCACGGCGCGCCGCCGGTGCCACAAGGTGCCATGCCTCCCCCGCCGATTCCCGTGGTCGAACGAATGCCTCAACCTGCGGCTCCTCGCCCGGCGCCTCCGAACTGAGGTTGACCCGGCTGTCCTCCGAGGCGATCCTTCCGAGGACGTGATCGGAACCGTCGTGGGGAATCACCGCATCGTCGCCCGCATCAGCGAGGGTGGCATGGGGGTGGTCTACCGCGCCGAGCACACCATGCTGGGCCGCGCCGCGGCGGTGAAGGTGCTCCTGCCCCAGTACTCCCACGCGCGCGAGGTGGTGGCCCGCTTCTTCAACGAGGCGCGAGCGACGTCGGCGGTACGCCACCCCAACATCGTCGAGATCTACGACTTCGGCCACCTGCCCGATGGCCAGGCCTACATCGTGATGGAGTTCCTCGACGGCCAGACCCTGACCCAGCGCATGCAGGCGCGGCCGTTCGGGGAAGGCGAGCTCATCCAGATGGCGCGCCAGGTGGCGAGCGCGCTGGTGGCGGCCCACGAGCGCGGCGTCGTCCACCGCGATCTCAAGCCCGACAACGTCATCCTGGTCGCCGATCCCGATCAGCCGGGCGGCGCGCGCCCCAAACTGGTCGACTTCGGCATCGCCAAGCTCGCCGATCCGGCGCTGGGCGCCAGCACCACCCGCACCGGCGCGATGCTCGGCACGCCCACGTATATGTCGCCGGAGCAATGCCGCGGCGCTGGTCAGGTCGATCACCGCAGCGACATCTACTCGCTCGGCTGCATGCTCTACGAGGCGATCGCGGCCCGGCCGCCGTTCATCGCCGAGGGCCCCGGCGAGGTGATCGCCGCCCACCTGTTCGCGCAACCCGCGCCGCTGGCGGGCGGGACCGCGATCGCGATCTCGCCTGACTTCGAACGCCTGGTGATGTCGATGCTGTCCAAGCGCGCCGACGATCGCCCGTCCTCGGCGAGCGTACTGGTGGCCATGCTCGATCGGCTGGGCTCGACGGCGCCGATGGCGCGCACGTCGGTGCCCGAGTCGGCGGTGGTCCGCACCGTGTCCCAGACACCGACCACGCTGGGCGGCAGCGCTGCCGAGAGCCGCGGCACGGCGATGCCGACGGGGATGGAGCCGAGGCCGCGGCGGACGTGGCTCGCCGCCGGCGCCGTCGCGGTCGCGGCGATCGTCGCGGTCGCTGTGATCGCGGGCGGCGGAGGAGATGCGGCGGCGCCTGCAGCGGCACCGGCAGCCGCACCGGCAGCCGCACCCGC
>SXGT01525328.1_pt1 | contig 18738 bp, 17 predicted proteins | sample 3176221 | NCBI WGS metagenome assembly SXGT01 (sample SAMN11356862, study PRJNA531348) | freshwater metagenome | isolation source: freshwater sample F1-120 | place: China: Fuxian Lake, Yuxi | collected 2017-12-25
GTCGAGTAGATCGCGCAGACCGGCTTGAGTCCTGACGTCGCTAGGCCTGAAGCCAGCGCAACCGCGTGCTGTTCGGCAATGCCCGCGTCGATGAACCGCTCGGGGAACTTGTCGCGGTATTCCATCAGACCGGTGCCGTCGGGCATCGCGGCTGTGATCGCGACCACGCGAGAGTCCTGCTGCGCGATGTCGATGAGCGAATCGCCAAACCATTCGGTCCAGGTGCGGCCTGGCGGAGTCAACGGGACCACTGGCTGTAGCACGCAGGGTTCCACCGGGACCTTCTCGGCCTTCTTCTTTGGCTGCGGCTTCGCCGCGTGCGCACGGTCGTAGCGATCCTCGCTGCCAGGAACGCCTTTGCCCTTCTCCGTCTTGACGTGAACCAGCGTGACGCCGTCGAGCTCTTTGACGTTGTGCAGCGTGGTGACGAGTTCGTCCAGGTTGTGGCCGTCGACTGGGCCGATGTAGCGGAAGCCGAGTTCCTCGAAGATGTGCCCCGGGACGACGATGTTCTTCAACATCTCGCCCGCGTCATGCAGCTTCGCGTCGATCGAGTTGCCGACAACCGGGATCGACTGGATCACGTGATGGACCGCTTCTTTGGCCCGGTTGTAGAACGACCCGCTGCGGACGCGATTCAAGTAGCGCGACAAGGCACCGACGGTCTTTGCGATCGACCAGCGGTTGTCGTTGAGAATCACCACCAACCGCTGTTTCTCGAGCGAGCCGGCGTGGTTCAGCGCCTCGAACGCGACGCCGCAACCCATGGCCGCATCGCCGACGACGGCGACCGAGTGCCGGTTCTTGCCGAGCAACCGGTCCCCCATGGCGATGCCAAGCGCGGCCGAAGCGGCCGTGCCGGCATGACCCATCAAGTAGGCGTCGTAGATCGATTCGTGGCGGTTGCTGAAGCCGGACAAGCCGCCCCGTTGCCGCAACGTATGAAAGCGCGCGCGGCGCTCCGTCAGCAACTTGTGCGGATAGCACTGGTGCCCCACATCCCAGACCAGGCGATCGTCGCGGAAGTCGTAGAGGTAGTGCAGGGCGATGGTCAGTTCGACGACACCCATCCCGGAGCCAAGGTGCCCACCGGTGACGGACACCACGTCCATGATCTCGCGTCGCATCTCGGCTGCCAGTTGCGGCAGGTCGGCGCGGTCGAGTTTCTTGAGGTCAGCCGGGCTGTGGACCTTGTCCAGAAGCGGCGTATGCGACGGTGTTTCCAAGTGGGCTCCAGGTTCAGCTGCGCCGCTCGACCGCGGCGAACGCGAGATCTTGCAGCACCGCCCCCACCCAGGCAAGCGCACCCATCTTGTGGTGACGCCACTGCTCCGCAGCCTGCACGATCTGCGGCGAAATCGCACTTGCCTCGGCCGCCAGATCCCGCGCCATCTGCAGACTTCGGTCGAGGCCAACGACCGCGGGCCAGGTGAGCTTGTCGTGGTCCTGGTCGGCGTTGGGGTTCTTGCCCAACTCCTTGGCGGTGCCGGTCAAGTCGAGGCAGTCGTCCGCAATCTGGAAGGCTCGCCCGAGGCAATCCCCGTAGCGGCGGAGCGGATGCGCAAAAGACGGGGGCAGCTCTTCGCCAGGCGCCAAGGATGCCGAGGCCCCGACGAGCAACGAGCCAGTGATCAATGCGCCGGTCTTGCGATCGTGGATCCACTGCACCTGTTCGAGCCCCGAGATCTTCGCGCTGCCCTCGGCCTCCAGATCCGCCATCTGTCCGCCCACCATGCCGCGGCTCCCGGCCGCGATCGCGAGTTCCTTGACCGCAAGCGCACCAGCCGTCGCGGCGGCTTCGAATGCGAGCGTCAGCAACGCGTCGCCAACCAGCATCGCGGTGGCTTCGCCGTAGACGACGTGGCATGTCGAACGGCCTCGCCGCAGCGCGTCATCGTCCATGCAGGGCAGGTCATCGTGAACGAGGCTGTAGGTGTGCAGGCACTCAATGCCTGCGGCGGCCGGCAGCGCGCGCTCCGCATCCCTGCCAGCCGCCGAGCAGCCGACCAACGCCAGCAGCGGTCGAAGCCGCTTGCCTCCCGGAAACAGCGCGTAGCGCATCGCCGCATGGAGGTTGCATGGAGGCTCGTCGGCAGAAGGCAGCATTCCGTCGATCGCTCGCTCGACTCGCGGGCCCCATTCTTCTTGGAAGCGCCGCAGCGCTTCGCCGCGGGACGGCACCGTCACCGTTGCACCACCATGCCCATCATCACCAAAGACGCACGATCAGGAGTCACGTTCGGCAGCAGCATTCGAAAGCCCTCGCCGTGGATGCTCGACTCGGACCCGGCTCGACGCAAGGTCCCACCAGAAAGGCGCAGGGAGACGACTTTGGCGAGCGCATCGACCTCTACGGCGAGGCGATCGCAGTCGGCCGCCAGCGCCAGGAGGTTGCGGTCGTCGTAACCAACAAGCCGCACGGAACGAAACTCATGGCCCTCGAGCGCGACGAACCCTGCGACGCGAAGCTTGAGATCCGCGCCTGCATCAACCAACAAGGCGTCGAGCCGTTCGAGCCAGGTCTCGCGCGTTTCTCGGTCCATCGCGCGTCCGTCGGACTGCACGCCTTTCCGCTCGATGTAGTCGCCTTCGGGTCGCAGGAAATAAGGCAGCTTCTGCTCCCATCGCCTGCCCTCGGCGACGGACAGACGGAGTTCCTTGCCTTCGGGCGGCAGATCCGAACGCAACCCATCCTGACGCGCATGCCCGTTCATGAACTTCAACGTGACGATCTCACCAGCGCGATCGAGTCGAGCGGTCATGCTTTGCGCAACGATCAACTCAGACTGCCCGGTCTCTCGGTGAAGCATCAAGAATTCGACGTCACGGAGTTCTTGGCCTTCGAGCGCAGATGCCCTGAGCAGCTGCATGCCTTCGAAACCGTCTGCCCGCAAGCAGTCGCGCAACGCCAGCATGCACCGCTGCACGCCGAACGGCGGCGGGTTGATCGCGAGCGCCGACGCGGCCGCGCGCTCCACCGCGGCGCGTTCACGACGTTCGCCCTCGGCCGCCAGTGCTTCGCCAAGCGCTTGTGTCCAGGTCAGTGCCGCGTCGAGTTCGCGCTCGAGTCGCAGGTTGTCGGCCTGCAACCGGACGCGCTCGGATTCGGCCGCGACGGCAGCACTCGAGACCGCGTCGAAGGCTGCACGGTCTGCCCGCGCCGCAAGCTCCAGGCGCCCCGCTTCCTCAGCGGACCGAAACGACTGCGCCAGCGAGATCGCCGAGACGACCGCGCAGACGAGCACGAGGCTGGCGATCAGGGGCTTGGCCATCGCGGCTCTGACGGGCGATGCAAGGCAGCACTTCCAAGGGATCTCACTGCGAAGCGGATCCGATCACTTCCATGGCTTGTTCTTGTTCTTGTTGTGCCACTCGTTCCATTCCGGGAACTCATGGAACGTCTGGCCCGTGAGCCGGCGCATCGCGTCGTTCCACTTGCCCGAAATCACGGCGAGGCGCTTCTGCATGTTCTGCGCCTCGATGTCCGCTGGATCGAGCTGCCGCGAACGGCTGTCGATCTCGCCGTAACGGATCAGTAGGCCGCCGACGATCTCCTTCTTGATCTCCTGTTTGCTCTCTTCGAAGTTGCCCAGCGCCTCGCCAGCAGCCGCTTCGAGTTGGGCCTCTGGATCGCGTCGCGCAATCTCGAGCAAGAACTTCACCTTGCTCTCGTCCTTCGTCTTGCCCATGGCTTTGAGCAACTCGCAACGCAGCGGCACCCAGTCCTCCTTCTTGGGGAAGCGCTTGTCCTCGTAGACGGACTTCAGCGCCTCGGAAGCCTCGATGCCAAGCTGCCCCATCGCCACCGCTGCCGCGGTGTAGAGCTGGGCCTTGTCATGCGGACGCAGCTTGCCTTTCAGCATCACGTTCTCGATCCCTTTCACGACCGACTTCTTGTCCTTGTCGCCCAGCCCGGACTGCCACTTCTGCACCAGCACCGTGATCACGTCGAATCCCTCGGCGTCGCGGGCAAACTTCTTGTCGTCGACGATGTCCTTCAACTGGTCGAGCTTCGTGGCGACTTCCTTGTCCGGCTTGGCCTCGGCGGCAGGGGCTGCTGGCTTGTCGTCCTGCGCGCACAGCGGCGCGAGGACCGTGAATGCCAACACGAACGGCAACGAGACGATGCGCTTCATGGTCATGTTCCTTTTGCGCCAGAGGGATCCAGCGCAGGCTATTGTCGGCCTCGGAGTGGCTCGCAACAAATACCGTTCCTTTGATCGCAGCGCGAGGCCGGCGCTGCGCCGGCTTGACTCGGGCAATCAGGGGATCTCGCGCAACAGACGGAGAGCGGCTCGCCTGACCGCATCGCGGTCCAGTCGATGCCAACGCGAGACTGCCGCCGCATCGGGCGCAACGCCTTCTTGCTGCAGCGCTGCCACCAGTTGCCGCGCGAGTTCGGTGAATCCCCTTGCATGCGGGGATCCGTGGTCATTTTCGGCCACGAATTCTGCGACATGGCTGAGCACGACCTCGGGCCGATCGGCGTAGGCAAGCGCCGCCAACTCGGCCCTACGCTCCATTTCTGACTCGATCGCGAGCGCCGAGAACCCGTGGGCTACGAGCAGTCCGATGACCCGCCAGACGTTGTCCTCGACCGGCATGTAATGGAAGGAGTCGACGATGTGTCGGCGCTCGTGCAACCGAATCGTTTGCAGCACCGCGCCGACGAGGTCGATGTCTCGCATGGAGGACGCAGCAGCCAGCCGAAACTTCGCGTCGAGCGGATCGAGGGGATCCACCGCGTCCGGTATGGGATCCGCGAGCGCCACGCCGTCATCTTCATCGACGATTCTCTGCCGCCTCGCGATCGACTGCGCCCACTCCACCACTGCGTCGTAGTCGACGATGTAGTGGTTCATCAGGGCGATGCCCGCGATGTCGCCGCCAAGGACTCCGGACATCGAGCGAACCGAACGATCCGCGCACGTAACCTCGAAACAACGCCCCGGCACGGCCAGGCCTTCTTGCTCAGGAAGGTCGCGCACCGACAGGCGCGTGAACAGCAGACCCTCGGGCACACCACCGGCTCGACGGCCAACGACGAGGTGACGGTTGTAGCGCGCAAGATGCCGACAGAGACCGGAGGAGAATGGGTCCAGCATCTGCCCGACTAGCGGCGCGCGGAAGCGTTGATCGGGCTCCACCACGTCGCGCCCCAGTATCTCGACCGATGCCCGGCGCGCTATCGCAACGAAGACATCGAGTTCGGTCGACTCATCCTTGCTGTAGCCGCGGTACAGCGCGGTGCGCAGCGCGTTCTCGAAGGCGATCTCCTTGTGCACCTCTTCGATCAGCGCCGTCAACGTTGGTGTGACCCCGAATCGCCGCTGACAGGCTGCGCCGACCATCTCTGCCTCTGCGAGCAAGCCGGCATCGCGCAGCGAGGTCGCATAGCGCAGACCAGATTGCGAATCGCACATCGGGTCGTCGCCATGCGCACAGACGCCGCGGATCGCCGCCCACAGACCGCGGATCTGATTCGTTTCCTCATCGCAGACGATCGCCGGCATCCAATCGAGCAGTGCCGCATGGAAGTCGCGGACTTCCCCGCAGGCCAAGAGCAGCCTTCGATGCATCGCCGCAATCTCAGGCGGTCGCTCCTTGGCAGGAATCGCTTCGATCGCAGCGAGCGCTGCTTGCGGTTGCCGCAACCGCGCAAGGATCGGGGCCAGGATCGAACCGCCGGCGGCGCGGGCAAAGGCGTGCCAGCGCGACTCCGATGCGCGCAATAGGTCGAGGCACTGCTCCAACTGTTCGTCGGTGATTCCGGTGCGAAGCAGTTCGCGCAGGATCGCGTGGACCCCGGGGTCAGCAGGCCGCTCGTGCAACGCGAGCAAGAAGGATTCCCAGCCAGCCTTCCGTTCTTCTGCACTGCTGCCCAACGCGAGGATGGTCTGCGCCAGGCCGAGGTGGCCGATGCCGAGCGCCGACCCGCCGCGCTCGACCAGAGCTCGGTAGACGGCGAGCGCCGCTTCCTTCTGGTTCGAGTTGCGCAACGCACTCGCGTAAGCAATGCCAACGGCCTCGTGCCGACCGCTGGCCTCATACAGAGTCTCGTAGATCGAGAGCGCGCGCGACGGATCCTGCTCCCGCAAGGCGAATGCAAGTCCCATCCAGGGCCACACACTTTGTGGGTCCAGCCGGACCGCCACTTCGAAGGATGCGAGTGCGTCTTGGGGGGATTGAACGCGCCCGAGCAGATAGTGCCTGGCTGCCGACTCCGGCGCGGCCGCGACGGCTGCTTCGGCCTCCGCACGGAGCGCGCCCACACGACCTCGCTGGCGCATCAGGTCCTGGCGCAGGCGTTCGGCCTCGACCGGGGCGCCTCGCGGCAACCCTTCGAGCCAGGCGATGGCGGCGGTCATTTCCCCGCGATCCGCCAACGCCTGTGCCGTTGCGACTTGCTCGAGATCCTCTTGGCTCGCGTCAGTGCGCAGCCTGGACGGCACGCCAACGCCCGATGAACAGGCGCTGAGCACGACGCAGAGCAACCACCGCGCAGTTCGCATCACGGCGTGATACTGAAGCCCACGCGTGGCTTCAAAGAAAAGGCACACCCGCGGCGGCGCGTGGGCGCCGCGGGGGCCCGGCCGCGGGCAGCCCCCCCAGGCCACACGCTGCGGCGCCCGCACGGCACAACGAGGCCCCCCGACCCCGCTGCGCCGCCATGCAGCGTCCCTGATCCATCGCACAAGCTGCACGACACCGCGTTTTGTCCCCCCAAGAACTCGCGCGGTGCGCACCGTGCCTATCGTCGCTGGCTGGTGCGATCTTGAAGTGCGCGGCGTGGCGTCGATGGCACGGGCAGAATGACTGCACCATTTTCTTCCGCGGAGAAAAACCTCGCTGCGGACCCATGGGCACCCTTCGGTCTCACTCAGAGGAGTGACGCGGGACGCGCGAGCGACAGCTCAGCAGGCGGCCCACAAAAAAAAGACGCCGACAACCCGATCCGGCCTGAGTGCCTCCGAAACCCTCACTTGAATCGGAAGCGCCGGGAGGCCGGGTTGTCGGCCATTCCATGCGCCAGGGATCTAGCGAAGCCTGTGCCAACCTGGCTCAGAAACACGCTGCCTCGCCGGATCCCGCGCTGGCATCGGAAAATGCGGGCCAAACCCATTTTTTCCAGACCCCTAACTTGCAGGCTGGTTGACCTTGCTTTCGAGCAGAAACCAGAAGCCGCGTTGCCAACCTTGCAAGAGTCGCACGGGTCAGCGCAGGCGGAAGTCCCGGTCGGTTGCCGTGACGCCGGCCTCGATCTCGACGATTTCAAGCACGGTTGCGGGCCGGCCCTCGGCATCGAGCCAAGTCCGCCGGAACGGGAACGAGAGCCCATTCCAAGGTCGCCAATCCTCGAACACGACCTGACGTCGAGCCGAGGGGAGATCCGCAGCCAGCACCACCTCGCGCAACGTGCCGGAGGCGGCCTCGACGATGAGTAGAACCGTGCTGCCGCGTGCCGCTTCCTTCGGTGGCCCGATCTCGTCCTTTGCCGGACGCGGAATACGCGAGAAAGCCAGCGTGCCGGTCCCTGCCGCGACGCACGGCGCGGCGCCAGCGACGAAGCGCGCTGGATCGACGAGGCACCACGGCATGCTCGCCTGAAGCGAGAACAACTCGAGTTCCTTCCGCGCCGCGACTTCCAAGGTCGGCCACGGCATTCCGTTTCGCTCCGCCTGCACTTCACCGTGGAGGCGCACGTAGACGCGACCGTCGTCGAATTCGAGGCGCTCGCGATCGCCGCTTGCGGCGGCAGAAACGTGTCGGACGAGTCGTTCCCCGAGAGCCGCGCCGTCGGACCCCATCACCCGCACTCGCCATTCGATCCGGAGTGCGCCGAGCCCGTGGAATGCGTCCGTCGACCCCATCGCTGCCAACATCCTGCCCCATGCGCCGGCCATCGGCGCAGTTTCCCCGATGGGCATTGGCGCGGGCTGGACCGTCGAGGCCGCGCTGTTCGGCGAGGCGGCTGCGGCCGGCGCTGGCGGCTTCAAGGGCAAAGCCACCGGCGCGGAGGCGATCACGGGCCAGCCGTTCGTGTCGAACTCGACCCCGAGCTTTCGCGTCGCGGCCTTCTCCGGACTCGCGCTGCTTGGCAGCGAGGCAGGCGCCGGCGATGCCTGCTGCAGGACCAGAATCAACGAGGCGACGATCACGCCGATGGCATCGACCAAACCAGCGCCTCGGGTTGAACCGAAGGCCGTGCGAGACACTGTGCCGGGCCACAATCCATGCTTCCCGGGCCGCGGTTTGCGCGGGATGCTGAAGGGATGCTCCGTTCGCGCGTGATGTATCTGTGGCTCCTCGGGCTGACGTCGTGCGGTGCTCCTGGAGTCGTCGGCGGGACCGCGGTAGTGCGCGACCATGCCGCAGTCCGCAGCCAGTCCAAAGGAACGGTGGTGCGCCTGCTGGCGAGCGAGGGAGCTCCCGCGGTGGGCGCCACGGGCGATGTCGCCGACGGCCTGCTCCGCGAAGCAATGCGCCAATCCTGGTGGCTCGATGTGGCAGCTGGGCCGGTCGCCGCGCCGCCGTCCGCTGGCGTCGGCATTGCCACCCGCTTCGACGGGCAAACGCAGACGATGGAGATGCGGGTCAAGGAGGACGGCACCTTGCTGGCGACAGCACGCACCGACGGGCGCCCCCTGTGCGAGGCAATCGACGAGATGGCGACGCGAGCGCGACTCGCGCTCGGTGATCCAGTTTCGGAGCCGCCAGTCCCCTTGTGGCGCTGCTACAGCGCCGACCTCGAAGTCGTCGCCGCGTGCGAAGCAGCTCTGGCGCAACTTCACGAAGGCCACTTCGTCGCTGCAGCCGATCGGCTCGCCAACGTGCGGCGCAACGACGGCGCATGCGCGTTCTTGCTCGACTGTGCGGCCAGTGCAGCGGCGATGCAGGGCGATGCAGCAGAGGCAAAGCGATTGGCGCAAGAAGCGCTCTCGTTGACACAGCGACTGTCCCCGACGACGACGCATCGGCTGCTTCGCACGCTGCTGCTGGCACGCGCCGCAACCGAACCTCAGCTCGCCACCAGATACGACGAGGAACTGGCGACTCTGGCGCAAGTCGGCGGCCGCGAGCGCCCCTACGACCCCGAGCCGCAGCTCACGGCAGCGATCGCCTTCAACTTCCTCGCGCGTTTTGACGCAGCCCGCGAAGTGCTCGAGCAACTCACATCCAGGATGCCAGGGCATCCGGCGGCGCAATACCACCTCGGCTGGGCTGCGCTGGGATCCGGTCGCGCCCAGGACAGCGCCAACGCCTTTGCAGCAGCGGCGCGCGCGATGCCGATGTCGGCGACGGTGGTCCCGCGGGCCATTGCGCTCCACGAAGCGGGACTGCATGCCCAGTTGTCCACATTGCTGGAAGACGTCGCGGCCGACCCCGCGATTCGCGACAGCTCGGCATTGCATGAGATCCGTCGCATGCAGATCGCGCATGCGCTGCTGCGCGGCGACCGCGATGCCGCCGTCGCACATGCCTTCGAAGACTTGGACTGGCTCGCCACGAGACCGGGCATGCAAGAGCAGCGCGCTGGTGAGTTCGCCGAGTTTGCAGAGACCTTGGTGCGCATCGGCGAAGGCCCGCGCTTGCGTCCTTATCTCACCGCGATCCTCGACCACGAGACGAACACGGCGTTGGCTGACGCCGCAACATTCGGACTCGCGATGGCAGACTGCGCCGCGCAGCGAACTCGAGTGCCAACGGCCGAGGACGGGCTCCGGCGCAAGAGCCGCGGCTTCTGGGCAGACGCGCTTGCTGCGTATGGCTGCAAGCAGCAAGGGCAGCTCGCAGCTGAGCATCAGGCACTCGGCGCCGCGGCGGCACAGTCTTCCAGCCCCTTGCTGACCGCGGCACTCGCAGAAAACCTGCGCGCGCAAGGCCGCAATGAAGATGCCGTCAACTTGCTGGCGGCCCTGCGGCGTGAGTTGTCGCGGATCCACCTGCGTCGCAAGCTCCAGCATCCATTGCTGGGTCCAGAGCTGGCCTTCGCGTGGATCGCGAAGTGAATCACCTAGCTCAGTTGCTCAGCAGCAGCCGAAGCGTCTTCTCCGGCCGGAGCCCAGCGCGCTCATAGGCCCGGCGCGCGGGCGCGTTGGCGGCATTGACGTGCAGACATGCCACCGGCCCACGGCCCGACGCTGCAGCTGCTGCCACCAGCGCCGAGGCATAGCCGCGGCCTCGTGCTTCCGGAAAGGTGTAGACGCCCTCGATGACGAGCCCCGCTTCACCGCGGCTGCCGAAGTCCAACTTGCAATGAAACTCGCCTTCTGGCCCAAGCACGAGGCTCGTGCCATCCGCGATGCGCGCGGACACGGCATCGCGCATCCAACGCCGATCCACGCGGTCGGGACGGATCGACAGATCCCGATGGTTCAGGTCGAGTCCGGCATCGACCAGCCGATCGCGATCGGCGCGTCCAGCCAGCCGCGCGTCATCGCGCCCGGAAAGGAATGCGGCCTCTGCTGGTGAACATCCGTAGTAGATCTGGTCACGCAGCACGAGTGGCGGCCCGCTGAGTCGTTGCGCCATGGCATCGAGCGACGGCCCTGGCCCCAAGGCGATGCGCCATGGCCACCGTGCAGATTGCGCCGCGTCCGCGACGCGGACCGGATCCAAGGGCTCCCCTTCGATAACGACGAGATTGCCGCGGACGCCGAACCACAGGCACCCAAGCAGGCGGTCTTTCCCGTAGAGCCCGATGGCTTCGCCAGAGCCCACGATCAAGTCGTTGCGAAGGTAGACCCCGTGCAGACCTGCCTCCTTGGCCAGTGCCAAGGCCTCGGGGCGACCGCTCGGGTCGATCGGCCGAGGCTGGAACGGGGGAAAGGCTGGCATGTGCTCAAGAATCCCTCGCCAAGGGCCGATCAGCAACGGCACGAATGGAGATGATCGGGGATCCAAGCAGCCAGACACCGCCTCGCGACCCGCGCGACCTCGAACTCGCCGAGCGACGCGCATGGCGAAACCGCATGGGCGAGCAGCAGCACCATTGGATTGCCCGCATCGTGCAACTCGCCGAAGCGGCGCCTTTGAGCGACTTCCCTGCGTTCCTGCTTGGGGTCGAGCCTTTCGCACACCTCGGTGCTCGCATCGCCAACGCCACTTCGCGCGCGACTGCGGACACGCAGACACTGGACGAGCTCGAGCGATTCCTGGAGGCCTTCGCGGACTATCTTCGCACGGACCGCAACGAATCCGTGTTCGATCAGACCACGCGTCGGGCCGGCTGATCGCGCTTCAAGAACCGCCGCGAAGCCTCGCGGCGATCGCATCGGCTTCGCAATCAGCAAGCGGCGGCCCGTCCAATCCTGGAACCTGACCGGGAGCATCGGTTGGCACGAGATGCACATGCGCGTGGCGCACGACCCAGCCGATCACGCTGACACAGACGCGATTGCACGGCAGGTTCCTCCGCATGGCCCGACCGACTTCGTGCACGAAGGCCCACAACGCTGCGTGCGCCCGCGCATCGAGATCAAAGGTGCCATCCACCACCTCACGCGTCGCAACCACGACGTGGCCTTTTCGCGCGGGCCTCGGCGCCAAGAACGCAATGTGGCCCTCGTCTTGCGCAACGATGCGCACAGCCACGCGGCCCTCGACAATGTCGTGGAAGTCCGGATGCGCGCTCACGGCTTGATCTCGTTCGGATCCGTCACCGGCCGTTCACAAGCGCCGCGGCGACACACATAGGCCGCAGGAACTCCGCCGATCGGCTCCTTGCCGACGAACAGTGGCGACAGTTCTTCGAGGGCCTTGCGATTGCCGGCGTGCACGTGCCCCATCGCCGAGAATCGCGGGAAAGCACGGCGCGCCGCGTCCAGCAAGGCGCGGGTGCGCGGATCGTCAGGGGCCCCAGCGACGACGATTTCACGCGGATCGGCCTGCGCAAACTCGCAGGCGAACACGAGAGTCGGGGCTGCGATAGGAACGTTCTTGAGCAAGGCCGCATGCGCGGCAATCGCAGCAATGCCCCTGCCATGCATCGCCTCGTCGCCTAGCAGCAGGCCGCAGCGGAGCAAGGCAAGCGCAACCATCGCCACGCCGGAAGGGGTGCTCGACTCCGAAGCGCTCGAACTACGAGCGAGCAACGCCTCGTGATCGTCACTGGTGAAGAAGAACCCTCCTCCCTGTTCGTCGCCGTAGTGCTGGATCGCGATGCGCAACAAATCGCGAGCAGCGGCAAGCCAGCGCGGATCTCCGTCGGCTTCGAACAACGTGATCAACCCATCGGCAACGAAACCGTAATCCTCCACGAACGACGGCCCCTGGCCCCGGCCGTCACGCCAGCTTCGGAGCAGCCGGCCTTCCACCACCATCCGATCGAGCACGAACGCCGCGGCGCGCTGCGCGACCTCGAGGTGTCTGGCGTCATCGAATGCGTGTGCCGCTCTGGCCAGGGCGCCGATGGCCATGCCATTCCAAGCTGCAAGGATCTTGTCGTCCGTCGCCGGCCGCGGACGCTTGTCGCGCGCACTTCGCAGCGCGATGCGGCATTGCTCGATCCGCGCCGCGATTTCTTCCGTGGTGCCACCGAAGCGTTGCGCGAGCTGTTCATGGCTCGCTGCAATGTGCAGGACGTTGGCACCTTCCCAGTTGCCTTTGGCCGTGACCCCAAAACGCGCGGCCGCGAGCATCGCATTCTCGCCGAGGACTGCTCGCCACTCCTCTTCGCTCCACACGAAGAACTTGCCCTCCACGCCTTCGGTGTCCGCATCGTGACTCGACCAGAAGGCACCCGCTGGCCCAAGCATGTCCGTCACCATCGCATCGAGCGTCCGGCGAGCAGGCCCGCGATGGCGAGATCCGTCGGCGAGCAGGCTCGCCTCGACGTAGACTCGCGCAAGCAGCGCATTGTCGTAGAGCATCCTTTCGAAGTGCGGCACGAGCCACTCGCGATCGGTGCTGTAACGATGGAAGGCAAAGCTGAGCTGGTCGCACATGCCGCCGCTCGCCATCCTGTCGAGCGTCGTGTCCGCCATGGTTCGCGCTGCGCTGTCGCCACGCGTCGCCTGCAGCAACAGGACCTGCAGTTCGGCCGGGTGCGGAAACTTCGGCGCGTAGTGCGGCGCTACGGCAAAGCCGCCGTGCTGCTCGTCGTATCGCTCCTTCGACGCCGCGACCATCGACGCCGCAACGCCGCGCGGCAACTCGTCCGCAACACCCGTCGCTTTCAGCGCCGTACGCAGGTGCTCTGCCAGTTGCTTGCCGCCCTTCTCACACTCCTCGCGGCGCTCGCGCCAGACCTTTGCCAGGTGTCGCACAACGCGGGTGAAGCCAGGCAAGCCGTTGCGATCCTCCGGCGGGAAGTAGGTCCCACCGAAAAACGGCTCGAGGTTCGGCGTGAGCCAAACCGACATCGGCCAACCGCCGTTGCCGGTCATCGCCTGCACCGCCGCCATGTAGATCTCGTCGAGATCAGGTCGCTCCTCGCGATCCACCTTGACGCAGATGAAGTGCTCGTTGAGCAAGGCGGCAACCGTTGCGTCCATGAAGCTCTCGCGCTCCATGACGTGACACCAGTGGCATGACGAGTAGCCGATGCTGAGGAAGATCGGCTTGCCCTCCTGCTTGCTCTTCGCCAAGGCCTGAGGGCCCCACGGGTGCCAATCCACCGGGTTGTGCGCGTGCTGGCGCAGGTAAGGCGAAGTGGCGTCCTTCAGCCGGTTGGAGTGCTTCGGCATCTGCATCGGCGCGTTGGGCATGGGCTCCGGCGACTTCGTCTGGCATCGCGCCGTCGCGGTCCCGCCACATACGAGGCCCACAAGCAAGAACCGGCGCAGCGGGGTGAATCGGCGGCATGCCATCGCCCGCACTCTAGCCCTGATGCGGCACCCGCGGTCCTACGAGGCCGCTGCATTTGCGCCACCGATTGCAGGAGACACGGGCAAGACCGGGCAGCCAAGTCGATCGTGGCGACGGCCGCAACTACAGCCCCAGAAACACAACCCGCCGCGACTGCACGAGGCAGCGCGGCGGCTTGCGCGATTCCCTATCGACGGGTGTCTCAGCCTTCGCCGATCGCGGCTGCGACGAGGCAGCCCTTGGCGACCGCGGTCAGCGCTTCGTCGCTGCGGAAGATGCGACCGATGGGGATCGGGAAGTCGATCTTCGCGAACTCATCGCGGAAGACTTCGATGAACCCACCGACCAGCGAGGTGCCGCCAGCGCACGCGATGTCGACCGGCTGCTGGAACGACGGCATGTTCTTGCCAGACTCGAACCGAGCCTTGATGTTCGTCAGCACGTAGCTGATCAGGCTGCGGTAGTAGATCGCGACCGCCTCTTCTTCACGGCTCTTCGGGTCGCGAATGTCGATGCCGCGCTCCTTGATGAAGGTGGCCTTGCTGCGCGGGCAGCCCAAGACGTGCGCGACGTTCTTGTCGATCCAGTCGCCGCCGCGCGCAACCGAGAACGAGAGGCACGGGATGGACTTGTAGGCGATGCAGGCGTTGGCCATGCCGCCGCCGAATGACAGGCCGATGCCCGTGAAGTCGCTCTCCGCCAGCTCGGCGAAGATGACGGCATGGGCCTCATTGATGGCATGACCCGTGTAGCCCATCTTGTTGATCATGCTCTCGAACAGCCCCTGGTGGTACACGACGTTGTTGTCAACATCGAGCGACGGCGCCGGGATGCAGAAGTAGCAGTTCTCGCCGGCCTGCCGTGGCTCACCGAGGATCTTGCTGATGATCAGTTTCATCATCGGCAGTGCGTCGGCCTCGTTCGGACTGATGAGTCCGTCTTGCATCGGACGCCGCGTCTCGCGGCCGAAGACATTGGCCAGCTCGAAGGCCGACTCGCCGATGACGACCAACTTGCCGTTGTGCACCACGTAGGGCACCTTCAGCTTGGTCAGCATGTTCTTGCTGTAGATGTCGCTCGGGATGTCGAGGAACGCGTTGCGCTCCACGGTCACCGTGATGCCGCCATCGTCGCTCTGAACGGCAGAAGCGAGGTTGGCCGTGCCGATGTCGAGGCCCTTGCCGAGAGCCACTTGGGTCTCGGATCCAGGATTGCCCTGGTGCAGGTTCTTGTCGTTCGTGTCAGTCATGGTCGTGTTCTTCCCTGATCGTCCCTGCGGCCGGATTACCCGCCGCCCTTGAGTTTCTTGAGGCGCTCCAGGTTGGCCGCGATTCCGCCGCCGCTCTTCCGCTTCACCTGGATGTTGCCCATGTTGGACTCGAGCTCCTTGCCCGTGTCCTTGAACAGCCCGTCGAGATTGACTTCTCCGCCCTCGACTGCCGCACTGATACCCATCTTCTTGCCAAGCTTCTCGAGCCGATCGTTGAGCGATCCGGCGAGTTTTTCGATCGCAGCGGTCAGGTCCGGGCTCCCCGCGACCGCTTGGCCCGCGTTGGCAACCGCAGTGACCGTCGCTCCGACCGCGTGCGCACCAGCCGTGCGTGTGACGGCGACCTGCTGTTTGAGGCGCTCGATCTCCTGATCGCGTTCCGCAATCGCCTGGTCCTTGGCATCCAGGGCATCCTTCAGTTCAGCCAGCCGATGCAGTTCTTCTTCACGCTCACGCATCAGCGAGCGGAACTCGTTGCGGCTCTTCTCGACCAAGCGGTCGGCATCGTCTTTGGAGACGAAGTCCGAGGACTCGATCGCGGAGTGGACCGCTGCATGGATCATGGCGGCAACGTGCTCCGCCTTGATGAGCCGCACTTTCTTTCGGCCTTCGCTCGCCAATTGCTCGAGCGTCGCGGTGCGCGATCGCGCCGAAAGGGCGTCTCTGACGTCGTTGACGTTTTCCATGCAGGCGTTCCAGACCAAGACCGGTAGCGGTCTGGCCATGTTTCGGAATGCCCGGGTTTGGACTTGAGACTGCCTAGTTCCGGGTCCCCCTTTGGATCCGAAAGTACATTTGTCCCACGCGCGGCGTTGTCAGCGGCTTCGTGCCGCCGAGAAACGCAGCAGGGACGCCAGGCAGTGACCTGCGCGTCCCCGCGACCCTATGGTCCGTCGATCAAAGGATCAGAACGGAATATCGCCGTAGTCGACGTCGCCGCCGCCGCCGCCGCCTTCGGTCTCATTCCCACTTCCGCGACGGGTGCCAGAAGCACCGCCAGAAGCACCGCCACCACCACCGCTGCCGGCCCGACGACCACCAGTGCCGCCTTCCGTGGCATTGCGGGGAGCTCCGACGAACTGGAAGTTGTCGATCACGACTTCCAGCTTGTTCTTCTTCTGGCCGTCCTGGCCCTCCCAGGTTGAGTACTCGAGGCGACCCTCGACGAAGAGAGGGCTGCCCTTGCCGACGTATTGACTGAGGACCTCAGCCTGCCGACCGAAAGCTGTGAGGTCGACGAAGCAAGTCGACTCCTTCGGCTCGCCGTTCTGAGTCCACTTGCGATTGATCGCCATACCAAGCTTTGCGATCTGCACACCGCCCTGCGTCGAGCGCATTTCGACATCACGGGTCAGGTTGCCCATCAGGATGACTTTGTTGAAGTTCGCCATGACACCCTCGTTTTCGTAAGGAAATGAGCAGGCGGGATCGGGTGCGTGCCGCCGCTCGGAAAGGAAGGCCCCGATGCTAGCCGTCGATGTCGCGGATTCACGCGGCGGCGCGCGGGCGACCACCGCCACGGCGAAAGCCCACACGCCGACTCCCCCTCCCTGGCGAAAGGCGACGCGCATGGCTACCTTCCGCCCCGCCATCATGACGAACTCCGGTAGAGAACGCCGTCGCGCGCCGCGCGCCATCGCCGACTTCCCGATCCAGCTGACACCCGGCAACGGGGCCACGCCCGCGCGCCTCAAAGACCTCTCGACCATCGGCCTGTGCTGCACCAGCACGCGCGAGATCGCAGAATTCACGAAGCTCGGCATCGACCTGCAGCTGCCCGGCCATAGCCGCCGCCACACGATCCAAGGCGCGGTCGTTCGCTGCGATGCGGCTCGCGGCCAGAAGGACGCCTTCGAAATCGCGGTCTACTTCACCGAGATCGAGCCAACCACCAAGCAAGCGATCGACGACTACGTGGCCACCAGCGCCCAAGCCTGAACGAATCAGGCACGTCGCGCGACGAGATAGCGATCGGCACCGGCTAGGTCCTTGCGGAGTTCCACGTCGCGCAGCGACTCGCTGGCTCGCAAGACAGCAAGGGCAGCGGCATCCGCGCCGGCTCCGGTCTCCATGACCACCAGGCCGCCAGATACGAGATGCTCGGACACACCTGCGATGATCGCGCGATAGCAGAAGGCGGGATCTCCTGGTGGACTGAACAACGCGAGCGGCGGCTCGAACTCGCGAACGTCTGCCGCGAGGAACTCAGGTTGCGCTGGATCGACGTAGGGCGGATTGCTGACGAGCACATCGAACGGAGCCTCGCCGGCGCACCCTTGCCACCAACTTCCCTGACGTAGGGCAACGCGAGGGCCAAGCCCGTGGCGATTGACATTGCTGGTCGCAATCGCCAGCGCATGCGCGCTGACATCGACTGCCACCACCGAGACGTCTGGACGCGCCGACGCGATCGCGATCGCAATCGCGCCGCTGCCCGTGCCGAGATCGACAACTCGCGCGCCCTGCGGCATCGCCTGCAATGCAATGTCGACGAGATCCTCGGTCTCAGGCCGCGGGATCAAGACCTCACGGGACACCTCGAGGTCGAGACCACGAAAGGCCCATTCGCCGAGCAGATGCGCGACCGGCTCGTGCTTGCCGCGACGCAGGGTCAGCGCGCGCATCGCGTCGCGCTCTTGCTCCGTCATGGGCCGATCGTGCTGCATGTAGAGCTGCAGGCGATCGAGGCCGAGCACCTTGCCCAACAACAACTCAGCCGAGCGCCGAGGAGCGTCAACATCGTGCTGCCCGAGCCACCCTTCGGCAGCGCGCAGGACGGACAGCACCGTGTGATTCACGAAATCGGCTCGTCGGCGGCGATCAGCGGCGCTTCCGGTCGGCGGACTGAGCCTGGCGCGCTGCCTTCTGCTCCTTGTTCTTCTTCGCGCCGCCAACGACGCCGAGAATGAAGTAGAGCTCGGTCAAGATCGCGCCCAGCAGCACGAAGAAGCGGCCAGTGCCAAAGGAGCGGAAGTACATCTCGCACCGCGCCGCAGCAGGCGCTGCATCGCCGCTCTTGCCAAGGCCGGTGCCCATGTCGGAGAACAACGTGCCGAGCCCGTAGCCGTTGGGCAGCGACGGCAGGTCCTTCACCCAGCCCCAACCAACCGCCTCGGCCGACGCCGTGGTCGCATCAAAGTTGATCAGGTTCATCGCCTGCGCCAGCAGCGGGAACATGGTCAGCCCGATCCACTTCAGGCTCGCGCTGGTCGCCCGGGCGTGATGGATCGCGGACCACCAGGTCCAGACCATGCCGATCGCGATGAACATGAAGAACGCGCCGCTGACCGTCTTGTAACCGACGAGGTCAAGGTTCGCGGAGAACGGCATCGTGCAGCCGATGAACATCAGCACGCCGCACATCAGGAACTTGTACGACGACTTGTCCGTGCATCGCGGGTTGTAGGCCGGCGACGGCAGACCCGCGCTGGGGCCCTGCTGGCTCGGCATGTTCTGCATCTGCGCCACGACGGCGGCCTCGATTGCCTCAGGCGCCACGCCGGCGGCGGGCTCGAGGGGTTCGAGTTCCTGCAGGGGATTGTCGTTGCCAGCGTCGGTCATCAGAGGGCTCCAGGGGTCTGCGAAAGGAGGGAAAGGGGCAGAGGAAGATCAGATCTGCTCGAGTCGCCGCTCCCGCTCGTCGGCGAGCAGCGCTTCGA
>SXGT01806428.1_pt1 | contig 18738 bp, 19 predicted proteins | sample 3176221 | NCBI WGS metagenome assembly SXGT01 (sample SAMN11356862, study PRJNA531348) | freshwater metagenome | isolation source: freshwater sample F1-120 | place: China: Fuxian Lake, Yuxi | collected 2017-12-25
CATCAGGCACTTGACGGCCAGACGCCTGACCAGGTGTACTATGAAAATCTGACGACTCGGCGAACCGCCGCGTAGGCAACAATCCGCCAGGCACCACTTAAGGAAGGCGCGAGACTGTCCAACCAACCGGAGCCACCTCTGGCTTGGCCTGAAATTGCTGCAGTTCAATGGCAGGGTTCTAGGTATTCACATGTCAGGCGTTTTCAGTAAGATGGCTAGTGAGCAGGTGCAGCCAATTTCGCAAGAATATGCGCATATGGTAAGGAGAATTCGTCTCTGTCGATGCAAGGGAATGATAGGGCGGGCTTGAGATATCCTTCACATTAAAGACATTTGCAGGAAATTACTCTGCCACTATGAAAATCGTTGAGATGGTGACTCCAAGCTGAGGCCGGACTAACAAATGGGGGGAAAGTATCCTGGGCTGGCGGTATAGCAGCCAAGTACTGTGAGGACGTGGGCTGCTGCCGGTTTCAAAGACGCCGAGTTAGCTGTATGAATGAAACCGGAGGTAGGTCGTGGAGCGACGGAATTTTACGCGGGGATTCAAAGTTGAGGCGGTGAAGTTAATTCAGGAGCGCGGGGTGACGGTGGCGCAAGCCGCGCAGGATTTGGACGTGCATGGGACGGTGTTGCGTCGATGGGTGCAGGAGTCTGTCGCCGATGCGGCGCAAACTCCCCCTAATCTGAGGCGGTTCAAATGGAGAACTCTCTGGCGCAGTAGTTAATCCAGCCTGGAGGTTTCCCCTGCACCAATTCAGCTCATGCGTAAGCGCATCTAAAACCCCGCCATCTGGAAGACGAAAAGCGGTGAAAGACTCAGAGACGCACATTCTTGTACTTACAGAGTCTCCGTTCAGTAAAAGAGACTATGATCGCTTTGGAGTGGAGCTGCTAAGCCAGAGCTTTCGAGTCTCAATCCTGGATTGTACGGCTTGGTTGAAGCCGGACTTCTGGGCTAAGTATTCAACGATTGCGTATCATTGTCCCGGCTATGTGTCGATTGCTGACTGGGATTCTATGGCTAGCTACCTCAATGGCCAGGTGAAAACCGTGGCCATTGACTATCTTAGTGGCTGCGCCAGAAGTAAGCGTATTAGGGTAGAGCTCAAAAGTCGCAATATTTCAAGAGCGGTTGTCCGGCATGGACTTTTGGCTGTTCCTTCCGTCAAGTGGTCTGACAGAGTTCGGCAGAGTATTTCCCTTTACACTCCGCGTTCTATCCCTGGCAGAATCCATAGACGAATTGCGCAAGCATTAAGAGGCCAGGATCCGGCGCCTGAGATCGCGCTATTGTCCGGTTCTGCCTGCTTGAAAGACAAAAGGCTAGACGGCGCAACTCACAAGATATGGGCGCATTCATTTGATTTTGACACCTATCTGGAATGCAAAGATCTGATAGTCGCCTCTGTAGCGCCTTACGCGGTGTTTCTTGATGAGGATATGATATATCATTCAGATTATGCCTGCTTAGGGACTAGACCTCCAATGACTGAGCAAGCTTATTATGCCTCGATGAATGGTTTCTTTCGGGAGTTTGAACGCAGTACGGGACTGCCGATTATAATCGCAGCTCATCCGCGTTCTCATTATGAATTGCGCCCCCAACTATGGAACAGCCGTACGACAATTTATGGAAAAACTGCTCAGCTTGTGCGTGGCGCCACTTTGGTTTTGTGCCATCAGTCGACTGCGATCAGTTTCGCGGTAATGTGGCGTAAGCCCATTATCTTTCTGACAACTAATGAGTTGATGTCGAGTTATTTTGGGCCTAGGATTGCTCTTGGAAGCACCATTTTGGGGGCACCTTTGATCAACATCGACCGGGCTAGCAATCAATTGTCGGATATCATGCCGAATATCAAGTCGCTGCCCAAGGTGGATGAGGTGGCTTATGCGAAATATACCGACGAATATATTAAGCGACCAGGTACGCCAAATTTGCCAGTCTGGCAGATATTTTCTGAGTATCTGCAGCGAGAGTTCCTGTGATAGTTGTCAGTATGTATTTCCGCAGAGGTGTTCGAAGGACATTGCCCAATTAAATAATGAGTCAAAAGTGCAATGCTTCTGGATTTTCTGTCTGGTTTTAGCCTGAGTGCGATTAAATGTCTTGTTTTAGTTTGAACCGCCCCTATGCCTAAAGTCCTCATTACCACTGTCCCCTTTGCGGATAAAAACCGTTTACCTCTTGAGCTGCTCGAGGTTGCTGGCATTGAGTATCTTGTCAATCCCCTCTGTCGCAAGCTTAAGGAAGAGGAATTGGCAGAGATGGTGGACGGCTTTGATGTTCTCATCGCCGGCACCGAACCGATCACTGATTTGGTCATGAGTCGTGCAAGTCGGTTGAAGCTCATCTCACGAGTTGGGATTGGCTTGGACAATGTTAATCTATCATCTGCGGAAAAGCGTGGCATCAAGGTTTCCTATACGCCCGATGCACCGGCGCCTGCTGTCGCCGAGTTTACTTTAGGGTTGATGCTTACCCTTCTGCGTTCGGTCCACGTTGCGAATTTGCAGATGCACAACGGCAATTGGCACCGTCACTTTGGTCGTCGAATTGCTGAGGTGACGGTTGGCATTATCGGAATGGGACGCATAGGAGCGCGTGTGCTTCGGCGTATCAGGGCCTTTGGAACCCCTAGGATATTGGTCAATGATATTAATCATGATTTGAAGCTAGTCCCCGAACTCAAGCTCGAACGGGTCAGCAAGGAAGACATCTACCGCCAAGCCGACCTGATTAGCTTGCACGTACCACTGACCACGTACACCAAGAACATGATTCGCCGCGAGCACTTACTTCAGATGAAGCCGGATGCCCTCATAATCAATACCTCGCGAGGTGGTATTATCAACGAGCGTGATTTGGCGGAGGTGTTGCGTTCTGGCCATTTGGGGGGCGTGGCAATTGACGTCTTCGAGCATGAGCCTTATGTGGGCGAACTGACGACTATCGAGCGATGTCTTCTAACCTCGCATATGGGCTCTATGTCGGTGGACTGCCGTACGCGCATGGAGATTGAGGCCACTGAAGAGGCTGTACGCTTCCTCACGGATAAGCCGTTGCAAAGTTCGGTGCCCTCACAAGAATACGATATCCAGAGACAAGGGTTGTAGGGGATAGTATGAAGAAAGCATGTGTAATCGGAGGTGCTGGGTTTTTGGGTTCCCATGTTTGTGATCAGCTCAGCGACGCAGGGTATGGGGTAAATATCCTTGATCGTGTTCCGTCACTTTGGCTGCGTCACGATCAAGCTATGATAGTGGGTGACTTGGTTGATGAGGGAACTCTTGATGAGGCAGTCGCAGGCTGCGAGGCAGTTTATAACTTTGCAGCGATTGCTGATTTAAACGAGGCGCTAAACAAACCACTTGATACGGTGCGGGTAAATGTTTTGGGTAATGTGCAGGTGCTTGAGGCCTGTCGGCGCCATGAGGTGCACCGATATGTATATGCTAGCACAGTGTATGTACATAGCCGTGAGGGTGGGTTTTATCGGTGCAGTAAGCAGGCCGCTGAGCAGTATGTCGAAGAATATCAGCGCTCCTATGGGCTGGATTATACTGTGCTGAGGTACGGGTCCCTCTATGGCCCGCGTTCCGATCATCGTAATGGACTCTGGCGGATCGTCGCGCGAGCGCTGGAAACCGGAAAGATAAGCTATGAAGGCAGCGCCGAAGCCATGCGTGAATATATCCATGTGGTGGACGCTGCCCGGGCTAGTGTTGTGGCGCTGGGGGATGAATTCCGTAACCAGCATGTGGTGCTGACCGGGCAGGAGCCGATGCGTGTTATGGATTTGCTCAAGATGCTTGCGGAAATTATGGGTATTCCGCAGACGGTTGAGTTCGAAGAAACTGAATATGCCGGCCATTACATTCGAACGCCTTATGCCTATCAGTCTAAGTTGGGTCGGAAATATGTGCCTCACATGCATGTAGATTTGGGGCAGGGTTTGTTGGAGTTGATTGGGGAGATACAGCGGAGCCATGGATCAGAGGGGACGTAAGCGTGAAAGCTCAAATTAAGAGCGCTGTCAAAGCCATCATCTGCTTTGTAGTCAAGGTCAGTAGCAAGACTCAGGTTGGGAAGCACTTGCATAGCCAAATCGTCAATGCCGCCATGGAGCAGGTGCTGCAGGTGGCGTATCGCGGATCAAAATTTAAGTTCGCAGTTCCTAATTGGCTGTGTCACTGGCGTGTTAAAACATTTTCCACCAAAGAACCCGAGACGCTAGATTGGATCGATGCGATTCCGGATGGTGCGGTGTTCTGGGATGTTGGTGCCAATGTTGGTCTGTACTCGGTCTATGCGGCGCAAAAACGTAATTGTCGAGTTTGGGCGTTTGAGCCCTCGGTGTTCAACCTCGAACTTCTGGCTCGAAACATAGTTCTTAATGGGGCGAGCGATCGGATATGCCTGGTTCCCTTGGCCTTGAGCGATGGACTCGGTCCGAGTCAGATGCACATGACGACAACCGATTGGGGAGGGGCACTCTCTACGTTCGGTCAAGATTACGGATGGGATGGCAAGGCGATTCGTCAAGTATTTGAGTTTCAGACGATGGGGCTCTCAATGGAAGATGTGGTGCAAAGACTGGGATTGCCGCAGCCTGACTATATCAAGATGGATGTGGATGGCATTGAACATGTGATCTTGAAGGGAGGCCGGTCTGTTCTGGGGCGAGTGGAAGGGGTTCTTATTGAGATCAATGACGATTTTCACGAACAGGCCGAACAGTGCCAGCAGTTATTGAGTGAGGCGGGGCTTGTATTGAAAGAGAAGCGCCATTCGGAAATAATAGAGAATTCGACTATGGGGTTTCAGAATACGTACAACCAGATTTGGGTTCGCCATTAGACCGATCAAGATACTGCTGCGTTCTCCCACATTGATCTTCTGGGACTTTGATGGCGTCATTAAAGATTCCGTTGAAGCTAAGGCCAAGGCTTTCATGCAATTGTTTCAACCTTATGGTGTTGAGGTTGCCGAACGGGTACGTGCCCATCATGAGGCCAACGGTGGCATGGCTCGCTCTGAAAAAATTCCTCTTTACCTGGAGTGGGTGGGGGAGCATGTCACCTCGGAACGAGTCGATACGTATTGCCAACAATTTTCTCAGTTTGCTCTTCAACGTGTGATTGACGCCCCTTGGGTTGCGGGTGCTGAGGCTTTCCTGCGGAGTAACCCGTATCAGCAGGCATTTGTATTGGTGACAGCAACGCCCCAGGGGGAAATCGAAGAGATTTTGGCTGCGTTGGATTTGCGTTCATGTTTCATGGATGTTTTCGGTACCCCGATGAATAAAAAAGATGCTATCAGCGCAACTTTGGCGGCTCGTCAACTCGGTCCACAGCACTGCTTAATGATCGGCGATGCCAAGGCGGACTGGGAAGCAGCGGAGGCCAACCAGGTACCTTTCTTACTCCGGCGGCATGCCACCAATGGGCGAGTGTTTAAACATTATACAGGTGATTCGATAGAGAGCTTCATAGGCCTATGGACCGACTAGCGAAAATTCTATTAATTCGACAGTTTCTGCAGGAAGGCAAGCCGTCCATCGGTAGCTGGATGCAGATTCCGCATCCGTCCGTGGCCGAGATCATGGGGCAGGCTGGCTACGACTGGGTAGCGGTGGATATGGAGCACGGGGCCGTCTCCGTGCATCAACTGCCTGATCTGTTTCGCGCACTGGAGCTAGGAGGCACATTACCGCTGGTACGCTTGGCACAAGGTCATCCCAACGAATGCAAGCAGGCGCTTGATGCCGGGGCTGGGGGGGTGATCGTGCCTATGGTCGAAAATGCGGAGCAACTTATGGTTACGCGTAATGCCTGCCGGTGGCCCCCAGCGGGTACGCGTGGCGTGGGTTTCTCCAGAGCTAACCTCTTTGGCAAGCATTTTGATGCCTATTGCGATGAAGCTCAGGCTCCATTGTTGGTGGCGATGATTGAGCATGTCCGCGCAGTCGACAATCTGGCAGAAATTCTCCAAGTATCCGGTCTCGATGCTATTTTCGTTGGCCCGTATGACCTTTCTGCCTCCATGGGCCTTACTGCCAAGTTCGAACACCCAAAGTTTGAAGCAGTCATGCAACGCATTTGCGCACTTTCCCGTGAGTATCACATTCCCAGCGGCGTCCATGTTGTCATGCCTGAACCTGCTGAACTTGAACAACGCATTGCGCAAGGCTACCGTTTTATCGCGTATTCGATTGATGCGGTATTTCTGGGAAGTGCAGCAAATTTGGCCTTCAGGCCAAGTCGGAGGCATTGAGGATGGCGCTACCTGAGGAATGTCCGCTATGCAGCGCGGGCCGAGATCAGCAATCCGTTGTAACTCCCCATGTTTATGGTGGAAAAACGGGACGGGGACATGCGTTTTTCCATTGCCATTACTGCGATGTGCGCTATCAATATCCTGGTCTCACCCCTGAAGATGAGGCGCATTTTTATGCGGCTGAGTTTGAGGCATTTATGGCCGGTCGTGCTGGAAATAAAGGGGGATGGGATGGGGCTGAGAATCATATCCAAGCCAATGAGTCGGCTCGTATTAGACGCATGAAATACTTGGAACCTTTGTTGGCAAAGAACGTGAGCCTGTTAGAGGTGGGCTGTTCTTCAGGGTTTATGCTCTTTCCATTTGTCGAGGCTGGTCATGATTGCGTAGGTATCGAGCCATCAGGGGTGTTTAGCGAGTATGTAAAGGGTCGTGGTTTGCCAGTTTATGAGTCTCTGAGCCAGTTGAAGAAGCTGGATCCAAAACGTAAATTTGATATTATCCTGCACTTTTTCGTACTTGAGCACATTTCGCATCCAAAAGACTTTTTCGACTCGCAAATTGCTTTACTTAAGCCCGGTGGCAAGATCATTTTTGAGATTCCAAATGCCGCGGATCCGTTGTTTTCCGTCTACGACATCCCTGCTTTTGAGCGCTTTTATTGGTCTGTGGCGCACCCATGGTATTTCAGCGAGTCATCACTGCAATATCTTCTTAGTCAGATTGGACTACCCTACGTGATATTGCGGGATCAGCGCTATGATTTGTCGAATCATATGGTTTGGGCTAGAGACGGACGGCCAGGAGGTGCGGGTCGCTTCACCTGCGATTTGGGCTCTGAACTTGAGGAGAGCTACAAGCAGGCGCTGATCCGTGCTGGCAAATGTGACACGCTGATCGGGGTAATCACTAATGAGTAAATCGACAAGCATGGACAAAGTATTAATTACCGGAGTAGCTGGTTTTATCGGTTCTCATGTGGCTTCTCGTTTTCTGCAGGAAGGTTATCAGGTCATTGGGGTTGATGATCTCTCTGGCGGCAATATCGAGAATATTCCTTCCGGTGTTGACTTTATTCAGGGGGATCTTGCGTCGTTAGCCACAATTGCCCGCATTCCTTATGGCTGCCGCAAAATTCTACATCTCGCAGGCCAGTCATCGGGCGAGATCAGCTTCGACGATCCTGTAGCAGACTTGGAGAAGAACACGATCTCTACACTGAACTTGGTCCGCTATGGAATAGAGAACCGCATCGAGCGTATCGTCTATGCCAGCTCCATGTCAGTTTATGGCGCAGTGGAGAATGCGCCTATCAGTGAGAGCCATCAGTGCCAGCCCCTGTCATGCTACGGCGTGGGGAAGCACGCGGCTGAGGGGTATCTGCGCGTATATCTGGACAAGCTGCCGTTTGTTTCCCTACGCATGTTCAACGTTTACGGCCCCGGTCAGGACATGGATAACCTTCGCCAGGGAATGGTCAGTATTTATCTGGCACAGGCATTCGCAAGCAGGCGGATTGAAGTGAAGGGGAGTGTCAATCGTTTTCGTGATTTTATTTATATTGATGACGTCGTTGAGGCTTGGTTGCGTGCGGCAACCTATCCCTCTGTAGTAGGCAAAGCTTTGAATGTCGCCACCGGTATTAAGACGACGGTTGGAGAGCTTCTTGGTCAGGTCTGTGCCATGGTTCCTGGCAGTAGTTATTATGTCCAGGGGGCGACTCCTGGAGACCAAAGCGGTATCTATGCAGATATTTCCAAGTTGAAGGAAAGTCTTAATCTTGCCTCTTTTGTGCCACTTAGCACTGGATTGCGCTTGTTCGCAGATTGGGTGCGCAAGGTCAAGCCCACTATCAGTGCCAATCTTTCGATTTGAAATAATCATGAAAATACTCGCACTTATTCCAGCTCGCATGGGTAGTAGTCGTTTCCCTGGAAAGCCACTGGTGCCAATTTTTGGCAAGCCGATGATTGGTCATGTGTATGAGCGAGTGTCGAAAAACCTCCTGCTGGCGGTGGTTGCCGTGGCAACCTGTGATCGTGAAATTGCTGATTACATAGAAAGCATCGGTGGCCGTGCGGTTATGACCGGAAGTCATCATGAACGGGCGTCTGATCGCTGCGCCGAGGCACTCGAGATTCTGGAGCGAGAAGATGGCGTAATATACGACATAGTAGTTATGGTGCAGGGGGATGAACCGATGACACATCCGGACATGATTACTGAGGCAGTTAATCCGATGCTGGACGATCCGACTATTAAGGTTGTCAATCTATTGGGCAAGATCGATTCTGCCGCGGAATTTGAGGATCGTAACTGCATCAAAGTTGTATGTGACTTGCACGGCAATGCTCTCTATTTTTCGCGAGAGCCCATTCCCACTCGTTCCAAGATTCCGCTCATTCCCATAGGTAAACAGGTTTGCGTTATACCGTTTCGGCGTGATTTCCTGCTTGAATATACCCGCATGACGCCTACCCCATTGGAGATTGCTGAATCGGTGGACATGATGCGTGTTTTGGAACATGGCTTAAAAGTGAAAATGGCGCTAACCCGTCACTGCACCCAGTCAGTGGATACGCCTGCCGATCTGAAGAAAGTTGAAAAACTCATGGTAGAGGTTGTCTGATAATTCATACGCTTACTCTCTGGGATTGCCGTGCCGATCCGCCCAGCCAAGAGGGGACGATCTATTGCTGGCAAGGCTATTCTGAAGAGAATTCCGTCCATTCTCTTTTTCGATACGTCGAGACGCATAGTGAGCGGTTGCGATGTAAATATCTGGCATGGATCCATGATTTGGGTGAGCATCGAATTGATGGCAAGCGTCTTATTGATCACTTTGCATTTGAAGGCGGACCTAGCTATTGGTGGCTGACATTATTTGCCGAAAAGAGTCCATGGAAGTCACCTTCTATTATTGACGTGATTCGTCTTTTGGCATTGGAAGAGATTGTCCTTCAGAGGAGGCCATGCAAGTTTCGGCTGGTGAGCGCGAATCGCTGTTTGCATGAAGTGCTTAGTGATTTATGTCAGCGCCTGGGTATTGCTTACGAATGGGAAAAGCTCCCTGCGCAGTCGCGACGACAGTTGAGCTTTAGAGGCATCTATCGAATCCTTCCCCCCTCGGTGTCGGCGCTTATTAGGCTAGCGCATCATTTGTTGACTCGCTGGTCGTTTAGGCGGATGGAAAAGTCTGGTTGGCTTGGCGGTGGGAAGTCCCTGTTCATCTGCTCATTTTTTTACGATGTAGATTCCGCATTGGCTGGGGAGGGGAATTTTCGCTCGAGACTATGGGGGGGCTTGCTTGGCCTTATGGAGCAGAGTGGATGCTCTGGGAATTGGCTGCATCTTTACATCCCCCACGCTGCCGTTTCTAGTCCACATCTCGCGATGGATTGGGTGCAGTGTTTCAATCGACAGCGTCAGAAGCAAAGCTTTCACACCTTTCTTGACGCATATTTATCTTGGTCCATTGTGGTGCGAATTCTTAAGAGTTGGGTCAGGCTCAGCATTGTCTCTTGGAGAGTCAGGAGGGTGAAACGTGCATTTCGTCTGGAAGGATCTCAGCTCTCCTGGTGGCCGTTCATGCGGAACGACTGGCAAACTTCGATGCGAGGCTCAGTTGCCATCAGTAACTTGATGTGGCTCGAATTGTTTGATAGGGCGCTGAGGGATCTTCCGCATCAGACGAAGGGGATATATCTCAGTGAGAATCAGGCTTGGGAGCGGGCGTTGATCCATGCATGGCGCAAGCACGGACACGGTCAGTTGATTGCAGCGCAGCATTCTACTGTCCGTTTTTGGGATCTACGCTATTTTAGTGACCCTCGCACAGTTCGATCATCTGCTCCCTATTCAATGCCGCAGCCTGACCTTACTGCCCTCAATGGCAAGGCTGCCGTTGAGGCATATCTTGCAGCAGGTTATCCGAAAGAGGCCATTGTTGAATGTGAGGCCTTGCGTTATGGGTATCTGAGCAATTTTCGTCCACGACACTCATTGGGGAAAGTGAAGGGAGCCTCGATTAGAGTGCTGGTTCTGGGTGACCACATGGCTTCAGGTACGATTAAAATGCTGCAATTACTTGAGGCGGCAGCTCTGCGTATATCTATGGCCGTAACGTATACCATAAAGCCACATCCGAACTGTTTAGTTAAAGCGGCAGACCATCCGGCCCTGCATCCTAGGGTCGTCATGGATCCCTTGGGGGATATCTTGCACGACTACGATATCGCCTATTCTAGCAATACGACGTCGGCGGCGGTTGATGCTTACCTTGCCGGTTTGCCGGTGGTGGTGATGCTGGACGAGGCGGAGTTGAACTTTAGTCCTCTACGAGGCCTGCCCGATGTGCCGTTCGTCGGTACCGCAGCGGAACTGGCGGAAGCGCTGCAGGCGATGGGCCGGGGCTTGGCTGGGAGACTTGACCTCGAGGATTTCTTTTTTTTAGATCCGGAACTGCCCCGTTGGACGCGAATATTGTCAGTTGCTACTTCCGTGTGAACTGGCTTGACGATTACCCCGGCATCTATTTTGGCGAGGCATTGTATGAAAACAGTTATTCTCTGCGGTGGGCTCGGTACCCGTCTCTCCGAGGAAACGCAGTCCAAACCAAAGCCCATGGTGGAAATAGGCGGGCGTCCCATCCTTTGGCATATCATGAAGATCTACGAACGGCATGGCCTGAAGGATTTTGTATTGGCACTTGGCTATAAGGGAGACACGATCAAGGACTATTTTCTCAATTATCACGCTCGGCAGAGTAATCTGACTGTGCATTTGAAAAACGGCCAGATAGATTACTCGAATCCGACGGCTGAGGATTGGCGGGTGTCGCTCATCGATACGGGCGCGAACAGCATGACCGGGGGGCGTCTGCTGCGTTTGAAACCATACCTGCAATCGGGTGGAACATTTATGCTAACTTATGGGGACGGTGTTTCAGATGTAGATCTCTCAGCTCTCCTGTCCTTCCACCGGTCCCATGGCCGGTTGGCGACGGTAACCGCAGTTCGGCCATCAGCGAGGTTCGGAGGCATGCACATTGGTGATGGTCAGGTGCGTGAATTCAAGGAGAAGCCGCAGTCAGGCGAGGGGTGGATCAACGGTGGATTTTTCGTTTTTGAATCAGCGGTTTTTGATTATCTGAAAGACGACTCTACAATTCTGGAGCAATCGCCATTGGAGAGCTTGTCCAGGGACGGGCAGTTGATGGCCTATGAGCACCCTGGTTACTGGCAATGTATGGATACGATTCGTGATCGTGATGCGTTACAGGCATTTTGGGACAGTGGCCGGGCTCCATGGATGGCGTAGAGGCGTAATCCTGTTGAAGCCAATGATGCAATGCTTGCGTAATCCATCCCCAGCGGGGCAATAATTCAATATGTCAGCACTGCATCCCTTAAGCTCATCCCCCGTTAACTCGTTCTGCGATTGTTACCGGGGAAAGCGCGTCATCGTAACTGGGCATACCGGTTTCAAGGGCAGCTGGCTTACCACTTGGTTGCTGCAATTGGGCGCTGAGGTTATCGGGGTTTCAAGGGATATACCGACACAGCCGTCGATGTTCGAGGAGTTGGGTTTGGCCGGCCGGATCAGGCATTTTCATGCGGATATCCGTGATCTTGGCGTGATGTGTGAATTGTTTCGTGATTCGCGGCCGGATTTTGTCTTTCATTTGGCGGCTCAGGCTATTGTCTCGACTTCCTATAGCGATCCGGTTGAGACGATGACCACGAATGTCATGGGTACGATGAATATTCTTGAGGCCCTGCGTAGGCTGGAGCAACCTTGCGTAGCGGTGCTGATCACTAGCGATAAGTGCTATGACAATGTTGAAGGGGTATGGGGCTATCGCGAAATTGATGGGCTGGGTGGTAAGGATGTCTACAGTGGCTCCAAGGGGGCAGCCGAGTTGGTCATCAAGTCGTATCTACATTCGTTTTTTCAAAAAGGGCATCCGGTTCGTTTGGCGATTGGTCGTGCGGGTAATGTGATTGGAGGTGGAGACTGGGCGCGGGATCGTATCGTGGCGGACTGCATGCGGGCTTGGAGTGAGGGGCGTATTGTTACAATTCGAAGTCCCAAGGCTACGCGGCCTTGGCAGCATGTGCTGGAGTCCTTGAGCGGTTATCTTGTCCTTGGCCAAGCTGTGGCTCAACAGCCGCAGTTGCATGGTGAGGCCTTTAATTTCGGTCCGCTGGCAGAACAAAACCGCACTGTGGTCGAATTGTTGAGAGATCTTGGCATGTACTGGGGTTTTGCCACCCCTGATGAGGCCTGCCAGATCATTGCCAGTACTTCATTCCACGAGGCTGCTCTTCTCAAGTTAAATTGCGATAAAGCATTATTTCACCTTCAATGGGAGCCTGCTCTCAATTATGCCGAGACTATCCGTTTAGTGGGTGATTGGTATTCTGCATTCTATCGTGAGCGCGCCGATATGTATGCCGTAACATTGGCACAAGTTGCCGCCTACGAGCGCATAGGGACCGAGCGCAACCGAATATGGCGTAGGGCTTAATGGATAAGTTGTTTCCGATTGTAAGTTTGGTCAGTGGGGTGACGTTTACTGAGCTGCGCCAGGTCAGTGATGAGCGAGGCGCGCTGCTTCATATGTTGCGTTGTGATGCTACTGAGTTTTCTCGTTTTGGCGAATGTTATTTTTCCGAGGTGATGCCGGGTGCCATCAAGGCCTGGAAGCGCCACCGTATTCAGACGCAGAATGTAGCGGTGCCGATGGGGCGTATTCGCATGGTGATTTATGATGACCGGGAAGGGTCGGTCACGCGTGGATTGTTACAGGAACTGGAGCTCGGTCGTCCGGACAGCTATCTGCGGGTGAAGATTCCCCCTGGTGTTTGGTATGGCTTCGCCTGCATCGGTGATAGGCCCGCGTTGCTGGCAAATTGTACGGATCTTCCCCATGATTCAACAGAGGGCGAACAGTGCCCGCCAAACTCCCGGATAATTCCCTATCAATGGACCTCATGAGCGCGTGGACCCGGCAATGACGCAACCGCTGATGCGCCTTCTAGTCATCGGTGGCAGCGGGTTCATTGGTCGTCATATCGTCAATCATGCTATCGGGCTTGGTTGGGACGTAACCAGTCTCAGTCTTACGTCGCGTCCTGGCGGCGAAGGGATTTTCCCCGGAGTCCGGTATGTGGTAGCCGATCTTGTCAATGCTGCCGCGCTGAAGAAGGTGTTGGGAGAGGCTTCTTTCGAGTATGTGGTGAATTGTGGCGGGTATATCGGGCACCGTTCATTTAGCGATGGAGGCTGGAAGGTCTTCGACGTCCATTTCGAGGGTGTGCTCAATTTGGCTAGAACCTTGAATCGAAATGTGCTGCAATCGTTCATCAATATTGGCAGCAGCGACGAGTATGGTAATAACCCGTCACCTCAGGTAGAGACTCAACGAGAGGCGCCGATTTCCCCATACTCTTTGGGAAAGGTTGCTGCTACTCATTTTCTGCAGATGCTTTACCGGACCGAACGGTTTCCTTCAATAACTCTGCGGCTTTTTCTGACCTATGGTCCAGGGCAAGACAAGCGCCGTTTTCTTCCTCAGATCATTTCTGGTTGCTTGGAGGGCAGATCGTTCTCGGTTTCGGAGGGGAAGCAGTTGCGAGATTTTTGCTTCGTTCAGGACACGGTCGCGGCAGTATTTGCAGCCCTTGCCAGTTCGTCTGCGAAGGGTGAAGTTATTAATGTTGGTTCGGGCCGGCCCGTTTCCATTCGCCAGATGATTGAAACGGTTCAACGTTTAGTGGGTGGAGGCGTCCCCAAGTTTGGAGAGGTTGCCTATAGGTCCGGTGAAAATATGAGTTTGGTTGCGGATATTTCCAAGGCTAAGGCGATGTTAGATTGGCAGCCTGTGGTGACGCTGGATAGTGGGCTTGAAAGAACGATCAAATGGATGATGGATAAACGATGAAGCAAAGCCCCCTCGTGAGCGTGTTAATGAATTGCTATAACGGGGAAAAGTATCTGCGGGAAGCCGTTGATAGTGTCGTGGCCCAGACATATCAAAATTGGGAAATTGTTTTTTGGGATAACCAATCCACCGATCGAAGTGCGGAGATATTTAAAAGTTACGATGACCCAAGGTTGAAATATTTCTATGCACCCGTTCATACCGATTTAGGTGGAGGCCGAGCTAAGGCGTGGGAGCATCTCGCGGGTGAATTTATTGCGGTTTTGGATGCTGACGATGTCTGGCTGCCCGATAAACTTGAAAGGCAGATTCCGCTTTTTGACGATCCTGAAGTCGGAATCGTTATCAGCGATGCACTGTTCTTCAATGAGAGAAGCCAGAGGCGATTGTATGGCTGGAAATATCCCCCGACGGGTTGGGTTTTCGAACGGCTGGTCTCGCAGTATTTTATTTGTTTGGTGACCGCTGTTTTTCGAAGGTTAGGCGTACTGAAATTGAGGAGAGCGTTCGATCCTGACTTTAGCTCGATTGCGGATTTTGATCTGGCAGTTCGGTTAAGTCGTATTTCAAAGCTTGCGTTGTATCCGGAGGTGCTTGCAAAGTGGAGAGTACATGCCGGAAGTGATACCTGGAGATACCCGCTGGCTTTCGTTCAGGAAAGAGAGCGCTGGCTCGCGAAACAAATTTCCGAGGAACCCTCTTTTGTCGAAAACTACTCGACAGCAATTCGTCAGTTTAAAGATAAAAATCTGAGAACAAAAGCGGTCCATGCGCTTCTTGCCAACCAGCGCATCGTCGCGTTGGAGGCATTGGGCCAAGTCCGCTTCGATCATTGGCATGCTTGGGCACTACTGCTCCTGTGTTTCCTCCCATTTCCAAGCGTTATGATTTCCTGCCTTTATAAACGAAAATTTCTCAACTCGCCGACTATTAGATAAGCGCGGCTCAGGCTGGATTTGCATCAGTATTGTTGATTCAGGGCGTGAAGTGCTGTATCTAGAGTTGGAGCCTAAGGATACTTTGGTGTGGTGACGTAATGTGTGGGATAGCGGGTTTATTAGATCGTCGGGAGGCTGAGCCGGGCTCTCGCGTGTCCGATATGATTGCATCGATTCGCTATCGGGGCCCTGACGATAGCGGGGTGTGGTGTGATCCGAAGATCGGACTTGCGCTTGGCCATGCACGGCTATCGATTCTTGACCTATCGAAAGCTGGTCATCAGCCGATGTCATCCTTCAGCGGTCGCTTTGTCATTACCTATAACGGGGAGGTTTATAACTATGCCGAGTTGCGATTCGATCTAGAGGCCATCGGTGTAACGTTCCGCGGTCATTCTGACACGGAGGTGATGCTGGCGGCATTTGAAGCGTGGGGCCTGGAAAAGTCCGTGCAGCGATTTGTTGGCATGTTTGCCTTTGCTCTCTGGGACCGTGTCGATCGGCAACTTACTTTGGCGCGTGACCGCCTGGGAGAGAAATCGCTCTACTACGGTTGGTGTGGTGAAACATTTCTATTCGGGTCTGAGCTCAAGGCTCTGTGCGCTCATCCATCGTGGCGTGGGGATATCAATCGGAGTGCGCTTGCCAGCTACATGCGATACGGCTATGTGCCCTTACCCCATTCAATTTATCTGGGGATATGCAAGCTCCTGCCTGGTACGTGGCTTCGGATTTCTGCCGATGACCGGCCAGGGCATATGCCGGAGCCCAATACGTACTGGTCGGCTCACAAGATCGGGATGCAGGAGCCGCTCACCGATCTCTCTGATCTGGCAGCAACGGATGCACTCGATTCCCTGCTGCGCCAGACCGTGGGCAGGCAGATGATTTCAGATGTGCCTCTGGGGGCGTTCCTGTCTGGAGGTGTTGATTCGTCCACGATTGTTGCGCTGATGCAGTGCCAGTCGTCACGTCCCGTGCGGACGTTCTCGATCGGTTTCAGTGAGTCGGACTATGATGAGGCGCGCTACGCGAAGCAGGTCGCAACGCATCTGGGCACGGATCACACTGGGTTATACATATCTGCAAGGGAGGCGCTGGATGTCATTCCGAGATTGTCGGAAATCTACGATGAGCCGTTCGGTGATTCATCGCAAATCCCGACCTATCTTGTAGCGGCACTCGCGCGAAAGCACGTGACGGTTGCTCTTTCTGGCGATGGCGGCGACGAACTATTCGGCGGCTACAACCGCTATTTCTGGGGACGGTCGATCTGGAACCGCATAGGCCCGCTGCCTCAAGGTATTAGACGTGGAGCAGGCAGGATGATGATGGCCTTGAGTCCTGCGGCATGGGATCGTATCGGAAAATTGCTCCCACGAGGTGTTCGGCAACTGGCTTTGGGGGACCGTATTCACAAGCTCGCGAGCGTGATCGATGTGGATGGCCCGGATGAGTTATATCGCCGGCTCGTTTCCCAACATCAGAAGCCAGGCTCGCTGATCATCGGCGCCGGGGAAATGCCAATCTGGGCTGATGCAGAGGCGGCATCCTTCGGCCGGAGCGATTTCACCGAGCGTATGATGTTTCACGACCTCGTGGGCTACCTTGCTGACGATATCCTGACCAAGGTGGATAGGGCTTCCATGGCTGTGAGCCTGGAAACCCGCGTGCCATTGCTGGGCCATCACCTCGTCGAGTTCGCCTGGCGCTTACCGTTGTCAATGAAAATTCGCAACGGACAGGGCAAGTGGCTGCTGCGGCAGGTGCTCGATCGTTATGTGCCGCGTGCATTAATTGATCGGCCTAAGCAGGGCTTTGGAATTCCTCTCGATACCTGGCTGCGCGGACCATTGCGGGAGTGGGCCGAGGAATTACTGGATGAAGGTCGCCTTCGCCGCGAGGGGTACTTGCATCCTGCGCCTATTCGAGAAAAGTGGAGTGAGCATCTTTCCGGCAGACGGAACTGGCAGCATTGGCTGTGGAATGTCTTGATGTTTCAGGCGTGGAAGCAGGCCTGACGTCATGGCCTCTATCAATCTAACGGTAAAGCATCGCGAGTAAAGCCTTCGTGAAAAGTAAGAGTCAGCTTTCAAGTGATATGCGCGTGGTGCTGTACTTCGGTCTTGGTGTGTTCGTGTACGCTCTGCTTGTGTCGTTTCTGCTCCAGACGGTAGTGATCCCAAGAGTCTTTTCGAGCCCGGATACCGTGCGGGGTTTGGTCGTGATTGACTCTATTGGCTTCGACGGTGTTGCGCGGGTAAAAGCTGAGGAGATTGCTCGGAACGGCTGGTCCGCATGGGAGTTGCGTCCAAGTGGGCATATGCCAGCGGGCATTGCGTCAATATTTTACGCGATATGGAAGCCTGTCCCGTATAGCGTCCTGCCATTTAATGCATTGATCCATGCAATTGCTGCAGGTGTCGTCCTGCTCATTCTGCGTTCTTTTTTCCCGAAAGTGCCAGCGCTGCTGGGGACTCTAGTTTTTGCGTTAAATCCTGCGGCAATGGAGTGGGTGGCCCAAATACATCGGGATGGTGTTTTTATTTGCGGAAATCTTATGTTTATATTTGCAATGATAAAGTTGAATGCGAAATTTAATGATAGCTCATGTAGCAGGATTGCCATTGTGATGCCGTTAGCCGTGGCAATCTTTGGTATAGGTATTGTGTGGATTGCACGGCCATATTGGATTCAGGTCATGATGCTGTCTTCTATTATGGGGTTTTTCATATCTGCAATAAATATGAAATCAGTCTGGGCTGGACGGGCGAGAGCGTGCGGTGCATTACGTATGTTTGGAATGGCAATCCTGATTTTGCTGCAAGTATGTATTGTGAAAAGCCATGCTCAATTTGAGCCTGTAGATATGAGCATGATTTCATCATTTGGAGCACCGGGGGGTGAGGAGAGAAATAGTGTCTATTCAACGTCGTGGACAAGGACTTCATGGATCCCAAATTTTGTGGACGAGCGTCTTTATCGGATTGCCATTTCGCGACGGGGAACGCTATCGCACGCAGGTGGTTCAGTGGTCGATTCAGATCGTCTTTTTGAGTCAGGCGTAGAGGTGCTCACTTATGTTCCGAGGGCTTTGCAGGTTGGGGTGTTGAGTCCATTTCCAAGTCTCTGGTCTGGTCAAGCTAGCACCCCGGCAATCACAATCGGGAGAAAAGTTGTCGGCGGAGTAACGTTTGTGTGTTATATTTGTTTAATAGGTTCAGCTGTGGGCATCGTAAAGATGCGGGTGTGGCCTGAGGTGTGGACGATGGTTGGATTGTGCATAATGGGCATTTTGATGTTTGCAATGGCTAATTCCAATATCGGCACCTTGATTAGATATCGGTATGGATTTTATATGCTCATTGTCGCATTTGGTGCGGCTTACTGGGCCAGTGTGTTTTTTAGGTTGCGCCATGAAACTGGAAGTTAGAGGGGGCTCCGGAAATTCGGACAGTGTGGTAAGTGGTAGCCTGGCTTCACCGAAGCCACCAGATGGTGGCGAACCAGAGGAGCGAGGCGATGAAGAGAACACGACGAAATCACGGAGCGCCGTTTAAGGCGCAAGTCGC
>SXGT01623979.1_pt1 | contig 18737 bp, 18 predicted proteins | sample 3176221 | NCBI WGS metagenome assembly SXGT01 (sample SAMN11356862, study PRJNA531348) | freshwater metagenome | isolation source: freshwater sample F1-120 | place: China: Fuxian Lake, Yuxi | collected 2017-12-25
CCATGCCGATGACGATCTCCTCGACCTCGTGGGAGCCGGCCGCGTCGATGAGCAGGTCCAGCGTCGCGATCATGCTCTCGGCGCCCTCGCCGGAGAAGCGCTTCGCGTTGCGGAAGTTCGTGTCGATGAACTGCTCGAAGATCTCCGCGTCCGTGAGGCGCGTGAGGACGCGGAGCGTCTCCGATCGGTCGAGCTCGCAGCGGTTCTTCGTGGACTCGATGCGGGTCTGGAGCCACTCCCGCATCTCCGGCCGTTCGAAGTGAGTGTATTCTACACCTATCGAGCGGCAGTACGTCTCCTCCATGTGGTGGATGATCTGGCGGAGGGTGGCGCGCTCGGGGAGCCCGGCCACGCCGGCGGTGGAGAAGGTTTTGTCGAGGTCGGACTCGTGCAGTCCGAACTTGGCGAGCTCGAGCTCGGGCCGGAGGGGGGGCGCGGCGCCCAGCGGGTCGACGGCCGCGAACAGGTGCCCGCGGACGCGGTAGGCGTAGACCAGCTGGGAGACGCGCTCCTGGAGCGCGGCCATGGCGAGGAGGCGCTCGTTCTTGCTGGCGCGCGCGGAGATGGAGACCGCCGCCTCGCGCGCGGTGGGCTGGCCGCCGTGGGTGCCCCCGTTGGCGCTTGCCTGGGTCGGGCGCTCGACGCCGTTCAGCCCGGCGAAGAACGTGCGCCACTCGGCGGGAACCGATCCGGGGCTCTGGAGGTACTGCGCGTGCAGCTCGTCGACGAAGCCTGCGTTGATACCGAACTCTTCGAACATCGTGCGCGTCTGGATAGCCTAGGATCGGCGGGTCCGCCGGGGTTTTTCGCTTCGTTCATCCTCGAGCCAGGCCGCGAGGTCGGCGGTGGGATCGAGGACGATGACGAGGGCATCGACGCCCTTCGGCGGGGCGCCGGGGCCGGCGGGGGCCATGCGGATCCCGTCGGCGTCGCGGAAGAGCACGACACGGATCGCGGGGAGCTGGACGAGCGGCGTGGGCATCGGGGCCGACGGCGGGGACGAGGCGGGCGCCTCGGGGCGGCTCTCCGTGATGCTCGACAGCTCGTCTCCCGTGAGGTTCTGCGTCGGGTGCGCGTCCCACTCGTCTGCCATGGTGACGACCGGGGCACGCGAGCGCACCTCACGATCGGCGTGGCTCTTCCGGCGTCCGCGCCGCGCGTCCTGCGCGCCGCCGGGGTCGACGCTCGTGCCCGGCGCCGTGGGGACGCTGGGCTCCTCGCTCGTCGGACCGACGTACCGACCTGGCCCGGCGTCGTGGGCGGCGGGCACCTCGGCGGCGCGCATGGTGCCCGGGATCTCGCCGAGCGCGCCGGCCTTGCGCGCGGCCTCCTCCAGGTTGGCCTGGGAGCGGCGTCGCTTCGGCGCGAGCACGCCCGTGCGCGTGGACTGGGGCTGCGGCGGCGTGGGCTCGACGGCTGCCCTGGGCGCACGGCCCTTGGACGGGAGCGGGACCTCGCGCTTGGTGGCGACGCGCTGGAGCGGCATCGAGGGCGGGGGAGGCTCGGTCTTGGGCTCGGTGGCCGCGTACTCGGCCTGCTGCGCGCGGAAGGCCTGCGCCTGGGCGTTGCGGATCGACTGCGGCAGGGCCGCTGGAGGCGTGAGGAGCGTCTTCGTCAGGGCGCTCGAGCCGCCCGCGCCGGCGCCGCGCGTGGAGAGCGAGGTGAGATCCGCGGCGGCCTTGGCGAGCTCGAGTGCGCGCTCGTCCGCGTCGACCTCGGACGCGGCCTCCGCGGCGCGCCGGATCCACTTGAGCGCCTCGGCGATGTCTCCGCGCGCGAACATGGCCTCCGCGGTGGAGAGCGCCCAGGAGACGTCCTCGGCGTCCTCCGGCTTCGGCGCGGGGATCGTGAGCGTGTCGGCCACCGGCGTAGTTTGCGGGGGTCGAGGGGACTTGACAAGCAAATGGTCCGCGCGCGCGTATGCTACGGTCGCGGCGTGCGCTTGACGGTGAACGGCGAGGCGATCGAGGTCCCCGACGGCCTCACGGTGCGCGGGCTCGTGGTGCACCTCGGGCTGACCGAGGGGCCCGTGGCCGTGGAGATCAACCGGGAGGTGGTGCCGCGGGCGGAGCACGGGGTACGAGGCGTGGGGCAGGGGGACGTGGTGGAGATCGTGCACTTCGTGGGGGGGGGGTAGGGCGAGCCGTCCCGCGGGACGCTCACCCGTCCACGAGCGCCCGCGCCCGCGCAACCCGCGCGGTGATCGCCGCGTGCGCGGTCGCCTCCAGCGCCGACGCGCGCGCCCCCTTCGTCGCGATCGGCTCCCCTACCGACATCACCGCTCGCGTGGGGGGCGCGGCGCTGATCCTCGCCAGGTGCCGCGGGAAGGTCTCGTCGAAGAACGCCGCCTCCGATCCGGTCGCGTAGGCGATCCCCACCGGGATCACGTCCGCGCCCGATCGCGCCGCAGCCAGGAACGCCCCCGGCTGGAACGGCCGCACCTCGTCCCCGGCGAACGTCGTCCCCTCGGGGAACACGCAGATGGTCTCGCCTGCCTCGAGCACCCGGCGCATCGCCCGGATCGTGAGCATGCCGCTCTGCGGGCTCCGCCGGTCGACGAACACCGTGCCCGTGCTCCTCGCCGCAAGCCCGATCATCGGCCACCCTGCGAGATCATGGCGCGACACCATGCGGCCCCCGAAGACCGACAGGAGGATCCCGATGTCGATCGCCGACCTGTGGTTGGACACGATCAGCCGGCCGCCGGACCCTCGCGGCGGGATCGTCCCGTCCACCTTCAGCCGGATGGCGTACAGCCGGAGGAGGCCCTTCGTCCACGTCCGCACCCACCGATCGCGCACATCCGGATCGTCCCCGCGCGGTCCGAGCCGGCTCCGTCCGAGCCAGCCCGCGAGCATCGTCCCGGTGAAACCCGCGAGGCCCGCCGACCGGAACGCCAGGCGCGCCCGACCTCTCGCCCCTCCCGTCGTCACATGAACCTCCTCAGCGCGAGGGCGACCCGCTCGAGGCCGCGCCGGGCCAGCGAACGGTCACGCCACGTGGACAGATCGAGCCGGCGGGCGCGCGCGACGTCCTGCTCGAAGTACCCGCGCACCCACGCGCAGAACGCGGCGTCCTCCACCGCGATGTTGACCTCCAGGTTGCGGATCGATCGCTCGTCGAGGTTGTACGTCCCGATGGTCACGAACGCCTCGTCGATGATGGCCGTCTTCGCGTGCATCATCGGGCCGGCGTGCACGTACAGCTCCACCCCCTTCACGAGCAGCCGATCGTAGAGCCCCTCCTGGGCGAACTGCACCATCGGCACGTCACCCCGCTCGGCGACGAGGATCCGGATCCGTACCCGTCGCTCGGCCGCCCGCGCGAGCGCACGCTGGACGCGGCGATCGGGCACGAAGTAGGCGTTCGAGATGTCGATGCTCGACCTGGCGCCCTGGATGCGTGAGACGTACTCGGCGTGGATGCTGCGGCGGCTCCGTCGCTGGCTCGCCAGCACACGGACCGGGTTCGAGCGGCTGCGTCGCAGGGGCAACAGATCCGTCGGGCCCAGCTCGAAGGCGAGCCTGCGCCACGTCTTGTAGAAGAGGGTCCTGAGCTCCAGCGTCGCGATGCCGCGCACCTGGATCATGTCGTCGCGCCAGCCCTTGCCGCCGTGCTCGCGCGGGGACCACTCGGCCGCGAGGTTGATACCGCCGGTGAAGCCCATCTCGCCGTCGACCACGAGCATCTTCCGGTGATCGCGCTGGTCGATGAGCTGGAGGTTGAAGCGCGGGCTCAGCGGGAACAGCGGGTGATAATCGTAGACCTGACCGCCCGCCTTCGCGATCGGCGCGAAGAAGTCCGGGCCGATGGCCATGCTCCCGACGGCGTCGTAGATCACCTTCACCGTGACGCCACGACGGGCGGCGGCGGCGAGGGCCTCGCGGAAGCGGACGCCGACCGGATCGTCGCCGATCCAGTACATCTCGAGGAGGATCTCGCGGCGTGCCGCGGCGATCTCCTCGAGCATCGCCGGGAAGGCCTCGCGGCCGTCGCGGAGCAGCCGCACGTCCGTGCCGCCGACCTGAAACCAGCGGCTCGAGGCGGGCGGGAGGTCGGTCACGGCTGGGCCCGTCCCGACGGCGGGCGGAGCGCGACCAGGAGGAGGCCCTCCGGTCTGAAGGCCTCGTCCGCGAGGCCGCGCAGCGTGCCGTCGGTCGCGCTCCGCGCGCGGTCCTCGAGGTCTCCGGAGAACAGCCAGGCGACGCGACGCGCGGGATCCCGGAGCTCGAGCTCGCGGGTGCGCGCGCGGACTCTCTGCGCGCGGGCGAGATCGGCGGCGTCGAGCGCACGCGCCTTCGCCAGGACGGCGCGGACCTTCTCGACGGCCGGGTCGAGCGACACGTTCGAGCCGGACACGCGGACGACGATCGCGAGGCTCTCCCTCGGGCCGACCACGCGGACACCCCACTCCCGGGCGGCGCCGGCGAGCGCGCGGTCGAGCGGTCCGTCCTCGCCGTCGAGCGCGGCGGCGAGCAGGTGTGCGAGGTGAGGATCGGTCCCCGCGGGGAGCGGCGCCGCGACGAAGACCTCGGCGGTCCCGCCGGAGGTGCGTTCGAGGGCGTACGTGCCGGGCTTCGGCTTGGTCGCGATCTCCCGCGCGCACCCCCGTGCGTCGCCGGGGCGCCGGACGAGCCAGCGGTCGATCGTGCGCGCGGCGGCGTCGACCTGAGGCTCGGTCTCGCCGAGGAGCGCCACGCGCATGGGCCCGGAGAGCAGGGCGCGTCCACGACCGGCGAGCCCCGCTGCGCTCGCCCGCGCGAGCGCGTCGCTCGAGCCGAGGGGGTGGATCCACGACGGATGGCCCGGAGAGAGCACGCGGGCGAGCTGCGTGAAGGCCCGGGACGCGTCGAGCTCGCTCGCGCGGAGCAGCCCCGCCTGCGCCGTGGAGAGGTGGTGCGGGTCTGCGCCGACGATCGCGAGCGCGCGCCCCGCGACGTCGGCCAGCCTGCGCGCGTGCCCGTCCGCGCTCTCGCCCTCGCGGCGCGGGCCGTGCACGAGGACACCCACGCCCTCGGAGGTGACCCACGGCTCGATCTCCGCGTGCTCTTGCGCGCCCCGGGCCGCGGCGTGCGCGACGGCGGCCGAGAAACCTGCATCATGCAAGGATTCGGCGCCCGTCCCGCACGGGGATCCGAGGAGCAGCCACAGCTCTCCCTGTCCGGGCTCGGCGCGCGCGCGCTTCTCCAGCGCCGAGCCTGCGAGGTCGGTGCGGGCGCGCTTCATCGCGAGGTCGAGGTCCTCCTGCTTGATCTTGGGGCCCGGCTCCGCCACGAGCGTGAACGGCGATCGCCCGGCCGCGGCGTCCACCGTGGCGAGCCACCACGCCGCGCGCTCCGCGGCCTCCTCCGGCTCGCGACCCTGCCTCGACACGAGGCCGGCGTCCCGCTCGTCTCCCTGGGCCGCCTCGAGGGTGACGTCCTCCTCGACGAGCGCCGCCGCGGCCGCGACGCGAGAGGCCGCGTGCTCGCCGAGCTCGCCCGGCGAGAGATCGAGCTCGACCGCGACGCAGCCGCCCTCCGGGTGGGCGACCGCGGTGATGTCGCGCAGGCGACCGGGTGCGTCGAGGAGCCCGAGGCGCGCGCCGAGCGTGCCGCGGTGCAGGCCTGCGGCGGCCGCGACGGCCTGCGAGGCGCGAGGTGTCCAGAGCGCGACGGTCACGTGGACCGCACGCGGATCGGGCGAGGCGACGACGGCGGTCGTCTCGGCGACGGACGCGGGGGCGTTCGTCCGTGGCGCGGGAGGCCAGGCCTCGCCGCCGAGGATCCGCTCCGCGACCGAGTCCGCGACGGATCGCACTCCGACCACACCGATCGTCACGCGGCCGGTCCCGTGTGCGGACCGGCGCAGCGCCTCGAGGGTCGCCTGCGTCCACGGCGGCGTGGGCGAGAGCACGAATGGCTCGTTCTTGCAGGACCAGGCGGGCAGGGTCGACGCGTCGGCCACGCGCGTGATCCTCTCGACGCGGACCATCACGGGCGCGACCTCGACGTCGCGGACGGGCGTGAGGAGGGCCGCGCGAACGGCGTCCCACGCCGCGCCCGGGGCCTGCCCCTGGCGAAGCGGCACGCGGATCCGGTATCCGTCGAACGACGGCGTGACCCTCGCGTCGGGCAGCGCCGCGAGGCGCGAAGCCGTGAGGGCGCCCAGGGCAATCGCCGCTTCGCTCGACGTCGACAGCCGGGAGGTGACGACCGCGACCCCGATGGCCGGGTACGGATCGCCCTCGCGCGCGAGGACGGCGACCGGCGGCCGTTCGTCGCTCACCCGAACGTCCGCTCGCGCGAGGGCGGCCGACGGAGCACCCGGCCCCGGCTTGGGGGTTCGCGTCCTGTCCCCCCAGCACCCCGCGCCCACGCCGAGCACCATCGCGAGCACGACGCCACGCCAGGGAAACGGGCATCCCCCCGGCCGGGGCGACGCCCCCAGCACGCTCACTTCACGAGGTCCCCACGAGATCGCGGCGCCAGGTGCAGGGAGAAGAAATACGTGACGACTCCCGTCACCGACCGGTACCGGGTGCCGAGGGCGACGTCGGCGTCGGTGAGGTCGGACAGCTCGTTGGTGAGCGTCGGCGCGTTCGCGGCCGCGGCCGTCAGCGCGGCGGAGAGGCGGTTCGAGCTGTCGCGCCGAGGTGCCTGCGTCACGGTGACGTTCTCCACGGTCACGAGCATGCCGATCCACTTGCGGCCCTTCGCGTAGTCGCCGAGGTCCTCGAGGGGCACCTTCGCGGGTGTGATGCCGGTCGCGGTCTCGTAGCGGAAGGTCCCGACGGGTTTCGCCAGCTGCGGCAGGACCTGGCCTTTCGGGAAGACCGCCGTGCCGATCGCGGCGGTCTCCTGGTACACCCCGGTGAAGTCGAGCACGTCGCCGGCACCGACGCGAAGGTCGCCCGGGACGAAGGTGGGATCGTACAGGCTCACGCCGCTGAAGGGGACGGGCTCCCCGAGGTCCTGGACGAAGATGGTGCCGTGGCTCTTGCCGTTGCGCGTCTCGTCGAAGTTGTCGATCGCCACGACGCCCACCCCCGTCACGGTGACGATCGAGTTGACGGCGGGCCGCGCCTGGTTACCGGGGTTGGTCACGTCGCGGATCCGGAACCCGGCGCCCTGGAGCGACGCCGCGGGTGGGTTCCTGGCCACGCCGTCGAGGCGGACGGACAGGTCGTCGTCCCGCTTGCCCCCGCAGGAGACGAGAGAAGAGATTCCAAGGAAGAAAAGGAAGAGCGCTTTCGGGCCAGACATCACCCGCGGAACCTAGCAAACTCCCGCCCGACCGGAAACCCGCTTCACGGGGGCGCAGGTCGAGGTCAGGCTGCGCGCGCGGCGAGGGCCAACTCGAGGCGGGACTGGATCTTGTGCTTCTTCGAGTACACCGTCTTCACGCTGATGTTCATGCGCGTGGCGATGGCCTCGGGCTCCATCCCCTCCGCGAAGTACAGGAACGCGAAGGTGCGGTCCTTCTCGCTGAAGTCCTGGAGCGCGCTCTCGGCGATCCGCGCCTGCTCGTGCTCGGCGGTGATCTCGAACGGGTCGGCCGTGTCGGCGGCGAGGTCGCTGGCCTCCGCGAGGCACTCGCGGTGGGGTTCGCGCCTCAGCGAGCGGAGGTAGTCGTAGGCGCAGTTGATGGCCAGGAGGCCGATCCAGCTCGAGAAGCGGTTGCCGCGGGCCGGGTCGAACGAGCGGAGCTTGTGCTTGTCGTTCGCGAGGAGCGAGACGTAGAGCGTGGCGTAGATCTCGCGGACGTCGTCCGCGGAGATCAGCTGCGAGAACCGCCGCGTGACCTTCGTGATGCAGCGATGAACGAGCCGGTCGTACCGCTGCTGGAAGACCCGCCACGCGCCCGGCAGGTTGGCGAGCATCCCGGCGAGGAGTTCCTCGTCGTTCTCGTACTTGTCGCGGGTCGACACGAGGAAGAAACCGCTGTCACGACCACGAGCGCTGGAAAGCATGATGAGGGGACCTCCGGGCCGGGGAGCTGTGCCGGCGCACGGGCCTCTGCAGGGCCCGTTCCATCCCGAATTGAACCCTCGCGGTCCATGATATCCATGGTTTACGCACGACAGGCCCCCGCGGCGGGAGTGAAACACCGTAACGATCCCGTAACGACGGGCCCGCGTTACGGTCGGCGTTACACCTCGACGAGGGTGTTCCACTCCGGCTACCCGGCGGGGAGGGAAGTTCTCCCTCGCCACCCGTTTCCTTCCGTCAGAGCCTTCCCGGAGTGCACGGCTTCACCGCCCCCGAGGCGAAGGTCTCCTTGTACTCCAGGTAGAGGCGGCCGGCGTCGGTCGCCCGGCGCCGGTCCTCGTCGGTGAGATCGCGGACGACGCGCGCGGGCCGGCCCATCGCCAGCTTGCCCGCGGGCACCCGCGCGCCAGGCGCCAGCAAGGAGCCCGCGCCCAGCATCGAGCCGTCCTCGAGGACCGCCCCGTCGAGGACGACGCTGCCCATCCCGACGAGCACGCCGTCGCCCACGGTGCATCCGTGGAGCAGCGCCAGGTGCCCCACGGTCACGTCGTCGCCGACCCGCGTCGCGAACGAGCCGCCCGTGACGTGGATGACGGTGCCGTCCTGGACGTTCGTCCGGCGACCGATCCGGATCGGGAACACGTCGCCGCGCAGCACGCAGGCGAACCAGACGCTCGCGTCGTCGCCCAGCTCGACGTCGCCGATCACGGTGGCGTTCGGCGCGACCCACACCCGCTCTCCGAACGCCGGTACGACACCTCGGTGGGAGAGGATCACGGCGCCCCCAGAACCGGCAGCGCCCGGCGCTTCCGGCCGGCGCTGCGGGGCATGCGCCGGAGGTCGGCGGGCGCGATCTCGCCGCGGAGCGAGTGCTTGTACGCGCGCGTGATCGACGCCGACACGACGGCGCCGGTCGCGTCGACGCCCTCAGGGATCTCCATGTGGACGATCTCGTTCCGCTCCGTCCGCCCGGTCACGATCTGCATGCCGGCGCCCGCCGACCCGCCCTTGCTCGGCCCCTCGACGAGCACGCGCTCGGTCCCGCCGACGAGGCGCTCGAGGTGGGCCTTCCCCTGCGACTCCGAGAGCTCGAACAGGCGTCGCAGGCGGTCGGCCTTGACGTCCTCGGGTACGTCGTCCGCCAGCCGTGACGCCGGCGTGCCTGGACGCTCCGAGTACTTGAACCCGAACAGCGACACGAACCCCACCTCGCGCACGAGCGCGAGCGTGCCCTCGAAGTCCGCGTCGGTCTCGCCCGGGAACCCGACGATCACGTCGGTCGACAGCGTCAGGTCGGGGCGCGCCTCCTGGAGCGCGCGTGCCCGCGTCACGTACTCCGCGCGCGTGTAGCGGCGGATCATCCGGCGGAGGACGCGATCGCTACCCGACTGCACGGGCAGGTGCACGTGTCGCGCGAGGACGTCGAGCGTGGCGTGCGCCTGGACGAGGGACGGCGTCGCGTGCCGCGGGTGCGGGCTCGTGTACCGTAGCCGGAGCAGGCCGGGCACCTCGCGGGCGATGCGCGCGAGGAGGTGGGGGAACTGCGTCTCGTCGGGGTCGGCGCTGGCGGGCGGCGGGAGCCCAGGGTCGCGGAAGCTGTCGACGGTCTGCCCCAGCAGCGTGACCTCGCGTGCGCCCGCGCCGACGACGTGGTGGATCTCCTCCACGATCTCGTCCGCCGGGCGGTAGCGCTCCGGGCCGCGCGTCGTGGGGACGATGCAGAACGAGCAACGCTCGTCGCACCCCTTCATCGTCGTGACCCACGCGCTCGGGGGGGCGGCCCCGCCTGCGTACGAGACGGGCAGGAAGCGCGGTCGGTCGAGGTCGAACACCGTGTGGGCGCGGGGGGGCGCCCCCGACTGCTGATCGAGGACGAGCGCCGGCAGCTCGGCGATGTTGTCGGGCCCGACGACGAGATCGACGTGCGGGATCTGCCGCAGCAGTCGCTCGCCCTCCTGCTGCGCGACGCAGCCCGCCACGCAGATCACGAGGTCGGGCCGCCGCCGCTTCAGCGGTGCCAGCTTCCCGGCCTCGCTGCGCAGCTTCTGCTCGGCGCGCTCGCGGACGCTGCACGTGTTGAACACGACGAGGTCCGCCTCCTCGGCGCTCGGCGCCGCGACCCAGCCGTGCGCGAACAGCACCGACTCCATGCGCTCGGAGTCGTGCGCGTTCATCTGGCAGCCGAAGGTGTGAACGAAGTACGAGCCCACGATTCCCGGAAACCTTTAGCACCGGCCCTTGTCTTTTGCTTGAATCGGAGGTCTCCATGGTTCCTCGCCACACGTCTCGCGTCTCGCCGCGCGCCTCGTCCCTGCTCCTTCTGCTCGGGCTGCTCGTCTTGCCGGGCGGCTGCAAGAAGGGGGCGGACCGCGCGGGCGCCATCGCCTCGGCGTCGGCCGACCTCGCGCCGCGCGGCCCGCGCGCCAGCTGCAACCTCCTCGACCAGCAGGGAACGTGCGCGGAGTACGCGAACGACCAGCCGGTCGAGCGTACGCTCTGCGAGGGGCTCAGGGGTCGGTGGAGCGCGACGCCCTGCCCCGACGAAGGGCGCGTCGGCGGCTGCGCGAAGGAGGGTGGCGAGACGAAGCACTACTACAGGACCTTCGTGGAGCTCCGCTCCTTCACGCCCGAAGAGGCGAGGGCGGACTGCGAGAGCGAGCTCATCAAGGGGAGGTTCACGCCGTCCGGGGCCGGCGCCCCGTCGTCGCGGGCGCCGGTCGCGCCGAGGCCCTCGACGGCGGCGTCCGCCGGAGCGAGATAGCCTCGTTATATCCAGCAGTTACACAAATCGGCGCGCGCCGAGCGATCCACGTTGCGGGCACGGCGGCACGCTCTACACTGCTCGCCCCATGGCCAAGTTCGAAACGCTCGTTGATATCTACACCACCGCGGTCAAGACCTACCCCGACAACGATCTGTTCGGCACGAAGAAGGGAGGCGTCTGGCAGTGGACGACCTACCTCGAGTTCGGCAAGACCGTGGACAGCTTCCGGGCTGGCCTCGCCGGTCTCGGCTTCCAGCGCGGCGACAAGATCGCGCTCATCGCCAACAACTCCGTCGAGTGGGGGGTCGTGGCGTACGCGTGCTGCGGGCTCGGCGTCGCCTACGTGCCGATGTACGAGGCGCAGCTCCCGAAGGACTGGGAGTTCATCGCGAAGGACTGCGAGGCGAAGGGCATCGTCTGCGCGACGGACGCCATCACCCAGAAGGTGGTCGGCTTCCTCGACGAGGTGCCGTCCCTCCAGCACGTGATCAGCCTCGATCCCAACACCAAGGCCGAGGGCAAGGTCACGACGTACCGGTCCCTCCTCGAGGCGGGTGCGCGCAACAAGGTGGCGCCGATCCAGCCGTCGCCGAAGGACACGGCGTGCCTCATCTACACGAGCGGCACGACAGGCAACCCGAAGGGCGTCATCCTCTCGCACGGGAACCTCGCCGGCAACGTCTCGGCCATGAACGAGGTGTTCCCGATGTCCTCGATGGACCGGTCCCTCTCCTTCCTGCCGTGGGCGCACTCCTTCGGGCAGACGTGCGAGCTACACGGCCTCTTCTCGATGGGCGCGAGCATGGCGCTCTGCGAGTCGGTCGAGAAGATCATCGACAACCTCGCGGAGACCCAGCCCACGCTCCTCTTCAGCGTTCCGCGCATCTTCAACAAGATCTACGCCGGCGTGCAGAAGACGATCAGCGAGAAGCCAGACATGGTGCAGAAGATGGTGAAGAGCGCCCTCGCCACGCGCTCCAAGCAGCGCGACGGGCTGGAGGTGTCGCTCGGCGAAGGCCTCGTGCTCGCGCTGACCGACAAGATCGTGTTCAACAAGGTGCGGCAGCGCTTCGGCGGCCGGCTCAAGTACGCGTTCTCCGGCGGCGCGGCCATCTCGACGGAAGTGGCCGAGTTCATCGACGGCCTCGGCATCACCGTGTACGAGGGGTACGGCCTCACCGAGACGAGCCCGATCGCGACCGCCAACTGGCCCGGCAGCCGCAAGATCGGCTCGGTCGGCAAGCCCATCCCGGGCGTCAAGGTCGAGATCACCGCGGAGAGCGAGATCCTCGTCCGCGGCCCCAACGTGATGCAGGGCTACCACAACCGCAAGGAGGAGAACGACGCGGTCTTCACGGCCGACGGCGCGTTCCGCACGGGCGACATGGGCAAGCTCGACGCCGACGGCTTCCTGTTCATCACGGGCCGCATCAAGGAGCAGTACAAGCTCGAGAACGGCAAGTACGTCGTACCGACGCCGCTCGAGGAGCAGATCAAGCTCTCGCGCTTCATCCTCAACGCGATGATCTACGGGGACAACCGCCTGTACAACGTCGCCCTGGTCGTGGCGAACCTGGAAGTTGTCGAGAAGTGGGCCACGGAGAACGGCGTCTCCGCCCGCGGCGAGAAGTTGCTCGACGATCCGAAGGTGATCGCTCTGTTCCAGAAGGAGATCGAGCACTACGGCGAGAAGTTCAAGGGCTTCGAGGCCATCAAGGACTTCGCGCTCATCGGCGAGGACTTCACCGCGCAGAACGGGATGCTGACGCCCAGCATGAAGGTCAAGCGCCGCGAGGTCATGAAGAAGTGGGGCGACAAGATCGAGGCCCTCTACGCGAAGAAGCGCGAGAAGCCGGAGCCCGCGCAGGCGAAGGACAAGGGCGCGACCGCCGCCAGCTGAGCCATCCGGCGAGGGCGAGCGCGGCAGCCCACGATCCGGCGCCTCCGCGTCCGGCTTGCGTCGCGGAAGCGATCCTGCACCCGCCCCGCGGCTCGGTGATGGGGCCGCCCGCGGTGGCGTCGGGCACACCGGCGCCCGCGTCGCCCGGTTGCACGTCGAGGGGGCCGACGCAGGCGCCCTCGCGGCAGCGCGCGCCCGGGGCGCAGCTGGAGTCGTCCGCGCAGCGGTTCGCGCCCGTGCGGCAGGCGTCGTCGCTGACGCACTGCAGGTCTCCGGACTCGGTCGTGTGGCGGCACGTGAAGCCCCGCCCGCAGTCCGCGCTGCTGTCGCATCCGCGCCCGCACACCCGTCCACGCGCGAGGTCGACGCAGCGCGCCTCGTCGCCTGCGGCGGCGCACGCACCCGGGACGCGATCACAAGGAGAGCAGACGTCGCGGGCGTCGCCCGGACGCTGACATCGGTTCGCGACGCAGACGTGAGGGGCGGGGCAAGGGAGGAGGTCGCAGCCGGCTTCGCCGGTGCCGGGGTAGAGGGTGCACGCGCCGAGGCGATCGTCCGCCTCGAGCGAGCGCCAAGCGGGGCCCGCGCCGCTCGCGAACATCGTCGCCCGTGGGTCCGCCGAGTGACCGAGGCCGAGGAGGTGCCCGATCTCGTGGATCAGCACCGCACGGGCGTCTGCGGTCCCTGCGCGCCCGTCGAGCGACCACCGGTGGTCCGTTGCGTTGACGTGGATGTCCGCGTCGGTGGCGTTTCCGGCGGCGTCGGTGTGGATCACGGTCTGCGCGAGCGCACGCGCCTGGAGCCAGGCGGGCCAGCCGTCCTCGTGGAAGTACACGACGTTCCTCCCGTCGTTGGCTGGCGCGCGCGACTCGGCGGCGCCGACCCTCGCGCGAAAGGCCGTGCAGGGGAGGGTCGTCCAGGCGCGGATCGCCACGTCGATCTCCGCGGACACGTCGCCGCCCAGATCGCGGCTCGTCGATCCCGGCACGAGGACCACGGGGAGCGTCTTCCAGATCGCGTTCTCCGCGCCGCGCGTGAAGCTCGCGCTGGCGGCCGGTCCGCGGGTCCCCTGGATCACGAGCGGCTCCGCCGCGGCGACGCTCTCCATCCGGTCCGCGTGGCCCGCGTGCTCCACGACGAGAACGTAGCAAGCGTCCCGCCCCCCGGGCGAGTGCTACCATCCGGGCGGAGGCGAAGGATGCTGTTTGGCGCGGTCCAGATGAACAGCCAGTTGGACGTCGAGGCGAACCTCGCGCGCGTCGTCGCGCTCGTGAAGGAGGCGTGCGCACGTGGGGCCGAGATCGTGGCGCTGCCCGAGAACTTCGCCTTCTTCGGCCCCGAGGACGAGAAGCGAGAGGTGGCCGAGGTGCTGGGGCAGGGACGCATCTCGACGACCCTCCAGGCGCTCGCGCGCGAGACGGGGATACCCATCGTGGGAGGCGGCATGCCGGAGCGGAGCCACGATCCCATGCGCCCGTACAACACGTCGATCCTCGTCGACGCGGGCGGGCGGATCGCCGGAGCGTACCGGAAGATCCACCTCTTCGACGTGGACCTCGCCGACGGCACCCGCGTCGAGGAGAGCGCCGGGACCTCCCCGGGCGCCGAGGCCTCGGTGACACCGATCCTCGGCACGAAGCTCGGGATGACCGTCTGCTACGATCTTCGGTTCCCGGAGCTCTACCGGAGGCTGAGCGACCATGGCGCCCGCGTCGTGACGGTGCCCGCGGCGTTCACGCTGACCACGGGGAAGGACCACTGGCACGTGCTGCTCCGCGCGCGGGCGATCGAGAACGAGGTCTACGTCGTGGCCCCCGCCCAGTGGGGCGCCCACCCTCGCGGGCGGCGGACCTACGGCAAGTCGCTCGTGGTCGATCCGTGGGGAGAGGTGATCGCCCAGGCGCAGGAAGGGGAGGGCGTGCTCGTCGCCAAGCTCGACTTCGCGTACCAGGACCGGGTGCGGAGGGAGCTGCCCTGCCTGAGCCACCGCGTCCTGTGAGCCGCGCGACGCCGCGGGGCTCGGGGCGGAGCAAGCCGTCAGCCGACGCGTGACCAGGGAAAGTCCCAGGCGCGAAACGCCCGGGTCGTGGCCTTCGTCTCGAAGTCGCGGCGTACGCCTTCGGGGACGTCGGCGAGGTCGAGGCGCTTGAAGACGGACGCCTTGGACTTGTCCTCGTACCGCACGTGGAGGACGACGTCGCAGCCCGACTCGTGCGCGTACCGCGTGAACTCGAGCTCCACGGAGTGGACCTTCTCCTCGATGGCCGACACGAGGCGCGGCTCGGGATCGGCCTCGAGCGTGCGGAGGATCAACGCCTTCTCGTCGGGATCGTTCTTCCCGACCGTGACGGCGAGCTCCTGGGCGAGGGCGTGGCGCACCCACGCCTCGAGGACGGGGCTCTCCTCGCCCTTCCTTCGCGCGTCACCCGCCCCGCGGGCCCGGAAGACGAGGACGGCCGCGAGCGCGAGCCCGAGGAGGACGAGGATCACCGCGGTGAGCATGAGGTGATCCTAGCGCGTTCATCTCCTCGGCGCATGCACCCGCAGCCATCCGCTGGCGGTCGGCACGAAGTCGGCGCCTCCGCGGACGCATCTTCGTGCCGTCGAGGACGCACGTCGCACGACGACGATGCGGGCGCTCAGGCGAGGTGCTGACGGGCGATGTCCGCCCAGGCGCCGGTCGGCTCGAGCTCGAGGTCGCGGCGCCAGTGGGTCTTCGCGCGCGAAGGCTCCCCGAGCGCCTCGAGCGCCATCGCGAGGTTGAAGTGCGCGTCGGCGAAGCGACCGTCGGCCTGCAGGGCGCGCTGGAAGAACGCGACCGCCCTGTGCGGCATGCCCCGCTCCAGCATCACGTAGCCCAGGTTGTAGTGGGCTTCCGGCTGGCGGTCGTCGACCTCGAGCGCCCGCCGGTACAGGCGCTCGGCGTTCTCCTCGTCTCCCCGGCGGAAGAGGATGTTTCCGAGGTTCGTGTACGCGATGGCGAGATCGGGATCGAGATCGATCGCGCGCCGGTAGAGCTTCTCGGCCTCGTCGAAGCGCGCCGGGTCCTCGTCGATGGAGCTCGCGCGCATGTAGAGGTCGTAGGCGCTGCGCGACCGGGCCTGCTCCGTCGCGGGGCGGAGCATCCTGACGACGTCGTCGCGGAGGGCGCCGACCTGGAAGTCGAGCAACATCTGCCCCGTCAGGGGCTCGAACACACCTGCCTCCTCGCGGACCACGACGCGGCGGCCGTCCGAGACGATGCGGAGCTCATGGAGCGGGCGGATGACGCGCGGGAGCGTCTTCCGTAGGGCGCCGATCGCGCGCGCGACGTCCTTCATGCGCACGCTCTGCGAGAGGAGCTCGCGGGTGGCGCGGAGCGCGATGAGATCCTGGAAGGTGTACGCGGGGTGCCCGCCGCGCGCGCCGGAGGGGGCGACGATCTCCGCCTTCGCGAGCGCGCGAAGGCGGGCGACCGGCACGCCGAGGAGCTTCGACACCTCCTTCGGGCTGAACAGGTCCGTGACGGGCTCGCGCGCCTCACGCGCGGGAGCCGGGGCCTCGATCGCCGGAGCCGGCGGCTGGGTCAGGCGCCCGCCCCCGGGCCCGAACGCCACGTGGATCACGTTGCCCGGTCGATCCGGGCGTTTCCCCTTGCCGCCTGCTCTTCGCGCCATGTCCGTGCCGATGTCGATCCTCACGTCGGGACCCTCTCTCTCCGAGGGAGTGTGGTCTCAATCAAGGGCGCCTGCACGTCGACGTCAATCCTCAACCCGCGCGGATCGTCAGAGAACCGGATCTCGGTCGCGATTGTCCCCAGGGCCTGTGGAGAGCGCGAGCGGGCCTCGCGCTCGGCAGCCCGGACCGCGCGCAGGCGGACGTGCAGATCGCGCGCGGCCACCGCGCCCGCGAACGATCGCTCGGCGGCGGGCATCGCCTCGGGGAACGCGAGGATGAAGCTCGTCGATCCATACCACGTGCGCCCGGCGCGCTCGTCCCTCGCCTGGCCCTCGCTCACCACGTCGGCGCGGTCGAGGAGATCGCGCAGCGGGCCGTACCCGCCCCGGACGCGCGCCCCGCCGAACGTGAAGAAGGGCGGAGTTCGGGCCTTGGCGAGGCCGGGGCGCGCGGGTCTGCTCATCGTCGACGCGGATCGTGCCGCGCGCGTTCGGCGGCGAGCAACTTTGTAGTAAGAGGCGGCGCGTGCTGTACCTCTGCCTCTCCGACATCCAGGGCAACATGAACGCGCTCCGCGCCGTGCTCGCCACGGCGGAGCGTCGCGCATTCCAGCGGCTGCTCGTGGCGGGCGACGTCGTGTTCCCGGGCGCCGAGCCGCTCGAGACGTGGCGCCGGCTCACCAGCGCGCAGGCCATCATGGTGACGGGCGTGACCGATCGGGCGCTGGTGACGCTGGACTCGTCGAAGCTGCACCCGCGGACGGATCACGAGCGAGCGATGCTCGAGCGCATGAAGGCGACGGAGCGCGAGCTGGGCCCGGCGATCATGGAGAAGATCCGCCGCCTGCCCACCGCGGTCCGCCTGCCGCTCGAGGACGGCGGCGAGCTCGTCCTCGTGCACGGCTCCCCCGCCGACCCCTCCGAGGCGATCACGTTCGACATGTCCGACGAGGAGATCCACTCGCTCCTCGGCGACGATCCCGCGGATCTCGTCGTGTGCGGGATGAGCCACGTCCCGTTCGACCGTACGGTCTCCGACGTCCGCGTGGTGAATGTCGGGAGCGTCGGCGACGCGCCCGACGGCCTGACGCGTGAGCGCGGTGCGGAGCTGAGGCCGCGCGTGGCGCACGCGACGTGGATCGAGAGCCTCCCCGCCGGCCTCCTGGTGGAGCAGGTCGCGATCCCGCTCGACGACTGACCACCCGTCAGGCGTCCAGGCTCGCGCGGATGTCTCGCACGAGGCATCCGACGGCGCCGAGGCGCGCGGCCGACGAGGTGCCCTCCTCGATCGCGCGGACGATCGCCGTCCCGACCACGACGCCGTCGGCGTGCGCGGCTGCGTCGCGCGCCTTGAGGGGGGTGTCCACCCCGAACCCGACCACCGCGGGGAGGCCCGTCGCGTCGCTCCAGCGTCGGGCCGCGAGGCTCGCCTCCGAGAGGGGCGCGGCGTGGCCTCCCGTCACGCCCGCCACCGAAACGTAATACAGGAACCCCGAGGCGCCGGAGCGGATCGCGTCGGCGCGCGCGGGTGCGCTGGTGGGAGCCACGAGCGGGACGATCGGCAGGTCGCGCCTCGCCGCCTCCGCGCGGAGATCGGGGCACTCGCCGAGCGGTAGATCGACGAGCAAGAGCGCGTCGATCCCCGCCGCGTGCGCCGCGACCACGGCCTCGCGTTCGCCCATGACCACGATCGGGTTCAGGTAACCGAAGAGCACGAGCGGCGTATCGGGGAGGTCGGCGCGGAGACGGGACGCGACCGCCAAGGTCGCGCGCAGGCCGCCGCCGGCGCGGAGGGCGCGCTGTGCGGCCCGCGCGATCGCGGGGCCGTCGGCGCTCGGATCGCTGAACGGAACCCCGAGCTCGAGGGCGTCTGCGCCCGCGTCCACGCAAGCTTGGGCGAGGGCGACGGACTCCTCCGGGGATGGATCCCCGACACAGAGGTACGCGATCAGGACCTTCCGGCCGGAGTCCCGCGCGCGGCGGAACGTGTCCTCAATGCGCCGCGTGCCCACGGTCCTCCATCGCGCGGACGAGCGTCGCGAGGTCCTTGTCGCCGCGGCCGCTCGCGCAGACGACGATGTCCACGGGCCGGCCCTTCTCCCGCGCGGTCGCCCGCGCGACGTCCCCGAGTCGGGCGAACGCGTGCGCCGTCTCGAGCGCCACCAGGATGCCCTCGGTACGGGCGACCTGGCGCACCGCCTCGAGCGCCTCGCCGTCTGTCGCCGAGAGGTAGGTCGCGCGGCCCGTCCGGGCGAGGTGGGCGTGCTCCGGCCCGACCCCCGGGTAGTCGAGGCCTGCGCTGATCGAGTGCGCCTCCGCGATCTGACCACCCTCGTCGCACAGGACCAGGCTCCTGGAGCCGTGGAGGACCCCCTCCCGCCCGCGGGTGATCGTCGCGGCGTGGCGCTCCGTGTCGAGGCCCTCGCCCGCGGCCTCGACGCCGAAGA
>SXGT01115843.1_pt1 | contig 18735 bp, 17 predicted proteins | sample 3176221 | NCBI WGS metagenome assembly SXGT01 (sample SAMN11356862, study PRJNA531348) | freshwater metagenome | isolation source: freshwater sample F1-120 | place: China: Fuxian Lake, Yuxi | collected 2017-12-25
CCATGCCAAGAAACGCAAGGCCAGGATCTATGCGGAAGTGGCCGGGTACGCCGCCACCAGCGAGGCCTACCACATGGTCATTCCGCGCGAGGACGGGACGGACGTCGCCGCCACCATGAAATTGGCGTTGGACGACGCCGACGTGACGCCGGCGCAGGTGGACTACATCAACGCCCATGCCACCTCGACCCCGATCGGGGACGCAGTCGAGGCGAAAGCCATTCGGCGCTTGTTCAAGACGCGTGCGGATCGGATTCTGGTCAACGCCTCCAAATCCTTGATCGGACATACCCTCGGCGCCGCCGGCGCCATGGGTGCCATTGCCTCTTCCTTGGCGTTGGAAACGGGGCAGGTGCATCCGACCGCGAATTACGAGCACCCGGACCCTGCCTGCGCCCTGGCTGGAATCTCGCGGGACACGCAAGAGCGGCCGCTCAAGGTGGCCCTGCTCAATGCATTCGGATTCGGCAGCAACAACGCCGCGCTGGTCTTGAAACGCTTCGCCTGAGCGGCGCGAGCCGGCCCCTCGGGCTTCACTCTTTCGCCAAAGGATTCAGCATGGGAGCCTCTTCCGCGATTGCGCCCCGCATTCACCAGGCACTGGCCGACTATTTGAAGCGGGACGTACAGACGATCAAACCCGACCAGGCCTTGCGCGAGGACCTGGGGCTGGACTCCATGGCCACCATCGAGCTCTTGTTCCGGATCGAAGAGGCCTTCGACATCCAGATCCCGGACAGTGACCTGCAGAAGCTCGTCACGGTCGCCGACGTGACCGGCTATGTCGAGCGCAGGCTCGCGCCTGCGTCTCCCGCTACGCCCCGCAAGCCGTCCCCCAAACAAGCAGCCGCCAAGCCGGCAAAAAAGAAAAAAAGCTGACCGGAAAGGATGCGTTCCATGGCCATCTCCCCCCTACAGCGGCTTCGTTTGGATGCGATCAGCGAAGCGGTCGGCGGCCGACTGACCGGCCAGCCGGATCTGTTCATCACCGGTGCCTCCAGCTTGGAGCAGGCAGGCCCGGGCGAGCTGACCTACGTGGAGGGAGACAAGCATCTCAAGGCTGCGCTGGCCTCGCGGGCCGCCGCCTTCGTCGTGGTCCGCCATCTTCCGGAGCTGGCCCGTCCCCAGATCGTCGTCCCCAGTCCGAAATACGCCTTTGCCCTCATCCTCCAGCGATTTTTTGTCGCCCCCTACCAACCCCGCGGCATCGCCGAACAGGTCTGCCGAGGCCAGGACGTCCGGATCGGCTCCGACGCATCGATCTGGCCCTTTGTGACGTTGGGCCACCGAGCGAAGATCGGCTCCCGTGTCACACTCTACCCGGGCGTGTTCGTGGGAGACGATTCGGTCGTGGGGGACGACTCGATCCTCTACCCCAACGTGACCGTGCGGGAAGGCTGCGTCATCGGCAAGCGGGTCATCGTTCACAGCGGCACGGTGATCGGCAGCGACGGGTTCGGGTACGTGTTGCACGAAGGCCGCCACTGCAAGATCCCCCAACTCGGCGGCGTCACGATCGAAGACGACGTGGAGTTGGGCGCCAACGTGACGGTGGATCGGGCCACCTTCGGCCACACAATAGTCAAACGCGGCGCCAAAGTGGACAATCTCGTGCAAATCGCCCACAACGTCACGATCGGAGAGGACACGATCCTGGTCGCGCAGGTCGGCATCGCCGGCAGCACGACCCTGGGGCATCACGTGATCGTCGGAGGACAGGCGGGGCTGGCAGACCACATCGAAATCGGAGACCAGGTGCTCATCGCCGCCCGCTCGGGGGTCAACCGCAGCCTCACCTCGAACCAGATCGTCTCCGGCGCCCCCGTCATGCCACACGAAACGGCGATCAAGGCCCAGGCAGTCATTCCACGCTTGCCGGAACTTCGTCAGCAGGTGCGCGACCTGGAGCAGCGGGTCCGGTCCTTGGAATCTGCCAAGTCGGCAATTAAAAATGGGAAAGGGGGAAAGAAAAAATAGAAACCGCCGCACGTTTGCTGTTTACGTTTTCGTGTCTCCCTGAGGGATCACTCCCTGCCAACCGTACATCTTCGCCCAAAAGAACCCGGCCCAGGGCAGCAGCAGCGCCGCCATATAGTAGACATGGCCGAAGATTGAGCTGACCGCCGCCGTGCCGACCAGCACTCCTACCCCGCCCAAGTACAGCCAAGGAACATAGCGCTGCCCAGGGTGTTCCGGCGGTAGTACGGCTGACTCTTTCTTGGGTCGCTTGGGTCCGGTCTTCGAAAATGTCTTCAGTCGGCCGGCAAAATACCCCGGATGTTCCCGGAGCAGGTAGCGGTGATATCTCGTCTGCCCCCATCCGACCAATCCCCCCAGCAGCAGCAAACCGGTGCTCTCAAGAAAGGTCTGCCAGCCGTAGGTCTCCACCATGAACTGATAGATGAGCGAGGCACTCCCGGCCAGCAGCATGATGAAGCCCAGGAGCACCGACGGAAAAAGAATATGCGTTTTGACATACTGCTTCGCCAGTTCAGTTTCGTTCTCTACACGTCTGGATGAAATAAGTTTTGGCATGGTTCTGGCTGGAGCCCAACGGTTATCGCGCCTCGGCATCAATAAATAAAACGACGCATCGTGAGCCGCCCCCCAACCTGCTGGTTGGGCATGAGACGTGGGGATGGCCGACACATTTTGACAAGCTGGACGCGGAAGAAACGCCTGCTCTCGTCACACACCCGCGTCAGTTGAGCCGATCCCCTCCTTGTTCTCGCAAGATCTCGCGCCTGCAAGGCCTCGCAAGCTCAACGACGGCAAACACCGCATCCGCGCTGCTCTTCGGAGGCCTCATCGCTGAATCAACGCATCATAATTGAGGACCGGACACCGACGCCGTCGCGCCCCCTGTTTCCCTGTCCACAAAAATTGTGGACGACATGGGGATAATCTTGTGAATCAAGTGAGCGCCTTGCGGTTACCACGCAGGGCCAGCGGTCTGCACAAATTTTAGGCTGCTACTCTTATTTATTATCATATGGTTAGGGCTCTTGTTGGCCGTTTATTTATACCCCCAAGATACGGGGGCTGGCCTACGATTTTGACGATGCCCGAGGAAGGTCCGGCAGCCTGTGGGTGAACGGTCAGGCAGATACGGCTACCGGCCTGTCGTTTGCGGAATGGCTCGCGCGTTTGCACCAACCGATTTCGACCCGGCGTGCGTCCCCGCACCTGGTTCAGGCTGGTCTCCGTCGCTTCAACCAGCTGCGGAAGAATGGCAATGCATCCCCATCCTCGGCGCCTGATCGGAACAGGGGAGACGGCTCAGGCATCGGGTGCGGCAGCGCCGGGGCTGCGTCCCGGGACATCCGATCCGACTATTCCGGCCAGACGCTTCTCGATTTCCTCCAATCGTGCTTGCATGGCCGAGACGGCCTCTCCGGTTTCCAACACTCGCTGCAACAAGCCGGACGCCTGTTCCTGCTCCTGTTGCAACAACGCGCGGAACTCGGCCACCTTCTGCTCGGCCTCCACCCCGCTGGACAGGGGAACGGCGGGAGCAGGAACGGCTGGGGCGTTTTGCAAGCGTTGGAGCAAATAGGCGGACCTGGTTCGCTCCTGCGCCAACAGCTCTTCCAGGTATGCGATCCGTGAGGGAGCGTCTCCGGTCACCGGCACCGGCTGAGCCAGACCAGACTCCTGTCTCGGTCGCTCCGCCAACCCGGCTTCGAGCGCCTGGACGCGCTGTTGTAACGCCTCCGCCAGGGACGCCTGTTGGGCCAATCCGGCAGATTTGGCCCGTTCTTCCTCGAGGAGGCGGGCCAACTCCGAGGCCTGGCTCACGCTCTGGCCGAAGGCCTCCGCCTGCTGCAGCAACTGGGCCGAACGGGAGGTTTCCTGGGCAAGCGTTTGCTCCAATTCGACGAGCCGTTGCTCCGCCTGAGTCAATCTGGATGCCTGCTCGGCCAGCCGGGCAGATTGCCCTTGCTCGGCTCCCAGCAACGCCTCCAATTCCTGGACGCGCGCCGCAGCCAGGCCGGCGAGCTTGGCCTGTTCCTCGAGCTGCCGGGCACGGATACGCTCCGCCTCGAGGCCGGCTTCCAGCTCCTTGATCCGCCCCTCGCCTTGCGTCACTTGTTCGGTCAGGAGCGCCACTTGCACCGGCTGGCTTTGCCCGCTGGTCAACAAGCTTTCCAGCTCGCGAATCCTCGCTTCGGCTTCGAGCAGTTTCCGTGCCTGTTCGGCTGCGCCGGCGGCCCGGCCCTGCTCTTCCGCCAATCGCGTTTCCAACTCCACGATCCGGCTGCTCGCTTGGTCCGACAGTTCCACCTGCTGGGTTGCCTGCAAGGACTTGGTCTGTTCTTCGGCAAGCGCGGCCTCCCGCGCCGCGAGACGCCGTTGCGTCTCCTCGATTCCCAACACCTGCTGGGCCAACGCGGCCGACCGGCTCTGCTCTTCCGCCAACAGGCCTTCCAGTTCCTTAATTCGGGCAGACGACTGGCGGAACGATTGCAGCTGCTCCTCCGTGATCTTATAGACTTTGGAAACAGCCGGCGGGACGGACAGGGCCGGAGCTTCCGCCGGAGCGGAGACTTCTGCTGAAACCGAGACAGGCGCCTCGGCGATCGACACCGGAGCTTCGACCGGCGACGGGGCCGCCGTCGGGGCGATCGGTTGTTCCTCCCGCTTCCGCAGCAGCTCGATCACGCGGTCCTGCAGCGAAGTCCCTTGAAACGGCTTCTTGAGCACCCCGTCGGCCTGGCATGACGCGGCCTGTCTGGTCACCTCGTCATTGACGATGCCCGAAATCAGCAGGACGGGCGTGCCGGACAAGGCCGGCTGGAGGCGGACGAAATTGCAGACGTCGTAGCCGCTCTTGTCGGGCATAATCACGTCGGTCACCACGACGTCCGGCCGCTCACCGGCCAGCCAGGCTATGGCTTCCTCCGCGTTGGACGCCAGCGTCACATCCAGGCCGGCCCCCATCAAGAGACGTTCGGCCACCTTCCGCACGGCAATACTGTCATCCGCAACCAACACTCTCGCCATTACATCATCGCGGACTTTCGTCCGTCCCTTGCTGTAGCTTACCGCTGCGCCGTCGGCTTGGCCCCCAAGCCCAACATGGCCAAGGAATACACCGGCACCTCTTCCCCTCCGATCATGCAGATCCCGGCCATGTCCGGGTCTTGCCTCGACGCGGGGCGAATCCCCGCCGGATCAACGGCATGCAGCGTCGGAATCTCGGCGTCGATACGGACCGCCATCGCGCCGTCGCGACGCTTGGCGACGAGGCAGAGGGATGCGCCCTCCGCGACCCTCACGCCGAGCCTGGCCGCCAAGTCGTAGACCGGCAACACCTCGTCCCCACGACGCACCACCGAGCCGACGAAGGGAGTCCGGCTGGGAATCGGAAGCGCGGGGCTCCAGGGACCCACGCCGCCGATCTCGTCGGCCCGGGCAGCCAGGCGCCTGCCTCCGACCGCGAAGACCACCAATGAGGACAATGCGGCGGCGACTTTAGATATCGGCCCACGGGGCGTTTTCAGCATCGCTCATGTCCTCGATCGGCTCCACGTCCAACTGATCGGCCAGGTTCACTTCCTCGGCTTCGACCGCCTCCGGCTCCTGTCGCATCCCGCGCGGCGCCGACGCCCGGACCGGCTCCAGGGGTTCGATCAAGGCCGTCGGCCGGGCTTCCTCCTGTTGCGGCCCGATGAGCCAGGCCGGGTCCGGGACCAGGGCGACGCTCTCACGAAAGAGAAAGAGTCCGGTGATCCATTTCCGCTCCGGCCCGGAAAAATGAGGGGGCAGCGGCTTGATCTGCCGCCGATCCACGTCCGTCAGCCCCATGACCCGGTCCACGGACAAGGCCAGCATGTGCTCGCCCAGCCCGCAGAGAATGGCTCTGGTCTCGGCGGTCCAGGCCGCGCGGGGCCAGTCGAACCGATCCGCCAAGTCGGTCAGGGAATACGCGACGCCCAGCCAGGTAATCGTCTGCTCGCGCGGGCTGTCCTCCGGCTGAAGAATGCCGCGGACGAGGTCCGAAGGAATCGCCACCGGCACTCCCCCGGACACCACCACGAGAAACTGCGCCTCGGCCACCAGGGCCGTCGCGCCGACTGTGCGGCCACGGAGGCTCATTTGCCGTTATCCTCGCGCTGCATGCACCGCCCCGTCGGGGACAAGCCCGTCGGCCGGACCGTTCAGGCCCTGGCCCCGGTCGCTCCGATGCGTTGCTCGACCTCCAAAACCAACGCCTTCTCCTCAACCGGCTTGGTAATGTAGCCCGTCGCCCCCATGCTCAACGCCATCTGACGGTGCTTCTCCCCCGCCCTCGTGGTCATCACCAGGATCGGCGTGTACTTCGTCTGCTGCCTGGCTCTCAGCGCCTGAATCACTTCATAGCCGTTGAGCTTCGGCATTTCGAGATCCGTGATAATCAGCTGATAGGAACGGGCCGACGCCTTGCGCAAGCCGTCCTCCCCATCCACCGCCGTATCCACTTCGTACCCGCCGCCCTCCAACATGCGGCCGACGAATTTCCTGACGCTCAAGGAGTCGTCGATGAGCAGAATGCCGGAAGCGGGAGGTCCGAAACTCGGCTGGAGCTCCTCTTCTTCGGCCCCCTCGCCCAGGAGCGCAGCCGGCGCCGCCTCGGATGCGGGCAAGGCCTCAGCGGGGCGGCCGCCGACCATGCGGCTCACGTCCACCACCAGCACCACACGGCCTTCGGGATCGATCGTGGCGCCCACGAAACAGGACTCCCGGAACGGCTTGAGCGTGCCCAGGGCCTTGATGACGATCTCTTGGCGGCCCAGCAACTCATCCACCGCCAGGCCGATCGCGCCGGTCGAGGTGCGCACGATGACCACGGGCAAGGGCCCGTCCGAGGGCTGCCGGTCCTGCCCCAGCAGAAGGGCGAAGGACCGGACGTCGATCGCTTCCTCTCCGACTTGCAGAATCGCCCTGCCGCTGATCTCCTGAACGGCGCCCTGCGCCGGCAAGACCACCTCCCGGATGCTGGCCAGGGGAATCGCATACCGGTCCGTGCCGACCCGCACCAGCAGCGCGGTGGAGATCAACAGCGTCAGCGGCAGGCTGAGCGTGAACTTGGTCCCGACGCCTTTTTCCGTCTCAATGTCGATATGCCCGTTGATGGCCTCGATCGCCCGCTTCACGACATCCATCCCCACGCCGCGCCCCGCCTGGTCTCCGACCGTCTCGGCCGTCGAGAAGCCGGGCAGGAAGATGAGCTTCATGGCCTCCGAATCGCTCATGCCCGCGGCCAACTCCGGACGGACAACCCCCATGGCGATCGCCTTGGCCTTAATTTTTTCGACGTCGATGCCCCCGCCGTCGTCCTCGACCTCGATGACCGCCGCATTGCCTCGATGGGCGGCATGCAGGTACACGGTTCCGGCCGCCGGCTTGCCCCTCGCCACGCGGACGGCCGTGGTTTCGATCCCGTGATAGACCGCGTTCCGCACCAGGTGCACGAGGGGATCCACCAGCCGCTCCACCAGCACCGTATCCACCTCGGTCTGTTCGCCCGACGTGATCAAATTCACATCCTTCCCGGTCGCCCGCGCCATCTCGCGGACCGCCCGCCGGAAACGGGTAAACGGGGTGCCGATCGGAACCATGCGGGCCCGCGCGATCTCGTCCCGCATCCCCAGCGTCAGCCGCTGCAGGTGGCCCATGTCCTCACGCGCTTTGCGGATCGACCCGCTGAGCTGGGACATGGATTCGCCGACGTCGGCGGAGATCTCGGCCACGCGCCGCGCCAGAATATTGAAGTCGTCGTACTTGTCGAATTCCAGGGCGCCGAAATCGCTCAGGGCGTTGAATCCGGCGAATCCCGCTTCGCCGGCTCCCGCCGAGGGCGCCGGCAGCGTGAAGGCGTGTTTTTCCTCAAACGACCGGACCGATTCCGAGAGACGGTTCTTGTAGACCAGCACCTGGCCGGATAATTGCTCCAGCACCAGAAGCCGTTGCTCCAACCGCCCGCGCCCGATGACCAGTTCCCCCACCAGATTGAGCAGTCGCTCCAGCCGCTCTCGGCTGACGCGGATGACCGCCCCTTCCTCGACGTCTTTCGGAGCCGCCTTGGCGGCCCCGCCCACGGGCACTTCCTGGGCCTCGGTCCGCGGCGGCGGCTCGGCCGGAGCGGCCTGGACGAGGGCGACCGGCTCGGAAACGGCCACGGCCACAGGCATCGCCTCGACCGGAGCCTCCGTCATCCGCTGGAGCCGCTGTTTCGCGGCGACGAATTCGCCGCGCACCTGCGCCAGCAGACGGGAGTCCCGCTTCAACAACAACTGCACCACGTCGACCGACTTGAAAATCGCGTCCGCCATCCCGGGCGTCACCTGCATGCGCCCCTCTCGAACGGCGCCCATCAGGTCCTCGACGTGATGGATGAGGTCGCCGATGGCCGTAAAGCCGACCGTGTAGGCGGAACCTTTGAGCGTATGGGCCGTGCGGAACAGCAGCTGGATCGTCTCGGGGTTGTGGGGGTCCTTGTCCAGCTTCAGCAGCGAGGCTTCGATCACCTCCACGTATTCCTGCGCTTCGGGAGCGAAATAGGAAAAGACTTCCGCATCCAGCTCCGGCAACAGGTACTCATCCGACGGCTGCGCCGCCGAAACGGAGGGCTCGGACGCAGGCGCGGGCGACGGGATGTGCTGGGCATGGCGGATCTTCCATTCTTCGCAGGCGGCTTGATCCTCAGCCCCCAGGCGATTGATCCGGTCGATCTGCGCCTGCAAGGCCTCCAGGAGGTCGCGCAAGACCGTCACGAGCCCCGGCCATTCGGCGGACGGGTACGCGGCCGCCCCTTCGAGCGCCCCCTCCATCACCTCCGCCAAACCGGCCACCCCGGAAAAGCCGTACAGGGAGGCAGCCCCTCTGAGCCGGTGGGCGATGATGTATTGGGGTTGCACGGAGGCCGGCGGGGGAACGGAGCCGTCGGCCGGATGCAAGGCGGACCGCAGGCCTTCCAGACCTTCAGCCGCTTCCGCCATGAAAACGCCGACCAACGATTCGGGCTGGGAGTCGCCGTTCATCGAGACCTCATGCTCGCGCCCCTCACCTGGGAGCCGGGTCGAATCGGAGGCTAGGCCACTTTGAACTGCGCCACGGAACTCGTGAGACCTTCCGCCAGCTTGGCGACCTCTTCGACGGTCTGCCTGGTCTGGTCGGCCGTTTGCAGCGTCGCCGTCGCGCCGCCGGTGATGTCCTTGATGGTGCGCGCCACCTCTTCCGTCGCCGCCGTCTGCTGGATCGACGATTCGGCGATGGCCTGGGCGATTTCCGCCGACCGCTGGGCGATCTGCGAAATCTCTTTGAACACGTCGCCCGTGCGCAAGGCCGAGGCCGAGCCGGCTTCCACCGCCTGGGTTTCCTGTTCCATGGCCACCACGGCGTCCTGGGTTTCCGTCTGAATGACCTTCACCAGATCGGCGATTTCCTTCGTGGCTTGCGTCGAACTCTCGGCCAGCTTGCGGACCTGATCGGCCACCACGGCGAACCGGGCGCCGGCCTCGCCGGCGCCGGCCGCCTCGATGGCCGCGTTCAGCGCCAGCAGGGTGGTTTGCGACGCAATGTCTCGAATCGTCGACACGATCTGGGAGATTTCCAGGGAACGGTCGCCGAGGCCCTTGACCTGCTTGGACATGCGCTGCACCGCCGCCCGGATGCTCTGCATGTCTTGCACGGTGTCCTGCACGGCCACGCGGCCCCGCTCCGTGGCGGTCAGGGCCTGCTTGGCGCTCTCGGACGAAGCGCCGGCGGTGTCGGCCACCTGCCGCATGGACTGGGTCAACCCTTCGACCGCCTTGAGCGTCCGGTTCGATTCATCCGCCTGGTGTTGCGCGGTCTGGGTCAGGCCGCCGGCGGTGTCGAGCAGCGCGCCGGCGGACTCGTTCACGCGGCCGGCCGCGTCGCGCACCTGGTTCATGAGCTTGCCGAACCGGTCCAACATGAGGTTGAAGGCGTCCGCCAGGTTGCCGAACATGTCGGCCGTCACTTGGCCGCGCTTGGTCAGGTCCCCTTTGCTGACCTCGGCCACCAGCACGAGGAACTCCATCAGGCGGCGCTGCAACTGGTCGCGTTCGTCTTCCGTTTGCACCAGTTTGGTGATCCGGTCCAGCATGGCGTTGAAGGAGGCGGCCATCTGACCCAGCTCGTCCTTGCTGTCGACCTGCGCGCGGGCCTGCAGATTGCCGGCGGCCGCCTGCTGGGCGACCACGGCGATATGGGTGACGCCTTCCGAGAAGAACCGGGCGAGGAGGAACCCGATGGCGCCGCCCAGCAAAATCGCGATCCCGGCGCCGATCAGCACGACCCGTGTACGCTGTTCGGCGACGGCCTGCCCGGTTTGGTTCAGGTCCTTGGCCACATCCTGCACGGTGTTCAGCAGCTCGCGCACGCGGCTGGTTGCCGCGCTATACTTGGTGGACACGTCCACGGACAGGGCCAGCAAACCGAGGTCCCGCATCATGGCCCGCTGATCGGGCGCCATCGTCGCCGAGTAGCTGTCCTCGAACGCGCTGATCGCCCCCTCGGCGGCCGTAAAGTAGGCGGTCAAGGCCTGTTGCAGCGCCTGGTAATCCTTCGTCTCGTCGCGACCGCTGGCCGACACGTGCATTTGCCCCGTCGCATAGATCTGGAGCGGCGCCAGCGTCTTGGCTTTGAGGCTTGCCAGCGGCTTCACGGCGTCATCGAAGTCGCTTTTCCTGGTCGCCCGGCCGGCCGTCAGGATGGCGTCGTGATAGAGGCCCAGGTTCGAGCTGGTTGTCCCCAGATTGCCCAGGGCCACCGTGGAGTTTTCATACACGACCTGGAGTTGCTGGCGCAGCTGCTGGAGCCCGAGCAATCCGACGATCCCGACCGCGACGATGATGACGCCGACGGCGGCGAAGCCGAGCATCAGCTTCGTCAGCGTCTTTTGATCTTTAAACCACGTCAGGAGTCCAAACGTCGCCATGCCTCGCCTCCTTGTCGTTCGGGGAGGGGCCAAGGACCGGCCGCCGCGCCCGCGCCTCAGCTAGCTCTGTGGTTGTGCCGTCCCGCTCTCCACGTAACTCAACAGCGTCGGAACTTCCACGACGCCGCCGATCCGATCGTCCATTTTCAGAATCGCATTCACGAAGGGGGTGGGGCCCTGCGCGCCCCGTGACGGAGCCGGCAGAAAATCCTCCTGATGGACCGTCCGAATCTCGGGCACCTGCTCGACCAAGACGCCGATTTGATGCGGCCCGTGCTTCAGCACCACCGAAAAAGGCAGCGTGGCGCCGGTGACCGGCAAGCCGAGCAGACCGCGCAAATCCACGACCGGGATCACCAGGCCGCGCAGATTGGCCACCCCGGTCAAGGCCGCCGGCATCCCGGGCACTGGCGTCAGGTTGTCCACTTCGAACACTTCCCGCACATGCCGCAAATCGATCGCGAACGATTCGCCCCCGAGACTGATCAGGCAGACCCGCAAGGGCGCCGCAGGCTTCGCTGCCACCGCGCCTGCCTGCAGGGTCTGGGGAACCGCGTTCTCAGAATTGCTCATGGTTGCCCGCCATGCCGAAACGGACCGGGGACGTTACCCGATCGCCTTCTTGACCGCAGCCAGCAGCTCGTCCGACTTGAAGGGTTTGACGACATATCCGTTGGCGCCTTGCTGTTGTCCCCAGAACTTGTCGCTGTCGCCGCCCTTGGACGTGCAGAGCACCACCGGGATGTTCTTGAACCGATCGTCGTTCTTGAGGTCCCGGCAGGTCTGGAACCCATTTCGGCCGGGCATGACCACGTCCAGAATGATGAGCTCCGGGTGGTCGATGACCAAGCGGTCCTCCAGCTTCTCCGCGCTCGGGTAGGACACCACCGTGTGGCCGGCGCCTCTCAAATAGCCCTCGATCAGCTGCAGCTCGGCGTTGGAATCGTCCACCACGACAATCTTACTCATTGGAACTAGGCCTCCCTTTCACTTCATACCACCGTGTCTTACGGCCCGGCATGCCGCAACGTTCCCGGTGATCCGCCCGGCGGTCCCGCGCACGAATCGGCGTCGGCTACCGCCCCGGACGTGAGCGGATCGGGATCGTCAGGCTGATCGCCCCGGCCAATTCCCCTTCTTTGAGCCCTTCTTTCTTCATGCCCGTCTTGTCCCGTTCCCCCTTGGGCTCCCCATGGCAACCCAGGCACTTTGGTCCCACATACTCGGGTTTCATCATCCGCAACACCTGCCGGCCGTCCTGCACCAGCACCCGGCTGAACTCCCGCCCCTTGGCATAGGAAGGCTCGGAAAATTGCCTGAGCACCTCGGTCTCGAATTCATCCGGCTTGTTGCCGGGATACCGGTATTCCGCGGCCGTGAGCTTCAGCTTCACGCCGGTCTTCTTCGTGAACTTTTCGCCGGTTTTTCGCCCCCAGGCGGCGGGGATAAAACCCTTGAAGGCGATGCCCTGCTTATTGAGAACCGGCTGGGCTTCGGCTACGACTTCCTTCCCCGATTCCAGCAACGTGAGCAACAACCCCGTTTGCGGGGATGGCGCGGCGCGGCTGAGATCGATCTTGGCAACTTCCCTATACTTTTCAATGAGTTTGGACCCGAAATATTCCGGCGTGAATCCCTTGTCACCCCTGGCCGGATCATTGAGCAGCTCTTGATGTTCGGTGACGACGGTCCGCCCCGCTTGAACGAGTTCGATCAAGAGCAGCGCCGTTTCGGTCTCATTGGCTGCAAACGCCGACCAGGGGAGACACATGAAGACAGCAAACAGGCCGATCGCCAGGTTTCTTGAGGCAATCGTGACTCGCATAATGTCCTCCTCGATTGTGCGGCCCAGGGTTCGGACCATGCAAGATGTCAGTGCTTCAGCCGTTGCGTAGAAGCACTCGATCATTTCCGGAAAACTTTGCCGGCGCTCAAGCAGTACGAAAATAGGGCCTTATGCTACAAGGATTCGCCTTGCGCTGCAAGCAGGAATGCTCTTTCATGGCGGCCTATCGATCGTCTTGGGCAAACTTCCGCTTCGACCACCGCTCCGACCGCTTCAACCCCTCGGTCACGCCCCGCACAACCAGCTGGCCGATCAACTCTCCGAGCTTGGTGTGGGTCCCGCTGTAGCGGAGCCGCGGCCCCTCCGCTCCGGCTCCGCAGGCGATGACCGTCGCGTCGGTGCCGGTCCCGGTGGCGCCCAGGCGGCCGGTCCAACTGGGGACGCCTGTAGCCAGCAGCGCGGCCGTCTTGCTTTCCGTCATCACCTGCACCGCCCCGACCATCGCCGAGCCGGGCAGGCGTGCGTTGGTCACCAGGATGATGTTGATCGTGCCCGGCTTCGTCCGCCCCGCCCCCCTGACGGCGGTGGCCGGATCCCCAGCCCGCACGGCGTTCGTCACACCGACGGTGATCCAGGCCTCGACCCACAGGTCCTCCGAGGCTGCGCGGAGCGCGACACATTGTTTCAACGGCACCGCCGTCATCAACGCAACCGCGTCGCCTGTCGTCCCCATGTCCACGGCCAATTGCTTGAGATACCCGGCCGGATAGCACCCTTGGCAACCGGCGCGCAAGGCAGCTCTCTTGACGGGATTTGCCGGCACCTGATGGTTTAGCAGATAGCGGGCTCGAACCAGCCCGCCACGAAAAGGAGCGGAAGACAACACCTTCAGGCGCTTCTCCATATCAACGACCAACGTCAAACCATCCAGGCGATACCGGGTCAGGAGCGGCTGTCGCATCATCGTCGTTCTCCTATGATGGCTGAGCGGAGCGCGGCCACCAACCGGCGATTCTCAGCCGGTTTGCGCACCGCCAGCCGGATCGTCCGCCTGGTCAAGCCCGGCACAGAAGAACAGTCCCGGATCAACAGGCCCCGGCGCGCCATGGCCAAAGCGCAGGAACGGGCGGAACAGGAACGCGGCAATTCCAGCAACAGGAAGTTGGCCTCCGAAGGATAGACAGTCACTCCGGGCAGGGTCATCAGGTTCATGACGAACCGGGCTCGCTCCCGCTGCATATAGGCCAGGCTGCGGCTGGCGTAACGTCGTTCCCCCAGGGCGGCCACGGCATACGCCTGGGCCGGCGTATTCACCGACCAGGGAGGCTGGAGTGAGCGGACCCGTTGAATGAGCGGCGCAGCCCCGACCAGATAGCCGAGGCGCAGGGCCGGCATGGCGTAGAACTTCGTGAAGCTGCGCAGGACCAGCAGATTGGCCGAGCGCCCGGCGTCGCGCAGCACCGACCGGCCCGCGCAATACTCGACGAAGGTTTCGTCTACGATGACCCGCATCCGGCGCTGCGCCGCCGCCCGCACCAGTTTACGCACAGACTCAGCAGGGACGGCCTGGCCCGTCGGGCTGTTGGGATTGCAGAGGAAGATGGTATCCACGGGCCGCCGGCTGCGCCGGACCGCTTGAAGCACCCGCTCAAGCGGCGGACGATAGTCCTCGCTCCGCCTGGCATGCAGGTAGCTGACCTTCCCTCCCGCCAACGCCACCGCGCGCGCATATTCCGAAAAGGTCGGCCCGATGAGCAATGCATGACGAATCCCCAAGGCGCGCGGGAGGAGATGGATCAATTCGCTCGACCCGTTCCCGACCAAAATCTGGTCGGACGCCAGGCGCCAACGCTCGGCCAGGGCCAGCCGGAGCGTCACACAATCGGGATCGGGATAATGGATGAGCTGCGGCAACGAACGCCGCAAGGCGCGGACGGCAGCCGGCGATGGGCCCAACGGATTGATGCTCGCGCTGAAATCCACAAAGCGATCGATCGCACGCCCGCTCGTGCGAGCGGCCTCGTACACATTGCCGCCATGGGCAGAAACAGCCGTCATGCGAATCGCACCCCAGCCGCCAGCGCGGCAGCCAGGACCGAAGCCGTCGCCATCAGGACCAAGGCCTGTCGGATGTGACCCGCCTGCAATGCCTGGCCCGGAGCCCCGAGGCGGGGCCTCTCGATGACGATCCCCTCGTAGACGTTCCGGCCGCCGAGCTGGACATGCAGCACCCCTGCCATGGCCGCCTCAGGCCAGCCGCTGTTGGGACTCTCATGCTTGCTCGCGTCGCGCATGACAATGGACCAGGCACGCGCGACCGGATCGGCGCTGAATTGAATAAGACCCCCAGCCAGAACCAGCAAGCAGGCCGCGAGGCGCGCCGGAATCCAATTGGCCGCGTCGTCCAGGCGGGCGGAGCCCCAACCGAAATCGCGATGCCGTTCATCGCGGTGGCCGACCATGGAGTCCAGGGTGCTGATGGCCTTAAAGGCCAGCGCCAACGGCGCCCCGCCCAACGCCAGATAAAAAAGCGGCGCGACGACCCCGTCCGCCGTGCTTTCGGCGACGGTCTCCACCGTGGCCCGGACAATTTCCCCTTCCGGCAACGCCTCCGTGTCCCGCCCGACAATATGGGAGAGCGCCTCCCTCGCGCGTTCCAGCCGACCGGCGTTCAATGCGCGCAAAACCGAGACCGCATGGTCGGCCAAGTCCCTGGCCGCCAACGTCGTATAGGCCAGCAGGATTTCCACACCGGTCGCCGCCAGCGGATGCACCAGCCCGGCCAGCCGGATCAGGCCCCACCCGGCGGCCCAAGCGCCGATCGGCAAACCGATCGCCAGCGCCAGACCGGCCATACGAAGTCCTGCCGGTCCCTGCGTGACCGGCCGGACGGTCCGCTCATACCAGGCGGCGCACCGGCCCATGAGCCGAACCGGATGGGGCAACCAACGGGGGTCGCCCACCAACGCATCCAGCAGGCACGCGAGCAGCAACGCCGACGCAGTCATGGCAAGCCGAGGAACAAGGGGGCCGCCAGCAGAAACAGGACTTCCGCGATTTCATTGACCGCGCCCAACGTGTCGCCGGTGATGCCGCCGAAGAGCCGACGGGCGAAGAGGGTCATGGCATAGGCCGCGATCCCCAGGACGACCAGGCAGCACAAGGCGCCGACGGGACCGAGGGCCCAGAGCAATGCGAGGCTCAGCAGGAGACTCGCCCCCAGCACATGCCGCGCGGAAAGATACGATAAAAACGGCTGGGCCAGGCCCCCCTCCGATCGCGCATAGGGGGCCGAAATGGCGCTCACCACCATGGCCCATCGTCCGACCGCCGGGAGACAGAGCAAAATAAACGACCGCCCCTCGTCGGGCAAATCCGCCAGCCCCGCATACTTGAGCCCCAAGACCAGCACGAGCCCCGTGGCTCCGATCGCGCCGATCCGGCCGTCGCGCATGATGGCCAACCGATCGGACGGAGTCCGCCCGCCCGCCAACCCGTCGAGGGTGTCGGCCAAGCCGTCCTGATGCAGGCCTCTGGTCAAGACGACCAGCAAGACGATGAGCAGCCCGTTGACCGCCTGGTCCGAGAAGACCTGGATGAGCAGGAGATCGCCCGCCACCAGGATCACGCCCAGGATCAAACCGACGAGCGGGTACCAGCCCATCGACGAAGCCAGTTCCCCCGGAGCCGGATCGTGGCAGGACCGGCTCACCGGGATCGCAGTCAGGAACTGCCAGGCGATCACGAACGGCCGCAGAGGCGACCGGCTCACGACGACCGCTCCGACACGCCGGCTTCGTCGAACGTGGCCATCTGGGTCAGAATTTTGAGGCTGGCCTGCACCAGACTGATCCCGATGCACGCGCCGGTTCCTTCGCCGAGACGAAGATCAAGATCCATCAACGGCTTGAGGCTGAGGTGGCGGAGCACCATCTGATGCCCTCGTTCGACGGACAGATGCGAAGCCATCATGTATTCCCGGCAGAGCGGCTGACACGCCGCGGCAATCAGCGCCGCCGCGCCGGAAATGAACCCGTCCAGCACGACCGGCATGCGATGGGCAGCCGCCCCGATCATCAGCCCGGCCAGTCCGGCGATTTCAAATCCGCCCACCTTGGCCAGCAGATCCAACGGATCGTGCGGATCCGGCCGATGCAGCGCCAACGCCCGTTCGATGACCGCCACTTTCCGTCTGTACCCTTCGTCGTCGACGCCGGTCCCGCGACCGGTGACGACGTCCACCGACGAGCCGGTCAGCACGGCGGTGATGGCGGCGCTGGGCGTCGTGTTGCCGATGCCCATATCGCCCGTGCCGATGAGACCGAGGCCTTCTCGCGCCGCTTGCGCCGCCAGCTCGACGCCGGCCACCAAGGCGCGCTCGGCCTCGGACCGGCTCATGGCCGGTTCGACGGAGAAATTTTTCGTCCCGCGGGCGATCTTGCGGTCAATCAAACCGGGGACGGAACCGAAATCATGGGCCACCCCGATGTCCACGACCCGGACCTCCGCCCCCGCGTGACGGGCCAGGACATTCACCGCCGCGCCTCCCCGAAGAAAATTCAACACCATTTGCGGCGTCACGGCGCTGGGGTAGGCGCTGACCCCCTCCCCCGCAATCCCATGATCGGCGGCAAAGGTAAACACCGCGGCGCGTGGAATCTCAGGTGGGACCTTGCCCGTGATCGAGACATACTGAGCGGCCAACTCTTCCAGCCGCCCCAGGCTCCCGACCGGCTTCGTGAGCCGATCCAGACGAGCCTGCGCGCGAGCTCGGGCCTCCCGATCAACCGGTCGGACCGATTCGATGGCTTCCTGCAAGGTCACTTCGTTCCCCTTTGGCGCGATAGAAACGCTCGGACTGTCAACCACCCGGCAGTGACGCGCCAGTGGTACCATACCAAACTTCGTTTGAGCCGGTCGCTTCGATCAAACGCGACCGGAGAGGCACCTTTCCATCGACTGACTCGGCGACGAACGCCGTAAGTGGTGTCGCGCAACGCGACGCGCTACTTGAGCCGCAGCGGCATCCCGCTGACGATGAAATAGACTTCGTCGGCCTCTTTGGCCACCTGCTGATTCACCGATCCGGCCAGATCACGGAACCGTCGCGAGGAGGCCTCCGTCGGCACCAGCCCCAGACCCAATTCGTTGGTGACGACGAGGACCCGGGCCTTGGTGCTCCTGATGGCGCGCAACAGTTCGGAGACCAGCGCCGGCACCTTCGCTTCGGGAACAGCGCGGCCTTGCAGATTGCTCAGCCAGAGGGTCAGGCAATCCACGAGGATGGTCCGATAGGTCCGCCCCTGCTTGTCGAACCAACCGGCCAGGTCCACCGGCACCTCTTCGGTCCGCCAATCAGCCTGCCGCGAGGCCTGGTGCCGGCGGATACGCTCGGCCATCTCGTCATCCAAGGGCTGACCGGTTGCCACAAAGGCTCTGGGACCGGCGTGACCCGCCATGGCAAGGGCCGCATCGCTCTTGCCCGACGCGGCCCCGCCCAGCACGAGGATCAGCCGGCCGGACGTAAGGCGTGAGGCGTCGGGCGTCGGGCGAGAAGCTCCGATCCTTTTCCTTTTACCCCTCACGCCCAACCCCTTACGCCTTACGGGCTTCACCTCGATAGCCCCCGCTCAAGAATCGCATCAATGGCCGCCAGGTCCAGATGCTTGGCCATGAAGTCGGCGAGTCCGTCGATCCGTTCATCCAGAGACGTCCCCGGCTGCACCGGCAAGGGGGCCCAGCCATGCCGCTCGCGGAGCCCGTTGAGAAAAACCCGCCGAAACTCCGGGGCATCAAAGAGACCGTGGACATAGGTGCCGAGCACAAGACCGTCCTCCGAGCTGGCCCCTTCCGGCCTCACGGCTGCCTCACCGGGAGCCCGGACTTCCAGCCAGGGAACGGCTCCCGCTTCCAGACTGGTTCGGCCCATATGCACCTCGTAGCCCTCCACCGGACAGCCGCTCGCCAAGTGGCGCCCGTTCACCCCCACCGTGACTTTGTCCCG
>SXGT01434707.1_pt1 | contig 18720 bp, 16 predicted proteins | sample 3176221 | NCBI WGS metagenome assembly SXGT01 (sample SAMN11356862, study PRJNA531348) | freshwater metagenome | isolation source: freshwater sample F1-120 | place: China: Fuxian Lake, Yuxi | collected 2017-12-25
ATCCCGCCGACCTGCGGCGCCGCCTGTTCGGCGGTCAGGTGCTCGCGCAGGGGCTGGTGGCGGCCCAGCGCACCGTGGAGGGCCCCCCCCGGTGTTTGCGACGAATTCACCGGGGGGCTGACGCCGCCCCGCTCGCCAAGAGGTCTTTGGCGCTTGGCCGCTTGCGATTCAGGGGAGTTCACTTAAGCTGTCCGCCGGGTGCCGAATGGCGCAGGCGAATTCAGAAACTCCAATTATCCGATGAATGACCATGCTTAAGATCGAGACTGTTTCCGGTACGGCGGTGCCGTTGTTGTTGGATGACATTGATACGGATCGAATCATTCCCGCACGGTATCTGCGGTGCGTGACCTTCGATGGACTCGGCGAACACGCTTTTGAGGATGACCGGCAACAAGATTCGCGGCATCCGTTCGATGACCCGCGATTCCAGGGGAGTCGCGTGCTGGTGGCCGGCCGGAATTTTGGCTGCGGCTCGTCGCGCGAACATGCTCCGCAGTCGCTGCTGCGTTGGGGCATTCAGGCGATCGTGGCGGAATCGTTCGCCGAGATCTTTTTCGGCAACTGCACCTCGCTGGGAATTCCCTGCGTCTGTGCGTCGCGAGCCGATTTGGAAAAGCTGGTTGCGGCGATTCAGGCCGACCCGAAGCTGGCAGTGACGGTTGATCTTGTCGGTTGCGAAGTGCGGTTCGGCTCGCAATCGGCGAAGGTCACGATGGTCGAGAGTGCTCGCGGTTCGCTCGTCAGCGGGCAGTGGGACTTTCTCGGCCAGTTGCTCGACAACAAACCGGGCATCGCGGCGACGGCAGCGCGGGTGCCGTACTTGAATGGCTTCAACGCGGCGTCGTGAGGTTCACCTGCGCTCGGCGCGGGTCTCCTGACCCCGCCGCACTTTGGACCGCAGGTCTCCGCTGCGTTCGGGAGACCTTCGGTCAACGCACCGTGGCTCGGTCAGGAGACCGGCCACAGCGCTGAGACCCGATCATGTGGAAGTTTGCGATTCGTAATCTGTTCAGCCGCCCGGCACGCTCGGCATTGTCGCTGTTGGGGCTGACGGTGGCGGTCGCGGGGATGGTGGGGCTGTTCTCGGTCGCGCGCGGGTTGGAGCAGACGTTTGAACGTAGCTTCAAGGGCATTCCCGGAATGGTCATCGTCCAGGCGGGAGCACCGCTGCCGCTGTTCTCGAAGTTGCCGACTTCCTGGAAAGAGGACATCGAAAAGGTACCGGGAGTGTATGTGGTCGCTCCCGAAGTCTGGCTGCGAGCCAACATCATCGAAGACAAACCGGTGATGGCTCCGCCTCGAATTTTGCTGGGTGTGGATATCCCCTCGCGGCTGAAGTTGCGGAAAGGGGTCTACACAGAGTCGATGATCGAAGGTCGCTTTCTGGCTCCCGATGACCATGGAAAACGGGTCGTCGTCATCAGCCGGCAGATTGCTGACGAGCATCACAAGAGAGTCGGCGACTTGATGGACATCAACGGGATCGAGTTTGAAATCGCCGGGATGTATCACATCGGTTCGCTGCTGTTAGATGTCGCGATCCTGGTGGATGGCGAGACGCTGCGGCAGCTCGGCTGGTTCGATGCGCAGGCGGTGAGCGGGTTCTACGTCGAATCGGATCTCGGTGCGTCGAATGAAGAGGTCAGCCAGCGCGTTCGTGATTTGTTGCAGGAACGGACGCTGACGACCCCATCTCCGTTGTCCTTCTTGGCTCTGGCTGGATTGGGGTCGCCGAGTGCAACGAACAAATCAGAATCGAGCAGTGTTGGCGGTTGGTTGTTGAAGGCGTTTGCGGGATCGGACTCTGATAAGTCGTCTGACGGCAATCAGCGTGAGACCTCTAATTCATCGGAGCCTACCGAGGGGCTGACGCCCCCCGCTCGCCAAGAGAGGCCGAAGCGTCCGTCGCCGGTGGAGGTTCGCAATGCATCGGATTTCTCTGAACGTTTCAAAGAGATGGGCGAGGACTTGAACTTGATCCTGACGGTGCTGACCGGCATCGGCATGACGATCGCCGTGCTGAGCATCGTCAACACGATGCTGATGAGCGTCTCTGAACGAGTCATCGAGTTTGGCATTCTCAAGGCGAACGGCTGGACGCCGTGGGACGTCCTGAAATTGATCACAGCCGAAAGCGCAACGCTCGGACTGGGAGGCGGAGTTCTGGGAGCGCTCATCGGCTGGGTCGCGACGGGAATCATCAATGCTCAGTGGCCCGACCGAGTGAATTTGTTCGCCAGTCCGGGCTTGTTGGTTTTTAGCGTCGCGTTCAGCACAGTGGTCGGTCTAATGGGGGGCTTGTATCCAGCCATCTGGGCCATGCGCCTGTCGCCAATGGAAGCCATTCGCCGCGGCTAACGACTTCAGTTCTGAAAAGGATTCCCATGCCATGTCGCTCAACTCTGTGCCGCTAAGTTATTGCACCAACATGCATCCTGGGCTGACGGTGGCTCAGGTAGAACGTGGCCTGACGGAATTCACGGTGCCTGCTGGCCAGCGATTCGGCTCGCCGTTGGCGGCGGGGTTGTGGTTGGCTCAGCCAGTGATTCGCGAGTTGTTGTCTGAGGCCGAGGGAGCGAAACGATTCGCAGCACGAGTGGCCGAGTTGGGTTTGTGTGCTTACACGCTCAATGCGTTTCCCTTCGGCGACTTTCACAGCGAGCGTGTCAAAGAGAACGTCTATCTGCCCGATTGGACGCAGCCAAGCCGGCTGGAATACTCGTTTAATTGTGCTCGCGTGCTAGCCGAACTGATCCACGCGACGCTGCCGAGCGGCGCTGAGGGAAGCCTCTCGACGGTGCCGCTCGGTTTCAAGACGCTGGCGACGGCGATGGACTTCCAGGCGAACTGCATTCGCAACTTGATCGAGTTCGCGCGACGGCTCTCGCGGTTGGAGGCGGAGACCGGGCAGACGATTCGGCTCGCGATTGAGCCCGAGCCGTGCTGTGTGCTGGAGACCACGGCGGAGACCATCGCGTTCTTTCACCGCCTGCGAGATCGCGCTGCGAGCGACAGAGCACTCGACGTGGTCGAGCGACATCTGGGTGTCTGCTACGACGTCTGCCATCAGTCGGTGGAATTCGAAGACGTCGCCGAGTCGATCGCGTCACTGGCTCGCGAACGCATCCGCATCAATAAGGTTCATATCACCTGCGCGTTGCAGCTCACCAGTCCCAGCGTGAATGACGCCGCGAGAGAAGCGTTGACACACTTCGTCGAACCGCGTTACCTGCATCAAACCTTCGCGCGGTCGGCATCGGGCGACGTGCGGCGAGTGCTGGACCTGACCGCTGAGTTGGCACGCACTCCGCCCAGCGATTTCGCGGAAGCCGATTGTTGGCGGATTCATTTTCATGTCCCGGTGGACGCTGAGCGGATTGGGCCGCTGGAGACGACTCGCGCGGATCTAAAAACGGGGCTGGCTGCGGTCACAAAACTGGACTATGCCCCCCATCTGGAGGTCGAGACTTACACCTGGAACGTCCTCCCCGGCGGGGAAAAGCCTGACCTAGTCACCGGCCTGGCCCGCGAACTGTCCGCCACGCGAGATTTGCTGGCTGGGCAGTAATTCTCCCAACTTCCCGCCAACGTTTACTCGCTCGGCCTCCGTGCAATTTTTCTGTCCCCCTTTTCCGCTCGGGGGCCGACTTTCATTTTGCCTTCAGGATCGTTTTGTCATTCTTTGGCCAATTGGTTTTCTGTTTCCTTTTTCTCGTTTTCTTATTCTTTCCGTTCTATTTTCACGAGGTCTCGAAATGTCTGTCCTTCTTTCACCCCAGGAGCTTCTCTCGATGGATCGAATTCATTCTCCTCCTCATGACGTGGGTCTGGTCTCGCCGGGCGACGAATTCGCCTGGGACTTTGCCTCACCCGAAATTGACGTCTCGGACTTGGAGTGCCATCCGCTGCTGGCGTCTGACTTGCCCTTGAATTCGGAGCGTCAATCGCTGCAATCGACGGCGCAACTGTGACGCTTAGTCTTGGTGACTGTGAAAAACAAAAGGTCTTCTCGCTCGCGTGAGAAGACCTTTTTGTTTGGAATGTCACCTGTGACGCACGCGGCTCGCGTGTGATGCTCCCTATGATTCCAGTACTTGTCCGAAACAATTTGCACGCGAGCCGCGTGCGCTACGAGTGGAGTCTTCATGCACCACGTTCTGCAACAACTGAGCGAAGCGGTCTCACGCCACCAGCCGGTGGCATATACGGCCCTCGTCGAGACACGCGGTTCCACACCACAGAAGGCGGGGGCGACGATGCTCGTCTTCCCAGATGGTTCGCAGGTCGGCACGCTCGGTGGCGGCTGTGTTGAAGCCGAAGTGAAGCGGCGGGCTTTGCGGCTGATTGATGACGGACAAACGGAACTGCTGACGTTCAATCTCGACAGCGATTACGGCTGGGACGATGGCCTGATTTGCGGCGGTCGCATGAAGATGCTGGTCGATCCCGTGCGCGGCGAAACCGAGTTCGCGTATTACCGGCGACTGCTGGAACTGCTCGCCACAGATCAAGGCTGCACGGAGGCGGTCGTTCTCGACCCGGACAAAGCGGGGGGCCAGGCGGCGGATCGCTTTCTGCTCGATGACAGCGGTGCGATTGTCGTGAAGGCAAGTCGCGAAGCTGCGGCAGAATTGCCGCTGGCGATTGCCGAGCACTTGCGCCCGCTGACTCAGCGACCTCGGCCGTATGTTGCTGGGGGAGTTTCGTTCTTGCCGCATCTGCGACGCTGCCGGTTAGTTATCGTGGGTGCGGGCCACGTCGGGCAAAAGGTCGCTGAATTGGCCGCCACGTGCGACTTCGACGTCTGGGCCGTCGATGACCGTGAGCAATACTGCAATCCCGAACGCTTCCCTCTGGCCAAGCGGTTGATCGTCGGCGATATCAACACAGCGCTCAGTGGGTTGGAGATCGACCACAACACTTATTGCCTGATCGTGACACGCGGGCACAACCACGACGAGGAAGCGCTGTACCACCTCGCCGAGACTTCGGCTCGATACGTCGGACTGATCGGCAGTCAGCGCAAGATCAAAATGATCTTCGAGGACTTACTCCGCGAAGGGATTTCGCGTGAAGCGCTCTCGCGTGTGTTTGCTCCGCTGGGTTTCGATATCGGTTCGCAAACGGTTCCGGAGATCGCTGTCAGCATCGTGGCGGAATTGATTGCCCATCGGAATCTGGGTGAGCTTCCCGCTCGTTATCGCCGAGCCAGTTTGATGGAAGACGTCGCGGTGGCCTCAACGTAGCCGTCATCGCGGTTCCAGCACCCACAACAGGCGTCCTTGACCGGGAGCGATGGTGCTGTCGAATTCCAGGCACGCGCTGGTTCCTGGCGAAAACATCGATCCGCCGCCACCGATCAAGAGCGATGTCAGCGAACTCATGATCGGTTCGTGACCGACTAGGGCCGTCATATCAGCCGACAGATCGGTCAGTCGGGGAAGAATCTCCTGGCAACCACTGCCGAGCGCAAGCCACATCGCAACGTCTCGCACATGAGCCGGCAATTCGGCAGCCGTTGCCAGAATCTCCGCTGTCTCGGTCGTGCGCCGAGCGGGACTGTGAAAGATGGCGCTGGGAGTCCCGCCGCGCAGAACGATTGACCGAGCCACTGCTTCGAACTCGCGACGACCTTCGTCGGTCAGCGGACGTTCCGCATCCGGCAGGTGGTGGCTCGCGGCGGCGCGAGCGTGGCGAATCAGCAGCAGGCGCATCGCGGTTCCTCTAAAAAAGAAGACCACCCGTGGGTGGTCTTCCGAAGCTCTCCGAATTGCTCAACAAGAATTACTTGCTGGCGGGCAACTTGCCGTCCTTGAGCAGATCGCCGAAGGTCTTACCCTCAATGGCGCTCTTCTCTTTCTCGGTCTTGGTGAAGGCCTCCTTAATCTTGGCCTCGTCCTTTTCCATCTTGGCGATGTTCTTGGTGAGCGCTTCGCCGTAGTTGTTGCGCATCTTCTTGTCGTCGGTGCCTTCTTTGTGGCAGGCGTTGCAAGTCACCTTGTTGTCCTTGGCGACCTTCTCGTAGGTCGTCTCGAACGCCTTCTTGTAGTTGGGACGAGCGTCAACGCTTGCGCTGAAACCAATCACCAGACCAGCCACGACGCCAGCCACAACCATCCCTTGAATCAAGCCCTTCATTGAAAAACCTCCGCAAAGTTTGAGTTGATCCCAGCGTCGCGAGCAAACTGGTTCGGAAGCCCACCAAGCAGTGGGACGATCCAACGTCGCGTTCCTGATTCGTGCCCTCTCTGACGATCTTTCGCCGGGAAATGCAGGACCGGATTAGACTCCCACCCATCAGCAAAGTCAATTTGGTGGGAGTGGCATCCGATCCGCCTGCCGAATCATCGGCCGGAATGCCGGTCGTTCGTTCAAAGAATCTCTTGCGGATAGGCGTTGGTTGAGCGAAAGGCTTCGGCGTAACGGACTCCGCAGGTCGCACCGCGGTAGGCGGAAATGCTCTCTTTCGTACGCATCGCTCCATCCGGCTTGGCCGGATCGAACGGCTGGTTCTGCACCAGCGCCATCAGCTTGCCGAGCCAGGCGATCGCCTGAGGCCATTCGTCCGTGATGTCCACGAACGTGTTCGGCTCGAAGCCGATCGTGTGTCGCGGTCCGTTATCAAACTGATAGACGCGGCCAGTCCCGCGAAACCGTTGAGCGGTCGCCCCGTCGAGCAACCGGTCGCCGTGGCCCAGGGCCGTCTTGCTCAAAGCCGACGCGACTTCGTGATCCGGATGGCTGTCGTGCGGCCAAAGCATGAATGCGACATCCGGTTGAATTTCGGTGATCGCTTCGGCGACGGCGATCTTCGTCGCTTGGTTCACGTCGAATCGCATGCCAGTGAAGTCGAGGAATTTCATCTCGACGCCGTACTCTTGGCCGAGCTTAACCGTTCCGGCGACGACCTCTTTGTGTCGCCCGGCCGCTGGCTTCCAGTTGGAGTAATCGCCGATCAGGCTGAGAATCACGACGCGGTGATTTTTTCGCACCGCCTTGAGCAGCGTGCCGCTGATGCCGAACACGCAGTCATCGTAATGGGCTCCGATCCCCAGAATTGTTTTCGGCATTCGTCGGGACTCCGATTGAACGACACAGGCGAGCGGGGTGGCGTCAGCCCCCCGGTTTAGCGTCGAAAGCACCGAGGGGCTGACGCCGCCCCGCTCGCCAAGAGTTGCGCACTACTTGGCATCATCGCCAGTTTTGTCTTCCTTCTTGTCTTCCTTCTTGTCTTCTTTCTTTTCCTCTTTCTTTTCCTCCTTCGCGGCTTCTTTGGCATCGGCTGCGGGGTTTTCCGAATCGGCGGGCTTCGCTTCAGGTTCCGCCTTCTTGAGTTCTGGCATGGTGATGGGGCGGGGATCGGCCTCCATCAATTGCAACCGGCGCGCGAGCATCGCGATACGACGCTCACAGCGTTCTTCTTCGTCCAGACCGTTTCCCGCTGCCAACTTTTGGACTCGCGCGGAGAGGAAACGCACTGTTTCCAGCACGTCTTTGGACTGTGCAAGCATGTCCGTTTTCAATTCTTGCTCCAGCGCCGTGACCAGCACATTCAGCGACTCTTCCGAGAGCTTGTCGCTGTCCGCGAGTTCCTTGAAACCTTTCTCGATGACGTCGTGGTTATCGTGCATTGCTTTGCGGAATTTGTCCTCGGTTAGGTTCGTCACCTGTCCGGCCAGCTTGTCGGTTTCCGTGAGGACATAATCCTCGATTTGAGTTCGCAGCTTGGGGATCGCCGCCTGTGCTTCCTGGCTGACCTGCGCGGCCCACTCCGGAGCCGACTGATTGATCTTTTCGACCAATGCTTCCCGTGCGGATGGCAGGTTTTGTTCGAGCATACCGCTCGCGTAGGGAACCAGCATTTTTGGTTCGAGCATTCCGGCGATCTCTTTGTAGCCGAAGTAAAAGTAGCCAGAGAGCAGGAGCAGAGCGATCAGGCCGATCGTGCCCATCGTCCGCGTCCCTCGATTGATCTTGGCTTCATGTTGCGAGATTTGCTGAGTCAACTTGTTCATTCGCTCGGCCAGGGCCGACGCGGATGCCGGAATGGGATTATTGGGAGTAGTCATTGGAGTGATCCTTTCAGACGAGAAGGAGAATTCCAGAAGAAGCCGTTCGAGAGGCAGACGCCTAGTTATTGGCGGCTGGCCGGCTGCGCGAGAATTTGATTGCCAGCAGATCCATCAGCTCACCGACCAATTGTGATTCGAGCGGCGGGTCTCCTTCGGCCGGCTTGTCGGAAGGCGGGAATTCTTCCCAAGTTTTGTCCATCGTCTGAAGCTCCTTCTTTAATTCCTCCACATAGTACTTCTGTACCAGGCGATCGAGCGCCAGCATGGTGTTGCCCATCATGCGGTTGCGAATCTGCGGGTCTTGCACGGAGGGAAATTCCTCCTGAAAGAGTTTTTCATGGCGGGTGAGCAGCTTGTGGTGATGATCCTCAAGCTTCTCCGACATACGTGAGGCCAAGCTATCCAGCAGCGTGGATCGCTCCTTGTCGATGACTTGCATGAAGACGGGCATGTCCTTTTTCGTCTGTTCGGAGAACGCGGTCGTGACGACCGGCGTGACCGCTTTCACCAACTTCTCACCCTCGGCCTGAAAACTTGCCTGATTGCCGTCGAGCGACTTTTGAAGTTCGGCCATCAAACGATTTTGGTAGTCCGCACTGCGAAGCTGGTTGCCGAGCGCGTAGAACTGCCACAGCGAGACGACCACGAACGCCAGAAAGGCGACCATGATGAGCCTCCGAGTGGAGCGAGATTGATTGAGAGCGGCGGTGAGCCCTTCGGTGCGACGTTGCAACTCATCCAACCGAGCGGTGAGTTGTTCGAGTTCGGACGTTGCAGGCGTCCGATCGGGTGTGGTGGACATGGCGGTCTCCTGGGTGAAGGGAATGGGACTGACCTGCGCGTTGGCCCGCGACTTTTTTCAGAAGGGAGTTGGCCGGATGGCCGCATCTCCGGAAGCTCAGAACGGCTCCCGACGAAAGCAATACGATATGAGCCGGACTCGGCTTTTCAACCTTTGAGTCGCGAATTCTCGCAAAGTTCACGTGGCTGGAGAGCGAGAAGATTGCTGCCAGATGCGATTCCAAATGTCGCTCAGCCGCGCAATTGGTCGCCAAAGGCGCGGGCGACTGCCTCCAGGTCCGGCATCAAGCAGGGATGCTTGTATTGCTCGATGCTGCCGCCGAGACGGGCTTGTCGTTGTTCTGCAAAACGCCGCCAGGAACCGTCGGTTAGTCGAACTAGACGCAATGGGTCGAGCCGGCCAGTCGAGCGTTTCTCTTGGTACTCGCAGTTCAACTCTTGCAGCTTGTAGTCGATCGTATTGGCGAGTTTTTCGCCAATTTGCTGGGCCGGCATGTCGCGCGATTCAAGCAGAACTTGATAGTACGGTGGCTCGCCCCAAACCGGTGTGAGTGTGAAGAACCCGACGCGGTGACAATGCGCGTCCAAGGCGTGTCGCACTGCTTCGACGACCTGCGATTCCGAAACCTTTTCGCCCGTCAGGTTCGAGATGTGCGCGCCCTTGTGCAGAAACCGCAGGATCGGGGTAGTGCCGACGAAGCCGGTGCAGCGCACGACGTCGCAGATGTCGTAGCGATACAGCCCGGACGACGTCGTCAGCAAAATGAAATAGTTCCGGTCGGCCATCAACTCGTGAGCTTCCAGGACGGTCGGTTTCGCCGAGCCATGTTCGGCTTCGGGGATGAACTCGAAGTAGTGCGATGTGACGTCGAGGACTCCGTCGGAACGGTCTTCATCAAACGCGATCGTCATGCGGCCTTCGCTGGCGGAGAGGCCATGATCGCGAATCGGAATCGTCTCACCGAAATGTTGCCGCACAGCCGTGAGATACGCGGCACAACTTCCACCCATCCAGATCGCAAGTTGTTCGAGTCTCGGCCACGCATCGCTCAGCCGCAGCATTCCCGCTGTGTTGGCCAACGCTTCGAGTTCTCTCGCACGTTTCGGTCGGCGGCGAGCCAGTCGTCGCTGAAGTTTTTGCCGCACTTCGTCATCGACTGCGAAACGGTTCGATAGCGTGCCATCGGCGATGTCGCGGATCAATGATTCTTTTTCGGCATCCGCCAACGTCGCGAGTTGCACCAGCGTGCTGGGATTGGCCGTCGTGATCATCCCAATGTTGTCGTCGGCCAAGCCCAGTCGCAGGATCGTGTAGTACTTGGCTAACGGGTTGTCGATTTTCGAGACGACATAGGGGATCGTGTACATGAACCGCACGATTGGCCGTTGCGACGCGACGGCCAGGCCGCTGATGTTGCCGCAGGGCGTCCCAGCCGGAGTGCGATAGCGGTTGTAATCGCTGGCAACTTGCAGAATGTTTTTGTGGTTCAGTCCCGGTCGAGCGTCATAAGCGTGAATGCCCCAAATCTGCCAGCCGCGGCGGTAATCGTCCAAGAACTGTTGCGTGATCGGAATGAATTTCGAATCCGACGTCGTGCCGCTGCTGAGTGTGAACATCAACAGCTTGTTCTGCGGTCCGAGTAACGCCTGCGTGTCGCCGACCTTGAGCCGCTCGATGTAGGGCCGGAAGCGTTCGAAATCAGAGATCGGCAACCGTGCGCGGAATTCGTCCGGTGTGAGCGTAGCGGTCAGCCCATGCTCTTGGCTGAAACGACTTGACTGGTTGAGAGTCAGCAAGCGCTGCAAAACGTCGTGCTGAGTTTTCCGGCAATCCTCGGCAGACTTCAGAAAGCGTTTCGACTGCTTGCGGACGCGGGCTCGAAACAGTGATCCGGCAAACGCCCGCAACCGGTCTTTCGCGGTGAGTCGGTGTCGGGGGTGTTTTTTCGGATCACGCATGAGGCCGAGCCTCGCCAAAACGAACGCCCGCACCGAAAGGTGCGGGCGTGATCATTCACATTCACATCAGGGAGCTGAATTACTTCTTGCCCTTGGCGGCTGGCGCGGCCTTGGCCGCCGGAGCACCCTTGGCTCCCGCAGCAGCGTCGCCTTCTTCTTCCTTCTTTTCCTTCTTCTTCTTCTTGCCAACCGTTTGTTTTGCGATGCGGGTCTTTGGGAGACCAAACGGGCTACGGTTGTCGATCCACTTTTCATCGACCTTCATCTGAGCGATCCGCTCTTCACGCGATAAAACGCTTCGGCGGCGAGCCATATTGCTTTTCCGCCGCAAACTATTGTGCATCGCCACGTCAAAACTCCTTCGGTCTTTCCGAGATTCTTGGGGGCAGGTTTGTCACTCGATTCAGCCAGCCATATAAACCCGCCAGCCGCAAGAGGGGCGGGAGTTTACGGGTCGCGCCGGACCATTGCAACTAGATCGTCGGCACGGATTTCTGCGGTCCCCACGCGGGTTTGCGAACGGAGTCACTCCCATGATGTGCGTATTCTGCCGGCACGACGAAACCAAGGTCATCGACACGCGGATGAGCGAGTCGTTCGTAATCCGCCGCCGCCGCGAATGCCTCAAATGCAGCCGCCGCTTCACGACCCACGAGCGGGTCGAAGAGTCGTCCATGAAGGTCATCAAAAAGGACGGCTCGCGAGTCCCCTTTGATCGCGAAAAGCTCCGGCTCGGCCTGGAAAAAGCCTGCTACAAGCGGCCGATCAGCGCGGAGCAAATCGACGAAATCGTCCGCGACGTTGAAACCGATGCCAATGACAACTTCGAGCGGGAAGTCCCGTCGCGTTACATCGGCGAGAAAGTCTTCAACCGGCTGCGGGCGCTGGATCACGTCGCCTTTGTGCGGTTCGCGTCGGTCTATCGCGAGTTCCAAGACGTCCGCGACTTCATGCAGCAGGTGGACACAATCCTCCGCGAACGGAAGAAACCGTAGCACACGCGGCTCGCGTGAGTTGGCTTTCTTCGATTCGTCGCAGGCGAGCCGCCTACGCTACGAAATCAACCCTTCGTGACCGTCTCGTCGAGGTTGAGGATCACATTGGCGACCGCACTCCAAGCGGCGAGTTCCGCGATCGGGAGCTGCTCGTTTCTCGCCGACTCGCCGAAGGTAAGTAGCTTCGCTGCCGCAGCGGAGTCGGCGCTGAACCGTGCAAGTTGTTGCTCGAAGACACGCCGCAGCACGGTCAGTTCGCGCGGGGTCGGCTGGCGAGCCGTCGCGAGTCGAAACGCGAAGTGGATGCGCTGGTCGGTTGTCGCCCCCCCTTCCAGCAGAATTCGCTCTGCGAACTTGCGAGCGGCTTCGACATAGGTGGGATCGTTCATCAGCACGAGCGCTTGCAGCGGCGTGTTGGTCCGAGCGCGGCGAACCGTGCAGGTCTCGCGGTCGGGAGCATCAAACGTTGCCAGTTGAGCCGGCGGGCAAGTCCGCTTCCAGAACGTGTACATCGTGCGGCGATAGAGATCGGCTCCGTGGCTTTGCGAGTATTCCTGAGCTGTCCAATTCTTGCCGTCGGCACGAGCCATCAGTTCTTCCCACAGCCCAGCCGGTTGATACGGCGAAACGCTCGGCCCACCGATCTTGTGTTGCAGCAGTCCGCTGACCGAGAGCGCAAGATCGCGAATTCCCTCGGCCGGCAACCGATGCCGTGGCCCACGCGCCAGCAGCCGATTCTCTGGATCGCGTACGACGAGAGCCGGAGTCACACGGCTCGCTTGCCGATAGGTCGCCGACGTGACCATCAAGCGTTGAAGATGTTTCACATCCCAGGAAGTCATGAACTCCGCCGCCAGCCAATCCAGCAACTCTGGATGGGAGGGCAGCTCGCCTTGCGAACCGAGATCCTCCGAAGTCTTCACCAATCCAGTGCCGAAGTACGACTGCCAATAGCGATTGACGGTGACTCGTGAAGTCAGCGGATGCGTCGGGTGTGTCAGCCACTGAGCCAGTCCCAAACGATTGCGTGGAGCTCCTTCTGGCAATCGCGACAAGACGGCGGGAACTTCGGCAGTGACTTTCTCACCCGGCTTGTCGTATTGGCCGCGCACGAGCAAAAACGTCTCGCGCGGTTGCTCCATCTCGCGCATGACCATCGACGTCGGAATCAGTTGTTCGAGGTTCGCCTGCTGTTTACGCAGCCGGTCGAGATCGGCCTTCAACGATTTTGCTTCGTCGGGCTTCGCCGCTTTCAACTGAGCGTCTAGTCTGGTGATGCTGTTAGCCAACTCGGCGAGCTGCTTTTGCTGATCCTCGGTCGGAATCTTGAGCAGCGGTTCGGCGTTTCCTTTGCGACCGTCGAGACCGTTTTCTGGCACGTTATGGAAGAAGGCATAGAGCTGATAGAATTCGCGCTGCGACAGCGGGTCGTACTTGTGGTCGTGACATTGAGCGCAAGCGAGCGTCAGGCCGAGCCACACGGTCGCCGTTGTGTTGACTCGATCGACGATGTAGGCGTTGTGGTATTCCTTCGGGAACGCTCCTCCCTCGAAGTTGATCATGTGGTTGCGATGGAAGCCACTGGCGAGTTTTTGCTCGAACGCGGCGGCGAGATCGGACGGCTCCGGCAGCAGATCGCCGGCCAACTGTTGGATCGTGAATTGATCGAACGGCAGGTTGCGGTTGAAAGCGTCGATGACCCACTTGCGCCAGCGCGTCATGTCTCGGCCGTTGTCGATGTGATAGCCGTTCGTGTCCGCAAACCGCGACGCATCGAGCCAATCGAGCGCCATGCGTTCTCCGTAATGCGGCGACTTGAGGAGCCGATCGACTACCTTTTCGTAGGCGTTCGCGTCGCGGTCATTGAGAAAGTCATCGATCTCCGCGATGGTCGGCGGCAGGCCGGTCAGGTCGAGTGTCACTCGGCGAATCAAGGTCTCGCGATCCGCTTCGGGAGACGGTGACAACCCTTCGGCTTCCAATCGCGCCAGTATGAAGTGGTCGATCGGGGTCTTCGGCCAGGCCATGTTCTTCACACTCGGCAGCGATGGCCGACTCACAGGGCGGAACGACCAGTGTTGTTCGAAGGTCGCCCCTTGCTCGATCCAGCGTTTGAGGATGTCCTTCTGAGCCGCACTCAGTGGCTTGTTCTCGGACGCAGGTGGCATGAGCTCGTCGGAGTCAGCGGACAGGACTCGCTTCAGCAATTCGCTGTCGCTGGATTTCTTCGGGACGATCGCCGTCTTGCGAGATTCGGCCGGTTTGGTCGCCGACTCATGCTGATCGAGTCGCAAACTCGCCTTTCGTTCCTGGGCGTCAGGACCGTGACACTTCCAACAATGATTCGACAAGATCGGCCGCACGTCGCGGTCGAACGAGACTTTGTTGTCAGCCGATTTTTGGGCGTTGTCGATTGGCTCTGCCCAAGCCATGCTGGTAAGCCCGCCAAGTAGCATCAGACCGATCGCCATCAGAGCACGATCGACCGAAATTTGCATCGAACTGAAATACCGCATGATCCGCTCCTCAACGAACAAGTCACCTCGTCACCACAGCATATCAACCGCACCCGACGCTGCTGCGGTCACAGACGCGCGGCTACCAAACTTTGCCGCACACGCGGCCCGACAGAAATACGTCTCCGTCCAACACCTCAACACGCACCTCGTCCAGCCGCCGAGCCTGCGACAAGGGATCGCAGCCGATACCACTCAACGGACCGGGGGCCGCTTGGCCGCCGATCAGTTTGGAGCCGATGAAGATCTGCACTTCGTCGATCAAATCCAGATCGGCGAACGCGCCTAAAACGTTTGCGCCTCCTTCGACCAACACGTTGGTCATGCCTCGGCGACCGAGTTCCAACAGTGCGGCACGCGGTTCGACCGGCCGAATCCTCTTGAGATCCTTCGCCGTCGCAACCGGCGTTGCGGGGCTGGCTTCGTCCGTCAACACGCAAACTTCCGCCCCCGCCTCTTGCAAGCGAGCGACGTTTGCCGTGGGAGCATCCGGTCCGGCGAGAATCAGCAGCGGAAATTCGCGCGCTGTCCTTACCAACTGCGAATCGGTTCGCAGTGACGCGATGGAATCAATCACCACTCGCGTCGCCACGCGCGGTCCCGGCGGCCGTGCGGTCAGCAAAGGATCGTCATGCCGCGCGGTTTCGGCTCCCACCAGGATCGCGTCCAAACGGCCGCGCAACTGATGCACGACCGCTCGCGAAACTTCATTGCTGATCCATTTCGAGTCCCCTGAGCGGGTCGCGATTTTGCCGTCCCAACTCATCGCCCATTTGGCGATCACCCACGGCATGCCGGTTATGACTCGCTTCGTGAACGGCGCGGACAATCGTTGGGCCTCGTCTTCGAGCAACCCAACCTCGACATCAATACCTGCTGCGCGAAGCTCGGCAATCCCTTTGCCATTGGCATGCGGCGACGGATCGGCTCGCCCGATGAGGACCTTGCGGATACCAGCCGCGAGAATCGCTTGAGTACATGGCGGCGTCTTGCCGAAGTGGCAACACGGTTCGAGCGACACGAACAGCGTCGCATCCTTCAGCCGTTTCCTTTTCTGCTTCTTGCGACGAGCTTCGGCATCGCGAAGCGCTTCGACCTCCGCGTGCGGCCCGCCAAACCGCTGATGAAACCCCTCGCCGAGCAACCGCAATTGGTCATCGACCAACACCGCGCCGACCATCGGGTTCGGCTCAACGAACCCTTGCCCGCGAGCCGCCAGCTCAAAGGCGCGACGCATCACAGAGAGTTGGTCGGGGAATCGCATTTCCGTAGCACACGCAGCTCGCGTGTGTCCAATGCACGCGAGCCGCGTGCGCTACGAGCCTGGAACCCACAGCTTGCTCTCGCCGGCCGGCTTCTCGGCCGCCGAGTCGGGAGTCCACACGCCACCGCTCGTGATGGCACCAGTACTTTCCTCGCTCATCCACGGTGCGGAAACTTTGTAGTGGCTGACGATGCCGGTCACGTAGGCACGCAATTCCGGAACTTTGGTTGCGTAATGCTCCCACATCCGGCGGAGCAAATTGTTGCAGTCCGGGCCGTGCGGATCGTCCAGCCGATACCGCAACTCGCGCATGTCGCAGTCGAGTTCATGCTCGAATTTTTCTGTGGCCGGAACCGCTCGCGAACGCTCTTTGTCGAGCCAGCGGATTGCCTCGTCAGGCTCCGACAGCAGCGCGCTCAGATCCGACAGGAAGCGATACACCCGCGCGATCTCCAGGTGCTCGTGAGTCGCCGGTCGATCGACGATCTTCGTCAGCAACGGACGCAGGCTCCCTTTGTGTTGAATCAAGGTCGCACGCTTGAATGCCGCGACGAGCTGCGGATCGCTCAGCTTGTCGAACGGCAGCCGAGCGAACTGCAACACCGAGAGCACGCCGATATTGGTGTGCTCGTTGACATCCAGCAGAGTCAGTGCCGGCAATTGATACTTCGCACGCTCGGTGTTGGTGTCAAACGGCAGACCAAAACGATCGGCGTACATGTCGAGTTGTTGCAACCACGCCGCTAGCGGCGCTCGCAACGCTTCGTCACCGATCGCTTGATTCGCAGCCTTGCCGCCGAGCGCGGCCAGTGGCATCTCTGGCCATTCGGTGGCCAAGAACTTCGACCATGTCTCGCGATTGATCTTGCGAATGATCCCCAGCGGAGTCGATGCCTCGAAGTGCCGCTTGTATTGCAGCGGCAAGAATTCCTTCTCGAAGACCGTGCTGGTCGCGACGTACTCGGTGGTGCCGGGGATCGCCAGCTTTTCGAGTTCGTCGCCACCCGCCGCTTCCAGCTTTCCAACGGCGTCCGTGAAGCTGTCTCCTTCAATGCCGACAATCGCAAGCGCCGCATCCGGCTGGTTTTGATCCGCGCGAGCGAACACGACAACCTCGCTGGTGACACTTGGCACGCTGTCGAGCGAATACGCGGCCGAGTCGATCCCTAGCACCGGCGTCTTGTCGAGCACTCGGTACGTTGCCGTCGGAGCACGCGGATCACGTTCCTGCCCTTCGGGAATCGGCATCCGCACGAACAGCGGCGTTGAGTCCAGCAACGTCAGCAGCTTCGAGACCATCTTCACTTTGTAAGTGCGCTGTACGACGCGATGCGAACTGTCTTTATCGCCGCGCCGACCCAGTGTTTGAGCCAATGTCTCGCACTCAACCGCCGCCTCGAAGTCATCGGAGTGTTTCGCCGAGCGATGCAGTGCTTCGGCGGCGTCTTTCTCATTGCCGTCCCAAGCTCGGCACAGGCCGGAATTCCACCATAGGCTCGCGATCGCGATTCGCTTCCTGGTCGCGTCCTCGCCGGACAGCGCAGCCAACTCGGATTCAGCGGTCTCGGCCAGCTTCGCGAAGATCCCTCCGGCCGCTTCGTTGCAGCCGAGAAACGCCAGCTTGGCTCCCTTGCGAACTTCCTTTTCAAATGCCTCGTCACCAGCGACCGGTACCAGATCGTGGCTGCCCCGCAGGATGTAAGGGATCTTGGTGTCCCCATCGAATTCGATCAGTTCCATGAAGACGTTTTCGCGGTTCTCCTCATTCGACAACCGCATCGCGAGGCCGAGGTATTGCCGATGCGCCAGCGGACTGCCGACCGAACCCATGAACTCGGCGATGGATCGCGCCAGGAAGTAGATGATGTGCGGGTATTCGGTCGAGCAGCGTTGAAACGCACGCTGAATCGCCATCTTGCCGTTCTTCCAACCATTCCCCAGGAACGACGCCAGACCGAATAGCGCGATCGAATACAAATTGTCCGGCTGCATTTGCAGCACTTTGGTCAGCGGTCCAATCGCCTCCGGCCCGCGCTTGTCCATCATCAGCGTGAAGGCTTGCAGGTTCTTGACCCACGCGCTCTGCGGATGCTTCTGCTCCAAGCTGCCGAGCAACTGCAACGCCTGGCCATACTGCTTGGCCGATTGATGCCGCACGACCTGTTCGATCGAGCCTTCAAGGCCGTGACAACAGAACTTCAATTTCTTGCCGCTGCCACAGGGGCAAACCGCGTAAACGTCCAAAGCCATGAGCGGGTCCGTTCGTATTTTGGTAGGACGGGCACTCTTGCCCGTCATGTTCAAGCATCGGAAAACGAGACGGGCAAGAGTGCCCGTCCTACTGGTCTGTGGGGGCGGGATGTTAGTGGCTGATTCCGTCGATTCACAGACAACGATGCCGCGTTGCGGGGCTTGTCAAATGCCTGCTAACGTCCGCTCGGCAGACAGCAATTCTTTCTGGAGACAACATGACCACGATCCTCGTCACCGGAGGTGCCGGATTTCTCGGAAGTCACTTATGCGACCGGCTGATCGCTCGCGGAGACGACGTCCTCTGCGTCGATAACTTCTTCACTGGCCGCAAGGCGAACATCAAACACCTGATCGGCAACCCGCGCTTCGAGCTGATCCGGCACGACATCGTGCATGATCTCTTCGTCGAGTGCGATCAAATCTACAACCTCGCCTGCCCCGCCTCGCCGGTCGCGTATCAGTTCAATCCGATCAAGACGATCAAGACCTCCACCGTCGGCATGATCAACATGCTCGGCTTGGCCAAGCGCTGCCGAGCGAGAATCCTGCAAGCGAGCACTTCGGAAGTCTACGGCGACCCCGAAGTCCATCCGCAGACGGAAGACTATTGGGGCTACGTCAACCCGCTCGGCCCGCGAAGCTGCTACGACGAAGGCAAGCGGATCGCCGAGTCGCTCTGCATGAACTACCACGAATCCAACGGCGTCGAGGTGCGGATCATTCGCATCTTCAATACCTACACCATACTCACGCGCCTTAGAAGCATCTTCGCCTGTGTCGGCGTTTGCGCGCACCGCAAGTTTGCCCTTACGGATTTCGTCGGCCCATTTCAAAATCGTCTGAAATTCTTTGGTTGG
>SXGT01510359.1_pt1 | contig 18718 bp, 14 predicted proteins | sample 3176221 | NCBI WGS metagenome assembly SXGT01 (sample SAMN11356862, study PRJNA531348) | freshwater metagenome | isolation source: freshwater sample F1-120 | place: China: Fuxian Lake, Yuxi | collected 2017-12-25
CTTGCCACGGTACTCGCACATCGAGACCTTCCGGCCCAGCACCAGGGCGTCGGCCGAGAGCGAGTAGAGCTCCTCCGGCCTGGCGGCCGGGATGCATTGAAAACCGGCGTCGGCGTCCTGCGCGCCCGCGTCCTTGGGGGGGCCCGTGGGGGTCGGGGTGGGCGCGGGAGCAGGGGTGACGGGCGCGGGAGCGGGCGTGGTCGACGTGCTCGTCGGCGTGGGGGTCGGGGTGGTTTCCGTGGAGGGCGCTTGCGAGGTGCAGGCCACGGCCAGGGCGCCGAGGAGCGGGAGACACAGGAGGAGCGTGATGGCGTTCTTCATGAGATCTCCGGAGAAGTGGGTGGCTCGCTTCGCGCGGCGCCTGCGTCGGTGACGGCGCGGCGGATCTACGAAGCGTAGAGGCCAACGGATCGCCCGGCAAGGCGCGCTCTCAGCGCTTTTCTTCAAGCGCGGGCTCGGCACGCTTTCTGGCCACCAGGAACGAGACCCCCACCGACAGGAAGTAGAGCGCCACCAGGGCGCCGCTCACGGCGAGCATGCTGGTGATCTCGGGGCCCGGCGTGACGATCGCGCCCAGGATGCACGAGCCCAGGACGGCCCAGCGGCTGAACTTCACCAGCTGCATGGGGGTGACGAGCCCGGCGATCGCCAGGAAGGTGATGAACAGGGGCAGCTCGAAGGCGAAGCCGAAGGCGAGCAGCATCCGGGTCGTGAAGTCCAGGTAGTACTCCATCGTGGGGCGCGAGGTGAGCAGCACCCCGGTGTCCACCTCCCCGAGCAGGGAGAAGAAGTAGCTGAACGTGAAGGGGAAGGCGACGTAGTAAGCGAAGGCCACCCCCGACAGGAAGAGTCCCGTGGAGAAGAAGACGAAGGGGACGATGTACCTCTTCTCCTTGGCGTAGAGGCCCGGGCTGACGAACGCCCAGAGCTGGTAGAAGATGATCGGAGCCCCGATGACCACGCCGCCCGTCAAGGCCAGCTGCATGTAATTCACGAAGGCGTCGGCGGGGGCCAGCCCCTGGAGCTCGAACTTGAGGTCGGGAAAATGCTGGGCCCAGACCTTCTTGTAAGGCCTGACCAGGAACCCGAGCAGCTTCTCCTTGAAGGTCCAGCAAAGGACGGCCCCGAAGAGCGTGCCCGCCGCCGCCTTGACGACCCGCTTTCGTAGCTCGTCGAGGTGCTCCCAGATCGTCATCTTGACGTCGGCCTCGGGCTCCTCGTGGGTGAGCTCCTCGTCGCTCATGGGAGCTCACCCGCGCCCTGGGCCTCGCCCCTGGTTGTCACAGCGGAAGGGGCGTTCTTTGTCACGGTCTCGGTCACGGTCTCGGTCACGGTCACGGTCTCGGTCACGGTCTCCGTAGCGTTCTCCGTCACGGTCTCCGTAGCGCTCTCGGTCACGGTCTCCGTAGCGCTCTCGGTCACGGTCTCCGTAGCGCTCTCCGTCGCATTTTCTGGCGTATTTTCTCGCGTGTCCTGCTCGGGGGGATCCTCGGGCACCACCCCGTCCAGGGAGCCTGTGCGGTAGAGCGGATCTCGCGCCAGGCGGGAGCGGGGGAAGCTGGCTCCATAGACGAACGAGGTGTCGGGCATGGCATCGAAGCTGTCGGCTCCGATGGAGGGGTACTCCCTCTCCAGGGACACGTAGGAGTTGGCGACGTAGGGATCCACGGAGGCGGCAGACAGCTGGGGCGGGTCGTCCATACGCATGGAGCGGGACACGCTGTCGAGCTCGCCCCTGGCCAGCTTGCGGATCTCGTTGATGTCCTGGCCCAGGCCGTCGGCGTTCAGGACCTCGTCGATGCCGCTCTGGGCCCTGAGATCGCCCGCCATCCTGCGGAGCTTGCCGGACCACTGACCCAGCTTGCGGAGCACCCTGGGCAAGTCCTTCGGACCGATGACGACGATCGCCACGATGACGAGGATCACGAGCTCTCCGAAGCCCATTCCGAACACGGGAGGAACCCTAGCACAGCGCCCCTCGAACCCGGGGAGTCCTCGCCGAGCTTCCGGTCTCAGCGCACCGGCCGCACGAAGTGCACCGCGTAGTTGGACTGATCGCTGTGGACGCGGGCCCTCACGGCGCCGCTCGCCCCGCTCCACGGGGAAGACAGCCTGGCCTCTCCCCCGGGCGCGATCTCCCGGATCACCGTGCGGGGAGGGAGCCCGTGCGCCACCACCAGGTCCAGGGGGCCGTGGGTCGCGAAGGCGCCCCGCACGAGCGCGCTGCCCCGGGTGACCTCGAGCTCGAGCTCCTCGTCGTCCTCGCCGACGAAGGGATCCGAGTCGGCGAGCTGGCCCATGCGCCCGTCGCCCTCTCCGCCGCGGTAGCCTCGAGGGCCCTCGTGGTCCTGGGTCATCGCGTAGCGCACCACGGCCCCCTGGCCGAGGGGCCGCCCGGGCACCAACCGCACGGCGTCGCCCTCGAGCGTGGCGCTGGCGATGGGCACCTGGCCTGCAGAGTCCTCGAGCTCGAAGCCGCGGCCCCTGGCCCAGGGGTGTCCTGGGGTGGGGTGAGGCGAGGGGAGGTTCTCGTCCCAGCGGAGCGGAGGGTAGGGGACATGGAAGCGCACCCTCACGTCGACCCCCGAGGCCGTGATCTCCTCCGGCTCCAGGGGACGAAAGGGGAGGCGCCGTAGCACCGTGTCGACGTAGGCCTCGGCCAGCTTCTCTCCCAATCTCCTGTAGCTCACCGCGGTGAGGTGAATACGATCCTTGGCATAGGCATAGGCGTACTTCGGCCCCACGCAGATCACGTGGCCAAGGGTCCCCGAGGGCCCTCCCTTGGAGAGCTCCCACTGGGCCAGGGTGGCCGGGGAGCGCGGCGCCGCCCCCTGGAGGCGGGCGGGCACCGTGCCCTGCTGGGTGAGGAAGACGGGGATCGTGGAGCTCTGTCCGGTGATCGAGGAAAGGTCCTCCCGGATCTCACGAATATAGGACTCTAGCTCGATATCGTAGTTGGCATTGTCTCCGTCGGCCTCGCCGTGGGTCAGCACCAGCGCCCCCACCCCCAGGCGCTTGCCCTCCCTCCTGGCCATGTCGGCGAGGGCCCTCGCCTCGTAGAGCCCTGCCTCGTAGGCGTTGCTGGTTCCGCCCCTCCGGATGCGCGCGAGCGAGCGCCCCCCCTCCGCGGAGACCCCGTGGATGGTCAGGATCTCGCCCAGGCCCAGCGCGCGGGCCCTCGCCGATATGCCGTTGGCCATCGCCGTGTGAGGCGTCTCCCCCTTGACGTTGTTTGGATAAGCGTACTTCGGATATCCAGCGTCGACCGGGAAGGTGGGGCGGAGGGGCTCGATCAGCGGCACCAGCTCGAGGGATCCCGTGCCTGCGTCCTGGCGGAACTTGGGGTCGGGCCCTCGGTCCCAGAGCTTCATGTGGCCGTGGGGCTGGCGGACCGAGAGCACCGGCCTGCCGGCCACGCCCACGGCCAGGCTCTGGCCGAGACCCAGGATATAGGTCCACTCGAAGGGGGCGCGGTCTCCCCCTTCGCTCAGGGGAGGGGGGGCGCCCTCGGAGGACGCCTCGTACCCCCTCCCCGAGTCCTCGAGATCCGTCGTGGATCTGGGGCCGAGGAGCGCCCCTCTGCAGGCGCCGGCGGCGGCCAGGGCGACGCCCAGGACCGCTCCCAGCCGGAGGGCGAGGGCTCGCCTCCTGTCGAAGGGCATCTGCACCCCCACCGTCCTACCGCCGCGCCCGCATGTCCTGCAAGCAGGGTTCACGATCCGGGGCGTGGCCTCGCGGTCACACGGGGCTTCGGTGCGCGCTCAGAACGCGTAGGCGAGGCCCCCGCCGAGCGTCGGGCCTCCACGATCGAAGGTGCGCGCCTGGTAGCCACCCCGGACGACCAGGCCAAACCCGCGGCCGAGATCGACGCGCCCCTCGCCGAGGAGGCGCACGCCGGCCGAGTCGGCGTGGGGCATGCTCGTCACCTCGATGATGGGCGACAGGAGGAGGCGCTTGCTGGCGGCCACGTCGAGCCTCGTGTAGCCGCGAGCGCCGAAGACCTGGATCCCCTCGACGCCGAGCACCAGCTTGGAGCCGTAGGGATCCCCGATGAGGATCGCGCCTCCGCCGCCGACCGAGAAGCCCACCTCCGTGACGCTCGTCAGGAGCTCGCCCTCGAAGTGCAGCCAGTCCACCGCGCGCAGGCGGACGCGAGGCGCGCCGTAGTTGAGGCCGACCTTGTATTTCGACGGATCGCTCTCGCCAGGGACGAGCGACTCTCCGCGCACCATGCCGGCGCGGAGGCCGAACTCGGACACGATCCCAAGGAGCCGGTAGGTGTAGCTCCCTTCCACGCGGTAGTACTGGTCCGGGGTCTCGAGCCGCTGGGGCGCGTTGCCCGGCACTCGCGCCGTCGTCGTCACCGACCCGAAGCTCGCGTACTCGCTCGAGGCCTCGACCACGGAGCGGCGGCCGCCGAGCTTCGCCAGGAGCGCGGCCTCTCGCCGGTCCGCCGGGCTGTCGAGCACCGTCACGGGGTGTGGGCTGGCGCGCGTCGCGAAGGCCGGGATGTGCTCGCCGCCCGTGGTCTCGAGCTCGATCGCGTAGGCCAGCTCCCCGCGCACGGCCGCTGCCGGGATGACCGCGACGTACCCCATCGCGGCCGAAGACGAGCGAGCGAACTCCACCTCCCCGTGGGTCCTTCCGCTGCGAAACACCAGCAGCGCCCTCCTGAGCTTGTGCGGCCGGTCAAAGGAGGCCTCGATCGTCACGTCCTTGGATTGCAGCGCGGTGAGCTGCGGCGCGTGGTGGATCACCGGCCGCTCCGCCTCGGCCCTCGCGTCCGCGTCCGCCCTGGTGTCCGGCTCCGCGTACGCGAGCGCAGGGAGCTGTGATCCCAGGACGAGCGCCAGCCCGGACAGCGCCTTCTTCGTCTTCTTGGTCACCATTGGTAGTTCACCGCGAGGCCGGCGCCAGGGCCGGCGTGGTTGATGGTCCTGCCCTGGTACGAGATTCGCGCGGCGACCGTGAGATCGCGCACGAACTGGTATCCGACCTGCGCGATCGCGCGCGCCCCGATGTCGCGCGAGTTCGACGGCTGGTTGGTGACCTCCGTGCGCAGGACGATCGGGACGCGGGGGATCGTGCGCCACTCCAGCTGCACGATCCCCTTCTGACCGACGGTGCCCAGGATCTCGCCGCCGAGCAAGATGTTGGTCTGGAGATCGTTGCCTATCCGGACGAAGCCCTGCGCGCCGCCGGTGAGCCCGCCGTCGCGCAGGCCGATGATCGGGCGACCGATGATGGCGAAATTGCTCGAGGCCGCGAGCTCGGTCTCGACGTATCCGTACGTGAGGCCCACGCTCGTCGGTTCTCGCCCCAGCTCGTCCAGATCGCGGAGGTTCCCGCCCTGGCCCCGGAGGATGCCGAAGCCCGAGCGCACCGCGCGGATGCCCTCGTCTCGCAGACGCCACCCGACCGAGCCCTCCGTCTGGAAGACATAGTCATTGGCCTTCTTGACGTTGAAGGAGGCGATCTCGCTCTGGAGGGAGACCTGGGCGAGCTGGCCTGGCGCGCGCACGCTCGTCGGGAAGGTCTCGACCTCGACGTCGCGAGGCCGGTCCGCGGTCCCCACGATCGCGACGGCGCTCCCGCTCCTGGGGACGCCCTCGACGAAGTACTCGAGCCCGGGATCCTCGATCGCATCCCCTGGTAGCGTGGCCGACCAGTAGCGAGGGCCGAGGCTCCCCATCACGACGGAGCGATAGGCGGGCGCTCCCTTCCGGCGGACGTGGAAGATCGCGCCGACGAAGCGCTCGTCGAGCTCGACGGCGTAGCGCTGCGCGACCCCCGCGCGGGCGCGGTCGAAGTCTCGCTCGGAGACCCTGTAGGGCGGGGGGCTCGGCTCCTGCGCGGAGGTGAGCGCTCTCACCTCCTCGGTGAGGACCCTGGCGTAGGGGCTGCTCGGGTGCGCCGATACGAACGCCCGGTAGGCGTGGGCGCGCTTGCCAGGATCGGCGCCCGTGAGGCTCTTCATCAGGCGGCCGAGCGCCTCGGCGTCAGGATCGGCGGGAGCGCGCTGCGCGGCTGGCTCCTGCGCAGCGGCCTTTGCCGGCGCGGCCTCGGCGGGCTCCGGCCTCGCGACGCCCGCTTGCGGCAGGCTTCCGCTGCGCGTCCCCCGGGGCAAGACCACGTGATCGCCGGTCGCTGGCACCCGGGTCGTCGGCCCCTCCGCCGTCGCGAGCGAGAGGGTGCCTCGGACCTGGAGGAGGCGGAGGGCGCCGATGCGGAAGCACTCGTTCAGCACCTGGCCCGAGATGGGGTGGCGCACCCGGAGCGGCCTCCAGAGCTCGACGACGTCCCCGTCGCGCATGCCCTTGGCCGCCCCCAGATCCACGACGAGATCGCTGGAGTCGATGGCGACGAGGGTGCCCTCCTGCGCCTCTGCGGCCGTCGAGGCGCAGCGCTCCACGGCCCTGGCCTGCGCGCGCGCCACGCCGCTGGCCCCGAGCGCCGCGGTGATCGTCGTCATGACGAAGGCGGGAAAAAAAGGGAGGCGACGGGAGAGGCGGGGGGAGGCCATCAAGACTCCTTGAGTGATTCAATCATCCAGTCAGTAAGCAACATACATGCCGGGTTCTTTGCCTCCGGGCGGCTTGACGCGCTCTCGTGGTCCGGGGCGCCGGGGTGCTAGGTTCGCGGGGCCGTGCACGCCTTGCAGGGGCTGAGCCCCGCTCACATGACCCGTCTCTTCCCGGAGGTCTCTCTCCAGGAGGCCCGCAAGATCGTCTCCGGTCTGGTGAGGGGAGCTCTCCTCTCGGAGCCTGTTCCCCAGGTCCGTCGCACCGCGATGGAGGCGCTCAGGGCCCGAGGCCACGTGCCCACGCTGGACCTCTTGTCCGAGCGCAGGAGCGAGGTGGATCCCTTCGTGAAGTACCTGCTTCGGGCGGGGGACGGAGCCCTGCTCGAGACCGTGCGCATTCCCCTGGAGCGAGAGGGTCGCTTCTCGGTCTGCGTGAGCTCCCAGGTGGGGTGCGCGTTGGGCTGCGCCTTCTGCGCCACCGGGAGGCTGGGGCTAAAGCGTAACCTGGAGACCTGGGAGATCATCGAGCAGGTCCGGGTGGTCAGGGAGCGCCTGCCCGGAGGGACCCGGGTCCACGGGGTGGTGTTCCAGGGGATGGGCGAGCCCCTGGCCAACCTCGACAGGGTGCTGGACGCCGTGGCCCTTCTCTCCGAGCCCTCCGGGCTGGCCATCGACGCCCGGGCCATCACCGTGTGCACCGCGGGGCTCCCCACCGGAATAAGGAGGCTGGCCAGGGAGGCGCCCAAGGTGAGGTTGGGGCTCTCCGTCTCGAGCGCTCGCCCCTCCCTGCGCCGTCGCCTGATGCCCATCGACGGGGCTCATCCCCTCGCCGAGGTCATCGAGGCCGTCGTCCTCCACGCGAAGACGACCGGGCTCGCTCCGATGTGGGCCCTCACCTTGCTGCGAGGCCAGAACGACACCGAGGCCGACGCCGAGGCCCTGGCCCAGCTGATCAAGGATTTTACGGCCCGCGCCGGGATCCGCCCCAGGCTCACCCTCATCCCCTACAACGCGATCTCCGAGCGAGACGATCCCTTCGAGCGCACCAGCCTCGCCTCCGAGGCCTCGTTCAGGGAGGCGCTCGCCGCCCGGGGCGTCTTCGCGCACCGGCGTTACAGCGGCGGGGGTGACGTGAGCGCGGCCTGCGGACAGCTTGCCGCGCGCGGCTGAGGGAAGTGCTTGTCTTCGCGGGCCCGTCCGGCGATACCCGAGCGCTCGATGCAGCGGGGCAAGGGGACAGCGAGGAGCTCGCGGAGAGCTGGAGCGGGGAGCGTCGCGCTGGCCGTGTCCCTCGCGCTGGTCGTGTGCGCTCGAGACGCGGAGGCCTCTCCGGAGGACATCTTTGGCTATGGTCCTCGCTCCTCGGCCATGGGGGGCACAGGGGCGGCGTCGGCCCACGGCTTCGAGGCGGCCTGGGCCAACCCGGCGCTCCTCTCTCGAATGCGGGAGAAGAAGCTCACCCTGGGCTACGGGGCGGCCACCTTCGGGCTCTATGTCGCCCCCGAGGGCGCTGCCTCCCGAAGGGTGGGCGCCGACGCCGCTCGTGGGCTGTTCATAGGGGCGGACCTGCCGCTGCCGCTGGGCGGGTTCCTGAAGGATCGTCTGGGGCTGGGCCTGGCCTTTTATACTCCCTCCGGGATCATCGTACGAGGTCGGCTCCTCTATCCCGAGAAGGCCCAGTTCCTCTTCCTCCCCGAGCGGGCCCAGTCCCTCACGGTGCGGGCAGGCCTGGGCGTGGATCTGGGGTATGGCCTCCGGGTGGGGGGCGGCTTCGCGGCCCTGGCCGAGATCGTGGGCGACGTCATCGTGGCGACCGACGCCACGGGGAGAGTGGGCACCAGGGTCGAGGATCAGCTGGTCGTCACCTATGCGCCCACCGTGGGCGCGAGCTACGATTTGCCTTTCTTGAGGGGAGGGCGCCTGGGGGTGGTCTTCCGGGGCACGCTCGACGCCCGCTTCGCCGTGGAGATCGACGCGACCAAGCTGTCGTCGCTCAATATCCCGGTCTTCAACATCGCCGGGCTCGCCCAGTACGATCCCAGCCAGGTCGCCGTGGAGCTGGCCCACGAGGGGCCGGAGCGCACCCTGGCCATGGGCGTGACCTGCAAGCTCTGGAGCCGCTACAGGGGCCCGATCGAGCCAACGATCCCTTGCCCGATCAGCAACCCCGAGTGCGGCTCTCTCTTCCCTCCTTCCGTCACTTTCCGCGACGTGGTGGTGGTGCGCGCCGGCCTGGACGAGAAGATCCGCCTGTCCTCCTCGGCCACCGCCCACGCTCGCGCGGGAGCCTTCTTCGAGACCAGCCCGGTGCCCTCCCAGCTCCCCTCGTCCCAGGCCTTCGATCGCGGCGCCGTGGCCGCCGTGCCCACGCGCTGGTACGACGCCCCCAGGATCGCGGGCACCCTGGGGCTAGGGCTCTCCCTGTCCAAGCCCCTCCCTCCCATCGATCTGGACGCCTACTGGCAGGCGCACGCCCTGGTCCCTCGCGCGTTCACCTCGGATCTGGGAGGCGGAGCCTCGGAGCGCGTCAAGGTATCCGGTCATATCCTTGCCATGGGCCTCCTGGCCGGGGTGCGCTTCTGATGAGCCCTCGCCGCGCCCCTTCTCTCATGGCGGGCCTCCTGATGGGCCTGATGGCGGGCTTTGTCCTCGCTTCTCTGGAGCGCCTCGCCAGAGCCAATCCCCACGACACCTTCGGCTTCGGCTCCCGCAGCGCCGCGATGGGCAACGCCGTCTCGGCCGACGCGCGCGACGTCTCTGCCAATTATTATAACCCTGCGGGGCTGGTGAACGCGGATGGCCTGGAGCTCTCGATAGGCTATTTTAGGGCCTCGCATCATCTGCAGATCAACGGCGTGGACAACCAGGTCGATCCGGTGAAGGGCCTGGTCGGCGGCGTGGTGGCCCCTGGCACGTTCTTCGGCACCAGGTTCGCGTTCGGGATAGCCGTTCACCTCCCCGACGATCGCATCTCCCGGGTCCGGGCGTCCCGTCAGGAGCAGCCTCGCTGGGAGCTCCACGACAACCGGAACCAGCGCCTCTACCTGGCCGCCAACCTGGCCGTCGCTCCCTTTCGCTGGCTCCAGCTGGGCGGAGGGGTCTCGTTCATGTCGTCGACCACCGGGCGCCTCGACATCACCGGATCGGCCAATGTCTTCAATCCCTCGCAGAGCCAGCTACGCCACGAGGTGGACGCCGACCTGACCGCGGTGCGCTATCCCCAGCTGGGGGCCAGAGTCGCCCTCTCGGATCGCGCGGCGCTGGCCCTGGTGTACAGGGGGGAGTTCCAGCTTGGGCTCGATCTGGCCGCCCACCTCCAGGGGGATATCTCGGGTCTCACAACCGCTCGCTACGATCTGGTCACCTCGAGCGTCAACAACTTCTTGCCGAGGCAGGTGGTCCTGGGAGGCTCCTGGGAGATCACCCCGGATCTACGGGCCAACCTGGACCTGACCTGGCTCAACTGGAGCGCCTATATCGCGCCCGTGGCCAAGCTCGATGTCTCCCTGGATATCCCTCCTCCGGCCGGAGGCTGGCCCGCCTCGATCACCCCTCCGGAGACCCCGGCGCCCACCCGCCTGGTCCCCCTGGTCCTGCAGGACAGGCTGGTGCCCCACCTTGGGCTCGAGTGGCGAGCGCTGGCTCGATCCAGGATCGAGGGCTTTATCCGGGCGGGCTACGAGGTCCAGAAGACCCCCATCGCCCCCCAGAGCGGGAGCGTGAGCTACATCGATCGCGATCGCCACACCGCGTCCCTTGGCCTGGGTCTACGGCTCATGCACCCCGGGGAAGTGCTCCCGGGGGACGTCCGCCTGGACATGCATGCCCAGCTCAGCATCCTCCCCGAGGAGACCACCCTCAAGGCCAGTCCCGCGGATCTGGTCGGGGATTACAGGGCAGGAGGCACGCTATGGAACCTGGGCGCGACCCTGAGCACCACCTTCGATACGGTAGGGGGGAAGCCCCCGCCCTGCGAGAACGCAAAGTTTCCATGAGGTTACTGGCGAACTCCGCCGTGGGTTCGAGCTCTCTTCGCGTGGTAGGAAAAAAATCGACGGGCTTGGAGAGCGATTTTCCGCAACTGTTCGTGGTGGGGCGCCGATAAAGGGGCTCATCGTCGAGGTCGTCCGTGATGAGCTCTCCTCCGTCTCCTCCCGCCGCTCGAAGGGCGGGCTCGCACTTGTCGCTCGTCGCCCCGGACTTTCGTCCAGGCGAGCGCATCCCGGGGACGCGGCACGAGGTGGTGTGCATCCTGGGCAGGGGATCGCAGGGCACCGTGTACGAGGTCCGTCAGGGGTATCTGGACAAGCACTATGTTTTGAAGCTGCTCAATCACGAGTGCGCGAACAGCCCCGAGCTCTTGCGGCGCTTTCAGGCCGAGGCTCGGCTCATCGCGCGCATGGAGAACCCCCACATCGTCCAGGTGGTGGACGGCGGCGTGACGGAGGAGGAGCGTCCGCGGGGTTTCTACGTCATGGAGCGCCTCGATGGGATGACGCTCGCCCATCCGCTCGCGTCGGGGCTCACGCTCACGATCCGTCAGGCTCTGGTGATTGGCGTCCAGATCGCGGAGGCCCTCGAGTATGCGCACAGCCTGCTTTGCCCGATACAAGACCGAAGCGCAGCTCATCTCGGCGCACCTCGATGTCCAGGTGCCGCTGCTCTCGGCGCTGCTCACGAACATACCAGCCAAGCTCGAGATCCTGGTCGCGCGCATGGTGCACAAAGAGGTCGAGAAGCGCCCGGCGACGGCTGGCGAAGTCCGGCGCCTGCTCGCGGAGATCCTGAGGGAGGAAGATCGGAACGAGCTCTCTCGTCCTGCTCCAGCGCCCGACGCGCCGACCGACGAAATGCCGCTGGAGAAGCTTCAGGCGATGATGCAGGAGGTGCATGCCCAGCGGGTCGCGGAGGCGATGACCCTCATGCCGCGCTCGGTGGATCCCGTGATTGCGCTCGGTGTGGCAGATACGGATCCCAGCGATACTTCCATCTTCTCTCATCGGGCGCCGGAGCCCGAAGATCTCGGCCCGACCCCATCCCAGGAGATGCGCCGAGCGCCGACGCGAACGATGCCGCCCACCAAGCCTTCGGTAGCGCAGGCTAGGGGTCAAGGGGGCAAGGGTGGCACCACGCCGATGGGGTCGGCCTTTTCCGTGCAGGTCGCCCGCTTCCCCACGGTCCCCATGGTGGGCGCGCTTGGAGGCTTTCGGGTCTCGTCGGACGCGTCGTCGGCACTGAAGCCTGACAGCCGTCCAGGCAAGCGGCATGGTTGGAGCGAGCTGGACTGGCCGCTGAAGGTCGGCGTGCTGGCCTCCCTCGTGCTCATCATGGCTACGGTGTTGGTCGTCCTCGGTACCCGAGGAGATGGGGGCGGAGCATCCAGCCATGACAAGGCGGAGCCCGAGGCGCCACAGGCGGGAGCGAGCGGGTCCACAGCTCCGGTACCGCCTGTGGGGACTCCGTTGGAGGAGCCTGCAGCGGCGGGGTCGGCCGACGGGGCCGGCAAGGCGCAGAGTCTGCCGAGCGCAGCACCAACGTCGTTCGATGCGCCTACGACACCTCCGTCGCGCTCCTCATCGCCTCCGAAAAAAGCGGCTCCGGCCATTCCGGTCACGAAGCCCAAGAGCTCTTCGGTCCCGCACGTCGAGATGTAGAAGGAGGCGTCCGATGAAGCAGCAAGCGCATACGGATCCCGGCCTGCGCGATTTCGCAGAGGCAACGGAGCCCAAGAAAGAGGGTGTTTACCGGACGAAGCCAGGCCTCGTCGACGGGACGGCCGAGCGTACGGCGCTCCGCGGGGTAGCGGCTTACGAGGCGCAACGAGAGGCGCGCGAGCTGCTCTCGGATCTCGTGCCTACGTCCGAGAAGAAGGGGGTGCCCGCTCGCGTTGAGGGCGAGCCTGGCGAACCTGCCGCGGCGCTGCCTGCCCCGAGCCAAGCTCCGGGGGTCTTGCCGAGTGGGCCGGTGGAAAATGACAGGGAGCCCCGCTACGAGGAGCCAAGGTTCGTCACGCCCAAGCAGCGTTCGCTTCTGGTGTGGGCTCTGATGATCGGCCCGGTGGCCGCGCTGCTGCTGATTGCCCTGGTGTTTGCTTTGGTTTCGCGAACTCAACCCCGTGGCCCTTCCGGGGCCGGCTCTCTTCCTTCGGTCTCTACGGCCGTGTCCTCGAGCGCGCCGCGGGGGCCGGTCATCGAGTCTTCGGCGACTGCCCCGAGGCCACCCACGATCATGAGCGCTCCGATATCGCGCGCCAGCGTCGGTACGCCCGCGCCAGCGACGACGAGACCTGCGGCGCCGGGCTCGGCGCCACACCCCACCTCGAAGCCGACGGCGGTGCCTCCAGCTTCGAGCACTTACGATCCGATACAAGGGATATGAACGATGAAACGACGATTGAACACGTGGCTCTGGCTGGTGGCCGGGGCATCGATTGCGACGAGTTCCGTAGCCTGGGCCGGGCCCAACGCGGGGGACGCCAAGCGCGCCGAGGCGTTGAACGCCGAGGGACGAGCGCTGAGTCGAGCGGGAAAGTGGGCCGAGGCCCGGGGCAAGTTTGCGGAGGCGTATGCCAAGGTGGGCACCCCTGGACCTTTGTTCAACCTGGCGTGGGCCGAGCAGAACCTAGGGCACTACAAGGTCGCTCTCGGTTACTACCGCACCTATCTGGCCTTGCCGACGACCGAGAAGGTGACCGCGCAGGGGCGGGCTGATGCGCAGCGATATTCGGTAGAGTGCGCGGCCAAGCTTTGTACGTTCGACGTGCGCGGAGCGACGAAGGTCACAGTCGACGGTGAGGCGCCCACGGAGGTGGAGCCTGGCGAGCATCGCATCGAGATGCAGGGGATCGAGGGGGCGAAGATCTCCGCCATGGCTTGCCGAGCCGGGGAGGTCGTGGTTGTGGAGTATCCGGTGACGAAGGTCGGTCCGGCCATCGTTGTACCCCCTCCGGCCAGGGCGAGCGCGAAGCCTCCTGCGCCGGTCGAGATGGAGAGGGGGAGCTGGATCGTTCCGGGGGTGCTTGGTGGGATTGGTGTGGTCGGGGTTGGAGTGGGGCTAGGTTTCGGAGCCGCTGCTTCGAGCCGTGCCGATGCCGTCGTGACGGAGGCGCGGTCGGCTCCCTGTGCAGATTTTCGGTCTCCTGCATGCACGGAGCTCCAGTCTCGCATCGACGGTGGAAAGAGCCTGAACACGGGAGCGATCGTCGGCTATGTGGTGGGCGGGACGTTCCTGGTGGGTGCGGTGATCGCGACCGTGGTGACTCGACCATGGGAGGTGCACGAGAAGCGTCGGAGCTTGCCGTTGGTTCCTAGTGTGTCGCCCGAGGGCGCTGGATTCGTCGTGACAGGAAGGTTTTGAAATGAAGCGCTGGATTTGTCTTGGTGCTGTGGTCGTTGGTCTGGTCGGCACTGCGTGCCTCGGCTCGTTCAAGTCGAATGTTTGCGACTACGAGGGGGCGTGCACCGGGGCGGACGGCAGCTCGTCCGATAGTCCGGTGAGTCCAGACGGTCCAGACGGTCCAGACGTCGGAGATGATGCCCGCGACGCGAGCGCGGACCGAGACTCGCCGCCTCCTGGGTGCGACACGCCGAATGAACCCTTGAAGAATCCAGGGAAGTGCTTGGTGGACGCCTTCGGCGCGTTCGTGTCGCCGGGGGGGGACGACGCCAACGACGGAACGATAGCGAAGCCGTACAAGACGATAGGTAAGGCGCTCCTCGGAACGAAGACGCGCATCGTCGCGTGTGAAGGGACCTATCCTGGGTCCTTGGAGGTGAAGCGGGACGTGGAGATCTACTCTGGCATCGACTGCACCTTTACAAAGATGGGTGGGAAGGCCAAGATCACGGCGAGCAAATCGGAGTTTGCAGTTTTGGTGAGCAAGCCTGCGAGCACGGTCCGTCTGTCGGATGTCGACGTGGAAGCCATGGATGGCACCGAGCTGAGCCCCAACAGCGTAGGGATGCTCGTTGATGGGGTTGCCAGCGTGAAGCTCACCAACGCGAGCCTCGTGGCCAAGGCAGGCTTCGTAGGGAAGAAGGGCGACGATGGCACCACCGGAGTCGTAAGCAACCTTGCCATGATTGGAGGGACGACCAACGGCTATCCTGCCACGGGTAACACTACGGCGGGCGGACAAAAAGAGTGCACATGCACAGTGGGAGGCTCGTCGTTCGGAGGAGGGGGGGGGGCTCCGACCGGAGCAGGCGCTGACGGCCGACCGAAGCCGCCAACCGGCATGACTGGTCAGGGAGGAGCTGGGGGAGTGGTCTGCAATCCAAACGGGTTCGGCGCAAATGGGGCGAGTGGGTTGGCCGCCGAGGCTGCAGCCAAGATCAGCGTTTTGGGGCAGCTTGAGACGAACGTGTGGAAGTCCAGCTCCGGTCTCAACGGAGGTGATGGGCCTTCAGGACAAGGTGGCGGTGGCGGTGGTGGCCGTGATGGCTCGAGCGCAGGCGGTGGTGGCGGGTGCGGCGGCTGCGGCGGAAGCGGCGGCAAGGGAGGCGGAGGTGGAGGTGCAAGCATTGCGCTTCTTTCGATTAACTCAGGCATTCAACTTGACAAGGTCATTCTCAAAGGGGGTACAGGGGGTACAGGGGGTACAGGGGGTACAGGGGGTGGGGGCGGCCCCGGGGGAAATGGTGGGATTGGTGGCTGCCAAGGCGGTGAAGGCGGTCTGGGGGCCAAGGGCGGTGCGGGTAGCGGAGGAGCGGGGGGGATCTCGGTGGCCATTCTCTACAAGGGCACCAAGCCGGGAGGTAATGCCACGTACACATTCGGTACTCCGGGCAGCGGAGGACCAGGGGGCGCTGCGGGTGTCAACGATGGGCCGAACGGACTCGGGCAAAACGAGTACGAAGCTCAGTAGAGCCAGGAGACAATCATGCCGAGCGCTCTCGCAAAAAAAACATCAAGTTCGACGCAACAAAACTCAACGGACGGCCGAGAAGCAGTTTGGACGAGGCGAAGCTTGGTTCGTCAGGCCGCTCCAACGCTCCTCGCTCTGCGAAGGTTGGTCCTTCCACCGGTTCAAGTGCTCGCCTTGTCCACATTTCGATCCCAGGGATTGAATTGAGTCGCCTTCCATAACGTCGTGAATTTATTGAGTTGCTGAGTGGTACGCGTGAGTGGAATTGCGCGTGCGGCAAAACCAGAGCGAGGGAAATGCGATGAGCACATGCCGATTTTATTTTCCTCGAAACTACGTAAACCTGATGACGGGCAGGTCTCCGGCGGGAACGCCTGGGGAACGCCGCCAACCAGCCCGCTTCGGTCCGTTGCGGCGCTGGTGATCTCGCTTGGGATCGCGACGGGCGCCGCTGGGGCCGAGGGATGTGCTGGGGCAAGCGACGACGGACTGCCGGGCCTGGGTCTCGGGATGCGGCTCGACGCCCTTTACCAGGAGCCGGGCGAATGCGATGCGCCCACGGACGAGAGCCTCTCCGACTACGCCGGGGCCTGTGCACGGGCCATGGAGCTCCCCGAGATCCCTGGCTTCGATTGCGACGACCCAGCCCGATCGGTCGAGGTGCCCGACACGGGCTCGTACGGCACGCCTGGCGGAGAGGTGTGCGATCGGCCGAACGTGCTCAACGGTGAATGCGACCGTGGCTCTCGGTTCCAGGTGGTGGTCAACAAGGAAACGGCGAACAAGCGGGGCCGGGTTCAGATCGTCGCCCACTGCCGCAAGCGTGGGGCAGGCCCTGGGAGGTTCGTGGACATCGCGATGATCGCCTACAACTCCGACACGGGCGACACGTGTTTCTTCCAAAACCAGCTCAGCGAGATGGACGGGAAGATGCCGCGCCCGGCCGTGAACACGGGCAACGACTGGAAAACTCCACAAGAAACGGAACAAATCTCGTGCATTGGCTGCCATGACACGGGACCGTTCGTTCGCACTCCATACCTGTCACAGCTCCAGGGCACCCCGAACTCGGAGGCCGGGCTTCCGCCGGTGCTCCCTGGCATCTCGGACGATCCGGACGTCGACAGGGCCCAGCGTGAAGCGAGGGCGAAAGGTGCCATCGTGCCGGGCTCGCGTGACCCTGGCTGGAACCGGACGCTGCCCTATCGGTTTGTCGGAAAGACATTCCAGGGCTGGCGGGCGTACAGCGTGTCGCTCGTGGAAGGGGGCTCATCCAACGCGTGCACGGGCTGCCACCGGATGGGGCTGGCGGCCGTCGAGGTGAACGGAGTCCGCGCCTGGGACTACAATCGTTCTCATGGAACTACGCGTGGAACGACCATGACCCTCGGGGCAAAGGCTGTGGACCCAACCCAGGCACACAAGAACCCGCACTCCGGGCCGTCGCCGATTTGGATGACACCGAATAGCATAACGTACGACCAGGCGAACAAAGACGCTCAAATGAAGTTGAGGGAATGCGGTAACGCCATCCGAAGAAACAATGTAAAAATAGGATGCAACGCGGTTCAGTTCGGACAGGGGACGAGCTGTCGGGGTGGCGCGATCGTCGGCTCCGTCAATGGAGGAACGGTCAACACTCCGACCACCAACCCCCAGCATGACGTGGTCGAGATCCCGATTGGACCCGAGATCGGCTTCATGGGATGGCGCATGCTTCGCGGACCCTTTGTTCAAGCAAGTCAACGGACCCGGTTCGGGGACCCGAGCTTCGACGGAACTTTTGCCAAGATCTCGGTAGGAAGCTCCGGTGGGTATCGTCTGGATTCTGGGTGGGAGGGGCCTGTGTCCCCGACGCCGCGTCCTGGCGCTGGAGGCGACTTCGTCGTAACTCGCTTCTCGGAGATTGCGGCCGTGCCCGACACGACCCAGTGTGCCTACATGTCATTCGAGATGGGAGACTTCAGCGCGCTCCACAACAAGCAGGAAACGACGATGAACTTCGACGACTCCGGGGTGGACATCCTGTGGGCGTCGATCGGAAATGTCTCTCGGGGCAGCGACGACCTTTTCGGGCTCTACACGTCGTTGCTCGGAACACGACTCCGTAGGGAGGTCTACAAACCGGCAGCCTACGATTCAGCGGTGAGCTCCTTCATGTGCAAGAGCTGGACGCCCGTATACACGGTCCGTCATGTGCTATCGAGGGGTGACGTGCTCCTTGCCTCGGCGGCACAATCCGATCGGGTCCGGTGCTTCTTGACCGGCCTCTCTGGCGCGTGGCATATGACCCGCGACGATGGTAAGATTCAACCCTACGCCAAGATCTACCTGTCTCCAACGAAGGAAATTCGCCTTCACGTCGAACCGTCCGAAGGCGAGGACGCTGTCGGCGCCACCGCTTCCTGCATCGAGCTTCACCCATGAGGATTCCCATGAAACACATCTCGTTCCTCCTTCTCGTTCTCATGGTCAGCTGCGGCGGGCGTACGGACGGTACCTCGGTCGCTCCCGTCCCTTCCGCGAGTGCGAAGCCCATCGCCTATAAAACATACACTCTGAACCTCTACGATCCACAGGATCCAAATGGGGACAAGGCGGGGGTCATCACGAACCTAGACAATAGCAGCTTCTTGTCTGTCTCCTTCGACCTCTCTACTTCAACCAAGGAGATCCGAGCCGCCCAAACGGTGAATCTACCCGCCACGCCCAATGGGCCCAGGCAGCCGAAGACGGTGGGAGGCCTCTACCCTGACCGTCCTTATGGGCAGTTTATGCTCGAGTTTTTCGAAGGTCTCGCGTCGGACGCGCCGACGTGCACGAAGGATGCGATGGCTTCGCGTACAGCACAGTTTATAAAATATCCATATCAAACTGTTCGCCTTGGGAAGATTCGGATCGACGTTATTTCCCAATCGAGCGATGCGTTTCCGAAGGATGCCATTCTCTGCTACGCCACTCACGGCGTCGCTGGGTGGAAGTGGCACGTCGGACCGCAGGTCTTCGTCACCGACAGCCCGGGTTCCTTTGGGCACGACGGGTTTGGGCATGTTGAATTCCTCGTCAATGAAGAGGGGGTCGACCAAATCGCGCTTATGGCTGGCACCAGCTTGGGCGCGGGGTTCTCCTCCTTGACCCGCATCACCTACGAAGCCGTGCCTTACCCGTGATTTAAGAGGCAGGCTGGCGTGTCCTGGTTTGCGATGGGACGGATGTTTTGCTGTCGGATGGGCCGGCGGCGCCACCGTTTCCTGCATCGAGCTTCATCCATGAGGATTCCCATGAAATATATCTCGTTCCTCCTTCTCGTTCTCATGGTCTGCTGCGGC
>SXGT01690056.1_pt1 | contig 18718 bp, 14 predicted proteins | sample 3176221 | NCBI WGS metagenome assembly SXGT01 (sample SAMN11356862, study PRJNA531348) | freshwater metagenome | isolation source: freshwater sample F1-120 | place: China: Fuxian Lake, Yuxi | collected 2017-12-25
CCGCCGCCGCCCGAGTACGAGTCGCCGCCGCCGGGTCGGGCCGCGGCCAGGTCAGGCGCGAGCAACGTGACCAGCGCCAGCCCCAGCGCCGCCCGCGGCAGGGCGCGCCGCAGAACCTTCGCCAGGCGCGCGATCACGTCACCCCCGCCGCCGGTCCGCCATCGTCGATGGCGTCGGGCAGCTCGTTGAGGTCCTCGACGTGTCGAGGCAGGCCGGTGGCGAGCAGCGGGGCCAGCGCGCGCATCGCCTCGGCGCAGGCCTCGCCGCCGCGGCCGACGGCGGCGTCGATGGCGGTGCAGCGCTTCTGCCAGGCGGCTGGATCGACCGCGCGGATCACGCCGTCGTCGGCGACCACCTCGGCCATGTTCTCGGTGAGCGCGATGTAGACCAGGACGCCGGTGCGGCCGCCGGTGTGGTGGACCCCGCGCTCGAAGAACGCGGCCCTCGCGGCGCTGGCGACGGCGCGGCGGCGGACCGAGGCCGGGGTCAGCCAGCGCACCAGCGTCGGGCTGAGGGCGCAGGCCGCGCCGGCGAGGGCGCCGGCCACGATGGGGTCGAGCAGGAAGGCGGCCAGGCCGAAGGGGTGGTCGCTATAGAGCATGAAGGCCAGGGCCAGCCACGCCGCCGCGAAGCCGACCAGGAGGTGGGCATGGAGCCAGAGCCGCGTGCGGACGCGGATGGCCACCACCACCTCGGCCGCCGAGGTCGTCTCGGTGGCGGCGATCGCTCCGGCCAACGCGGTCCGGGCCGCGTCGTCGAGAAAACCCCGGGGCACGCCCCGATGCTACACGGGTGCGGCCCTGGGCTGCGACGCCTGGACCGCGCAGATCGATCGGCTGTCAGCCCCGTCCGGTTGAGGACCGGGCCCGGGGGGCCGATGGTGGAATCATGCGGAGCACGCGGGGGTTCGCTGTCCTCTCAGTTCCAGTTCTGCTCGGGGTCCTGGCTACCGCGGCGCCGGCCGTGGCCGAGCCCGCCGACGCCGCGGTCCAGGTCGGGATCGTCGACGAGCACGGGGCCCCGGTGTTCTGCACCCGCAACGCGGCCGGCAGGCGGGCCCAGCCCGAGGCGGCCGGCGGCTACCGGATCACCGGCCTGCGCCCGGGCAAGTGGACGATCTCGCTCGACCTGCCCCACGAGCGGGTCGACGTGCTGATCAGCGCCGACGAGGGCGAGACCGTGGTGGTCCCACCGGTGGTGGCCCGCGGCCGCTGCCGCAGCATCGCCGTGTCTCGTCCCCTGGATCTGCGGCGCCTCACCGATGACATCCACGCGTCGTGGGCGGTGCGCTTCGATCGCACGTACGATCACCGGGTCGGCATCATCGCCGCCGGCTTCCGGCGCCACGTCCCGACCCGCCGGTCGCGGTAGCTCAGATCGGCTCGCCGAACAGCGTCGCCATGGTCGCGCGCGTGATGCGCACGTCGACCAGCTCGCCGGGCGCGCCCACGCCGCGAGGCAGGATCACCGTCTTGAAGCCGTCGGTGCGTCCCATCATCTCGGCCGGGTCGCGCTTGCTGGGCCCGTGGACGAGGACGCGCTCGCGCTTGCCGACCTGGGCCGCGTAGACCTCGACGCTGACCCGCTCCTGGACCGCGATGATCTCGGCCAGGCGGCGCTTCTTCACGGCCTGGGTCACGTCATCGGGAAGCTTCTTGGCGGCGAAGGTCAGGTCGCGCTCCGAGTACGCGAACATGAACGCGCTGTCGAAGCGGAGCTGGCGCATGAGCGCGAGCGTCGCCGCGTGGTCGTCCTCGGTCTCGCCCGAGAAGCCCGACAGGATGTCGGTGGAGAGCGCGACGTCGGGCATCGCCCGCCGCAGCCGCTCGACGATGGCGACGTAGCCGGCCACGTCGTAGCCGCGTCGCATGCGGGCCAGCACTGCGTCCGAGCCCGACTGCAACGGCAGGTGGACGTAGGCGCAGATCCTGGGCTCGTCGGCGATCGCGGCGACCACCTCGTCGGTGAAGTCGACCGGATAGGGCGAGGTGAAGCGGACCCGCTCGATGCCGTCGATCCGCGCCACCGCGCGCAGGAGCTCGGCGAACCCGACCTCCTCCCACGCGTACGAGTTGACGGTCTGGCCGAGCAGCACGACCTCCTTGTAGCCGTGCTCGGCGAGCTCGCGGACCTGGCGCAGGACCTCGCGCGGCGGCACGCCGCGCTCGCGGCCGCGGGTGAACGGCACGACGCAGAACGTGCAGAACTTGTCGCAGCCGCGCTGGATGGTGACGAAGCCCGAGACGCCGTCGCCGCCCTCGGCGCCCGACAGACCCTCGTAGGTCTCGGCCTTGTCGAGCTGGACGTCGACGACCGCGGCGCGATCGCCGTCGTGCTTGCGGGCGCGCGCGGTGGCGAGCAGCTCGGGCAAGCGGCGGTAGCTGTCGGGGCCGGCGATGACGTCGACGGGCGCGGCCAGGGCCAGGCCTTCCTTCAGGTGCTCGGCCATGCAGCCGACGATCGACAGGACCTGGCCGGGATGGCGGCGGCCGATCGCGGCCAGCTCGTGAGCGCGGGTCAGGACCTTGGTCTCGGCCTTCTCGCGCACGGCGCAGGTGTTGACCACGATCACGTCGGCGTCCTCGGGGCGATCGACGCGGGCGTAGCCGGCGCCGGCCAGGATGCCGATCAGGAGGTCGCTGTCGGCGACGTTCATCTGGCAGCCGTGGGTCTCGACGTAGACGCGGGCGCGCCCCGGCTCGAGCGCGGACGCCGGTCGGGCCGCGCCGCGCTTCGGCGTGCGGATCTGAACCAGCGGCTCCGAGGGGTTCTCCGGCACGACCCGCCTCGGTTACCACGATCCGCCGAAGCCGGCTATGGTGGAGCGATGGGCCTCGCGCTGGTTGTGGCGGCGCTCGCAGGGGCGATGCTCGCCCTGCGCTTCGTCCTGCCGCGGCTGGCTCATCGCTCGTTCATCGCCGGCCGCTTCGCCGAGGCCCGCCGCCGCTACCGGGCGATCGTGTGGACCTCGGTGTCGCGCCGCCGCCGCGCCGCGGCCCGGGTCTCGATCGCTGGCGCCTACCTGGCCGAGGGCCGCTGGGCCGACGGTGGCGCCGCCACCGACGCCATCGACGGCGACGCCCTCGAGCCGGCGACCCGCGCCGGCTGGTTCAACAACCGCGCCTACGCCGCGCTGCGCCTGGGCGCGCGCGACGCCGCCGCCGAGCGTGCCCTGGTCCAGGTGCGCGAAGCGCTCCGCTTGCGCCCCGAGGTGCCGGCCCTGCTGCACACCGAGGGCCTGGCCTTGCTCGCCACCGGCCGCACCGACGAGGCGATCCGCGTCTTCGAGTCACTGTGGGAACACGGCAACCTTGGCCCGCGCCTCGAGAGCGAGCGCGCCGCCGATCTGGCCCGGGCCTGGGCCGCGCGCGGCGAGACCGCCTACGCCGCCGACTACGCACGGCGGGCGCGGCAAGCCCTGCCCGACGCGCCGTGGAACGCGAGTGACGACGCGGTCGCGCCCGCGGCGGTGATGGATCCGGCGCTGGTCGACTGAGCGGCTGCGCTGCCGGACCCGGGCTTTCGGTCTGGCCTCAGTAGGTGTACCGAGGTCCGATGCCCGTGCGGGCGTTGTGGCAGCCGCCACAGCTGTTGGACAGCTGGTTGTTGGCGCCGCCTGCGTTGAACAGGACCTGACTCGCGGCCGGCGTGATGATGTCGAAGACGTGCGAGCTCACGTCGCCTCGGACCCGAGGGCCGACCGGCTGACGGTTGGCGTCGACGGCGTCGTGGATCCAGCGGCTCTGGCTCGCGGCGGTGCGCGGCATGTGACAGCTGGTGCAGCGGCCGACGCCACCGACCTTGGGGTCGTTGACCCGGCCGGCCAGGTCGAGCGGGTCATAACCCACGGTCATGCTGGCGTTCTCGGTCATGTGGGCCGACACCGCCTCGCCTTCCTCCTCGGCGGTCCAGCTGGCCGGTGCCCACGGCGGGCCGCCGATGTTGAACGTGTAGTAGGAGTGGCACGACAGGCACATCGCGTTGTTGTCGGCCCGCTCCGACAGGCTCGGACCGTTGGCGCGGTCGTGGAGATCGTGGCAGCCCTCGCAAGCGACCAGGTCGAACTGGTTCTTGTTGTGGCTCGACTTCATGTAGTCGTTCCACTGCTGGTGGTGCTGGCGAGAGTGGCGATCGTCGTCGTTGAAGGTGCCGGGCGCCTCGTTGTAGTAGGTGGCGAGAAACTCGGTGAGCCCGATGCCGGGGCGCGGGTAGGTGAGCGGGCCAGTACCCGCCGACGCGTACTCGACGGGAGCCCCCGACAGCGTGCCCTTGCCGACGCCGCGGGTGTGGCAGGTGCCGCAGATCTGCGACGACCGCTCGGCCGACAGGAACGAAGGCATCACGATCGAGCGCCCGACGCCGACGCCGCCCGAGAGGTGCTCGGAGCCTGGACCATGGCAGGACTCGCAGCCGATGGCCATGTCGTCATTGAAGCCATCGCCATCGTAGTCGAGCGGACCGCCTGGCGTGTTGGTGGCGTCGGCGTGGAAGTTGCCCTCGACGTCGACGGTCAGGGTGGTGCCGGTGAAGTGGCAACCGGCGCAGTTGTTGTCGAACGACTTGTTCTGTGCGGGTCGCACCGCCGGGCCACCGGCGACGGTGGGCGGGCCCCAGTTGGCCGCGTTGTAGGGGTGGAAGGGCTCGGCGCCGACCTGTAGCGCCTCGTCGAACTGCAGCGGCAGGATGTAGTAGCTGGAGGTGCCGCCGGGGGTCGGGTCGTAGGTGCCGTTGGTCGAGACCCGGGTCACCCAGCGCTCCTTGTAGACACCGTGGCCACCGAAGGTGAACTCGGCGTAGTACTTCTGCGACGCCACGCCGGCCGGGGTCTCGAACTGCACGAAGTAGCGCGTGTCGAAGCCGAGCAGGAGATTGTAGCTGGCCGGGAACTTGTTGAACCCCGTGCTGGTGATGCGGAGGCCGAGTTGATCACCGGCGCCGGTGTTGTCCCGCGGGTTGCCATCCCGGAAGAAGACGTGAGCGCCGTCGTGGTTGGGCAGGCGGGTCAGGTCCTGGTTGGCGCTCGCGACGTCCGGCACCCGGTAGACGTTGGCGTGGAGGGTGTGCTTCCAGTTGCTCTGGTTGGAGGCGAGCCCGGAGGCCGAGTGGCAGACCAGGCAATGGGACGTGCCGAGGTAGGTCGCGGCCGGTGAGGGTTGCTGCGAGAGGGTGATGTCCTTGGGTACCGAGGTGTCGGCCTCGATGTCGAAGGACTCGCGGGACGCGTCGCCACCGGGCAGCACGGTGGGGGCGTCGGCCGCCGACGGCTGGGCCTGGATGAAGTAGCGGCGTGGTGCGACGCCGGTGATCGTGTACACGCCGCTGGCGTTGGTGACCGCGAAGTAGGGGCTGGTCGCTGACAGGGCGTCGAGCGGCGCGCGCTCGGGCGACGCCGCCAGCGCGACCGCGTCGACCAGCACCACGCGGGCGCCGGCGAGCTGACGGTTGAGGTCCGTGGCCGGGCCGTGGCGACGCACGGTGCCGGTGACGGAGCCGGTGGTTACCTCGGGCAGCACGAGCGAGATGGTCAGATCCGCGGTCTCGCCGGCGACCACCGACACCGTCGCGGCGCCGGGCTCGAACCCGGTGGCCACGATCTCGAGCGTGTAGACTCCGACCGGGAGATCGGCGAGCTCGAACCGCCCGTCGGCGCCGCTGGAGGCGGCGCGCTCGAGCGGATGGGTAGTGATCGTGGCGGCGACGATCGGCAGCATCGTGTCGGTCGCGCGCACCAGGCCGGTGACCGTGCCATCGCTGATCCCGATTGGACCAGCTGGCCCGCGCGCACCATCGCTGCCAGCCGGACCGACCGGTCCGCCGTCGCCGGCTGGGCCATCACACGCGAACAGCGTCACGGCACACAGGGAGAGGACAAACCGGATGGAGGTCATGCCGGCATGTCGGACGCATGGGCCGTGCCACCCGTAGGGCCGTCGGGCGTGCCGAAATCCGGAATACTCTGCGTTTGGTGCCCGGCGCGCGGCACGGCTTGCGCCCTCGCCGTATCCGACGTCTCGCCGCGCCGCTCAACCGACGGCGCGGTAGGTCGCGCTGACCAGCTCGGCCGGATCGTGGGCCGACAGGATCCGGACCTCGGGGTGCTCGCGGTGGAGCCGGCGGAGGACGGCTTGCGAGGCGTGGCGGGCGACGCCGTTCATCTGCATCGCCGACTGGAAGACGCGGAGGCCGACTGGGGCGCTGGGTGGATCGACCAGCTCCATGTGGTGGAAGTAGGCGTCGCCGGCGTGGAGGATCCAGCCGCGGTCGGTGCGCACCACGACGCCGGAGTGGCCGCGAGTGTGGCCGTGGAGCGGGACCAGGCCGATGTCGGCGTCGAGACCGGCGAGCTTCTGCACCGCCGGCAGGCCGAGCCAGGTGTCGCCGCTCTCGCTGACCGGGTTCCAGCTCGCGTGCTGCTCCCACTGCTGCGGCAGGTAGCGCTGCTTCTCCTGCAGCGTCGAGCGGGCCCGCGCCGCCTCGAGCTCGCGGCGGTGCAGGTGCACGGTGGCGCGCGGGAAGTCGGCGATGCCGCCGGCGTGATCGAGATCCATGTGGGTCACGATCAGGTGTCGCACGTCGGCGGGATCGAGCCGGAGCGAGCGCACCTGCTCGACGGCGGTCTGGGCCCGGGCCAGGCGCGGCGCGGTCACGGCCCGGAAGCCGCGGCCCAGGCGGCTGGGCTGGTCGCAGTCGGCGGTGGAGAAGCCGGTGTCGACCAGAACCAGACCGTCGCGCGCGGTCTCGATGAGCAGGCAGTGGCAGACCATCAGGCCGCGGCCGAGCAGGCGATCGCCGCCCATCAGCCGTCCGGCGATCGGACACATGGTCCCGCAGTCGAGGTGATGGACCCGCATCACCAGCAGGCTAACGCGCCGGGCGAGAATCGTGGTGCCGGCGGGGCGGCTTGTGGCGGGGCGGCCGCGGGGCCGGGCGCTCGTGCGGGTCACGGCTCTGAGGCGGCGCGGCGATGTGGGGCGGCGGCGGCAGCTGGTAGTGCGGCATCTCCATGAGGTGCTGCATGGCCTGGACCTGCTCGAGCGCTCGTCGCGACTGCTCGATCTGGCGCTGCATGTCGCGCTGCATGCGTTCGAGATCCTGCATCGGCTTGGTGCGTGGCGTCGGCGCCAGCCAGACCAGGAGCGCGATGCCCACCAGGGCGATGGTCAGGCCGCCGAGCACCCGCACCACGAACAGCGTGAGCCGCCCGACCGTGCGCACGTGCACGCGAGCCTCGGCCCCGAGGTGCTCGAGGTGACCCCCGACGCCTCGCGGCTCGATCCGTGCTCGCGGCAGCGGCTCCGATCCCATCCCGCAAGCGTACGGTGCGGCCGTGCAGCCGACAACGACTACCGCAGCTGGGGCGTCTGCTCGATTGATGCCGCGTCCCGGGCGGCTCCTCGAGCGGGAGCGGAGCCGGTGGCTGCCGGTGGCGCCCCGGTTCGACGGTGTTGCCTCGAATGGATCTGGTCGAGAGCCCGTCGGGTCTGGTCCAGGCGTCGAGTCTGGAACTGAACGTCGCGCAGCGTCCGGTCGAACGCCTACCGTAGCGCCAGCTCGGGAGCGGCCTGGCCGCGGTGGGCGAACGTACCGTTCTCCTGGTAGCGCTTGCGCTGCAGGAGGTTGAGCGCGACCCGCGAGCGCCAGCCCAGGTAGCTGCGCGTGAAGTGCGAGACCTGCTTGGGATCCATGTACGGGTTCTTGAGCCCGCCGACCGCGACCAGGGTCAGCACCTGCTCGGCGACCGAGACCGGGCAGCCCTCGAGGCGGATGTGGCTGGCCGACTTCGACACCGCCGCCTTGGCGCTGGTGGTGCCCAGCTTCTTGAAGATGTCGTCGTGCTTTGCGGTGTGGGGATCGAGGGTGGAGCGATCCTTGTACTTCGACTGGATCTGCACCAGCTTGCCCTGGAGCTGGCCCTTCCACTCGACGCAGTCGCCGATGAAGACGACCTTCTCGCCGGGACCGGCGGCGATGGGCCCGTCGTACTTGCCGAAGACGACGTGCATCCGCGGCATCTTGGCGTCGGTCTCCTTGTCGTAGACGCGGAGGATCTCGATGGCCTCCTCGATCGCGCCCGGGCAGCCGCCCCAGCAGTAGTCGGAGTGCTCGACCTCGGGAGGCGGGCCCGCGTAGGCGGTGATGTTGGTGCCTTCGAAGTACTTCTCGACCCGGATCAACCCGACCTTGAAGCCCTTGGCCTTGGCCTTGGCCTGCTCGAACGAGACGTCGCCGCTGATCTGGATCTTGCCGAGGTCGGTGGTGCCGAACCCATAGTCTTCGGCCAGGCGGATGTGATCGACCGTGCGGGGATCGAGGCCAATCATCGCCGAGCACACCGCGTCGAACGCGACCTGGCTGTTGCCCATGATGATGAGGCCAAGCGGGAACGGCGTCGGCGTCAACATGCGCCCCTCGCCGGCGGTGATGCCGTCGATGGCGATGAACTGGGGCTGGATGATGAACTGGAGGTCGGCGATCTTCTCGTTGAGCTTGTGATCGTGATCGATCAGGCGGTGGCGGTCGTCCTGGATGCCGATGTAGTTCTTCATCGAGAACGTCACCGTCGTCCAGGGGTGGGCCTTGAACTTGGGCATGTTCACGAAGAAGTCGGCGCGGGCGATCGGCTCGGGCGTGAACAGGTAGTCGCGCAGGCGGTGGGGGTGGGTCAGCGGGATCTCGACCTGCGACTCCTCCTCGAAGTAGTAACGCTTCACGCCCAGCTTCGAGGTCATCGCCTCCCAGCCTGATTGCTCGAAGCTCAGCCGGGTGGGCACGGTGATGCCGCAGCGCTCACCGGCCGCCAGCTCGGTCATGGCGCCGCCGCCCACGTCCTGGAGCGCGCGCAGCATGGCCTCGCCACACTCGGGGCGGGTGTAGGCGTAGGGGAACATCTCGCCGGCGGCGACCAGGTTGGGCTTGACCAGAGTGCGTCCGAACGGCCGCAGGCCCAGCTCCTCCATGCCCTCGCGGTAGATGCGCCGGAGCGTCTCGACGTCGTAGTCCTTGCAGGCGCGGATGATGACGCGGGGCTGAGCCGGGATGCGCATGGAGCGCAGCATACCGCCGCGTTGCGTCACCGACCAAGGGTCAATAGGCGCCGAGCGAGCCTCATCGGACACGCCGACCGAGCCCGGCTGGGTCCGAACCTGCATACGAATCCCTGACACCGTCGATAGATCCGTTCTTGGCGCCGTGCGTCTGGAACCGGACTTTCACCGCACCGAGGGGTTACCCATGTCCCGAATCCAGGTTGTCTCGGCCGCGTGCCTGCTCGTGCTCGGCGCCGGCACCGCCGCCGCCCAGTCCAAGGATCTCGTCATCGACGTCGACGTCGGTGAGCCCATCATGATCGCCGACCAGGACGGCCGGGCCTACATCGAGATCGCCATCACCGGCTTCGACGAGGCCGGCAGCCGCGCCCCGGTCAACCTGGCCATGGTCATCGATCGCTCGGGCTCGATGCGGGGCGATCGTCTGGAGAAGGCCAAGCTGGCCGCGCTCATGGTGGTCGATCGCCTCGGCCCCGAGGACACCCTCAGCGTGGTCACCTTCGACTCATCGGTCGAGATCCTGGTCCCTGCCGCCAAGGTGAAGGACCCGGAGGCGATCCGCCGCAGCATCATGGCCATCAGCGACCAGGGGCAGACCGCGCTTCACGCCGGGGTCAACGCCGGCCTCGGCCAGGTGCGCGAGTTCTTCGACAAGTCCCGCATCAACCGCCTCATCTTGCTCTCCGACGGCCAGGCCAACGTCGGGCCCAGCTCGCCCACCGAGCTGGCCGCGCTCGGCGTCGAAGCCGGCAAGCTCGGCATCCCGGTCACCACGATCGGGCTCGGCCTGGGCTACAACGAGGATCTGCTGACCCAGCTCGCCCTGTCGAGCGACGGCAACCACGGCTTCGCCGAGACCCCCGACCAGCTCGACGACATCTTCAACCACGAGCTCGGCGACCTGCTGTCGGTGGTGGCCAACGACGTCATCATCGAGATCGAGCTGGCCCCCGGCATCAAGCCGCTGCGCGGCCTCAACCGCCCGATCTCGATCAAGGGCCAGAAGGCCCAGCTCAAGCTCAACCAGATCTACGGCAAGCAGACCAAGAACGTGATCGTCGAGGTCGCGGTGCCCAAGGGCGCCGCCGGCAAGACCAAGAAGCTCGCCGACGTGGCCGTGGCCTACCGCAACCTCGCCACCAAGAAGACGGCCAAGGTCGCCGACACCGTCGCGGTCCGCTTCGAGAAGTCGAAGGCGGCGGTCGAGAAGGGCGCCAACCGGCGCGTCATGGTCGGCGTCACCCAGGCGCTGGCCAACGAGAACCAGAAGCAAGCAGTGGCGCTGCGCGACAAGGGCAAGGCCGACGCCGCCCAGGCGATGCTCAAGCAGAACGCCGAGTACCTGCGGGCCAAGGGCAAGCAGTACGGCTCGGACAAGCTCGAGACCTTCGCCGCCGAGGCCGACAAGGACGCCGAGGCGGTCGCGCCCGCCGCCTCGGGCGACTGGGCCAAGAAGCGCAAGGGCATGACCAAGAGCACCCACGCCCGGGATTCGGCGCAGAGCTGGTAGTCGCTCAGCGCAGGCGGTGCAGGCCGTCGTGGCGTCCGGTCAGGCGCTTCGCGAGCGGATCGCCCTCGCCGGCGTCGAGGGGCTCGGCGACCAGGTTGGCGGCCGGCTTCAGGCTGATGTGGCTGTGGTGATGGTGGTGGTGGTACCAGCCCTGGTTCATGTTGGTGGTCTCGTAGGCGAGCACGATGTTGTTGCACGCCGCCGTGGTGACCCAGCCGTTGGCACACAGCGTGTTGAGCGCCGAGATGAGCTGCGGCCCGGCCTGGCCGTCGACGCCGACCACGCGCGTGCGCGTGCTCTCGAAGATCGCGCCCAGGAAGAGGGCGTGGCGCCACACGTCGAGGCTGGTCGGCGCCGAGGTGCAGTGATACTGGTCGGCGCCGCCACTGATGTGGGAGCAGATCGGACGGAGCCGGTTGTCGGCGGTGCCGAGCTGGTAGTAGGCGAGGTCGATGTCGTAGCCGTTGGTGTGGGTGTTGGCCGGGTGTCCGGGCGAGCCGATCGAGGTGCCGGGGATGGCGCCGTTGGCCTCGCTCATGTCGCCGAGGCCGAGCGCGCGGCTGGTACCGGTCCACGCCGCCGCCTTGCACGCCACCTTGGACGTCGCGTACGAGACCAGCATCTGTAGATCGCGGCGCAGGTAGCTGCGGTACTGGTTGTTCGTGGTCTCGCCGTTGATCGGGTAGTCGTCCCAGGCGGCGTTGGTGCGCGGGCTGAACGTCACCAGCTGGCCGCAGGTCGTGCCGGTGCAGTCGCGCGCTGGCAGGCCGGTGCACGTCGGCCCGGGTCCGGGGCCGGGACCGCCGCCCATCTGCACCACGCACTCGCCGCCGACGCAGGCCTCGCCGCTCGGGCACGAGGTCGCGTTGCAGCTACACGCGCTGCCGCATGCTGGATCGCAGTCGTCGCCCTGGGCGGGCACGCACGAGCCGTCGCCGTCGCAGGTGCCGCTGCAGGTGTGGGCCGAGCAGTCGGGCCAGCACAGCGGGCCGACGCCGGAGTCGGACAGGTTCCAGCAGCGCGAACCGGCGGGGCAGCCTTGCTGCGAACCGCCTGACGGGCACGCGCCGGTCGCGCGGACCATGCACACGCCGTAGATGCAGACGCCGGCCTGGCCGCCGTCGGACGCGCACTGCGCGTCGCACGAGCACGGGCCGCCGGGCGCGATCCCGGTGGCCGACGCGTCGACGTTGCCGGGCGCTGCGTCGGGCGCGGTGGACGTGCGCGCGTCGATCGGCGTACTGATCGCGCCGTCGATCTCGATCGCCGTCGCCGCGTCGCCGTCGCCCGCCGCGTTCTCGTTCTGTGGAGCACAGGCGGCCGCGATGGCCGCGATCCAGATGCAGAGTCCCAGGCTAATTCTCACGTTCGTCCGCCCCGTTCCAGATGTGGGGCGAACCCGTACACCACTCCAAGGTGGCCTGTCCATTCCTAAAAGCGGGGCTACCCTGAACCCGTGTGGTTCGTCTATGTCGCGGTCGGGCTGGTGTTGCTGACCGCCGGCGGGCTCTACACGCGCCGACGCATCGCCGCCGCGCTGACCGAGCTCGGCCTCAGCGACCGCGCCGTCCGCGTGGTGCGCTGGGCGATCGGCTGGCTGCTCTTCGGTTTCCCGCTGCTGGCGATCGTCACGATCGCGGTCAGCCTGTCGCTCGGATGGGCGACGATGCCGCGCTTCGACGGCGCGATCGCGGGCTGGTTGCTCGGGGTCCCGTTCCTGTGGGCGGTGCTGATCGTGTTCCAGTCGCTGGGCTGGCTGCTCGCCCTCGAGGTCGTGCACGTGATCGCGCGCCGGCGAATCGGGGCGGCGCGGGCGGCGCGCCTGCGAGGGCTGGGCGTGCTCGCGGTGGTCGCGGTGTTCGCGGTGTACACGCCGGCCCGTTTCCTCGCCGAGCGCGGCGACCTCCGCGTGCGCCGCCACCAGGTCGGGGTCGCCGCGCCGACCACACCCGTGCCGTTTCGCATCGCCTTCGTCGCCGACGTCCAGCAGGACGCTCACCTCGACGCCGCCCAGGCACGCGCGGTCTACGCCACGATCAACGCCAGCCAGCCCGACTTGATCCTGTCGGGCGGCGACTGGATCAACAGCGGTCCCGATCACATCGCGTCGGCCGCGGCCACCGCCGGCATGTTGACGAGTCGCCTCGGCACGTTCTCGGTGCGTGGCGATCACGAGCATTTCGCCTACTTCGATCGCCACCGCAGCGTTGCCGAGGTCGAGCAGGCGCTGGGCCGCCACGGCGTCGCCCTGCTCGACAACGAGGTGCGCTGGTTCGAGCACCAACGCAAGCGCATCGCGATCGTGTTCCTCAACTACAATTACATCCAGCGCGCCGACCAGGCGACCGTCGCGCGGCTGCTCGCCGGCGTCGCCGGCGCCGACTACACGATCGCCGTCACCCACCAGCTCGACCGGGCCCTGGCCGCGCAGCTCGTCGACCAGGTCGATCTCATCCTGGCCGCGCACACGCACGGCGGCCAGATCAACCCGGTGATCGGCCTGTGGCACGTCAACCTGGCCGGCCTCGAGACCGAGTTCGTCGACGGCCGCTACCAGCGCGGCCGCAGCACGATCATCGTGACCGCCGGGATCGGGTACTCGATCATCCCGATCCGCTACGCCTCGCCCGGCTCGGTCGAGCTCATCGAGCTGCGTCTGTGACCGCGGGCAGGGGCTCGCCCTCGTCGGCCCAGGCGCTGCCGTGGGCGTTCAGCTCGTCCATCGCCGTGACCAGCGCCGCGTAATAGGGATGGCCGCCGAGGGTGGCCGAGTCGCCGACCACGAGCAGCCAGCGGCGGGCGCGGGTGATGGCCACGTTCATGCGGCGAAGGTCGGCGAGGAAGCCGAGGTCGCCATCGGGGTTGGAGCGTACGGTGTCGACGATGACGGCCTCCTTCTCCCGGCCCTGGAAACCGTCGACGGTCCGGATCTCGAGGCCCTGAGCGCGCTCGTCGGCGAGCAGCGCGCGCAGGCGTCGCACCTGCGCGTTGTAGGCGGCGATCACCGCGACGTCGCCGGGCGCGACCCCGCGGCCGATCAGGCGCCGGACCTCGCCGGCCACGCGCTCGGCCTGCTCGGGGTTCCACGTCGACGGATCGGCGAGCTCGTCGTCGTCGGGATCGAGGCCGCCCTTGCGATCGGTCCAGTCCTTGCCGGCGGTATCGAGGAACCAGACCGCGACGCCGCGTTCGGGGTCGTGCCGCGCGCCCAGATCGGCCAGGGTGTGGTCGGCGACCTCGGGAGACGCGACCAGCGCGCTGCCGTAGGTCGCCTGCGACGGGAACCGCATGATGTCGCGGTGCATGCGGTGCTGGGTGACCAGGAGCGATGCGCCGGCCGTCGTCGCGTGGCGCTCGAAGAACGTCGTGGCCAGCCCGGCCCGCGCCGCCGCCAGATCGATCACGGTGGGCGGCAGCTGGTGGGGATCGCCGGCCAGGACGATGCGCTCGCCGCGCGCCATCGCGATCAGGGCCAGCGGATCGGGCGCCTGGGTGGCCTCGTCGATCACCACGGTCGGGAACGTCCGATCGCCGAGCATGGTGGCGCCGGCGCCGGCGCACGTGGCCAGCACGACCGGCACCGTGTCGAGGAAGTAGGCCTCGGCCTGGGCCAAGGCGCTGCGGGCGTCGCGCACCAGCCCGATGAGCTCCTGGCGCAGGGCCCGGCCCTCGTCGCCGCGCAGGTCGCCGCTGCCGCGGCGCAGCTCGCGGGCGCGGTCGCTCAGCTCGCGCGACAGCCGGGCCCCGTCCGAGGACGCGACCAGAGCGTCGAGGGTGCGCTCCTCGAGCGCCGCCGAGACCCGGGCGGGATGGCCGAGCCGGACCACACCGACGCCGGCCGCCACCAGGCGCTCGCCCAGGTTGTCGACGGCGGTGTTGGACGCCGCCGTGCACAACACGCGCTCGCCGCGCTCGACGAACTGGCGCACGACCTCGACCAGGGTGCGGGTCTTGCCGGTGCCGGGCGGGCCGTGGATGAGGGCGACGTCGTGGGCCGCCAGCGCCGCCGCCACCGCCGAGCGCTGGGCCTCGTCGAGGGCGTCGTCGAGTGGCGACCAGGTCGGGGCCGGCGCGATCGCGGCCGGGCGATCGCCGCACAACACGCCGACCACGCGGGCCAGCGCCGAGGTCGCCTTGGCGGTGCTGGCTCGCTCGATCGCACGATCGCCGCGATCGAAGGTGGCCTCGGGCGCGAGCGCGTCGAGGTGACAGCCGCTCTCGATCACGGCGTCGGCCAGGTCGCCGTCGACGATCACCCACAGATCGTGGCGCTCGCGGGCCGAGACCACCCCGCGGGACGCCCGCGGATCGTCGGGAGACTGCCGCCACAGCACCACCGGATCGCCGGGGCCGATGCCGGTGTCGTCGAGATCGACGTGGGCCGGCGGCGACAGCCGCACGCGGGTGCGATCGCGCGCCGCCGGCCGCCACTCGGCGACGGTGAGATCGGCGATGGCCAGGCCGCGGGCCACACGCGCACGCAGGCTGGTGCCGCGGCGGGCGGCGGCGAACTTCTCCCGGGCGGCGGCGCGCTCGGCGCGCCACAGCTCGGCGAGCGCCACCAGGAACTCGGCCGCCGGCACGGCCACAGCCTACCGCATCGGTTCGGTCAGGGCGGTGTGAGCGGGGCGGCCAGCTCGCGCTGCGGCTTGCCGAAGAGGTAGCCTTGGAGCAGGTCGACGTGGCCGACCAGCACGTCGCGCTCCTCGTTCGTCTCGATGCCCTCGGCCACGACCTGGCTACCGAGCTCGCGGCACAGGTTGGCGGTGGCGGCGACGATGCGGCGCTTGGTGGTGTTGGTGGCGATGTCGCGCACCAGCGCCATGTCGAGCTTGACGACCTCCGGCTCGATCGCCGCCAGCGAACCCAGCCCGGCGTAGCCGGCGCCGAGATCGTCGATGGCGAAGCGGAAGCCCATGGCCCGCAGCATGGCGATGCGGCGCGGCGTGTCGGTCAAGGTCTCGAGCCGGGCCCGCTCGGTCAGCTCGAGCACGACGCGGCTGGCGATGGGGACCAGCGGGTTGGCCGACGTGAACAGCTCCTCATCGGTGAGCTCGAGCGGGTGCAGGTTGATGAAGAAGCGAGTCGCGGGGGGCGCCGCGCTGGCGACGGCCGCGGCCGCATGGCGGACGGCGCGGCCCAGCTCGGGGACGCGACCGAGCCGCTCGGCCACGCCGATCAGGACATCGGGCCGCTGCAGCGACGCCTCGGAGGTGCGCAGCAGCGCCTCGTAGGCGTGGAGGGCGCCGGTGGCGGCGTGGACGATGGGCTGGAACACCAGCCAGCGCGCGTCGATGGCGCGGCGGAAACGACGCTCGAGCTCGGATCGATCCTCGGCGCCCAGATCGTGGGCCTCGGAGAAGGCCATGGCGCGGCGCCGCATGCGGGCGACGCCGTGGCTACGAGCCGCGTGGGCCACCGCCGCGGCCAGGCGTTCGGCATGGAACGGCTTGGCCAGGTAGCTGATCGCGCCGTGATCGATGGCCTCGACGGCGCCGTCGAGGCCGGGTTCGCCGGTCATGAGCAGGACCGGGAGGTCTCCGTCGAGGTCGCGGACGGCACGTAAGAAGCCGTAGCCGTCGAGCACCGGCATGTTGACGTCGGAGACCACGCAGTCGAGATCACTGCCGGCCTCGCGGACGCGGTCCACGCCCTCCTGACCGTTCTCGGCCAGCACGACGTCCCAGCCTTCGCGGGAGAGGACCTGCTTGCACAGCGCGCGCACCGACGAATCGTCGTCGATGACCAGGACCTTGCCGAAATGCCGGAGCGGCGAGGTCACGGCGACGCTACCCGTGGCCGGTCGTCGCGCGGCCCCGCCTCGCCGCCGACGCGGTCGTCGGACGCGACGAGTACCCGAGACACCCCACTCACGTGCTCCAGGATGCGAGACCCTCAGGCCCCCGTCAAGCCGCGACCTTGGCTGGGGTGATGTGCGTGCGACGGTGCGACGGTCATGGCGGCGCGCCAGCGGCGAGGTGCTTGCCGTCGTAGGTCCACATCACACCGCCGGCGTGGATGGACAGGACCAGTGCGGCGCCGCTGTCACCAAGGAAGGCGCCGCGATCGATCTGATCCAGCACGTCGAAGGCGACCTGGGCGGCCAGGGTGCGCGCCGAGTCGGAGTAGCTCGCGAAGTCGTCGGGCGCCCACAACTCGACCCCGACCTCGACCCCGCCCGACCAGTCCCAGACCGTCAGCCGGGTCCGGTCGACGACCTCGGCGGCGGCGCCGGCGATGACCTCGTAACGCGCCGCCCGCGCCCGCTCGTAGGTGAGGAGGTTCTCGCCGCTGGCGGGGCGGTGGACCGTGGCGAGCAGGATGCCTTCGCGATCGGCGGCGACGACGCCGGCGAAGCGCGCGACCTGTTGCGGCGGCACCGTGGTCGGGAACACCGGGATGCCGTCGTCGCCGCCGCCGCCGACACAATCGACGGCGAGGTTGGCCAGCGTCTGGTCGGTCCGGTTGGTGAGCGAGCCAATGCACGTGACCAGACCGTCGTCGCCGCGGGCCAGGGTCTCGACGGCGATCTCGACCTCGTAGCTGTCGGGATCGGGGACCAGCGCCGCGCCGGTGCCGGCCCAGCGCACGCGCTTGCCGGTGCGTTCGTCCCACTCGGCAAGCGCGCGGCCGCCGTCCTCATACTCGATGGCGACGTCGATGGTCGGATCGCCGAGCGCGTCGGCCACCGCGGCGCCGGCCTGGCCGGCGTCGGCCCAGCGCCGGGCTCGATCGCGGCGGCGATCGGCGCCGATGAAGGTCACGCGGGGCAACTCGCCCGAGGCAGCGAAGCGCCAGCGTTTCACGCCGAGCGCGCCGGCGGCGCGCTCGATGCCCGGGACCGCCGCTTGCCAGCGCAGCGGCGCCGATCGCCGCGTGATCGCCAGGGGACGGTCGGCCGGGCCGACGCAGACGTCGTGCTCGTCGCGGGAGGTGATCTCGCCGTCGCCGTCGAGGTCGTGGCCGACCAGGTAGACGACCCGTCGGTCCGGAAGTCGGACGAACCCGACCAGGCCGTCGGCGCCGGTCAGACCTGGCACCGACTCGGCGCCACCGGCGGTCACGATCGCCGCCTCGACGCGATCGCCGAGCCTGCGCCACGCCCGCACCCCGTCGGGCGCCAGGTAGGTGCGCCACTCGCCGGCCAGCACGATCCGGGGAGGCCCGCCGGTGAGGGGCTGCAGCGCCAACCCGTCGTCGCGGCGCACGATCATCACGCCCTCCAGCACCTTGAGCAGCTCGCCGGCAGGCGCCGGCAACGCGCGCTCGCGGCCGCTGGCGACATCGATGGCGAGGAGCGCGTCACCGCGCCAGACCACGACCGAGCCGCGGTCGACGCCGAGCAGCTCGTCGGCGGCCGCCAGCCGCCGCGCCGTTGTCCGCAGGAGCCGCTGCTTCCACACCGCGCCGGCGGCGGCATAGACCGCGGTGCCCTCGTCGAGCAACTCGAGGTGGTCGATGGCGTTGTGCTCCGAGATCAGCTCGGCGACGCCGGCCCGCCACAGCACCACGCCGCCGTCGGCGACGCCGACCATGGCGTCGCCGGCAAGGGCGCGGAACGGTGGACCCAGCGCCTCGGTGACCGAGCGCGCCGGCGCGGCGCCCAGATCCCAGCGCGCGATGCGCGGGTGCGGCCACGCTTCCTCGTAGCCGTAGACGGGGACCTGCTCGTACCAGAAGACGCGCTTGCCGTCGGGAGCGAGGCGGAGGCTGGCTCGTGCCGTCCCTGGGAGATCGAGGCACGCCGCGGGCACCTCGGTGGGGACCTCGGGGCGCCCCGCGCAAGCGGCGGCCGCGACGCCGAGCAGAGGCACAAGGGTGCGAAACGACGAGAGCACGCTCTACACTAGTCGAGCGGCGGCCTTGCGGGGCATCCGTTACAACGGATCTTGTCCGCAACAACGGACAAACTTCTGTTAGAGTGCCGGCCATGGCGAACTGGTTCGAGGACAACTCCCGGAGCATCGGGCGCACGCCGCTCGTGAAGATCAACCGCATCACCGCCGGCGCCGGCGCCACGGTGCTGGCCAAGATCGAGGGCCGCAACCCGGCCTACTCGGTGAAGTGCCGCATCGGCGCCGCGATGGTGTGGGACGCCGAGCAGCGCGGCCTGCTCGGGCCCGGCAAGACCATCGTCGAGGCCACCAGCGGCAACACCGGC
>SXGT01761500.1_pt1 | contig 18716 bp, 16 predicted proteins | sample 3176221 | NCBI WGS metagenome assembly SXGT01 (sample SAMN11356862, study PRJNA531348) | freshwater metagenome | isolation source: freshwater sample F1-120 | place: China: Fuxian Lake, Yuxi | collected 2017-12-25
GGCCACGCCGAGCATGAGGAGGTTGTCGGCACAATGGGCGAAGCGCCCGGCGCCATGACGCTCGTCGAGCACGCTGCTGAGGTGGCATCGCTCCCTGACTTCCCGGAGGGCCAGCCACTCGCCTATCTGACGCAGACCACGCTTTCGGTCGACGAGACTCGCGGCATCATCGAGGCGCTCACGCACCGGTTTCCGTGGATTGAGAGCCCCGAGAAGAGCGATATCTGTTACGCCACGTCGAACCGCCAGGCTGCCGTCAAGGAGCTCGCAAAGGTGACTGAACTGGTCCTCGTGATCGGATCTGCGAACTCGTCGAACTCCTGTCGCCTCGTCGAGGTGGCACGCGATGCGGGGGTCGATAGCTACCTGATCGAGGACGAGAGCGAGATCGATCCCACCTGGATTGGCGACCGCACGAAGATCGGCATCACCTCAGGTGCGTCTGCGCCGGAGCGACTCGTGCTCGGTGTGATCGAGTGGTTCCGAGATCGTTCGGACGGGATCAACGTCTCGGAACTCGAAACGGTGCATGAGGACGTCGCGTTCCAGCTACCGCGTCCCATTCGCCGAGCGCTCGCAATGGTTGCGGTCGAGCCCGTGACCAAAGACCTCTAATAGCCGGCCCGGTCGGGCACTAGGTTGCCGGTTGTTTAGCGCCAGCGAAATTCAGCGGTAGCTTTGGTAGGAGAATGTTACTTGTGTAGAATTTGCCGCATGCGTAGACTTAATGTTTTTCTAGCCTTAGTCGTCGTCGTTCTCGCGCAGCTTGCCCTGATCCCGGCAAACGCCGCCGCGCAGGGTGATTCTACGCCAACGCAGACCCAGAACGACGGAGCGACCGTTGGTTCGACGACGAGCGCAGGCTGGGGTTCGTTGGCAGGAGGGGCGGCGGCGCGTCCGTTTGTGTCGCGCCTGACGGCAACGAACGCTGGCGTGGAAACCGTACTGATCGACGGTGGGTCGACGACCCCGCCGGCCGTGACAGCAGGCACCCCGACGGTGGTGATTTCGCCCCTCAATCTCTGTCAGGCCGGGCAGAGACCGGCGCAGGGCGTCTGTTACGCCACACCAAATCGCATTTCGCTCGCGCTCGGCGTGCCCGCCACTGACAACGTCAACACGGATTTGACCGGCTCTGCGACCACCGAGACGATCTTCGATATGACCGTGCGCATGAACACGCTGGGCCAGTCGTTGCGTTGGTCGTGGGCGAACCTCGACCTGCTCTACTGGAGCGCGACCGGGCTCGGCACGGCCGATGCGCAGATCCGGATTCGCTTCCGCCCGGTTGCCACCCAGTACGTCAGCGACTTCACTGGTGGCAATGGCTGCACCGCGACCCCAATCCGCGACTGTGACATTCAGCGGGCGGCTCTGCAGGTGCTCTCGGCCAACATCGTCTTCAGTCTCGATGACACCGTCAGCCTGGCACTGACGGGCGCGATCTTCGCCACGCAGGGCGCGATCTTCGGCTTTCTTAATCCGACGGGAACGGCATCGGCGCCCGTGCTCGACCTGCAGATGGCTGCGGCCCACTTCAGAGCCGACGGATCGATTCAGACCGGCCAGATGAAGGCTGTCCTGCCCGCACAGACGCTGCTTAATATCTATGGCGTGCTTCCGGCGGACGCCGCTACGTTCTTCAGCGCAACCCGATCTGGCTCGCCCGGCACCAATGGCGCCCCGACCTACACCGTGTGGAGCGCGGGCACTGAAGGCACTGATGGTCTCCTGATCACCGTTCCCGACATCACCTTCAGCGCACCGACCTACAAGGTCAAGCGTAAGACCGTGGCCGCGAAGACCACCATCAAGACCAGTGGTGCTACGACGACGGTCTCTGTCACGGCGCTTGCCGCCTGTCGCAAGGCCCTCTGCACAGCGACGGTTTACACGACCGGGACGGCCGTCTCGGGCAAGGCCAAGAAGATTGCAACGATCGTCTCGGCGGCTGACGGTTCGATGGCCCTCGCCTTCCCCAAGGCGAAGTTGAAGAAGGGATCGCCCTACTCCGTCACGATCCGCCTGAAGAAGGGCTCGAAGCTCGTCACGACCGCGGCCGGCCTCAACGGCTCGGCCTTCGCCTGAGGTACGAACCCGGGTGGCAATGGAGGCAACGGAAGTAACGCGAGCAATGGGGGCAGTGGCGGTGGTGGGCGAGGCACCCATCTTGCGCATCGCTAGGCCAGACGCCTAATTCCGTAACGTGCAGACGGCCCGTGCGGCGGCGCGCAGGTCGGCTCCGCTCTCTCTCAGCGCCTGCCGAATCGGGCGCGCGCCGCGACCAATACCCAGTACGGCAGAGGCGCCAATAGCGTAGAGCGCCTCGACGTCGTCATCCACGCGCCCGCCGAAGATGACGCACGGCACATCCGCTGATCGCGCGGCCTGCGCGACCCGCGCGACCGTCTTGCCGGCGGCGCTCTGCGCATCCACAGCGCCCTCGGCCGTTAGGACGAGGTCGGCCGCGGCCAGCCTGGCGGCAAAGCCAGTCTCACGCATGACGAGCTCGGCACCGGGGACCGGCGTGGCCCCGAGCAAAAAGCAGGCGGCTCCGAGGCCGCCCGCCGCTCCTGCACCGGGACGCTGGGCATGCTCGCCATAGAGGTCTCCGAGCCGGGCGAGCCCGGCGTCGAGCACAATCACTTCCGCGGGCGAGGCACCCTTTTGCGGTCCGAACACGGGTGCAGCGCCATCTGGACCCGCCAGAGGGCTTTCCACATCCAGCGCGACCACAAGTTCTGTCTGGGCCAAACGGGGGTCGAGACCTCCAAGTTCGAGGCGAGCAACCGCCGGCAGATCGAGGCCCCGGCCACGCAACACATTGCCGTCGCTGTCAAACGCCCTCAAACCGAGGCCGATCAGCAGCCCGAGCCCTCCATCGACAGTTGCGGAACCGCCGAGTCCAACGACGACGCGTGGCGCCCCAAGGTCGAGGGCTGCGAGGACAAGCGGCGCGATCCCTGCGCTAGTGGCGCGCATGACATCGCGACGATTGCGCGGAATGTGCATCAGACCGATTGCCTCGGCCGCCTCAACGACGCAGGTTCCATCGGGCAAAACTCCGAGCGCAGCCTTGCGAGGCCGCCCGATCGCATCGCGCGTACTAATCATTTCGCGACGGCCACTGCGACCGACGACGATGGCGTCGCAGGTACCTTCGCCACCATCCGCGAGGGGGTGTTCGATTGCGTCCCAGCCAGCCTGGCGACAGCCTTCGGCCATCGCCTTTGCGGCTTCATGTGCGTTGAGAGCACCACGGAGCTTATCGGGTGCACAGAGGGCGACAGGGGTCATGATCAGCCGAGCAGGTGGAGCGACGACAGGGGCACAGTAGCGACCGGCGGTGTGTCAATGATCGCACCATCGACAGAGACGGCGTGCGTCACCGGATCGACGCGGACGGCAGCCATCGTTGTGTTACGCACCATGTCTGCCGCACCAAGGGAGCGAGTACCGCGGACGCCGACACGCTGCTTGCCGGTCGGCAACTCGGCCGCTCCACCCCCGTCGATTGCGGCTTGGCTGGTAAACGCCAGGCTGAGTCGTGCCGGCGCGGTCCCGATTGCTCCAATTTGAGCTGCGACGCGCGTCGGCTCCGAGAACGCGGTTGAGGCATTCGAATCGCCACTCACCCCCCACGTCGGAAAACCGGCCTTCAACACAAGAAACGGTTTGACGGCAAACCACGCCGGGCTCCACAACACGACGTCGGCAAGCTTGCCCACCTCGAGCGAACCAATCTGGTCAGCCATACCGTGGGCGACTGCAGGATTGATGGTTGCCTTGGCGAGGTAGCGCAAGACACGCTCGTTGTCGTGGCCGCTCGCATCGCCGCCGCGCGCATCGCGCATGACTGAGGCGAGTTGGAACGTTCGGCGAAGCGTCTCGCCAATCCTTCCCATCCCCTGACTATCGGACGATGTCATATGGATCAGTCCAAGATCGTGGAGAACGTCCTCGGCGGCCATCGTCGCTGGGCGTACCCGATCGAGCGCAAGTTGATGATCGCCCGGGAGGTCGGCCTGCAACACATGCACCAGCTCAACCATCGCGGCATGCTCAGCCGCCGTATTGATGCCGAAGGGAAACGTCGGGTTCGTGGACGAAGTCAAAATATTAGGTTCACCGGCGAGGCGCATCACGTCGGGGGCGTGACCACCCCCCGTTCCCTCAATGTGGTACGCGTGCAGAGTGCGACCAGCGATCAGAGCCAGCGTGTCCTCGACGGTGAGGCACTCATTGAGACCATCGGTGTGGACGCAGAGTTGTACGTCGTACTGATCCGCGACGCGCAATGCCATTTCCAAAGCAGTGGCGTGCGCACCCACGTCCTCGTGGATCTTCAAACCCCCGGCTCCGGCCTGGAGCATCCGCTCCAGCGTCTCAGGTCGACTCGACGAACCGCGCGTGAGCATCAAGGTGTTGATCGGTGACTGGTCGAGCGCGGCATGAATGTGTTTGAGCGCCCAAATCGGATTGGTACCGAGGTTCCAGACCGGGCCATAGTCTTGGATCACGAGCGTTGTAAAACCGGCAGCCAGCGCCTGCGGAATGATCTGTGGCGACAGCAGGTGCACGTGCGAGTCGATGGCTCCCGCGGTTGCGATCAGGCCCTCACCGGAGACGATTGCCGTATCTGTCCCAAGCACGACGTCGACGCCATCCATGATGTCTGGGTTACCAGCCCGCCCGATCGAGACGATGCGACCGTCGCGAATACCAATCGCCGTCTTTCGGATGCCGAGGATCGGATCGATGATGACAACCTGCGTGATAGCAATCTCCACTGCCTCGGTGGTCGCCTGTGCCATCAGGCCATCCCGGGCTGTCTTCGCAAAGCCACCCATCACTTCGTTGCCGCGCTCCTGGTCATCGCGCTCAACTTCGACCCAGAGACTGGTGTCACCTAGGCGGATCCGATCGCCGGTGGTGGGTCCGTAGACGCGTGCGTAGACGTCGGCGGGGAGCGTCATGCCCCACTCCCCAAGTAGCCTCGGTGTCGCGCCAGGGCGAGCGCTGCTGCCAGCGCACCCTCAGCATCCAACGAGCCATTGACCAACCCTGCGAAGCCGTAGGCAATGCGACGGCCTGTAAAGGGGCGGAGCGTTACGGATTGAGTCTGCCCTGGCCTCCAGCGGATCGTGCTTCCGGTCGGAATGGCGAGACGTCTACCCCAGGCTGCTGAACGCTCGAACTCGAGTTGACGATTGCTCTCGAAGAAATGCCAGTGAGATGTGACTGCGATGGGGACCGCTGCCGTGTTGGTCACAACCAGCGTGCTGGACTCGGGAACGTCAAGTGCCTCGGTCGCCCGAGTCTTGACTGCGCCGGGTCCATCGGCTTCGGCTTCACCAAGTGGTGCAGACAGAACGACCAAGCGGGTGCCGTCGCTAAACAATGTCTCGATCTCAATCTGCTGAACGAGCAACGTTGTGCCAGGTAGCACTCCGTCGGAGGAGAGCACTGCCATGCCGGCTGCGCACGCTTCGGCGTGGGTTGCACCATCGCGGGCAGCCTCACAGACGGTGTCGGAGATGATCGCAACGGCCTCCGGTGCATTGAGGAGCAATCCGCGATCGCGTCGGGCACGGGCGAGTTCGGCCGCTTGGAAGAGCAGCAGGCGATCGAGTTCTCGAGGGGTCAACTGCATGACGTTAGCGTAACCCGTAACCGCGTTGGTAGAGACTCTGCATCCGCTCAACTCGCTTGACGTAATCGCGTGTCTCTCGAAAACGAATGCGGACTACCCGACCGTCCGGCGTGGCCGCGACCCACCGGTCCACGTTGCCTTGGCCTGCGTTGTAGGCGGCCAACGCCAACTCGAGTGCCTGTGGATGGTCCGAGTACTTGTCCCGCAACGCGTTCAGGTACCAGCAGCCGTAGCGTACGTTCAATTCCGGGTCGTAGAGGTCTGACGCTGTGAAGTCACCGCCACCAGTGCGATCCGCGATTCCCTGAGCCGTATCAGGCAGCAGTTGCATTAGGCCAATCGCCCCAGCGGAGGACTCGGCGCGTGGATCAAACTTGGACTCCGTGTACACGACCGCGGCAACCAGCGACGGCTCGAGCCCGTAGTTGAATGCATGGGCCTCGATGATGGCCTGAAACTGCAGCGGATAGCGCGCACGAAGATACCAATCCGGCTCAAGTCGAACCGCATAGATAGCGACCGCGCCGAGCACGAGCACGACGAGCGCGAGGGCTCCGAACAGACGACGCATTAGCGATTAGCGTATCGCGCGATGTACCCATCAACCAGCTTTTGCAGGTGTTCGTGTGTGCCAGCGTTGTCGAGCAGATCGTCGGCGGCAGCTTCCCGGCGTTCGGTAGACCAGAGACGGGCCTCCCGCTCGGGTGCACGCTCGAGCTGCCCACGTGCTGCGAGGCGGCTGCGGCGGGTGGTTTCGGGTGCGATCACCACGAGCACGCGGTCGAAGCGATCCGTCTGACCGGCCTCGAACAACAGTGGCGACTCGTAGACGACCAATGCTGGTGGCGGCGCCGCGTTGGCGCATTCCGCGACCCATGCGTCAAACAGGTCCGCCACGAGCGGATGCAGCAGACACTCAATCCATGCAAGTGCATCGCCATTGTCGAAGCAGCGACGCGCCAGAGCAGACCGATCAACTTTGCCGTCAGCGCCGAGCACCTCGGTGCCAAAGTGCGTGACGATCTGATCGCGCACAGACGCCTGAAGGTACAACTCGTGTACGATTGCGTCCGCGCTCAGAACGGGACACCCGCGCAGCGCGAACGCAGCCAGCACCGACGATTTGCCGACGCCGATGGCGCCCGTCAGACCGATCACCAAAGGCCGGCGAGACACCGGCCCAACTTACGCTTCGGAGACTTCCGCGTGAGCCTCGCCGATGACCTCTTCGACGATGGCCTCAACCTCAGCCTCGACGATTGCCTCTTCGACGATGGCCTCCACTTCAGCGTCCTCGGCAGCAGCAGCGGCAGCCAACTTCGCGGCATGCTCAGCAGCAACGGCAGCGGCGACCTCAGCAGCCATACCCGGCGGCAAGAGACCTTCGAGGTCGTACTCCCCCTCCTCGACATGGTCGAGCTCGAGGTCAGGGGCACCACCAGGCTCAGCAATCGGCTCATCAGGATCGATAAACGGATCGTCACCCGGAATCAGGCTGATCGGTGCAAGCACCGGATCGCCCGGCAAGACCTGCTTCATCGACAGGGACAAGCGACGGCGCTCGGCATCGATCTCGATGATGCGCACGAGGACGTGATCGTTCTGCGACACGATCTCGCGGGGGTTCTCAATGTGACGCTCGGCCAGTTCGGAAATGTGGACGAGACCCTCGACACCCTGCAGGATTTCAACGAACGCGCCGAACGTGACCACCTTGGTGGCACGACCGTGCACGACGTCGCCCTGTTGGTAGCTCTCGAGGACGCGCTGCCACGGGTCGGCCTGGGTCTGCTTGAGACCGAGCGAGATGCGCTGACGATCGCGGTCCACGTCGAGCACCTTGACCTCGACCTCTTGGCCGATCTCGAGCAGCTCGGACGGATGGTTGACATGGCTCCAAGAGAGCTCGGAGATGTGGATGAGACCATCGATACCATCGAGATCGACGAAGGCGCCGAAGTCGACGATGTTCGAGACGAGACCCTTGACCGTCTTGCCGGGAGCAAGATCGTCAAGAATGCGCTGACGCACTTCACGACGCTCTTCCTCGAGCATTGCGCGACGCGAGAGCACAACGTTGTTGCGCGAGCGATTGAGTTCAATCACCTTGCAGCGGAGCTCTTGACCGCGGAACTCTTCGAGATCCTGAACGCGACGGATGTCGACGAGCGAGGCAGGTAGAAAGCCACGGACGCCAAGATCGATGATCAGGCCACCCTTGACGACCTCGATGACCAAACCGTCGACAGGCTCGCCACTCTCGGCCGCAGCCTCGATGCGCTTCCACGCCTTTTCAAAGCGGGCACGCTTCTTGGAGAGAATCAGACGGCCGTCTGCGTCCTCCTTTGTCATCACCAGCGCGTCGACCTCTTCGCCGAGCTCGACCTCGTCGGGCGGGTCTACGCTCCGTCGGATCGAGAGCTCTGCGACTGGGATCACGCCTTCGCTCTTGTAGCCAATGTCGATTAGGACTTCGTCCTTGTCGATGCGCACGACCTTGCCAGTGACAACGTCGCCCTCGGAAAACTCCGAGATCGTCGCGTCGTAGTTCGGCACCATCTCGCCGTTGACTTCGATCCAAACGCTCGGATCGTCGGCGATCATCTCTTCTGTGGTCTGTGGCATCGGTAGAGGACTGTCCTTATGAGGTGAGCCGGTTGGCTCGATAACAGGAAAAACGATACCAGCGTCTCGGTTCCGGAGCGACAGCGCGCGCTCTAGTCCTTGGCAGCGGCCCATGTCAAGCCGAGACCTGCGTCGGCCACCAGCGGCGGATCGAGCGCGTAGGCATTGACCATCTCCTCCACGACTAGGGCTTGGACAGCCGCTGCGTCCTGCTCGGCGACCTCAAAGACGAGTTCGTCGTGCACTTGCAGGACGAGCGCTGCATCGTGTCGCTCGTCGCGCAAGCGACGGTCGCACGCGATCATCGCGACCTTGATGATGTCGGCCGCACTGCCCTGGATCAGCGAGTTGATGGCCAGCCGCTCCCCCAACTGGTGAACCTGGCGATTTTTAGCGCGTAGCTCGGGAATTGGTCGTTGCCGGCCCAGCAGAGTGAGTGCGTAGCCGCGTTCGGCTGTCTCGTCGATCGTGTCGGCAATAAAGCGCTGGACGGCGGGATAGCGGCCAAGATACGTATCGATGTACTGCTGGGCTTCGTCGCGGTCAATCTCGAGCTGTTCTGCGAGGCCATAGGCCGAGATGCCATAGATGATCCCGAAATTGACGGCTTTGGCGCGGTCGCGCTCTTCCCTGGTCACGTCGCCGGCAGGCTTTCCGAGCACCTCCGCGGCGGTGGCACGATGGACGTCGTCACCGCGGCGGAAGGCATCGACCAGTCTAGGCTCTTGGCAGAGATGCGCGAGAATCCTCAGTTCGACCTGCGAGTAATCGCACGAAATCAACTGCCGTCCAGGCGCGGAAATAAAGGACGCACGGATCTCCTGTCCAATCCGCGTCCGCACGGGAATCGCCTGCAGGTTGGGATGCGTACAGGAGAGCCGTCCCGTAGCGGCAGTGTGCTGAGAGAACGTCGTGTGCACACGTCCGTCTTCGGCAGCGGCTTCGGGGAGCGCGCGCAGATAGGTCGAGAGCAGCTTGGAGAGCTCGCGCCAGCGTTCAATCACCGCGATGATCGGGGAACGCGGCCGCAGCTTCGCCAGCACCGTACGGTCGGTTGACGGTCCGGTCTTGCCGGTGCTCTGGACGGGTAGCCCGAGTCTCCCAAACAGGATCTCCCCGAGCTGCTTTGGCGAGCCGAGTGTGAACGGACCCCCTGCGAGACGGTGTGCCTCGGTCTCCAACTCTGCGAGCTCTGTGGCACAACGCTCTGCGATCGCCTCGAGCACAGGGATATCGACAGCGATGCCAACCCGTTCCATCTCGGCCAGAACGGGCACAAGTGGCAGCTCAAGATCCGCCAGCAAGCCACGTAGGTGTCGGTCGGCGAGGCGCTCGGTGAGCACGGGATGGAGGCTGCGAACACCGATCGCCTGGCGCAGAGCGTCCCCTCCTTCCCCGTCGGTCTCGACTGCCAGCCCGTGCTCGCGCATCAGATCGTCAAACGCGTACCCGCTTCGACCAGGATCGAGCAGGTACGCCGCCAAGGCGGTGTCGAACGCAGGAGCAGTTCGCTCTGCACCGAGAGCCCGAAGCGCGACCTTGGCATCGTGCGCGATCAGGCCCGGCCCAGCTAACGCTTCTGCAAGGCCGGGTTCGTCGATCGCCACAACCCAGTTTCCTGTGTCGCTGGAGACCCCGAGGAAGCCCTCTGCAACGGCAATCCCAGCCTCAGTCGAGTCCGCAAGGGCCCGCGCGAGCTCTGCACCAGTTGTCTTCGTACCGCGCACGATCGGCCCCGTCGGCAGTGGCGTATCCAGTGTCAGCGCGGGTAGTAGCGTCTCCAGATCGTCGAGACGTCGCAGCAGCCCGTGCATCTCCCACTTGCGGAATAGCTCGGCAAGGCGCGAGCGATCTGGTGGCGCTCCCATTTCGCCCGCTGGATTGAAGTCGGCCAACTCGGGGATGTCTCGAACAATCGTCCCGAGCTCGCGCGATCGAAAGGCCTCTTCGCGATTCTCGAGTAGCGATTGTTTGCGCTTCGGGCCGCTGATCTCCTCAACGTGATCGTAGACGCCCTCGAGGGTGCCAAACCGCTGCAGGAGCTCGGCAGCCGTCTTCTCGCCAATTCCAGGCACGCCTGGAATGTCGTCCGAGGTATCGCCCTTCAGGCCAATCAAATCGGGAACGGTTGTATGGGGAACACCAAGCCGTTCAGCGACACGGTCAGGGGTGTAGACCAGTACGTCTGTCATGCCGCGCGGAGTCATCATCAAGCAGACCCGCTCGGAGACGAGCTGGAAGGCGTCGCGGTCCGTCGAGACAACGCATGTGGCGATCCCCTGCTCGTCGGCGATGCGGGTCAACGTGCCGATCACATCGTCGGCCTCGCGGGTCATGACGCTCAGGTTGCGGTAGCCAAAGGCCTCTACGAGCTCCGGAAAAAAGGGACGCTGCTCCTTGAGCAGCTCGGGAGTCGGCTTTCGTGTCGACTTGTAGCCTGGGTGGAGGGCCAAGCGCTCGGTCGGTTTCTCATCCCAGCAGACGATCACGCCGCTCGGCGCGTAGTCCTGCAGCAACTTGAGCATCATGCTGGCAAAACCAAACAGCGCTCCGGTCGGAAAGCCCTCGCTGGTAGAGAAATCCTCTGGCAGCGCGTAGTAGGCGCGGTAGGCCAGAGAGTTGCCGTCGACAAGAAAAAGACGACTCGCCTTGGCGGGTCCATCGTTGAGATCAAGCTCGGAGGCTTTCTTCGGCATAGAGGGAGACTAGTCGCACGACAACCACGCTACGCTGCGAACGATGGCTACTCACCACTCTGCGTCCTACAGCTTGACCATCCGTGCTGTGATTCCACACGAGCCGGGGCAGTTCGCACGGGTGGCGGCGGTGATTGGCGAGGCGGACGCCGTGCTCGGCGCGATCGACCTCGTACGCGTCGATGCTGGCTCGGTGGTGCGTGACATCAGCGTCCTATGTGCAAACGAAGATCATGGTTATCGGGTAGTCGATGCGATCCGCGCGATTGACGGCATTCGCGTCGTGAGCGTCTCTGACCGAACCTTTCTGATGCACAAGGGCGGCAAGATTGAGATGGCGGCGAAGGTATCGATTCGCACCCGCGACGATCTCTCGATGGCATACACACCGGGCGTTGCCCGCGTCTGCCGTGCCATTGTGGATGAGCCTGAAATGGTTTGGAACCTGACCTCTAAAGGCAACACGATTGCTGTCGTCACCGATGGTACAGCCGTCCTCGGTCTTGGCGACATCGGTCCTGAGGCCGCGATGCCTGTCATGGAAGGTAAGGCCATGCTCTTCAAGGAGTTCGCCGGAGTGGACGCGTGGCCGATCTGCCTCGACACGACTGATCCTGACGAAATCGTGGCGTGTGTAAAGGCGCTCGCCCCGGGTTTCGGCGGCATCAACCTCGAAGACATCGCCGCACCCCGTTGCTTTGAGATCGAGCGTCGCCTCCAAGAGGCTCTGGATATTCCTGTGTTTCATGATGACCAGCACGGCACAGCAATCTCGGTCTTCGCAGCGCTGCGCAACGCGCTCCGAGTCGTCAAAAAAGAGCTCGCCGATGTCAAGATAGCGATCATCGGCACGGGTGCCGCCGGCACTGCCGTGACCGACATGCTGCTCGCCGGCGGCGCGACGCACATCGTCGGCTGTGACGTAGATGGCATCGTGCATCACGATCGCCCAGGCCTCGATGTTGCACTTCGCGCCTATGCCGAGCGGACCAATCCACACGGACTCAGAGGCGATCCCGCCGTCGCTGTCGAGGGTGCAGACGTGGTGATTGGACTTTCACGCCCCGGCACAATCACGGTCGAGATGGTCCGATCGATGGTCGCGCAGCCGATTGTATTTGCGATGGCAAACCCGATTCCCGAGATACTCCCCGGAGAGGTTGAGGGCATTGTCGCGGTGATGGCAACGGGGCGCAGCGACTATCCGAATCAGATCAATAACGTTCTCGCGTTTCCGGGGATCTTCCGGGGAGCGCTCGATGTGCGGGCTTACGCGATTACCTCCGGCATGAAGATCGCCGCCGCCAAGGCAATCGCGGACGTCATCATGATCGACGAGCTGGCGCCCGAGTACATCGTTCCAAGCGTCTTTAATCGCAAGGTGGTTGAGAGCGTTGCGCAGGCAGTTTCTGCGGCCGCGCGCCTCGATGGCGTGGCACGACGCCACGACGACACCGAGCCCGATCTTCCGTCGATCTAGGCTCCGATGACAACTCTGGCTGTGGTCTGCTGGACACGACCACCCGGGCCGGAGATGGTGACGCGACACGCGACGGCACTACCGGCATCCGAGCGTCGGATGTCCATACTCGGGTTGGTGGCTCCTACAACCTTTCGCCCGTCGCGTAGCCACTGCCGACTGACGACAAAGGGGCGCGTCCCCGACCAGCGCCCGAGGTCACACTGGAGCGTGCTTCCGACACTGGGCACTCCCCGCAGACGCGCGGCACTGATCGCCTTCGGCGGCGTCGGCTCGGCTAGCTGGATGCGCTCGGTGGCGGTGATCACATCGCCAGTTGCCGTCGCGATGCGAACATCGAGGTCGTGGTCGCCCGGCAGACCATCGGTAATCACTTTGATTGTCGACGGTGTGGCACTCGCAGGTGCAAGTTGCCATGGCTGGGGAGAGAATCGAAGGCGCGTACCGGTCTCGACGCGCCACTGAACGTCCGTTGCGTGTGGAGCCAGCACAAAGGTGCTGGTGACCTGATGGTACGCAGACCAGATCGCCTCCTGAGTTGTCACGGGGTTCGGTGTAGGCGTCGCGGTCGTGCTGATCGGAGTGCTTTCGCCATTGAGATTGGTCGTTGCGACGGAGATTGTCAGCGGGGCGCCGTTGGCTAGCCCCGTCAGCTGGAGACGACGAGCGGACCCACCGAGCTCAACTGTCTGTCCCGTCTCCAACACACGAACGCGAAATCCCGCTGGGTCAGACGCGCCAGCACATGGCTTCGTCCATTCCCAGTTGATCGTCAGAGAGCCATCGGACTCGGCGGCTGCAATCGCCGCCGGGGCGGTAGGAAGACCGATCGTGCTTTCGATCCAACAGCGGTTATGCACGGTCAACGAGTACACGCCGGGATATGCCCTCAAGCCACATCCCGTGCCCCAGGAGACGACTCCGACCAGCAGACCAATGGCGCCTTTGCCGCTGACGAGCGGCCCACCGCTATCACCTGCGCAGGCGTCCTTGCCGGGAAGGGCGGCGCAGATCATGTCTTCGGTCTCGAACGCGGCAGTACCATAGGCCGCAGTACACGTGGCTGCCGGACTCACGCGGACGGGGGTCTGCTGCAGCACGGAGGTGCCAGCACCATACGAGTCGTCGCTGGAGGAATATGAGGTGGCACCCCAACCCGCGACGCGTAACAGCGTCCCGGCGGCGGGCGGCTTTACGCCGGTGGCAATCGGGATGACCGTCGCAGCGCTCGGAGTTGTCAGGTGGACGAGCATCAAGTCGTCGCGCGGCGCACCCTGGACTGGCTGGCGGTAGAGCGGATGGCGTAGCTGCCGGTCGACCATCAACACCTGTCCGCTGCTGACGGTCAGGTCGGTAGACCCGGTCACCACGCGTACAGCACTCGGCGAGTAGATCCGACAGTGACCCGCCGTCAAGACCCATTGCGGAGCGACGAGAGAACCGCCACAAAACTGAGAGCCGTAACTCGTCTCAAGGGCGGCAACGAATCCCCAGTCCGCAGCGAGCGCGGCCTGTCCACCGACAATGCGCGGCGATGCCGCTCCAGCGGTCCCCGCGGCAGCCACGAAGCACAGACACAGCATCAAAAAGAAGGCAATACGCATTGCGCCCAGACTACCCTGCTTTCTAGGCGGTACCAATCCGTACGGCTTCCACATCACGTCCAATTTGCGCAATCAACTCGCCGACGTTGGCATAGACCTCCTGCGCACGTAACCGCTCCACAAACTCCAGCCGAATCGGTGTTCCATAGATCTCGGTGCCGTCGTAGTCCAGCAGGTGCGCTTCGACGCGCGCTTCAGCGACGTCTCCAAAGTGTGGGTTCCAACCGATGCTGATGGCTGCGCGGAAACGTTGCTCGCCGGGTGGCAGCAAGGCCCACCCTGCATAGACACCTTCGGCCGGAACCTGCTGTCCCGGCACGAGCGAGAGATTGGCGGTGGGAAAACCGATCTCACGTCCGCGATGGTCGCCGTGCACGACAGCGCCTTCGACCGATGCGAATCTGCCGAGCAGGACGGCGGCGCGGCTGACCTCGCCGGCGCCGACTAACTGGCGTATTCGTGACGAGGAAATCTTCTCGCCATCTTGATCAACCAGGCGGATTGCCATCACCTCGACGCCGCGTGCGGCACACAGGGTGCCGAGTACATCAACGGTCCCCGAACGATCATGACCGAAGTGGAAATCCTGACCCACGGTGACGCCGACAGCGCCCAGTTGTTCAACCAATATCTGATCTACGAACTCCTGGGCAGTCAATGCCGCGACGGAATTGGTGAAGCGCACGAGCGCTACCTCGTGGGCACCGGCTTCGCCGAGCAATCTGACGCGTTGTGTGACTCCTGCCAGCGTGTCTGCAGGTGTGCCTGGTCGGAGCAGCGTGGCTGGTCGTGGGTGGAACGTGGCGGCACACGGCACCGCGTTGAGTTGATCGGCCATCTCGACAGCCGACTGGATCACCGCCTGATGGCCAAGATGCACGCCGTCGAAGGTACCCAGCGCCACACATCGTCGACCGACCGGAACCTCGTTGAGATTCTGATAGATCGTTAGCGTCACGCTGGCACCAACACGATCTTCGGTGCGGCCACTCCGGCCTCCGCGACAGCAACAGCGATCAACACACCGTTCTCATCGAGCAGGACCACGTCATCGACCCAAGACGCATCCACTGAGATCCGTCCGCCATGCGCCACGACATCGCGTTCGTCCGCTGTCATCCGGTGCTGCGGAAGTCCGCTGACAGCCTCCCCAGCCGGTAGCCAGCAACGGGTTCCGGCCGGAGCAGCGCTGATCAGATCTGGATCGGCTGCGTCGGCGACGGAAAACGAACCCACCTCTGTCCGCCGCAACTGTGTGAGGTAGGCGCCCGTTCCCAGGAGCTCACCGAGAGCGCGCGCCAGGCTTCGAATGTACGTGCCAGATCCGCAACGCACGGTGACCGTTGCCTCTTGAGTGTCGGAGTCGAAGTGCATCAGCGTGAAGGTATGGACGGTTACGCGTCGTGCAGGTACGGTAACCGTCTCGCCGCGCCGGAAACGCCGATACGCGCGCTCGCCATCAATGTGGATCGCACTCGCGGCTGGCGGAATCTGTTCGATCTCGCCCGTTAATCCAGGCAGAGCGTCAAGCACAGACTGCTCCGACGTTCGCTGACCTGTGGCTGTGATCTCGCCCTCCGGGTCCTCCGTTGTCGAGCGGGCACCGAACTGAATCGTCGCCTCGTACGTCTTGTCGGCGCCGACGAGGTAGCTAGCCAGGCGCGTTGCGCGACCTGTCAACACGAGCAACAGGCCGGTGGCGAACGGATCCAAAGTGCCGGCGTGTCCCAACTTCTTACCGTACGGGGAGCGAAGCCGCGAAATGGCAGCGAATGAACTGATCCCGGCCGGCTTGTCGACCAGCACGAGGCCGGCGGGCGTGCTGTCAGGCACGTGTCATCTCGCGCTCAATCAGCGTCACAACGTCTGCTGCCGAGCCCTCGACGGCGAAGCCAGCGGCCAGCGTGTGTCCGCCACCCCCGCCAACATGAGCGATCCGAGCAACATCGATCTCGGGCTGGGCGCTGCGGAGCGAACACTTGTGCAACTTGCCCTCGCCGGACCGTGGCGCCCGCACGAGAGCAGCAACCTCGACGCCTTCAATCGAGCGAAGGAAGTCGATTACACCCTCGGAGTCGGCCTCCCCCGCGTTCGTTGCGTCAAGATCGGCAATCGTCACGTATGCGACGGCGAGACGGCCGTCCAGTCGTAGCTCGAGCGAGCTGAGAATACGGGTCATCAGCTCGACGCGGGCGGCAGGCTTGCCCTCGTAGAGCCGGCGAAAGATTTCCGCTGGATCCACCCCAAGTTCGATCAACTCAGCCGCGACGCGATGCGCCTCGGCGGTCGCATTGGCGTACATGAAGCGTCCGGTGTCGGTGACGACCCCGACGTACAACGCCTCGGCGATCTCCAGACTGATCGGGAGTCTGAGTTCGCGCAGGAGTGACAGCACGAGAATCGTCGCGCACGGCGACGTTGCGTCGACCAGATTGATCCCGGCAAAGCGGGTGTTGTCGCCGTGGTGATCGAGATTGAGCGAGGCCAATGCGCTCGCGATGGTGGCTGGACCGTCTGCGCCCAGTCGTTCAGCGGAACCACAGTCGACTGCGAGCAGTACTCGCTCGGACGCATCTGCCGGCGGTGTCCGCGCAACGTCTGCAAGTCCCAGCCAGAGATAATCGGAAGGCAGCGGTGCGTCGCCTGGTGCCCAGAAGGCGACATCCCAACCAGCGTCTTGAAGGGCCTTACCCATGCCAATCAGCGAGCCGAGAGCATCGCCGTCGGGAGACTCATGACAGGCGACTAAGATCCGCGGATGCTCTCGGAGCAGCGCGGCGGCTGCGGCGATGTCGGACTGACTGCTCATGCGTCATCCAACAGTTCGCTCGGGGCGTGCTCCTGCAACAACTGGTCGATGCGGTTAGCCCGATCAATCGACTGATCGTTGATAAAGCGCAGCACAGGCGTATTGCGAAGTGACAACTCGGCATTGATCGCGCCTTGGAGGACGGGACGCGCGGCCTCCAACCCCTCCATTGCCTTGACCTTGACCTTCTCGGACCCGTGGAGTTGCACGAACACATCGGCAACTGTGGTGTCTTTCGAGGCGCGGATTTCGACGACCGTGACGCCGCGCAGGCGGGGGTCACTGAGGCGCGTGATCTTCTCGCTAATCACCACGCGCAGAAGACCATCGATGCGTCGGCCACGCTCTTTGCCACCGCGCTTCACGCCAGATCCTCCGGCGTAATCGTTCGGATCTGTGTAACGGTCACGTCGACCTCTCGCTCTTCAAGCCAGCGTTCGAGTTCAGCGATTCGTTGGTCACAGGCCTGGGCAGTCTGTTGCACAAGCGCTGCAGTCAACTGGGCGTGAGACGGCGTATCAAGGCTTCCTACCTCGGCTACGGCTGCACCATACCGCTCCTGCAGGCCATGTCGGATCTTCGCGAGTGCGCTACGCCGATCCTTCAACGTGGCGCTGCCGGGAAGTCGCACATCGAGGCTGATGATGCCAATAAAACCGGTACTCATAGTCACAGGCTACCCCGACGTCGGCGGGAGCCGTGCGCCACGACGCAAACGCTGCAGTTCTCGGAGAGCAATCGGGCGCCATTCGCCAGGAGCGAGCTCGCCAAGGCCAATGCCGCCAAGTCGTAGGCGTCGCTGCTCGGGTCCCATCTGTGCAGCAAGGGGAAATTTCGGGTCGGCGAGGCGCTCTGCCAGGTGCTCGTCCGCCAGCAGCAACTCGATGCCGCAGGCATGGGGTGCGAGGGGCAGCACCGCGTGCAGGGTGCCAGGATGTACAACCGTCAGAGGCATACCCGGGGCGCGGTGAAAAACCACGCCGGTCGCTCCAGCCGTCAACGGGCTGTCGTCGAGGAGGACAACGTCTCCCAACTCGACACGGGTGGCGGGCTCATCGCAACGCGACCCGTTGAGCGTGACACGCCCGGTGCGCAACAGCCCCTCCACCTCGCGACGCGTGCCAAGGTCCGCTGCTGCGAGGTAGCGGTTGATCCGGACTGCCCCGGCCACGGCGGGCTAGGCAGACTCTTCGGCGGGCACATCAATCGCCGCATGACCGCCAGCGGTGACGAGCGTAGGCCGAGTTCCGCGTTCGATCGTGTCGCGAGTCACGATGCAGCGGGCGACATCTGAGCGCGAGGGCAGCTCGAACATCACATCGGTCAGGGCATTCTCGATGATCGAACGCAAACCGCGGGCGCCTGTCTCACGCTCGAGGGCCGCGTCGGCAATTGCCCGGAGCGCGTCCTCGTGAAAGACGAGCTCGGCATTGTCGTACTCAAAGAAGCGCTGGTACTGCTTGGTGAGCGCGTTCTTGGGCGCGACGAGGATCTGCACGAGATCATCCCGTCCGAGCTGATGCACGGCAGTGATGATCGGCATGCGTCCAACAAATTCTGGGATCAGACCGAACTGAACGAGATCCTCAGGACGTACCTCCTGGAGCAGCTCCGCGGGATCGACCGTGCGATGCTCGAGATCCTCAGCGCCGAAGCCAATGCTGTTCTTACCAACTCGTCGTTCGACGATTCGGTCGAGTCCAGCGAACGCGCCACCACAGATAAACAGGATGTTTGTGGTGTCAATCAAGAGAAACTCTTGATGCGGATGCTTGCGTCCACCCTGTGGCGGCACGGAAGCGATTGTGCCTTCGAGGATCTTGAGCAGCGCTTGCTGAACGCCCTCGCC
>SXGT01640820.1_pt1 | contig 18714 bp, 16 predicted proteins | sample 3176221 | NCBI WGS metagenome assembly SXGT01 (sample SAMN11356862, study PRJNA531348) | freshwater metagenome | isolation source: freshwater sample F1-120 | place: China: Fuxian Lake, Yuxi | collected 2017-12-25
AACATGCGCGCAGATCCCTGTCCCGCTCTTCAGCCGAAGGTCGCCACGAACTGTTCAAGATTTACTACACCCCAATGCGGACTCCTTGAAACCCATTGGGGTGGTAACACCGTTCGGGTAGGGTCGATGACACACCGCTCTTAGGGATTTCTATTTTGGCTGCCCAGAAAATGGCATTGAGCACTAGTTTTCGCAGGTCGCCATTGTTCCAATTACGATAAAAATGCGGCATGACGATGGCGACGCCTCTGCGACCTTGTTGCTGTTCGAGACTCCAGGCGACGATCTCCTCCTTGGGTGCGTCAGGGGGTACCATCGCTGTTGCCAGTGGGGTGACGAGGTTGTCGGGTGACTTGGGGGCAAATCGGTTTTTGTAATAGGGTTCGTCGTAGAGGGAGAAAGGCATGACCCCGCGAAGCACGGGATGATTGGCCTTCGTCGGAACGATGGTAGCCTGCATCACCTTAGGGACAGTGCCTCCTTCCGCCACAGGAATGAAATTGGCAAAACCGCCAAACAGACGATCGAGAATCGCGCGCACTTCAGCGGAGTCGGCGAAAGGTCGATTAACACCGGTCGCATAGTGGACCGCGACGAAACTGCAGCCGGCATCTGCCAGACGCGAAACCTGTGCCAGAATCGCGGGGGAATTCTTGAATCGTACCGGAGGAAACTGATCACCGCTGAAGACGATCACCCGTGCACTGGCGAGTTCCTCAGAATTTTCAGGCCATCCATCGTGGATCGCGGTTTGGAGGGCGGGGACGGCTGGTTTGGTTTGATCGACGCAATATTTTAGCAGGCGTGCGCCCCCCGCGACTTCATGTGTGCCTGGGGGATGGTCGGTGGGACCGATGATGAAATGGATTTTTTCGGCGCGATTTAAATCGGCGCCGAAGAGCGGTGTCATTGCGATTGAGACTAGAATGGCCAGAAACATTCGACCTACTGAGGAAACCGCACGGTAGACGACGCCTCTCAACGGCGGTGCAGGTGTCCCGGAATCGTTGCAGAGTTGTTCAGCGAGCGCTGCGGGCATCTTGCCGCGTTCGCACATCGCAACGACGTTCGTGGCATTTGCCGCCGTTCGCCACCTATCCCATGGGCTCCTCTGTATGTTCATGCGCACCCATATTAATGCCAGCTAAGCACCAGCGCCATTCCCACGTTCCCAATAACCTCAGGATGGGCGCATCTCCGAGTTATGGCTGCTTCGTGACAATGGTGTAATAGGCACCAATTTCGTTGCCGTCGGCGGTCTTGAACGCCGGAGCGAGTTGGTGTGAGCCGGTGGTGAGCGTGGTGATGAACGTGGCTTCCTTATCCACCGAGCGGACGGGTTGGGTCATGAGATCCCGCCCATCTAGGCGAAGCACGGCGGTGACAACGGGAATGGGCTTGCCTTCGTATGCCCGGAAGGCCTTCGAAGCCCCAGGCACATTCGGCTCGGCGGGCAGGCCTCCAGTGATGGGTTGATCGGCCTCAAGCGGCCATCGGCGCAGGCTGACTTGATATGTGCCCGCAGTGAGGACCTTTACGGCCCAGTGGCCGCGGTAGACGGATTTTCGCCCGGCCACAACGCCAGCGGCTTGCCGGATGTGCTGTTGATTCCAGGGCGGTAGATCATCTCCAATCCAGTCGTGTCCTGTCAGGCTCACGACAGGATGCGCGGGATGACCGAGATGAATCTCCGTCGTCTGAGAAAATGTCGGCTCCAACTCCTGCCACCACACGTCGTAAAAGGCGCGCATCGTCTCTGCCTGTGCTGGGTAATCAGCGATCACGTTCCGTTGCTGGCCGGGGTCCGCTTTTAGGTCATAGAGTTCTTTGCCATTGACCAAGCGCCATTGAGCGGACATGACGGCCGTCTGTTTCCATTTTATTGGGTCGCGCACGCGTTGTGAGTCGGTGACAAGCATCCGGTCGCGAGGCCATGCGTCCGTCTTGCCTGCTGGGTCCAGCAGTACGCGGATGGAGAGTCCGTCGAATCTCAACGCGTCGGGTTTCTTGGCACCGGTAACATCCAAGAGCGTGGGGACGATATCCACGGCGTGACAGAGTGTTTCGCTGATGTGCCGCTGGTTCCACCCGGCGGCCGGCCAGTGGGCAATGAACGGCACTCGATGGCCTCCCTCGTATTCACTGCCTTTCTCGCCTCGCATACCGGCGTTGAATATTTTCGCGCCGCTCGCGGTGCCGTTGTCCGTGGTAAATATAAGTAGCGTGTCCTGTTCGATGCCGAGCTCGCGTAGAAGCGCACGCATCGCACCCAGATTGTCGTCGATGTTGCTAATCATCCCGAAGAAGGCCGCGATGGCGGGCGGTTGCCCAGCGTACATATCGAGATATTTCTGTGGCGCATGCAGTGGGCCGTGCGGTGCATTGGGCGAGATATAGGCGAGGAATGGCTGCTTCGTCGCTGCGCAATTGCGGATGAAACGTTGCGCCTCTCCAAAGAACACATCGGTGCAAAACCCTTTCGCCTCGACGACGCGGTCATTGTGAAAATAGCGCCCGTTGAAATAGGCATTGTCCCACAGGTCGGGTGTCTGTCCCACGCCGCCGCCTCCGTGGCGGTACACTTCAGTAAAGCCACGGTCTTCCGGGCGATAGGGGTAGTTATCCCCGAGGTGCCACTTGCCAAACATGCCGGTGGCGTAGCCCGCGTCCTTTAGCAATTGGCCGAGCGTGATTTCGTTTTCGCGCAGCATGGAGCGCCCATTGATTGTGTGCCACACGCCGGTGCGGTCGGTCCAATGCCCCGTGAGTAGCGCTGCCCGCGTCGGTGAGCAGGTCGGGGCCACGTGATAATCCCTGAGCTGCGACGACTCGGCCGCGAGTCGATCCATGTGCGGAGTTTTGATCACAGGATTGCCTGTGTGACCGAGATCGCCGTAACCCTGGTCGTCGGTGATGATGAGGACGATGTTCGGGCGTTTCTTGTCCGCAGCGGTGACCGCAAACGCGACTGTGAAGAACGCGAGAAGGATGAAACGATTCATGTACTATTTAGTGTGTTTGCATTGAAGGACTGAGGATCCGGAAGGCGCACGCGGAGACGCGGAGACGCGGAGGAAGAGCGAAACCTTCCCGCCTCTGCGGTGTCGCATGCGTTGGCGATGGATTCTCATTTGGACACAGAGCCAGTTATCTGCCATGGCGTCGCCCCGCCGCGTTGGATGTGATGGCGAAGCGAGGAGGCAAGGTCATCGAAGAGCTTCTTGTTGGCGAGGGCGAGGTTGGTTCTCTCCTGTGGATCGTCTCTGAGATTGTAAAGCTCTAGAGGACTGTATGGATCATTTTGCATGAGTTTCCAATCTCCGCGGATGAGGGCTTCGTAGCTCTTGCCTCCATAGATTCTTCCTCCTTCTCGACGGACGAAATATAAGTCGCGCGCTGCCGTGAGACTGCCGCCCAGGAAGAGCGGTACGAGACTCACGGCGTCGAGTTCAATCGGCGGCTTCTGGTTGGCGAGTTCGAGAAAGGTGGGAAAGAGGTCGAATACCAGACCTGAGTAGTCGCTACGGCTGCCGGGTTTGATTTGCGACGGCCAGCGCACCATAAATGGCACCCGCAGGCCGCCGTCGTAATGGTCCTGTTTGCCACCGCGCCACGGGTTGTTGTTCTGCGCATGCGGAAGAGAGCCGCCGTTGTCGGCGCTGAATACCACGACGGTGTTTTCAGAAAGGCCCATTTCCGTGAGCGCTGCCAGGATTCGCCCGATAGCGTGATCGAGGTGCTCCACGAATGCGACATTCGTTGTCCGTTTCTCATCGAGGTGAGGTGCGCGGGCTTTCACCTTCGCAAGCCAGCTGTCCGGCGGTTCGATAGGGAAATGCGGCGCATTATACGCGAGATAAAGAAAGAACGGCTGCTGGATCCGTGTGCGATCCCTCAAGTACTCGATGGCCCAATCGGAAAACAAATCTGTCGCGTGTCCCTGAGGTTCGATGACCTGGGTGTTGCGCCTCATGTAATTGTTCCCGTGGCGCCGGTGCGTGGTGTAACCGTCCATCATGTCCCCGAGGAAGCCGTGGAAGAAATCGAAGCCACGTTCGTTTGGCGTGTTTGGCGATTCGAGCCCAAGGTGCCACTTCCCGACGAGAGCTGTGTGATAGCCAGCGTTTTTCAGTTCGTTCGCCAGGGTGGGAACTTTGGGGTCAAAATAACCCCAGGAATCGCCTGGGTGCGTGCGAATGACTCCTGGGACACCGACACGGTCTGCATAGCGCCCGGTCAGTAAGGCCGCGCGTGATGGCGAACATACGGTGGCATTCGCGCGCATCGACGTGAATAGCATGCCTTCCGCGCCGATGCGGCTTATGTTTGGTGTCTGCACATCGGACGGACCATAAGCAGTGACATCGCCGTAGCCGTGGTCGTCGGTGAGGATCAGGAGGAAATTTGGCGGCGGAGCACCGATGGCATTGTTCCAGAGGAGAGAGAGCCAGGCCAAGCAACACCTCAAAGGCAGTAAGAGCGCCAAGGATTTGACAATGCCTTTTTTTGCACTGCTCTGCGGTGTTTTCATTCTGGAATCGGGTCGCTACGTCGGACGCTCTTGCCTTCCCAGACGGCTTCGTCCGTGGCCTTGTCGTAGGTGAGTATTCGGTTCGCGCTGCCGGGCGCAGGCGGGCGGTCAATTTTCGGCAGCCACTTTCTATGCTCGACGAGGATACCGGCGTGTTCGGTTTTGGCCGCGAGATTGTGCCATTCATTCGGATCGAGCTCCATGTCATAGAGTTCCTCGCTGCCGTCAGCGTAATGGATGTAGCGCCAACGTTCGCTTCGAATGCCATGATTGCCTTGGTTGTGGCTGGTGATCGCTGGGCGCTGGCGTTTTACCGCAGCGTCTTTGAGTTGAGGCGCGAGGCTAATACCTTCGAGGTCGCTACGTTTTGTCAGGGTAGCCAACTCGATGAGCGTGGGGTATATGTCGAGTAACTCGACAGGTTGGTTGCAGCGCTGGCCGAGCTTGATGTTGGGTCCAGCAAAAATGAGGGGCACGCGTGTGCTGTTGTCCCAGAGCGTGTTTTTGCCTGTAATGCCTTTCTCTCCCAGATGCCAGCCGTGGTCGCCCCAGACGACAACGATGGTGTTTTTGGCGTGGCCGGATTCTTCGAGAGCGTCGAGCAGACGTCCGATCTGTGCATCCACGAAGCTCGTGGAGGCCAGGTAACTGCGAACGAGATTGCGCCACTGGTGGTGCTCCTTGACCCATTTCAACCGCGGTTCGGGCAGCTCCCAATGCAGGTACCATGAGAAGCGTGGTGTGTCGTCGCGATCGCCATTGAGTATGGGCGGCAGCACGCTGTCGTCATCAGGGTAAAGGTCAAACCACTTTTGCGTGGCATAACAAGGCACATGAGGGAGGAAGAAACCGGCGGCGATGAAGAATGGCTGGTCCATTGGCGCTGCCCGGACCTGGTCCACGGTCCAGGTCGCCACTTGATAGTCGCCCTTTGTCCTGTCGTCGTTGTCAAGCGGCCACACGCCCCAGTCCATGAGTGGATTGTTGCCCATCGGCGTGGGGCCAATGAGTTTTTTCGGCGGTTTCGTCCCGACGCCACCATAAGGCGCGGTGACCTGGAACTCGGGCGTGGTGTTCTGTTGGTTGCCACCCGCGACGGTTCCACCATGGTAGATCTTGCCCGTGGCGTAGGTGCGGTAACCGCTGCTGGCAAAATGCTGCGGCAGGGAGACCCGGTCCTTTAACTCGGGCAACTGGCGAGGCGTCGGCGCAAGTCCGTAGATACCTGTGGTTGTCGGGCGCAGCCCGAACAGGAGGCTGCTCCGGGACGGATTACACAGCGGCGCCTGACAGTGCGCGTTGAGAAATGTGGTGCCCCGCGCTGCGAGTTTGTCGAGATTGGGCGTCTTCGCCAGGGGATGCCCTCCCAAATGTCCGATCCAATCGTTCTGATCGTCAATGGCGATAAAGAGGATGTTCGGCCTAGGCAGGGCGTGGCTCCGAATCGAGCTGCAAACGAAGGTGGCAAGCGCCAGGAGAAGCGGGATGAGTTTCATGCGGACTGGTGCACGAGCCGATTGTTACAAGGAAGGAGCGGTAAAAGGTATGTCAGAAATGGATTCCCAGTCCTTACTCCATAGCCTTGTCCTGCGCCGCTATGTTCTGTCTGGAGACGCGAGAATCCCGCAGTCGATCCGGCGGAGGATCTTGGCGCCGAAGTTTTTCTATTTAAGGTCTTCGCCGGAAAGGCCACCCACGGTCCAATCGAGATTGTAGAGCGGCGTAGCGCCATCTTTAAAGGGGGCGTTGAGGGTGTCGTAATAGGCGAATTCGCTATGACCGTCGCAGAAGAGCAAAGACATGCCGCGGGTTCCATGCGCTGAACTTGTCGTCCCTTTTCGAATATCATTCGCCTTGCCTTTGGAGCTTGCGAAGCATGGAGAGATAGCCTTCTTGGTCGGGAACCGGACTTCCGTGACGCGTCTCACCTTGAGCGCGGCGCCGTCGTCGGTGTGGTAAAACTGGTTGTAATAGTAGTAGGACGATGGAAAGAGGAGTTGATTGGTGGGGATGGCCCCGTGGGCGAGTGCCCATTCGATATTGAAGCCACGACCTTTCTCAGCCGGACAAAAGTAAAAGGAACGAGAATTGGTGCTGATGTACGGATCGACCAGCTTGAGCAGGTCCACGAAACCCATTTGCGGCCAGTCGCGCCCCGAGTAGGGGTAACTATCGCGGTTGTCCGAAGTGTACATGGCGTAGGTCATCCCGATCTGACGAAGATTTGATATGCAACGCGCTTGATGCGACTTGGCCTTGGCCTTGGCGAGTGCCGGGAGAAGCATTCCAGCAAGAATGGCGATGATGGCAATGACGACCAGCAGTTCAATCAGGGTAAACGCCCGCCGAGTGCCCGGGGCGTTGGCAACACATGACTGAGATTGAATGCATTCTATCATGACCTTTTCTATCCGCTCGCTTGGGAAATGGCGAACTGAAAAAGCGGGGGTGGTCAAATGGGGTTTCCATTTCCGGTGAAACTAGGTTACTGCCCCCGTCACAAACCGCCTTGCGAAGTGTTCCTTGGATGTTCACTCTAAAATCCTGATGCATATCCCGAGCGGCCAGTCGTTATCTCTCGCAGGGTCTGCCAGGGCAGGATTTTTCAGCAGCCCTGGCGTGACCGTGGCGTTCATGCTGCTCGGGGCCAGCACCCTGGTCGGGTGCCGCGCGCCCCTTGCGAACGCAGGTCCCGCTCCGAAGCCTTGCATGTCGCCTGTGGCCACGGCCCTTACTTTGGATCAAACCCCAATCGAGCCCCTCGCGTCGATTTCCCGACGTGCCACAGCGATGATCTTCATGGCGGTGGAATGCCCTATCTGCAATCGCTACGCGCCGGAAATTCAGCGCTTGGCCGCGCGTTTTGAAACGGCCGGTGTTGATTTTTGGCTGGTTTATCCCAATGCGGATGAATCCCCGGAGGTCGTCCGAAAACATGTCGAAGACTACCAATTGACCGCACTGTCCAAACGGGTCATCCGAGATCCGCAGCATGTCTTGGTCCAGCGCACCGGTGCGCGGGTGACTCCCGAAGTGGTTGTGTACCGGCCTGGAGGTGAGCAGGTTTATCGCGGTCGCATTGACGACCGTTTCCCCGCCTTGGGATTGGACCGACGCGAACCCACGCGCCGTGATCTGGAACAAGTCTTGAGCGCCATCCTCGATTCGAGGCCCATTCCCACTTCCGGCGAACCGGCAGTGGGCTGTTACATCCCACCGCGACCGTGACCCGCAGTCAATCGTCCAACCTCATGAGATCTGTTCGATGTCTTCTACGGAGATGGGTTTTCGCCCTGTGGATGGGTTGGGTTTCACAAATCGTGGCTCAATCCACAGGGCCTGGCACACCGATCACGTTTAATCAGCACATCGCGCCCTTGGTGTTTCGGCACTGCGCACCGTGTCATCGACCGGGTCAAGCCGGCCCTTTCAGTTTGCTGACCTTCGACCAAGTGCGGAAGCGTGGACCGCAAATCGTCGAAGTGATAACGAATCAGGTGATGCCGCCATGGCCACCCGCGAAAAGCAGTGTGGCCTTTGAGGGCGAACGTCGTCTCGCGGCCAGCGAGATTCAATTGATGGAGCGATGGGTGGCGGGCGGGAGCTTGGAAGGCGACAAAAAGCAGTTGCCGGCATTGCCGATCTGGCCGCAGGGGTGGCAGTTGGGCGAGCCAGATTTAGTCGTACGGATGCCCCAGGCGTATTTGCTCGGGAGCGCCGGGAAAGATGTTTATCGACACTTTGTTATCCCCATTCCCTCCACGGTCCGCCGCTATGTTCATGCCATGGAATTGCGGCCGGGCAATCAGAGTGTTCACCATGCCTTCCTGCTGTTCGATGTGACGCGTCAATCGCGGCGGACGGATGCTGAGGACGCTGAGCTTGGCATCCCAGGGATGAGTCCACCGCAGAGCGCTCAATCGCCTCCGGGTCAGTTTGTGAGTTGGAAACCTGGAACGACCGTTCGGCGCGGTGCGCCGGACGAGATTTGGACTTTGCAGCCGAATACGGATCTCGTCTTGCAGATGCATCTCCAACCGACTGGCAAACCTGAGACCATTCAGGCGGAAGTTGGGTTCTATTTCACGAATACCCCGCCGACTCAGTTCTTGGGCAAGCTGGGACTCATCAATTACGCCATTGATCTGCCTGCGGGCGTCACCAATCAGGTGGTTCAGGACTCATTTGATCTGCCGCGTGATGTGGAATTGCTCGGCTTGATACCGCACAGCCACTACATCGGCCGCTCCGTTCGCGGATTGGCTGTGTTGCCGACGGGTGAGCCGCGCGAGTTCTTGAATATCCCCCGTTGGGATTTCCGTTGGCAGGGAGACTACCGATTCGCGGCGCCGTTGGCTTTGCCAAAAGGGACGCGCCTCATCATGGAATGGTCCTTCGACAATTCGACCAACAATGTCTTCAACCCGCGAAATCCTCCCACGCGCGTGGTGTATGGACTGAACACGACCAACGAGATGGCTGAGCTCTGGATTCGCATGCGCTGTAAGACTCTGGAAGACCAGGAGGCTCTGAAGGACTCGATTTCAGCCAAAGACAAGCAGGGCTCGATTGATTTCAATAAGTGGCGAATTACGCAGAACCCAAATGATGCGATGGGGCATCTCCGATTGGGCCAGGTATTTCTGGATGATCCGAAACGCCAGAATGACTCGCTGCGACATCTCAAGACCGCGCTTCGGATCAATCCAAAGCTGGATGAAGCCCACTACGCGATGGCGATGTTTCTCATCGCTCGTGGGCAGAATCGAATGGCGAAAACTGCTTTAGAAACTACGATTGGCCTGAACCCAGAACACGCCGATGCCCACGGAAATCTGGGGTTGTTACTCTGGAAGTTGGGCGACGTGGAAGGTTCGGAGCGTCATCTGCAAACGGCTTTGACACTAAATCCACAGGACGAACTGGCGCGTGAGGCGCTCACGGAATTGCGGACCATTCGTACGTTCCGAAAGCTTGGGAAATAGGAGACCACTTTTTGGTGCGCTCGGTCTTGGCTTGGCCAGTGATATTTCGACTGTTCAATCGCAAACCTCGCGCGGGTGCAAGAGGGTTAGATCCGTGGTGGCCCACTGCGGACCATGCAGATCCAGCTCTGCCACCGTAAACGCCCCCGTCGCCACGGCGAGACACCTGGCTCCGATCGCCCGCGCGCACTCCACATCCAGCGGCGTATCTCCAATCACCACGATCTCGTCGCCATCCAACTCCCTGCCGATAAACTGCGAACCGCGATCACGGGCGACCCGGGCGATTTCATTGCGCGAGTCGTGATCGTCCGCGAATCCGCCCAGTACGAATTCCTCCCACAATCCATGGGCACGCAGTTTGATTTCTGCACCCAGCCGGATGTTGCCGGTCAGCAGGCCGATGGTCGGAGGTTGTGGCAACCGGCGAAGTTCCGCGATGAACTGGTGAACTCCGGGCAACGTCTCGCCCGAATGCTGCTCCAGCAGGTGATCCAGAAGAAAGACATACGTGTCGAGGAAATGACGTACATTTTCAAGGGAGTCTTGAATGCCGTGCTTGCGAAAGAATTCACGGACCAAACCCGTATCCGTACGCCCATGGAAGGTCATACGTTCGGCAGCGCCGGCTTGGCCGAACAACAGCTCCGCAGTTCGCCCAAAAGCGCGCACACCCGCGCCTCCGGTCCGGATGAGCGTGCCATCGATATCAAACAGGACGAGTCGTACCACGGCTCCAAACTGGCGGCCGAAACCCCAGGGCGCAAGTCACAGCGAGCAGACAATGATGTGACGCGACGATGGATCGCCGGTTGGCGGGCGGCATGCTGCTGTCGAAGTCCTCGGGTTGATGAGAGTCAGGTCGAATTGGCTGACGGATCTTGGAACTCTTAACCGCGCCGCTACAACAAATTGCCTTGGGTCAATTGCCCTTCGTCTCCGAGTTCGGCCAGTAGGCTGCGAAAACCCCAACGACGATACATATCGCGTAATTCGGTTTTTTTAGCTGGACGGGGTGCGAGGGATTCCAGGGGTGGGCCATTGGGGAGTTCGGTGCGCAGACGGACCATATGCTGGTTGCGTCGCACGATGTCTGTCGCGCCCAACAACGAGGCGCGCAGCTTGTCCTGCTTCACTTCCATTAGGCGCGTGAGGAGTGCCTCGGCGGAGCCGAACCGCAGCAACAGGTCAGTCGCGGTCTTGGGTCCAACGCCCGGTACACCCGGTATGTTGTCGACCGCATCTCCGATCAAAGCGAGCCAATCCACAATTTGCTCAGGGCTGACGCCCGACTTTGCCCGCACATCGTCAGCGGTCCAGATTTTATCGGTCTTATCGTTGGGATTCAGAATGCCGATGGACGGAGATACGAGCTGCATGAAGTCTTTGTCGGAACTGGCAATGACGACATTCCAGCCAATTGCTTCGGCCCGACGGGAGTAGGTGCCGATCCAATCATCGGCTTCGGTGCCGTCGATTTGAAGCGAAGCCCAGCCGGCGGCGTCCAACCAGCCGTCGATCTGAGGAAATTGGGAGGCGAGGGCGTCAGGGGTTGGGGGGCGTTGGGCCTTGTAACTTGGTAGGGCTTCCATGCGATCGGCGGCTAACCCGGCATCCCAGATTACGATCCGATGAGAAGGGATGAGCGAGGCTTCCATTTTCAACAGCATCTTGATAAATCCAAAGATCGCGTTGGTGGGGGATCCGTCTGGCGCGTTCAACGAACGGATGGCATGAAACGCCCGGTAGGCGTATGCATGTCCATCCACAAGCAACAATCGATTCGGCATGAGCCCTAGGCTGGGCCGATAGACGCGATGTGCGAGAAAAAAGCAGTTGATGACGTTTTCCATAGATCCCGGTGAGCTCGTGGGTTCCACACTCGAGTGGACGACCGGGGAGATCCGGATTCACGGCCCGGATCAGTTGCCAGCCGTCCTTTATTTGCCTGGGTTGCACGGGGATTGGACGCTGCTGCACCGATTCCGGGAGTGCCTGAGCGGACGGGCGCGCTTGGTGGAAGTGATTTACCCGAGATGGTTCACGGGCACGTTGTCGGAACAAGCCGCCACTCTTCGAGCGGCGCTGCTCAAACGTGGCGTGGATCAGGTTTGGATTTTGGCGGAATCATTTGGCTCTCAGCTGGCCTGGGCGCTGCTCGATCCCAACTACCCGGAACCTCGGTTCCGCGTTAATGGCCTCATTTTGGCGGGTGGATTCGTGCGCCACCCCTGGGTGGGTGGCGTGAAGTTGACCGAGGGAGTCTGCCGCCGGATACCTATGAGGTTGGCACGAGGGATCTTGGCAATGATGCGTCCATTGATTCAGTGGCGGCTGGGGTTCAGCCGGGGAGGTTATCAAGCGTCCCGGCAATTCATCGCGCGTCGGACGGAAGAGGACCGATGTGCCGCAGTGCATCGGTTGAATCTGATTGCCTCTACGGATTTAAGACCGATCGCTGCGGCGACAACCGTGTCGGTCTGGTATTTGACAGGCTTTTTTGACTGGGTCGTGCCCTGGCCACCCGTGCTGAGTTGGCTGCGCCGGCATTGTCCGGGGTGGCGCGGTTACCGCATTCTCGTGGCCTGTGATCACGCCGTGCTGGTCACCCAGCCGCAAGCGTCGGCGAAGACAGTCCTGGATTGGATCAAGCCACCGTGAGGGGGCCATCGAAGAGCGTCAGACTGATAACTTCGGTTTGGTTCTAAAGTGCGATTTCGGTGGCGATACCGCGGACATCCATCTCGAATTCGATCTCCTGAACTGGAGGTTGGGAGACGTGCCAACAGATCCCGTGGCGCGCCGCTAGGCCGATGCGGTCCAAGAGCATGGCGCGGAGTCCGGCTTCGAGGGGATGGATGGTGTAAATGGTCACTGCAGTCGCATCGCTCCAATTCAAGTCCATCCCTGCCAGTCGTTGGTCCATGACATCCAGGACAAAGGACGCTTTGTCGCGGATGGCCTCTGCCATGACTTCCCCGCGGCGGATGATACCTTCGGAACGGAGGACACCCTCGCGCAATTCACCGGCGCCCGCCACGACGAAGGTTTTGCGTTTCAGGAGAGGATTTGGTCGGACGAATGAGAAGGCATGCAACGAAGGGGTGGCGGGCAAGGGGCAAATGGGAGCCACGTTCGTGCGGGCGATGGGATTCAAGCTTTCGAGGAGAATTCCCCAGGTTTCCAGGACCTCGCAGTAGTCGCGATTGAAGTCGATGAAGCCCTGCATGGTGAAGGGAGTTGGGGATCGTAATTCCATGGCACACAAGGCCAAGCGCGTTAGTTCGACTTGTTTGAGATACCGGTCTACGAACTCGAATCCGTCATTCCATGGGAGCCATTTGGCGAGCGTCACGCGGACGATTTCCCAGCCAGGCTCAGCGATCACCCCGCAGGAGTAGGGGGCGATTCCTTTGAGAAACCGGTAACGCGCGGACGTGTTGCGAATCATCATGGCTCGGCGCAGTTGTAAGAACCAGGGGAGCTGCTGGGAAGCCCGATCTATTTGGTTCTGGCTTTTCCATGGTCCCAAGTTTTGGCTACCCCGCCACGTGTTGTTGTTTCGTGAGAAGGTGCCGACGGACTGGCTGCCGCGGGTGAAATCTAACCTGCCCGCCGTGCTGGTAGATCATGCCCACTTGGAACGAAAAGCCGCGACTTCTGCCCTCAACCTCGAAAAGTATCGTCTGCTGTTCGATCAAGTCCACGAACTCAATGCCATTGCCATCGAGGAATTGCAGCATTTTGAGTTAGTCCTCAGTTTACTCAGGGAACGGGGTATCCCGTTTTCCGAACCTCATCCAAGTCCCTGGATCACTGGACTGATGCGCTCAATTCGTCGCGGCGTGCAGGAACAGGTGATCGATCATCTCTTGTGCTGTGCCCTGATCGAGGGACGCAGTTGCGAGAAGTTTCAGATCCTAGCTCAGGAATTGGCGCCTGTTGATCCGGGATTAGCTGAATTCTATGGCAGTTTGGTCGAATCCGAAGGAAACCACTATGCGACTTACTTACTCATGGCCCGCCGTCTCGACGAACACGAAACGGACCGCCGTCTGGATTGGTACCTCGACCTCGACGCCGAATTAGTCCGGCAGCCAAACCCCCGCCCCATGTTGCACTGAACCTGAAGTATGTTCTTTGCTACCGACGATGAACGTCCGAAATACCGTCCGATCATTCTCTCCACTGCCAAGCGCGCGTCGTTATTGCCCGACGCCATCCTCCCGCTAATGTCCACCGTCCTCATGAACGAGTTGTCCCTACAGAACTTATCGCCGCAGCCCGCATCGTCTGTGCCAGAGATGCTATCGACGGCACCTCCGGGCGTTACCGTCCACACGCTCGACAACGGCTTGCAGGTCATCCTGCGACAAGACCACAGCGCGCCGGTAGTCAGTGCGCAGGCTTGGTGTCGGGCGGGCAGTATCGATGAAGGGGCATGGATCGGTGCCGGACTTTCGCATGTGCTGGAGCATATGTTGTTCAAGGGAACCTCCACTCGCGGTGCGGGTCGGATCGATCAGGAAGTGCAGGGAGTGGGTGGTTACATGAACGCCTACACGTCATTCGACCGTACCGTTTATTGGATCAATGCGCCCTCCACCGGGGCCCAGGTTGTCGTCGATATTCTCTGTGACATATTCCAGAACGCGACGCTGCCGGCGGACGAACTGGTCAAGGAACTGGATGTCATACGCCGCGAAATGGACATGGGGAATGACGATCCAGGGCGCCGTTCGTCGCGTCGGCTGTTTGAGTCAGCCTATACTCGTAGTCCTTACCGATATCCAATAATTGGAGTCCCGGACATCTTCAATCGACTGACCCGTGAACAAATCGCCGGGTACTATGCGGAGAAGTATGCTCCCAACAACTGCTTCCTGGTCGTGGTGGGTGATATCTCGGCGGACACGGTATTGAATCAAATTCGGACGTCGTTTGCCAAGTCACTGGCGCGTCCGGTGCCTGCGGGGTTGATCTTGCCAGAGCCATCCCAGACCTCGGGCCGCGAGTTGATTGAGGAGGCACCCGTTGAGTTGGGCCACTTTCACATGGCCTGGCATATCGGGGATGTGCGGCATCGCGATACGCCGATTCTGGATGTGTTGGCCACGTTGCTCGGGAACGGACGAAGCTCACGACTCTACCAATCCATCCGGGAACGTGCCGGGTTGGTGCACTCCGTCAGTTCCTGGATTTATACACCCGGCCATACCGGACTGTTTGGAGTCAGCGGAGTTGCTGATGGGGATCGATTCCTGGCCGCGCGCGATGGCATCCTTGAGGAGGTGGAACGGATGAAGACCGAATTGGTTTCGGTACCCGAACTCACCAAGGCAGTGAAGCAGTTCACCGCTGGAATGCTGGCCTCGCGGAAGACCATGGAAGGTCAGGCTCAGGACCTGGGATCCAATTGGATGTCGGCCCACGATTTGAACTTCAGCGAACGTTATCTCGCTGGCGTCCGGCATGTGACGCCCGAAGACCTCCGTCGCGTCGCGAATCAGTATCTGACGGACCATAACCGGACAGTCTACGCGTTGCTGCCTACGGGCACCGCGCCCAAACGTTCCGTGGTAGTCGAGACCAACATACAACATCCCATCCGTCGGATGGTGCTGGCGACCGGAGCAACGCTATTGATCAAGGAAGATCATCGATTGCCGTTCGTCGAATTCCGCGCGGTGTTTCAGGGCGGGGTCTTGGCCGAGACACCGCGCAACAATGGTATCACGCACCTGATGGCGAAGCTGCTCATCAAGGGCACAACCACTCGAAGCTCGGAAGCGATTGCGGAGGCCATCGAAAGCGTTGGCGGTAGTCTCGAGGCCTACGGCGGCAATAACAGCTTCGGCATGTCCGCGGAGGTGTTGCACAGCGATTTCGCCCTTGGCCTGGACCTGATTTCCGATTGCTTGCTTCGCCCGGCATGGCCGGCCGAATCGCTCGAACGCGAACGAGAAGTGCAGTTGGCGAGTCTCAAAGGGCAACGCGATCATTTGCTTCATTCGGCCTTCAAGCTCCTTCGCCGGGGTCTCGGAGGCGACGCGGGGTACGGGTTGGACCAACTTGGCACCGAGTCCAGTGTAACTCGATTGAGCGTTGCCGACCTCGCTGCATATCACAAGAAACTGGTGGTTCCCAACAATGCGGTCTTTGCCATTTACGGCGATGTCGATACAGAGGCTGTGCATCGTGAAGTCGAACGTGCGTTTGCTTACTGGCAGCCGGGGGAAGGGCTCACGGCACCAACGGCGCCTGGCATTCCCAGACAGGCACGGCTGATCGAGACCCGAGAAAAGGAACAGGCTGTGGTCGTACTGGGGTTCCCCGGCGCCACAATTCAAACCCCCAATCGCTATGCCTTGGAATTAATCCAGGAGGCCTGCAGCGACATGGGCTCGCGTCTCTTCATGCGGATCCGCGATGAACTGGGCTTGGCCTATTACGTGGGAGCCTCGAATTTCCTCGGCTTGGTTCCGGGCTATTTCGCCTTTTATTGCGGCACCTCCCCTGAACACGCGGCGCTCGTTGAAACCGAATTGCTCGCCCAGGCCGATGCCCTGGCTCGGGAAGGAATCACTTCCGAGGAATTGACCCGTGCCAAAGCCAAGATTTTGGGGCAACGCAAGATTGCCCGCCAGGACCTAGGTCACATAGCGTCATCGACTGCCCTCGATGAACTCTACGGACTAGGCTACGATTATGCCGAGCGTGAAGATGCCCGCATCGAGGCCGTCACCGCCGAAGAGGTTCGCGACGCCGCCCGAGAATACCTCAACCCCGATCGCGCAGTCCTGGCGATCATCCGCGGCGAGAATCCGTCCCGTGAACGTACCGTCTGAGTGGCCGCAGTTGGTTCCACCTCCTACCAGACCCGATGTTAACTACCGCATTGCTTCCTGCGACGGACGGCTCCAAAGACCGCCTCCTCATCGTTCTTCATGGCCTGGGCGATTCCATGGAAGGTTGGCGTTTCTTTCCCGAAGAGCTCGGGTTCCCTTGGCTTTCGACTCTTTTTGTCAATGCCCCGGATCCCTATCACGGGGGATTTTCTTGGTACGACATTTACGGGGACCAAGGGACAGGAATTCGTCGGAGTCGAGTCGAACTGAGCCGAGTTCTCGATGCCTTGCCCAAGGAGGGATTCGCCTTGGATAAGACAGTGCTGCTCGGGTTTTCGCAGGGATGCGTGATGACCTTGGATACGGGGCTTCGATATCCCAAGAAGCTGGCAGGCCTGGTCGGCATCAGTGGCTACGTTTTCGAACCGGAGCTGTTACTTGAGGAACTCTCGCCCGTCGCCCGGGAGCAGAAGGTGTTGGTGACGCATGGCACGGAGGATCCCCTGCTGCCGTTGGAACCTACAAGGCAGCAAATCCATACGCTGCAACGCGCGGGGCTGAACATCCGATGGGAGGAATATCCAAAAGCCCATACATTGGACGGTGTTCGGGAGTTGGGGGCGATCCAACAGTTCATTCTAGACTGCCTGCCTAGCTGAGCGACGGCAGAATTCGGATTCGATCCGTGGCTTGCGCTCTGGAGTCTTCCCCTTAACGTTACGCCAACATGAGTCAGTCACCCAACCCCGTTGAATTGGAGGGATTGCGCGTGACCATTGATCGGCTTCTGTACCGACGATTGCCTCCCGATCAGGGTGGCAACCCGCATTCGTTCATCTACTTCATTTCCATTCACAACGGCAGTTCCGTATCGGTGACCATCAAAGGTCGCAAGTGGATTGTGACCCATGATGACGGAGAGGTGCTGGTCTTGGAAGGCAACGGAGTGGTTGGCAAAACACCAACGATTCCGCCCGGAGGCAAGTTCACGTACAACAGCCAGCACCTCATCAAGACACAAACGGCGGTGGCCGAAGGTGCGTACCTGGGCGTGGACGAAACCGGACGACGGGTAGTGACTCGCATTCCAAAGTTCAAGATGACTGTCCCTGGCCAACCGGCCACGTAGTTTTAATCGAACCGAAAGACCCAACTCGATGAGTAAGACGACTCTTTCACATTCCCATCCTAATCCTAATCCTAATCTCCAACCGCATTCCCACTCGCACGGAGCCCACGGCCATACCCACGAGCATTTGGATCACCCGGGACATTTTCATGATCGCGATCAACCACTCGATCGAGATTTCACCCAGCGGGCGTTCACCGTGGGTGTTGGTGGCCCGGTTGGAAGCGGCAAGACCGCCCTGATGCTTCAGTTGTGTCTGAGGTTGCGTGATTCTCGAAACATCGCCGCGGTCACGAATGACATCTTCACCAAGGAAGACGGAGAGTTTCTCACCCGGCATCACGCTCTCCCTGCTGAGAGAATCCAGGCTGTCGAGACGGGTGGATGCCCCCATGCCGCTATCCGCGAGGATATTTCGGCCAACCTACTCGCCCTGGAGTCATTGCACGAAAAGTTTCATCCCGACATTCTATTGTTGGAGTCGGGTGGCGATAACCTAGCGGCGTGTTTCAGCAGGGAATTGGCGGATTACACGATCCAGGTGATTGACGTGTCCGGCGGCGACAAGATTCCGCGTAAGGGTGGCCCTGGGATCACACAGAGCGATCTATTGGTTATCAACAAAACGGATCTGGCGGTAGTCGTGGGTGCGGATCTTAATATCATGGAACGGGATACGCAGAAGATGCGCGGTAGCGGACCTTACGTGTTTGCGCAGGTGAAGCATGGTGTCGGCGTGGATACCATCGTGGATCATATCCTGCATGCCTGGCAGCACGCGACTGGCGTCGCGCATGACCATCAGCATTGAGTCGCTAGTGAAGGGTAGTTGCCTCAGGCGCTGCCTTTTTCTTCCCGCACAATCTTGCCATCTTCAAGTGTAATGATTCGGTCTGCCTGATAGGCGAGCACCAGGTTGTGCGTGGTGATAATCACGGTGAGCCCCTGATCCTGGACAAGCGTCCTGAGCAATTTGAAAATCGATTCGCCGGTTGCCTTGTCGAGGTTTCCGGTGGGCTCGTCCGCGATGATCACTTTGGGATTTGTGATGAGTGCTCTGGCAACGGCGACACGTTGCATTTCGCCGCCGGAGAGTTCTTTAGGCAGATGATCGGCGCGGTTGGCAAGGCCTACGCTGGTGAGGACTTCGAGGGTCGCCTTCCGGTTGGCAGGTTGGTTCAGGAACATCAACGGCAATTCCACGTTTTCAGCGACGGTGAG
>SXGT01026494.1_pt1 | contig 18713 bp, 16 predicted proteins | sample 3176221 | NCBI WGS metagenome assembly SXGT01 (sample SAMN11356862, study PRJNA531348) | freshwater metagenome | isolation source: freshwater sample F1-120 | place: China: Fuxian Lake, Yuxi | collected 2017-12-25
GCCATCAGGGTCAGGTTGTTGAGGCTGAACCCGGCCAGATACATCACGGCAAAGGTTCCCACCAGGGAAAGTGGCACCACCACGACCGGAATGGCCGTGGCCCTGACATTACGGAGAAACAGGAAAATGACCAGGATCACCAGCCCGATCGACAGTAACAACTCCGCCTGTACCGCCCGGCTCGAAGCCCGTATCGAACGGGTACGATCGGTCAGGGTGATCAAGTCAAACGAACCGGGCAACTCGGCCCGCAGGGCTGGCAATAACCGTTCGACCCTGTCCACCACTTCGATGACATTGCTGCCCGGTTGTCGCTGAATATCAATCAACAATGCTTTTGAACCATTGGCCCAGGTCGCCAGAGCCGGATTCTCGATGTCATCGAGTACGGCGGCTACGTCGGTCAGCCGGACGGGATTCCCGTTACGCCAGGCCACGACCAGGCGTCCGTATTCAGTCGCCGTCTGTAGCTGGCCATTGGCATCCAGCGTCGCCGTGCGTGTTGCCGTGTCCACCGAGCCTTTGGGCTGATTGACACTGGCCGCTACGATGGCACCCCGTAAATCTTCCAGACTCAAACGATAAGCGGCCAGTACCTCGGGATTGGCCCTGACCCGAATGGCCGGCCGCTGCCCGCCGCTGAGTTTGACCAGACCGACCCCCGGTATTCGGGAAAGTCTTTGCACCAACCGGGTTTCCGCCTGCGTTTGGGCCGACCGCAAAGGCTGGTCATGACTCACCAGGGCCAGGCTCAAAATGGGGGCATCCGCCGGATTGACCTTGTGGTAGATGGGCGGTGCCGGCAGGTCATCCGGCAACAAGCCCCGGGTTGCTTCGATGGCGGCCTGCACATCCTGTTCTGCGATGTTGAGATCCAGGCCCAGATTGAAACGCAACACAATGACGGACACACCGGCAGAACTCGTCGATGACATTTCGACCAGGCCAGGGATCAGGCCCAGTTGTTTCTCCAGGGGTGCCGTAACCGTCGTCGCCATGACATCCGGGCTGGCCCCGTTATGGAATGTCATGACCTGTAAAACGGGATAATCCACCTGGGGCAGGGACGAAACCGGTAAAAGCCGGTACGCCAACAGGCCTGCCAGCAACAGGGCGGCCATGAGCAGGGTCGTCGCGACAGGACGGTGAATGAAGGGGCGGGAAAGATTCACAGGGTATCGTTCTCGGCAAAAGGGGGAAAATGATTCCGGCACGACCGCCATCCGGGTACGGGTAAAAATCCGGGAACGTGGAGCTTTCTGCCCGTTTTCGGGGATAATAGTCCACCCCTCCCGGAAGGGAAGGATCAGAGCATTCCTGTACTTTCGGACCGGCCCCGGTCATCAAACCGCTCCAGCGCAGCCTCGATGCAGCGGAGCGGAATCGGGGAAACTACGGTCGGTAACCAGACTGGCCGCCTGAACACAGGTTTTAATCCGCATCAGCCACAAGAATAAATCCCTCATGACCAACAGCCACAGCGTACCCTCATACGATCCGGAATCCGCATCGAACCAGGGTTTTTATTTCATACTGGCCGCCCAGTTTTTCTCTGCCCTGGCAGATAATGCCTTGTTGTTTGCGGCCATTGCCCTGCTCAAGGATTTACAGGCTCCCACCTGGCAAACGCCCGTACTGCAACAATTTTTCGTGTTTGCCTACATCGTACTGGCCCCTTTCGTCGGGCCTTTTGCCGATGCCCTGCCCAAGGGCCGGGTTATGCTGATCAGTAATACCGTCAAGGTCATCGCCTGTGCCGCCATGCTGTTCGGGGTTCACCCCCTTCTGGCCTATGGCGTGGTCGGCGTGGGAGCAGCCATTTACTCGCCGGCCAAATACGGCATCATCTGTGAGTACTTCCCGCCACGCAAGCTGGTGTGGGCCAATGGCTGGATGGAAGGACTCACCGTAGCGGCCATCATCTTCGGTGCGGTCATCGGTGGGGTGTTGATCAGTGACCGGTTAGGTGGGCTGGTGGCCAGCCAGTTAGCCGGTCTGCCTTACAATGCCGGTATCGATACGGCGGCTGAATTTGCCATCGCCGCCATACTGATCCTGTATTTCCTGGCTGCCGTGTTCAATCTGTACGTCCCCAAACTCCCTATCGACCACACCCTGCCCAAACGGACACCGCTGTATCTGATTCAGGATTTCGGGCATTGCTTCATGCAGTTGTGGAAAGACCCGCTCGGTCAGGTTTCGCTGGCGGTCACTTCCCTGTTCTGGGGAGCGGGAACGACCCTGCGACTCATCGTGTTGTTATGGGCCGCCACTGCCCTGCAAATGGATCTGGAGCACGCCACTCAACTGACTGCCATCGTTGCGGTCGGTATTGGGGTGGGTGCTGCCGTAGCCGCCCGACTGGTTCCGCTGGAACATTCGGTCAAGGTGCTACCCATGGGGATTGCCATGGGCCTCACGGTATCCGCCATGATATGGATTCATGACTGGCGCGTTGCCCTGCCGGTATTGGCCCTGATTGGTGCCATGGGCGGCTATTTTGTGGTTCCCATGAATGCCTTGCTCCAACACCGGGGCCACAGGCTGATGGGAGCTGGTCATTCGATCGCCCTGCAGAATTTCAACGAAAACATCAGTGTACTGCTGATGCTGGGCGTTTATGCCGCGATGATCAAGGCCGAATTGTCAGCCAATGCCATCGTGGTCATCTTTGGCTTACTGGTCGCCGGCGGCATGACCGTGCTGACCAAAATCCACGGGCATGATCAGGATCACGGTGAAATTGGATAGATGACCCCCACCCTGCTTCGGCTTTATCCTGCGCCCACGGCCACCGTTCCCCTGGCAGGGTGCTATCTGCAACTGGCCCTGCATCGACTGGGTACGGTGGACAACCCGTTTGTCTATGCCAATGTCCTGTCCAGTCTGGATGGACGTATCGCGCTGGAGGCCAGGGATGGCCAACCGTATCTGCCCCGGTCATTGACCTCATCGCACGATTTTCGCCTGTTTCTGGAGTTGCATTGCCAGACCGATTGCCTGATTACCCACGGAGCCTACCTCCGGGAACTGGCTGCGGGTCGCCTGGGCAACATTCTGCAGGTCGGCCTGCATGAACAGGGGAAGGCATTGGTTGAATGGCGCAAACGACAGGGTTTACCCGCCCAACCCGCCGTCGTCATTGCCAGCGGCAGCCTGGATTTTCCGCTACCTGACGGTTTTCTTGCCGCCGGTCAGACCTGTTACATCGCCACGGGACAAAAGGCCTGTTCTCGACGTCAGGCGTACTGGCAGGATCAGGGCTATCCCCTGCTGATCACCGGCACCGAACGCGCCGTTGAAGGACGCCCGCTGGTGGAAGCCCTGGGGCGACTCGGCTATTGTCGTCCTTACCTCATCGCAGGGCCGCAAATGCTGGACACCATGCTGCGGGCGGGCTGCCTGTCGCGTCTGTTCCATACCACCACCCATCAATTGTTGGGCGGAACAGCCTTCAGGAGCCTGAGTCCGGGGGAGGAATACGGCCCTCAGGGGCATCTGCGTTTGCGCTCACTGTATTATGATGCGTCGTCTCCGGCGGAAGCGGGTCAGTGTTTTGCCCAGTTCGAGCCGTTGCAGCCCGGGTAGTCCCGGCCGGTTTGTAGGCATGCGGATCGGCAGTCGTGTCAGCCTGTTCGACCTGACAACCCCAGGCCAGCGGTTCATCCTGGGTGTAGCGTTTGCCCAGTTGCCAGGCAATCTGGGCGCGAGCCAGCTCGACCCCCAGATAAAAGGCATGGCCGCCGTCGTGCTCGACCTTGAGATGGGGGAAAAAGGCAAAGGGATCGTGTGCCGAATGAAAACCATCGCGGTTAAAAACGTGTATCCCTTCGGCACTCACCTGAATGCGATAACTGGGGTCGCGCACGTTACGGTACAGTTGTTCGATATCCTCCCGACTCAGCGGAAACGGTGAACGTTCGTGCAGGGCCATGAGGCCGTCATCAATATGACGCGGCAAGGCTCCGATCTGGCGGGCCGCGTGAAAGATGCGTCGGGCCCGATTGGCCTCACCTACCGCATTACGGGCATGGCGACTGACCTCCGTCGCCAGGATATGACGAATACCCTGTTCCGAACAGATACCGAGCAACAGGGCATTAATGCCAGTCGTATCGGCGTGGGTCAATTCGGTCAGATTGCCGATCCCCATCATGAGTTCGATATCGGGATGCCGTTGCCGCAGACTGTGATAGCGCAGTAGCGACTCGGTAAAACCGAAATGAATGGGATCCAGAATGGGATCGGCCAGAAAAGGCCGGTTGATGGCCTGCATCCGGGCGATGGCCCGGTACAACGATGCCATGTCACCCGGACTGGCCGGAATGAGTACCGGCGTGGAAGCCACCTGATCAGCCAACCACAGGGTATCTTCGTGCAGGCTGAGCAGATAATCCGCTCCAGCCTGCCCGCCCTGCAATAAATCCGTGGTTTCCAGTGAATCCACACTGACCTTGAAGCCATCTGCTTTCAAGGCCTGGATGGATTCCACCAGATGAGGAAAGGGGGTGGAGGGTAAACAGCCCAGATCAATGACATCAGCCCCCCGTCGCCGGTAATCACGCGCCCGTTCAAGTATCCCTGCCACACTCAGGCGGGGGGCTTCCACGATTTCGGCAAAGATCAGCAGATCGTAGTGCGAAAGATCGACCTGCTTGCGCTGTTTGCCAAAAAAATAGGGTAGATCATGTAACTCTTCCGGCCCCCGCTCCACCGGGATACCAAAAGCCCGGGACAAAGCCGCCAGATCGCCCCGACACCGTCCCGGCACCAGAATCCGGTCTGCTCCCTGAGTGTCCTTGAGTCGCCGTTGTATCATGTCGGCCGTCATCAGGGCTGCTACCGAAATCCCCAGAACCTGCACGGTGTAACGAAATTCAGGGGCCATGTCTGCCAGGGTACGGCGTAACTGGGCCTCGGCCAGTTTACCGGTCAGGAACAGGATGTGTTCGGACATGCCGGGTCATTCAACCGGAAAAATAACCTTTGACGGCAGTTTCGATCATGCCCCATGACAGCAGCAGGGGCTTTTCGGTGACTTCCACCTGCAAGGTATTGCCCTCGATGGTGTAGTGTCCCTTCAGACCCATCCCTGAAAACTGGCCTTTTTCGGTGTCCCCTTCAAACTGGACACCTTTGCGTTGTGCCGTGGCATGCGCATCGGCAATGATCTGACTGGCAGGACGTTGTAACTGGATTTCAAATGATTTGCTCATGATGTGTCTGTGTTGTAGTGAATGACTCAGCTCCCGGGGGCGGGAAATGCCATAACGAATCCTTCAGGTCAGGTGGATGTCTTCCGCGCAGGTAAACACTTCCATTCCCAAGTGCAGGGCCTTGGGATCCACCATCGGGGATTTGCATAGTAGGTACATTTGCGGTTTTGCGCTTCCCGCTGGCGGTGCTGCTCCTGCCTGTCCCTGGTCATTTCCCTCAGGATACGGTCAAAACGTTCGTCGAAACTTTCGGGAGACACCGTTTGACTGCGGATGAAATTTTGCAACCCGGTTCTGAAATCAGGCGAATCACGCAGGATGACAGGAACTTCTTTTTCAAGTAAGGTTTTGATTTCAGTGACGTTCATGGCGGATATTCACCCGTGTGAAGATTCGTGCAGGTTATTCAGGGGACTGCAATCCCAGCCAGCTATCAAGAACTTCGCAAGCCTGATCGAGACCCGTGCGTTGCGTAGCAGAAAACACCTGAACATTGACCTGGGGTAACCCGCTGCGGTTCAGTGTGTGACGTACCTGCTGTAGCACACCCAGACCGGCTCCGCGACTCAACTTGTCGGCTTTGGTCAAGGCGATATGCAAGGGGAGTTCGGCCTGTGTACACCAGGCGATCATCTGATGATCGAAAGCCGTCAGGGGATGGCGAATGTCCATCAGCAAAAATATACCCCGTAGCGATTGACGCTGTAACAGGTAATCCTCAAGAAAACCACGCCAGGTATCCCGTACCGCACCGGGTACGGCGGCATAGCCATAGCCGGGCAGATCAACCAGGCGTTGGTGTTCATCGATCCTGAAAAAATTCAGCAGTTGCGTCCGGCCGGGTGTCTTGCTGACCCGGGCCAAAGCCTTTTGCCCGGTAATGAGGTTGATGGCACTGGATTTCCCGGCGTTGGAGCGACCGGCAAAAGCGACTTCACTACCCACATCAGGCGGGGCGGAAGCCAGACTGTTGGCACTGGTAACAAAGTGGGTTTTTCGGTAAATCGGATTCATCCGCTCGATCAAACAGAGGTGCTAAAGTTGAGTTGACATTCCTAGTGTACCCGTATTTGAATAGACTTCCCATAACAAGAGGTATTCCAGATGTACAAGAAAAAGCTGTTGTTCACCCTGATTTTAATCGCAGGCTATTCATGCGCTCATGCTGAAGGCAATGTCTCGGCGGGCAAGGAAAAGGCAGCGACCTGTGCCGGTTGTCATGGCGCAGATGGCAATAGCGAGACACCCATCTTTCCAAAATTTGCCGGACAACACGCGGCTTATATCGCCAAGCAGCTCCACGATTTCAAGTCGCAGAAAAGACCCAATCCGACCATGAATGCCATTTCGGAAATGTTGACGGATGAAGACATCGACGATTTGAGTGCCTACTACGCCAATCAGCAAGGTACCACCGAAAACACGCCACACAACGCGCTGGGCGAGCAAATTTACCGGACGGGAAATGCTGTAACCCATGTTGCGGCCTGCAGTGGCTGTCATGATCCTCATGGCAAGGGCAATCCACTCTCGGTAATCCCGTCCCTCAAGGGTCAATACGCTGCTTATATCGAAAAAACCCTGAAGGATTTCAAGTCCGGAGTCAGAGGCAATGACATGAACGCCATGATGCGGACAGCAGCCCAACGGTTGAGCGAAGAAGAGATCATTGCAGTGGCTGACTTCATATCGGGTCTCAAATAACCGGAACCCTTCACTCTTACCATCATTCTGGCCGGCAGGCCAGCGAGGTCATCATGTTAAAACATCATCTGATCTGGATAAGCACCGTTGTTCTGCTACTGGGACTGAACCTCTCCATTGCTCAGGCAGAGGAATTCAAGGCCGGGGTCGATTACGAACGGGTCACTCCGCCTCAACCGGTACAAGAAACCGGGAAAGTGGAAGTCATGGAATTTTTCTGGTACGGCTGTCCGCATTGTTATCACTTCGAACCGGATCTGAATGCCTGGCTCAAAAGAAAACCCGATAACGTCTCTTTCATTCGCCAGCCAGCCATTTTCAGTGCCCTGTGGGGAGCACATGCCAAGGCCTTTTTCACGGCGGAAGCACTGGGAATACTGAACCGGTTACACCCCGATTTCTACGATGCCATACAGAACCAGCATGAACCGCTGGAAAAGGAAGAGGCCCTGATCAAGTTTTTCGCCCGGCACGGTGTGGCAGAAGCCGATTTCCGCAAGGCCCATAAATCGTTTGCCGTGGATGCCAAAATGCGGCAGGCCGAACCCATGGGGGCCCGTTACGGCATTACCGGAACCCCATCGGTCATCATCAACGGGAAGTACCGTATCAGCCCTTCACAGGCCAAGAGCTTTCCCCGGATGATCGCCATCATGGATGAACTGATCAAACAGGAATCAGGCAGCCAGTAAGCTTCATTCCGGATGACGACGCTCAAACTGGCCAGTTTCAACATCCAGACCGGCATTGCCACAGCCAGCTTCCCGGAATACCTGACCGGCAGTTGGCGGCATGTCTGGCCGTCACGCAAGCGGCTGGCCAATTTGCAACGCATTGCGAGTGTTTTGGCCCCCTTTGACCTGGTCGGTTTACAGGAAGTCGACGGGGGCGGTGCACGCAGTCACCATGTGGTGCAAACCGAGTATCTGGCTCATCTCGCCGGTTTTCCTTACTGGCATAACCAGATCAACCGTCGTTTTGGCACCGTCGCCCTGCACAGTAATGGTCTGCTGAGCCGTTACCGTCCCGACGCGCTGGAGGATTACCGTTTACCCGGCCTGCCTGGCAGGGGGGCCGTATTGGCGCGTTACGGTAAAAACCGGGAAAACGCCTTGTATCTGATCGTGGTTCACCTGGAACTGATGCGACGATTCCGCCTGCGACAAATGGAATTCCTGGCCGATCTGATTGGAGATTTGCCTCATGTCATCCTGATGGGAGATTTCAATTGTCGGCCGGACGCTCGCGAATTGACCGTACTGTGCAACAAGACCCGCCTGTGCCTGCCGGAGCGGGAGATCATGACCTTCCCCAGTTGGCATCCTCAGGTGATGCTCGACTACATTCTGGTGACACCGACACTCAAGGTCAAAAAAATGGAAGCCATCCATTTCCCGTGCTCCGATCACCTGCCCATCAGCCTGGAAGTCGAAATACCTGACTACCTGGCTCTTTCATCGCCCTCTCGTCGCCACCCTGACGACTAAAGATAGAGGGGAGCCATTTTACGCCAATGGTAACCCTGATGAGCGCGTCCATCCCATTCGTGCAGGGCATGACGGATATTCTTGTCCCACAGTATCCGGCTCAGATGGCGGTTATTGTCGAGAAAGGGATCCTCGCGCCCGATCACCAGCACGATGTCCATGTTACGGAGAGCGGCAAGATGGTGTTCATCCCCAAGATTGGGCAAAAAATGGCACGGCGTATTGAAGTAGATGTTGTCGTCGTAATAACTGTCGAACAGGTTACCAAAGTGCTCAACGCTCAGGGTCAGATCGTAGCGACCCGAAAAAGCACTGAGCTTGGCAAACAGGAAGGGATGACGAAAGGCAATGTTGGCGGCATAAAAAGCCCCCAGGCTCAAGCCGTGAGCGATCAGGCAAGGATGATCATTCAGGGTACGCATCAATGGCAAAACTTCGTTGAGGATATAGTCCTCATAAATCATGTATCGTCTGATCCGGTCTGCCGGATGTCGCCAAAACGAATAAAAGGTTTCGTCGGCCAAGCCTTCCACACAATAAACCTGTAAATGCCCCGCCTCGATTTTGGGTCTTAAGGATTCGATCATCCTGAGGTTTTCGTATTCGTAAAACCGTCCCTCACGGGTAGGGAACACCAAAACCTTCGCACCGCCCTGTCCAAAGACCAGTAATTCCATGTTGCGATGCAGCCTGTGACTGTACCACTGGAAGTATTCACGTTTCATAACGTCTCGAAGAATTCAAGGAGTTCCTGCTTCAACACACCATGCTGGTAAGCCATGGCAGGATAGTCGAAATGACCCGCATCCAGGACGAACAGGGATTGATCACCAGCCAGTGCGTTGTAAATGGCAAACTGACCCGGTGGAGCGACACAGGGGTCAAACAGGGCTGCCGCGACATGCACCGGTCGGTTTATGAAGCGGGCAGCACTGGCCGCATCGTAATACTGCAAGGTTTCCATCACATGACCCACCCGCTGCTCATACTGTCTGACAGCCTCCCCACTACCGCAGGTGGGCAGTTGAAGACGCAAGGGGTGGTGACCGAAGGTGGGCACATTCAAATGCCCCCGCTGTATGCGGAAATCCCACGGCAAGGCCAGGGCTCCCAGTCCGCCGCCCAGGCTGATGCCCATATAGCCCACATGATGCCGGGTTTCCGGAAACAGGTGCAGCAGAACCGATACCGCCAACCACAAATCCTCCACGCATCCACCCAGGATGTAACGATCCCTGAGGTGAATGTCATGAAGAACGTGATACGCCGGGTTATCGGAAATGGAAGGGTAACGGCTCCGCGATAGCCCGCGCACGCAGGGAAACAATAACACCGCCTCTTCAACCGGAATATCAAAATCCGGTGCATCCCGCCCACCGTAACCATGACCGATCACAAGCCCCCGCCGCACACGACCATCACGCGGTATCAAGGCCCAGCCGCCAATGTGCAAACCGTCGGTGGAATGATAGGACAGGTCCATCACCTCGAAACGGGGATGAGTCAGGTGAGAAGGTATCAATCTGGCCTGAATATCAACGCTCAGGGCGGTCTGGTAGCGTTTTTGCCAGAACCCGGCAAAATCCACCGGGGCTTCCGGTGGTCTGATCATCAACAGGGTTTGCAGGTCATATCCGTAAGTGGGATCGAAAGGATAACGATGATGGAATTGGGGCATGATCAAGGCAATGGTTGTCAGTTGGACTGCCTGCACAAGCAGGGATAAAAACGGTTTGGCCTAAGGTTTACCAGATTCATAGCCCCGATGCAGCGCAGCGGAATCGAGGACACTACGGTTGATGCCACGACGGGCTGCCGGGTGAACGGGACTCCGTCATGTCCGGCCCTGGAGGTTTGCATTCAGGCAAACCCTCGATGGTACTGCGCTGCATCGAGGCTACGGAGAACGGTGTCCCGACTCGTAGCGGCGAACAACGATTAACCATTGACAATCACCCTGACCTTGGTTTTCATGAACTCCCTTTTGTGGCAGGTGTTTCCCATCATGTGGTTATCCTCTCTCTTCAAACGTAAATCCGCTCAACAACGGGATCAAAGGCAGGAAAGGTATCTGTATTTCCGCAAACTCGGCCGGGAGTTCAACCTCTCCCTGATCAAACGCCTGCCCGAGAGTGCCTTGCAGGAATCGGCCAAAAAACTGGGCCTGATCAAGGCAGGAACCTTCATCATCAATCAGGATGACGAAATCGCGATAGCCTATGATTACAGCCTGCATCATCACCGGCGGGTAGGCAGGAACATCATTGAACGAACACGGGAAACCGAACCACCGGCACCCGATTCCGATGAAGCCCTCTACCTCGAAGCCATGCAGTCGGCCCGCTTCTCCGTGTTTGCGGTTCAGGCCGTGACATCGGTTGTCGCGGTGGAGCTGATCGACCTGGTGACTGGCCTCCTCGTCCCGGTCATGGATCGTAGCCTGGCCTCAACAGGAACCCCCGGACTGATGGTCGCCGGTCGACTACTGACGCTCGAAGGTTTCACCTGCTCTTCGGGTTCCCTTATACCCATCCCCCCTGGCGTATACGAATCCCGTATCGCACCCGTCATGGGTAAATACTTTCCCGATGATGCCAGTCGGAACACTCCCCTGTCGCCCGCCCGTAGCGCGGCCTTCGAAGCCGAAATATTGCGGATAGCCTTGCACGCCGAAGAAGATGTCGCCTTTTATACGGATGATTGAAGCGATACCCACCGTCCGGTTACTCATGTAAAGGCCGATGCAAACACACCTGGCCAGGTAAACCATGCGACAATTTGTCTCATTTACCAATTCAGTCAAACCGATACAATAACCACCATTCGTAACGTGCCTGGCGAATCGCTGATACTGTAATTTTATTGCAGGTGTTCAATGTCTTCCTCATTAATCCTTTAAGGGCTGTCCTGATCGGGCAGCCCTTTTTTTTTGGGGAGGGAGGAATGATTACCTTTTGTCCAGAATGACCAGGTTACGGTAGGACAGGTTGAAGCGCATGGCCAACCGCCCGGGTCGTGCGCCGTCCGTCGCCGCGCTCAACGCCAGCAATTCCGTGGCTGGTACGGCCGCCCAGGTGTTTCCGCCATCAGAATAGGCCACACGCACCTGTTCCATCGACCGGGCCTGGCCTGTATAGGGCAACAGCAACAACATATCCGGGACATCGAGGCGGGTCAGGCGTTGCCCGGCAGCGTCCGTCAAATGCAGTGCGTACCGATCGCCGCTGACCGTACCCGGTACACGCTGGCTGATCTGCTGTTTATCCGCCGGTGCAAGCGGACGGGAATCCGCCTGCACACGCACATCCTCCAGCAACACCAGGTGACGAACGTCATCCGCCACCAGCAAGGCCAGTTGCCGCAAAGAGGCATCCCCTACCCGGCTGTTGAACAACAACCAGTCAGCACTGCCCAGTCGGGCCTTCAGGCGGTCAGCCAGTTCGGCATCGATCCCGGTAAAGACCACTGCCTCATCGGCAGACCGCGACTTGAAGCTTCCGTTGATGGTGCGGGTGGTTTCGGCTTGCAATACCGACATCGACGGTTCAAAACGGCTGGCATACAACTCATCCCCCACGGTTTTGAACACCCGGCCCGTATCGTCTATCCGCTGATACGGCAGTGGTAACTCGACGACACCTTCATCCACCAGCCGACGATCCGGCAGTTGGGCCACAGTGATCTGGCGTGCTGCCCCCAGCAAGCCTTGAGGGGAGAGACGGGCACTGAAACTGCCGCTGGCGGTGCGGTCATGGCATTCGCCACACGCCACCGATTGAGGGGATGACACCGTGTTGTGGGAAATCACATAGCGGTTGGCTTCCACATAGACCAGGCGGGTATCGGCTTGCGGGTAACCCCGCTCGCCAAGCAGTCGGTCGCAGGCCTGCTTCATGGCCTTGAAACCGGCATAGCCCTCCGGTTCGATATCGCCTGCCGGGGTTTGCAGGGCGCGACCCGTTTCAGCACGGGTCACGGGATCGACAATGGCGATAAATGTCCGGCCATCGGCCCCGGTTTTCTGCTCGAAAATCGAATCCCGTTCATGCCGGTACAACACCCGGCCACTCACCCGATCCTGTACGTAATAGCGAACCGCCGGCTGGTAAGGGAAAATTTTGGGGGTTTGATCATCACCCCGGCGAAAACGGAAATGGAGGGTCAAAGCCCGACCCTGGCTGTCAGTCAGGCGATTGATGTGACAGGTCTGACAAGCCACCGTATCCAGATGACTACGGGTAATCTTGTCCAGTATGCTGGCCGCGTAACCGTCCAGATCACCGTGCGTCCGCCACAGTTGCAGATGGGCAGAGACGATATCTTTCTGCCCCGAGGGTAAGGCCGGGTAACGGGCCGTGTCGTGGCAATGCTCACACGATTTGGCTCCCGGCATACCGTCCAGGTCATTACGCACATCGGCATCGCCATTGCCCTTGGGAAAGTGATGATCGGCATCCAGGGCCACGTTGCTGTATCGGGGTTCAAAATAGCGCCGGGCATGACAGGCATTGCAGTTGTTGATGACCCGGGTTTCGCCATTGTCTTCGGTAAACTGTTTACCCCAATGGACATCGCGGATTTTGGGGCGGGATTCGCCACCAAAACCGTAAAAGCCACGCCGGTCTGCCCCGGTTTTGTGGCAAACGATGCAGTTATCACTGGCCGGAAACCGGCGCATGGGAATCACCACCTTGCCCAGGGCGTTGAAAGCCCTGGGGTTCCAGCGCAAAACCGGTTGGCCGTCGTACCTCTGCAAGGGCGCGTTTTCGGCCTTGCCTTCCCGAACGAAACGCAGCAACGACAAGCCACCGGGTTGTTTGGGACGAAGATTGAGATAGGCCCACAGTGCCGAATCAATCGAGCGAAACATCCCCTGCCCGGCCAGTTCGCGGTTTCTCAAATCCAGCCAGGCCAGACGCGCTCCGGTACTTTGCGGACCCTTTGCGGTAAAACGGTTCAGGCGGGATAAATCGGCATGACAGATCATGCAATCGTTTTCCATCACCCCGCTGCGCTGCCAGTCCCAACGGGTTACGCTACTGCCCTGCCGGTCGAAGTCATCGCCGTCAAAATCCGGCCCGGCAGCCCGGGCCGGGTCATCGTAACGCTGACCGGAACGGTCGTGTTCAGACCAACCCGCTCCGGCATGGCATTCGGCACATTCCCGTAGCAAGCCAGCCGTTCCGAAATCGCCAAAATCCGCTGCACCGGCGTTATTTTTATACGCCAGCCAGCCCGGATTATTGCGCCCCATACAGTTATAGCCACCAAAATAGCCGGGTGATACCAGATGGGGCAAGCCACGCGCAGAGCCGAAATCATCCCGCGCCTCATCGCGTCCCTGTTCAAAATGGTAGGCCGCAGAGATTTTGCGGTAATCATGACAACCGCTGCCCTCACCATTGCCACAACTCATTTTGGGACTATAGGGTTTGCCGGAATCCAGTACGTGCTGGCCGGTTTCGTCCAGCAGGGGAATGGCCGGGTGATTGACCACGGCATCAAAGCCATTGAGGGCCGCGAGGCTTGACGGGCCATACAGCACCATCAGCAGGATCAGCCCATAAATAAAACGGGATAGCATTGGTCGCCTGTGCATCGAGAAGTTTTCGTGTGTTTCGTGGTTAAAAACCAGGCAGCAGGGGATGGGCAGGGGGTGAACGGTTACGTTAAAGGTATCTCCCCTGATCGATTCGGTCGAGGTTTTTGTAGTGCTGCCCCAAATCACCCCGTATCCAGTTTTCCTCGTTGCGGTGACTGCGCAGGAAATCCAGCGAAGTTTTCTGCAGGATACCAAACAAGGTATTGGTACTGTTGCCCATATAGACACTCGTAATACCCCATTGCCGATAGACATAATGGCACAGGGGCAAGCCATAACACCCACAGGAAGCCATGAACAGGTCTGAGCCGGAGCGGGCTATTCGGGTATCTATTTGGTCAATCAGACCACTCAGGGTTTCCCGGTAACCGGTATGCGGGCGGTTGGGATACGTGGAGACGAAGGCCGGAAGGGTTTCGAGCGAAAACCCGGGAATGATAATGTCATGATATAAATGCTGCAATTTGTGGCTGGACACCAACTGGCCAATCGCCTCGGCAAAGGGGGTTACGAACAACACTTTTTTACCCGCCAGTGACTGATAAAAACGGTGGGGCGGTGGTGGTATCCTGTGGGGTGGAATCCGGCCGTTGTGCCGGTGGAGGATTTCCAGCAGGTGTAGCGAATACCAGAATGCCTTATTGTGGTGAAGTACGGTTCCCTCGGCCAGGGCATCGAAATAAGCCGTACACCAGGCCGAAAAATTTTCCCAGGCCTGTGGTTCACCGGTATAAAAACCGGCGTTGGTCATGAGGCGTTTGATATTGAAGGCGGTATCGCCGGTTTGCCACATGGGTACCCGGGGCGGCGCGTACATGAAATCGTCATCCCCCGGATGAGTCACTACGTCGAGCAAGGCTGACCGGGCTTCATCCGGGGTACTCACAAAGGATTGCAGTGCCCGCATTTCCACAATGCCCGGCCTGACATATAAACCATTTTGTTCAAACCGGGCGGCTACCAGACCTTTGGGGTATTTCTTCCAGGCCAGCAAAAGCCGGGCGGCATACTGCTGAATACACCAGCCAAACAGTATCAGGCTGTCCCATAGTTCATCATCGAAATGATGCCCCTGATTCAAGGCGATTTGTACATCCTCCAGCACAAACCCGTGCGGTTCGACGAATTCCAGCGTGAATCGTGAACCGATAGCGTCCAGTAACCGGGTAACAAAGGCATTGAGTTGGCCGGGATCCAGCACGACCAGTAAAGGGTATGCGTTGATACACCGGACATCCCCCTGGAGTGAGAAAGGGGCTTTGCCCGGTCGCAGGGTATAACTGAGACGCAAGGGGGTATGATCGCGATCGCCTGTCTCTGCGATAAAGACCTGAAAGGCTTTGATCCAGTGATCCAGCAGGGTATTGAATCCGGTTTGATCAGTCATCACGCACAGCCTCCTCCCAGCCCTTGCCCCGTGCCCGTTGGGCATCGTGAAAATACTGGTATTTCATCAGTCCTTCCTGACCATGACAATCGATACAGAACGTGCCGGTAACCCCTTTGTGACGGAGGAAGCTGTCACTGTGAGTACCCTCGCGATTTTCCTGATGGGTAGAGAGTTCCATCTTGATCACCGGTTTGGCCGCCTGCTGGCGCGGGTCGAAAACATGCGGCTCATGACAGGTGACACAGGCGATATGGCCGAGTGAGCTGTTTTGTTCGTGAGCATCGAGCAGCGGCATGGTTTTATCGGTTGAGCGCAAAATCAAACCGTCGTGGGGATGACTGAAGTGGCGGATGGTCTTTTTTGAACCTGGCCCTGCGTTCTGGTGGCAGTTGAGACACAGTTTGTCCCGCTGAAACAGGGTCTGGTCGGTTTTTTCAGCCCCCGGTTCCGGGGTGGAATCAACCCGTCTCACGGCAGACAGGGCGGGTTGATCGCCCTTGCCCCGGTGCAGGGTATGGCAGGCACCACAGACTCCGGATTCCGTCGGGAGCCTGTCGTAAGCGTTCTTCACGGTTTTGCCGGTAATCCGCAGATCATGATCGGTGCCGACCACCGTTTGTTTGTGGCCATGGCAATGACTGCACAGTTCGCCGTTGCGGTCGGTTTCCACCAGGGCTGCGGTGTTGGGTTGACCCCGGTGTACGGCATGGCAACTGAGGCAGGTAACAACCGTTTGCGATTGCCCGTTCAGGGTGACGGGTTCATCCAGTGTCACATTGACCGGGTGTATCCCCCGGTAACGGGCCTGTTCCCGATTTTCGGCGTGCTGGCGTAGATGACAGCCCTGGCACAAGGCTTCGGCACGGGCGGTGCCTTCGGGCAGCAGCGCAGTACCCACAGTGCCCTGATGAACCGGATGACAGGTGTTGCAGGTGATTTCGCTGATCATCTGTCCACGCCATTCAAATGGCTTGTCCGGCTTGAAATTGACCGGATGTACCCCCTTGCGATGGGCCTCTTCCCGACCATTGGCCTGTTGCCTGTCGTGACAGGCAGCGCAGAGTTGCGCGTGGTCGTCGGGCAAGACAGTCAACACGCCGTCTCCGTAACCGCCATGAATCTGGTGGCAGGACTGACAAATCAGACTGTCGTTCGACCCGGTGACGGCCCCGTGCTGACGCAGGGCTTCGGGCAATCCCTGCTGCAATTCGGGCTGGCTGGCATAACCCCGGGCCTGGTTGAATGGAGGGCGGCTCAAATGCAGGCCCAACGGGTGATTGCGTCCCTGCAGGGCATCCGGTGTGTCAGGTCGGGCCGCCTTGCCTTTGGAAGCATGACAGCGTTCGCACAAGTCGCCGCCCCGGTTGGGTACCCGGAGCCAGGCATTGCCGTGACCGGCGTAAAGGGTTTCGGGCGAGTGGGTATCGGTATGCGGCGTATGGCAACTGGTGCAGGTCAGACGCTGATGCTCATCGAGTGGAAAGTCTTTGGCTAATTTGTCCTGACGCGGGCCTTGCCGGGCATGACGCTTGCGCTCCCGGACGGATTCATACCGGGTGGGATGCTGCGCAGCCCGGTGTATGCGGGTGCGGGAATCCATGACGGGGCCTTGATGGCAGCTATAACACATCCGGAACGAGGCTTCCGGCAATAGGCCGTCGGCATCCTTGTCCCGAATGCTGGCCGGAGCATCACCCGCCCAGGACAGATGGCACAGAATGCAGTTTTTTTGCGAAAGCGATACGGAACTGTCGGGTGAAGGATGGGCCGCGACCGCCGTTTCGGCCAAGCTCAAACGGATGACCCGACTGGCTCCGGTTTCTGCTACGTAGAGGGTGTCGTCGTGAAAGGCCAGACCGGAAGGAGTATCAAACCGTGCCGGTTTACCCTCACCGTCCTGCAACCGCCCCAAAAACTCACCCCGCTCGAATACGCTGATGGTGCCCAAATAAGCATCGCTGATGTAGAGGCGATCACGGGTCTTGTCCAGGGCGATCCCGGTCGGCCGGAACAGTTCGCCGTCTGACAAACCAAAGCGACCGATCCGGGAAAAATAGCGACCGCTTTTATCGAACACCTGAATCCGGGCATTGAGGATGTCTGTCACATACAGATACCCGTCACGGTCTACGGCCATTTGCCAGGGATACTGGAATTGTCCGTCGCCTTCACCGCGTCCGCCAAAACAGCCGGACCCTGCGCCGGTTTTCCAGCGCAGGCGGCAAATCCGGTGAGTGTTGCGATCCGCCCAGTACAGCCAATCGTCGATGACGGTCACGGCCACCGGTTCCGGCTGTCCCGCGGGTGGGTTCGCCTCGTTAGCATAATTCAAAGGCCAGGCCTCGGCATGACCCGACCCCGGATCGAGCCGGAGCAGACGGTGGTTGCCGGTGTCGGCAATCCACAGAACACCCTCACCCTCACCGTCGCTGACTCCGATATCCAGTGCGTTGGTCAGGCCGGGTTCGAGTGTCCGGGATAGCGTGCCATTGGCCGCCAGAACCTGCACACGCCGGTTCACGCCATCCAGCACATACACCTGGCCGGTCATGGTGACAGCCACCGCCGTAGCCTGTTCCAGACCGACCGACCAGACGAGCTGACCAGTGACTACCGGGGCGGCCAGTAGCCCCGTGCCAAACAACAGCAGCCACAGGCACCACCAAAGGCGGGTCAACCGGCATGGTCTCATTCGGTCTCCGGCAAATCGGCAAACACGGTATCCACGGAACGCGCTTCCAGCACCCGATCTGCCCAACACTCCAGTTGGGTCTGATTGGCCTGCATCAGCCGCTGTTCAAACTGCGGCGGCAAGGTTCCGAAGCGTTTGGTGATCAGACGCAGTAATACGGCCCGTTCGCCCTGGAGCAAGCCCTGCTCCATTCACTGTTACATTCCCTGTTCTATTCCCTGTTCTATTCCCTGTTCTATTCCCAGTTGTTTACCGATATCCATCCCTTTCTGAATGGCATAACGTTCGAATGATGATACGTAGGGCATGGTCGCCGTCTCCAGGGTTTGAGTAAGGGCCTGCCATAACTGCTGATTCAGTTTGAGAAAACGGCAGGGTTTGCTCCAGTCCATGGCAAGGGCCTGTTCCGGAAAATAGAAATCCATGACGTCCCGAAAATAAAACTCGATGGCATCCTTCCAGGGGGTGTCGTAATCAGTCTGCTTTTTTTTGTGCTGACGCGGTTTTTTGCCGGTTTTGTGATCGACTTCAGTCATGATGTGTTCTCAATGCAGGATATCGATGATCTTGAGCCGTTCGGTATCCGAACGATACCGGCCAAAGAACTGCGGGATGACATGCC